>Ga0209211_10001770_pt1 | contig 39385 bp, 41 predicted proteins | sample RifGroA2_FD_183992 | JGI IMG/M metagenome (GOLD analysis project Ga0209211, IMG submission 183992) | Groundwater microbial communities from Rifle, Colorado, USA - Groundwater A2 (SPAdes) (version 2) | ecosystem: Environmental > Aquatic > Deep subsurface > Groundwater | place: Rifle, Colorado...
TTTTCCAAAAAAGGCAGATGTTTTTTTATAAAGACCCTGGTTAATGTATAAATTTTATTTTTATTTTTAATAATAATCGGAGTTAAGATAAGAGTAATTAATGTCGAAGTAATGACAAATAAATAATTTTCATAAGAAATTACCTTGTTAAATAGAGCTGATGAAAGTAAAATGAAAGCGTCTTCATCAATCTGGAAAAGATATAGAGCCAGACTAAGACTGGTTTTAGAATGAAAACGAAGAACCAAAAAAATAAAAAAAGTCACTAAGATTTTTATCAGGATTATTCCTGTCGTAAACAACAAAATCTGCGGAAGAAAACCGGCAACTGTTAGCAGCTTTATATTAGAACCGATATAAACAAAGAAAATCACTCCTAATAAGTCGCGAAAAGGTCTGACCTCGGAAAAAATATGATAATGCTCTAAAGTCTGAGCTAAGAGAATTCCGGCGATAAAAACGCCGATTAAAGTGGGAACTCTTAAGACTAGAGAAAGACTCATGACAAAAAAAATGAAAAGAATAATAAATAAATTTAAAAGTTCGCGGGAACTCCGGGCAATTTTATTAAACACCCAGGGAATAATTCTTAAGCCCAGATAGTAAAGTCCGAAGATGATTAAGGTAGATTTTGCAAAGCTAATAAAAATGTCCAAGGTGACTGCCAAAGGAGAAATATTATTTCCACTAATTGAAGTAAAGATTATTAAAAAAGGAATGAAAGCAATATCTTGAAAGAGAAGCATACCTATGGCAATCTCTCCGATAAAAGAACGCTCCTCTCCTCTATCTTGAATGATTTTAGCAACCAGAGTCGTTGACGAAGAGGCTAAAGCAATTCCAATTAAAAATGATTGTAAAAGATTGAATCGAAATAAACTTGATAAAAGACTGATTAATATGACAGAAATTGAGATCTGCAATAAACCGGCCGTAATAATAATTTTTTTAAAACTTAAGATCCGGGAAAAGTTTATTTCCAAGCCTAACGTAAAAAGTAACAGGAGAATTCCGAAGTAAGCAAAGTTCTTTATCGCCTGATCATCAATTAAATTATGAAAGAAATTTCCTAATACCAGTCCGCCAATAATATAGCCGATTAAAGGGGAAATTTTTATTTTCTTAGCCAAGGCACCAAAAATAAACGGAACAAAAAGATAAATAAAAAAACTAAAGACGATTGGAGTCGAGATCTCACCCATGAATATGAGTATAACAGGAAGAATTAAACAGTTAAACGGTTAAAACTTAAACGGTTAAAAAAACTATTAAAACTTAAAACATTAAACATTGTCTTTTTGTTTAGCAGTTTAGTGTTTAATAGTTTATTTAGGTTTTAACAGTTTAATATTTAACTGTTTATTGACGTATTCTTACTTCCGAAGGTGCTTTTCGCAATCAATACAAAATGAGGCCTCAGGAATAAGCTTTAGTCTTGCTTGAGGAATCGGTTTTTTGCAGCGTCCACAATAACCATATTGATTTTTATTGATTTTTTTTAAAGCATTATCAATCTCCGAAACCCGTTTTTGTATATCTTTAACTTGAGCTTCTATGGTATCATGCCCTACTTGTTCTCGAACATCGGTATCAACGGCTGCGTTATCCGAAGCGTGGTCGGGGTCGGCAAAGGGATCATCTTTTTTAAGCTCTTCAATTTGATTATGACTTTTTCTCCTTTCCTCTTCCAATCTTTTTTTTTGATCTTGAACGAACTGTTTTGAAAATTTTTTGTCCATAATTTTTTATAAAACTTAAAATGTCGCTCTTAAAATAATATACAAAGTAAAAACTGGTTGTCAAGAGAATTATTAATGATACTAAAAAATCCAAACTGAGACCTACGAAGTATAAACGATTGTCTTTAATTTTGTCAAACAGAAAAATCGTCAGAGCTAAAAACCAAATAAAAAATTTTAAAAGAAATCCCTTATAATATTTTTCTTTTCTTATTTCAAATAATATTTTGTAGGCTATCAAAACACCAATAATAAACATTAATCCTTCGTACAAACCGACCAAGTGTCTTAGTCCATCAAATCCTACATATTTGATTTTTAGTAAAAAATTTGTTTTTGTCCCTATTTCAACTCCGGAGAAAAATGCGCCAACCTTACCAAAAACCAAAGCAATAAAAAGTGGGGAAACAAAATAATCAATCAGTTCATTAAAGTTTATTTTTCTTGAGCCAGAAAACAAATATAAAACTAAGAGACCGCCGAAGATTGATCCATAGAGCGATATTCCTGGATAACCGTTGATAAGAATAAATTTTAAAAGATTAAAACCAAAATCTTTAAAATTTAAAATCACATAGACCAGTCTGCCAAAAAATAGAGCCCCCAATAATGATATAAACAATCCGTCAAAAACATCCTTTTCTTTAAGTGACGTTAAACGAATATTTTTCCACAATAAAAAAGTTGCCCAAAAAAAACCTAACACTAGAAAAACTCCAAAAGTATAGATTTTTAGAAAACCTAAATTCAGAAGTACCGGTAACATGGTTTTTAGTATAATTTATCATTAATGAAAAAACAAATACTTAAAGTTGGTTTTGATCTTGACGGCGTTCTTCTTTATAATCCTGCAAGAATTATCAGACCAATAATGTTTTTTACTAAAAAATATATTTTAAAAAGAGACTTAAATAAATTCTACTATCCAAAAAATAAGATAGAAAAACTTATTTGGTGGTTTCTTCATAAATCAAGCCTTTGGCCGTCTTCCGGTATCAAAGAAATAATTAAGTTGGTTAAACAAAAAAAAATAAATGCTTATGTCGTTTCAGCTAGATACGAGTTATTAGAGAAAGATTTTACCCGCTGGATTAATATTATTGATCCAGATAAAGTTTTCTCCGGTTATTTTTATAACAATAAAAATGATCAACCACAATTATTCAAAGACAAAATGATTAAAAAATTAAAGCTTGATATTTTTGTTGAAGATAACTGGGATATAGTAAAGCATCTAAATTCAAATATCAAAAATCATCCCGTAAACAGTCGCCGTAAAAAGTCAAAAATTTATTGGATATATAATATTTTAGATAAAGGAATAAAATATCATTATAAATTTCCAACATTAATTAGCGTTATACAAGAAATAAAAAATAAACTTTAAATGAAGAAAATCGTTTTTTTTTCTACATATTATGATCCGTATTTATCAGGTTTAACCATTTATCCTAAATATTTATTTGAACATTTGAAAAAAAATAGTAAAATTATTGTTCTCACTTTTCCCCATCGAAAAAATCTCAAAAAAATTGAAAAAAAAGGAAACATAACTATTATCAGGCTTAATTATTGGTTTAGGCTATCAAAAGGTTTTATCGCTCCCCTATCTTTGTTAGATTTTTATCGATACTCAAAAGGGGCCAATATAGTATTTCTTAATCAACCAAATTTTGAAGGTTTGGGATTAGCTTTTCTAGCTTTTTTAATGAAAAAAAAAATTATATCAATTATTCATTGTCAAGTTTTTTTACCAAGATCGTTTTTTAATATCATTATTAACTTTTTTTTAAATCTTTATTTATATTGCCAACTTTTTTTAAGCACTATTATTCTGCCCACCACCGAGGATTATGCTTTTTCCCTACCATGGGGAAAAATATTTAGATATAAAATAAAAGCAATTCTTCCTCCTATTAAGAAATCAATAATTTCTCAAGTTTTATTTAAAAAATTAAAAAAAGAAAGAGAGAAATATTTGATCGGATATGTTGGTCGAATTGCTTCAGAGAAAGGAATCGAGTACCTTGTACATTCTATTAATCACTTAGACATTAAGAAAAACGTTAAGTTGGTTTTTGCCGGACCCTTTGGAAAAGATGTTGCCGGAGAAAATAATTACTACAACAAAATAATTGAGATGTTAAAAAAATATAAAGTAAATTACTTATTTTTTGGAAATTTAACTAGCAAACAATTAGCAGCTTTTTATAAATCAATTGACGTCTTAGTTTTACCATCTATCAACCAAACTGAAGCATTTGGTATGGTTCAGGCAGAGGCAATGGTTGCAGGAACACCAGTGGTCGCTTCCAATTTACCCGGCGTCAGAATGCCCATAAAAATGACTGGAATGGGCAAAATTGTTGAACCAAAAGATGTTAATGGAATAGCCAACGCTATTGAAGAGGTTTTAAAAAATAAAAATTCTTATTCAAATTTACGATTAACCAAAAATGCCAAAAATATTTTTGACTTAAAAAAAATTTATAAATTTTACGAAAACTTAGTTAATGAAAAAAATTGATTTTTTCATAAAAAAATATTTAGAAAACCGTCCGATGTTCATGGCTATCATTCGCAGCCAAGAAGCTTTGTTGTTTCAAAAATATCACAATTTTATTAAAGGGAAAATTCTTGATTTTGGTTGCGGCGAAGGTTTTTTTGCTAAACTTGTTTTTGGAAAATATAAAATTGATATAGGGTTAGATCTTTTTAATAATAAACGAATTGAAGAAGCAAAAAAAGAAAAAATTTACAAAAAAATTATTCTTTATGATGGTGACACTATCCCCTATCCTGATAATTCTTTTGACACAATAATTTCTAACTGCGTCTTGGAACATATTCCAAATATTGGCTTTTCATTAAAAGAAATTTATCGTGTTTTAAAACCAGGTGGATATTTTTTAACTTCAGTCATGACCGATCAATGGGAAAATCATCTTTTTGGATCTAAAATTTTCGGAAAAGCTTATTTAAACTATATGCGTAAAACTCAAGTTCATCATAATTTATTTTCCAATAATCAATGGCAAAATTGTTTTAAAAAAACTGGTTTTAAAATTCAATCGATCGATGGCTATCTTTATAAAAAAAGCGCTTTTTATCTTGACCTTTTTCATTACCTATCAATCGGGTCGTTAATTAATTATAAACTTTTTAACAAGTGGGTCCTATTTTCTATTCCATTTTTAAATAGCATAAAAACTTGGTTTATTAAGAAAGTCATCAGTGGTGAAAATAACCATGATAATCCCTCCGCTTTATTCTTCGTATTAAAAAAATAACAAGTTGATATATAAGAAAAAACATGATAGATAAAGCAATCGGAATCCAAAAGTTTTCTCTATTCATAAATGTTGCATCCAAATAATCTTTGAATGAATGATTAAAAAATTGGGTTTTTAAGTCATATATTTCCATCCAAATTCTTCTTTCTCCAGTCAAGGCTGGTTTATACATGTTGATTACGCCTAACCACCCCATTAATAAAGAAAAAATTGCTGATAACAGAAATAAAAATTCAAGAATGATTTTAAATAATCTATTCTTTGATTTGATTATTTCCTGTAAAGACAAGCTTAAAGGTAATCCTAATAAAATTACATAGGGATAAAAATATCTTATATCATATTGATTTCCTCCCCAAAAAACAAGAACTTTTGTATTTAAAATAATTCCTAAAGTAAAAACAAAAAAACAAAATAAATTGATTACATATATGTTATTACTAACCTTTAAAAAAAATATTTTGTACAGATAAAACAAACTAAAGAATAAAAACGGGGAAACTATGAATATTCCAAAAAAATTATATTTTTTTGCATAATCAACTGACATAGTTTTTATATATTCGGAATCAAGCATTTTAAAATTTTTAAAGCTCGATAATGATATCTTGCCGAAGCCAAACAATACATGGTTAATTGTTGGAAAAATTGGAGTGGAAAATAAATATTGTTTTTTAATAATATGTTTCTTATTTATTTGTTGTTGATGTGTTTGATTAGAAAGTATATTACCATAATTAATATAATTACAAAAAAAGATAAATAATATAAATAATGTTGGAAAAAACAAGCTCGACAATATTTTCCTAAAAGGATATATTTTTTTGATTAATAAGTAAATTAAAAATATGACACTAAAAAATGCTAAAGATATGAACAAAAACATATCTATACCATAAGATAAAACTATCATAATAAAAAAACTTATCAACCAAAATCTCTTCTTTGAATTTAAAAATGAATATAGAGAATACGTACAAAAACTAAGAATTAAAATCACAAGACCTTGTCTTATATAAGAATTGCCATATTTCCATATATAAGTACCAAAACTTAATAAAAATACACTTATATAAGACACACTATCGTTTTTTACTACCTTCTTGATTAATTTGAAAATTAAATAGAGTCCTAAAACACTAAATACAGAAAAGAAAGAAGTAATGGCTAATTCGTATCTAAAATTTGGTACTTTTAATATAGGAGAAAAAATATTTATTGAGAAAATATTTTTTATAAAGTTTGAAAATAAATGTAGGGGTATCATAATAAAGCTAAAAACAATCCCTCTCAATGAGAGAAGCCTTCCATTATCTTCATAAACATCAGGATAAACAAAAAAATGTGGGTCATTATTAAATGATTTTATATCAATATTTTTTTTTGTTATCAATGCTTCCGTTGTAAAATATTGAGGAGTATCTCCGGAATTTATTAACCCCACGGATGAACTGAAATAAACTGTAAAAATAAAAGTAAAAAATATAAATGGTAAAAATGTTTTTGATTTAATTATTTGACTTAATATTTTTTTCATTTTGAAATATAATAACTTTTTGATGATCGTAAACCGTAAAAGCTTCATCTGACCATTGATCAGGAAATTCTATCGGAATTCCCAAGTATCTTAGAGATGGATAGGATGTAAATTCTTTTATTTTTTTATAATTAGAATTCTTGTCTGTGAGTAATTCATTGTAAAATTTGCTCATTATTGGATATTTTTTCGGAACCGATAAAATGCTTCCCCACCCGCGATTAGAAGACAAAATATAATAATCAGCTTTTTCTAATGATTTATTGATTTTTCGCCATTTTTCCGGAGTATCAGGATCAAATACCGGTAACTGTTCTCCGGCAAACTGTTTTCCATAATTATTTTCAACACCTAAAGGTAGTGAATCATCCCATGATTCACTTAGGATATAAGAACTGTTGGGAAAATTTTTGTAAATCCATTCGGACGCTTCAACTCGGGTGTTTTTATTAAAGTAAATTGAAGAAAACATTAGGGGCCAAATTAATAACAACATAAAACATGTAACACGTAGCATGTAACATGTAAATTTTTTCCTTCTAACTCCTAACACATAACTCATAACTTTTTCTATACCAATTCCTGCAAATATGGCAAAAAACGGATATAGAAAAATAAAATATCTTAAAGTTGGTGTTACTTGAATGCTTTGATAAACAAAAAATCCGAAAACCCAAAATAAAATAATAAATATTGGGATGGATTCCTGCCTTCGCGGGAATGACAAAACTACTCTCAATATTCCAAACAATAATAATATCGTCGGAGCTATTCCCAATCCAAATACTGAATTATTAACTAAACTATGTAATATCGTATTCTTATTCAACCACTGCACCATTGGCGGAAACCAGTTATTTATATCTTTAACCGTCATATTTTTTAATGATTTAATACTTTCTATAAAAATTTTACTTATAGTTGGGTCAAAGATATTTGAGTTCTGAAATAAATAAGGATCAGCCAATCTTAATGTAAAATAACTTAATAAAAAATATGTACAAACAAATAAAATTGCCTTAAATAAAGACTGTCTTCGTACGAAGACAGTCTTTATCAAAAAAAACAGGTTGAGAGGTAAAATAAAAACCGCTGTTACTTTTGAAGCCATTGCCAATCCAAAAAAAATTGCCGAAAAAACTAAATATCCTATTTTTTTTTCGTAATAAAACTTCAAAGATAAATAAAACGACCCAAACATAAAAAAATTCAAAAAAGTATCAACTGCAAAAAAATGAGAAAGTTGAATTGGTAGAACAGCAATTGCATAAAAAAAACCGGCCCAATATTTTGTTGATGGTTTTAATTTTAATTTTTTTTCTAACAGACCAACTGATTTTATAACAAATAAAATAATCAACAAATCAAAAAAAGCTGATAATTGACGACCTAAAATAGTTAAGTCATTATAATTATCCATCTTAAAAATTGTGGCTAAATATTTTGTCAAAATTAACGAAAATCGTCCATAAACAAAAAAACTGTAACCAACATTTGTTGGGTTCATTGACGAAATTTTTTGGTTAAAATATTGATTAATGTTCGTCGGCAATTTTATGGAATTGCCTACCATTGTGAGGAATCTTTCGTCAGGATGAAGATGAAAATTAGCGTCCCAGTTAAGATTATTAAAACGGGAAAAAAATGCCAACAAAACAATTGTTAGTCCAATTAAAAATCTTTTCATGAATCAAATTATTTTTTAAATATCTTCTTAAAAGGATTTAAGGATCTAATGAAATTCTTTTTTTCATTATCTATAAAAAAACGGAGAATATCTCGAGTGGTAATAATACCTAAAGGACGTCTTTCCTTGTCAATAATAATGACGCTGCCAATTTTTTTATTGATAATTAGATTAATTACTTCAATCAATAATTTATCCTTTGATAAAGTTAAAACATAACTTTTAGCAAAATTTTTCACCCGATAGTTATAAAAGCTTATTTTGTCATCGCTCCTTTCACCTCTGTGATTAGAATATTTTGGGCTAATCATTAATTTAATTAAGTCATAATAACTTAACACCCCTTTTAGTTTTTTAGTCTGATTGATAACAATTAATTTGGAAATTTTTTTAGTTCTAAAAAGATGAATCGCCTGACTGATCATATCATCATCAAAAACCGTGATTAAACCCTGCCATCTTTTTTTAACTATCTCTTCTACTTTGACTTTGAAAATTGATTGATCTTTAAAATAGGATAATATGCGACGGGCAGAAATAATTCCTAAGAATTTTTCGCTTTTATCAAAAACCGGCAAGTAATGGATTTTTGATTGAATAAAAAGTTCACAAACCTTAGATAAAGGATAGTTTAAATAAACTTTTGATGTATGAGTCAAACAATTCTCAACTTTGGTATTTCCAGGCAGGGAAGATTTAATAATCGTAAAATAAGGGCTAATCACCCCAATATATTTGTTTTCCGTATTAAAAACAAAGGCGGCATCGTGTGAAGTTGATAGTTTGCTTAAAACGTGGGACAGGTGATCATCTGGTGAAACTTTTATAATATTATTTTCTTTTAAGATGTTCAGTAACCGCATAACATTGTTATAACACAAACTGACCCTGATAGTAAATGATTTTTTTTGATCCGTCTTTTAAAATGGCTGCAACCGTCTTATCATTGGTATTGATAATATCGCAATGTTCAACCGATTCATTGAAGCCTAAACGTTCCCAGTCTTTTTCAGTCATTTTTTTAATATCGCCGTTATAACAATCATGATAAGAAGTACCCACGGCCAAATGACTATTACCAAAATTTCCCCCAAAATTTTCATCATATAAAGTATTGGCCATAAACTTTGATATCTTGGAAAATCTTTTATCAGTCAGTGAAAATTCGCCGATTTTATCAGCATTTTTCTGGGCAATCATGGCTTTTAATAATCCTTCGTTTTGGTCAGCTTGGACTTGGACGATTGTTCCATCTTTAAACTCTAAAGAGATATTCTTAATAAGATTACCGTAACGGTAAAGTGGAAAGTTAAAAAATATTTTTCCGTTAACACCCCGCCAGTCGGGGGAAGTAAAGATTTCAAACGAAGGAATATTGGCTCCTCCCCCACCCTGCCATTTTCTTTTTTCTCCGAGTTTAATGTATAGGTCTGTTTTCTCGGATATCATATGATAAGTATCAACCGGCAGTTTATTTAATTTATTTTTCAGATCATTGATTTGTTGAAACGTTTTTTCCCACGTAGGGATCGGGTTCTCCGATCCAAGATAACATGCATTTATTATTTCATTCCAAAATTCTTGAATCGATAAACCCGCTTCACGTGCCATCCCTTCAGTCCCATAAAGACAAAGGGTCCAAGTTAGCTTGCCCTGATCTTCTTTTTCAAAAAGCCACTTTCGAAGCATCTGTTTTTCGCTGTTGGCGGTAATAATTTTTTTCGGGTCAATATTCTTTAAAAGAAACGGGTCGGTCGGGGCAATCAAATAAATCCGGTGATCAATCGTATTAACTAAAGTTTTTGTATATTTTTTGGGAAAAAATTTTAATTGATCATCGGAGGCATTTTCAAACATCACTTTTTGGAAACTTTCATCAATACTTTTGACCATCGGATAAGCACCTTTTTCAATAATTCTTTTAAAAACTGTCAGAGCTAACGGTAAAGCTTCCGTGTCATATTGAAGATAGATTACTTGTTTTTCCTTAATTCCCAGTCCTTTCCCTAATGCGAAGTCTATTAACACTTTAGCGTAATTTTCAAGGATTTTTTTATTAGGAACAAACATAGAGAAAAATGGTAACAAAAAAAAATGCGAAATACAATTGTTATATTGATAAACAGTTAAGTATTAAACTGTTAGAACCTAAATAAACCACTAAACTTTAAACTTTTAAACAAAAAAACTATTTAACAGTTTAGGTCTTAAGGATTTATTTAACCGTTTAAGTTTTAACAGTTTAACTGTTTAACTTTCCGGTAAAAAGTGTCTTAAAATGTGCCCCGCGTCGGCGACGGCGCGGTTACCGACGAGATAGTAGTTAGAACTCAACTCTGAGGCAACACCTACGCTGTAGAACACCGATTCTATCCCCATTTCTGTTAAAGCTTTCTTCATAAGCAAAGTTCCCGCTTGAGTTAGGCTGATTGATCGATGAAAAATTTTGGCCGGTTTTATTCCTAGCTTTTCGGCAGCTAAAATAAACGCTGCACTCGATGCCCCGCTGGCCGGATTGACGAAATCACTGATTAAAATCGGCTGATTATTTATTTGTTTTAATTGATCTTTATCTCTCCACAAAACCGTCACCGATAAATTAGTCGTCGGTTCCCCTTTCAAATGAGTTCTTTTGGTTACGATTCTAATTTCGTTTTTAAGTTTTGCATTTTTGCTTTTTCCTAAAGCCAATCTGGTTGTTACCAAACCGGCCCGCTCCAGACTAATCGCCGGTAATTTTAAGTCGTCAACTTTAAACTGTTTTTCATGTTTATGGAGCATTTCGTAGCCTTCTTTAGCCAAAAGATAATATTCTTTGGCAGTGCCGGTGTCGTGATAAAAGACTGAATTAAAAACAATTTTCTGGGCAATTTCATTTATCTTATCCATTAAATACTTGGCATTATCATAATAATTTTCCAAAATAAAGATTTGATTTTTTTCTAAATCTTTCAATTTCCATTCTCCAAACTGCCCGTGGTATTTGCCAATTATGTTTTTATATAAATCTTTAAATTTAACGATGTGGTTAACCTGATGATCGCCAAAAAAATTATCAGGATCTAAAAGGAGAGGCGTAACGTTGATTTTATGACCATTCTTGCCAGATTGAACGATTACTTTGTCAAAAATCATAAAAATTTATTAATATCGTTTCTTAATTTCATTGCCTCTTCTCTTGGGTTTTTAGCAAAAATGATCCCGCGGGAGGAATTTATTATCAATCCTCGTTTTTTTGAATTCAAACCAGCTTTGAGAGTGGCTTCTAAATCACCTCCCTGAGTTCCAATTCCAGGAACAAGCAAAGTCATGTCTCCGACTATCTTTCTTACTTGCTTTAATTCATCAGGATAGGTTGCTCCAACTACTAACATACAGTTTTTGTTCGAATTCCATTTACTGGCAACGTTCTTGGCCACTATTTTGTACAAAGGAATGTTCCCGGCTTCAAGATCTTGAAACTCACCGGCACCGGGATTTGAAGTTCTACATAATATAATTATTCCTTTATCTTTGCAGTCTAAAAATGGTCTTATAGCCTCTTCTCCTAAGTAGGGATGAACGGTCACAGCGTTAGCTCCAAGATATGTAAAAACAAATTGAACATAACCTTTGTTTGTATTGCCAATATCGGCCCTTTTGGCATCGATGATGATCGGAATCTCGGGATATTTTTTTATTAAGTAGTCACAGGAGTCTTTTAATGCTTTAATGCCTTCATGTCCTATAGACTCATAGAAGGCTGTGTTCAACTTGTAAGAACAAACCAGATCGGCAGTGGCTTCAATAATCGACTTATTGAACGAAAGCTGGGAGGGAGAAGATAACTTACTTATATCAGAATCTAGCCCCACACAAACCAACGATTTATTTTTTTTAACAATTTTATCCAGTTTTTCTTGAAAGGTCATGTTATTTAAAAATTTTTAATTGAAAGAAGTATAGATTATTTGCAAACCCAGTTCAAGAGTTATTGGAGTAGTTATTGGAGTAAAAAATTATTTTTACACTTTAACCGCTAGAAGCGCATAGCCTAAAGTCCCTTGGTCAAGAACATCGCCATTCATATCGCTTTCTACACCAAACGAATTAACTAACATTTTACCTGGAGTTTCATTTTTAGTGACCACATGGAATCTTTCTAATGATTCTATAACTTCATCAACGTCAGGCCTGAAACAAGCCATGACTGCTTCAGGCTCATTAATATCAAGATTCTGAAGGTTGAATTTAGATCTGCCAGTCGGGTCAGCTATAGCAAAAATTCCATATTTTTTTAGTTTTTTTAACGCTAATTGTTGTAGCTTCAACTGTTCACTATAATGTAAATGATGAATTGCATAAACCATAGTTATAAAATCTAGAGATCCATCTTCTTGTTTTTCTAACCAATCAAGTGCATTAGCTACATCAACTTCTTTGCCCGTACGTGCTCTTGCTATTTTTGCTAATTTAGGAGTTAAGTCAACACCTTTTAAATCAACTTCAATTCCTTGCTCATGCAAAGACTCAGATACCGCAATCATTGTAGCCCCTGTTCCGGCTCCTAAATCAACTCCTTTTACTTTTTTTAAACCTCTTTTTTTTAAATGTCCAGTGATTCTTTCGGCAATAAATTGATTAGCTTGGGCAATATGAGGAATTGGCTGATCTGTTAATCTTTCAACCCAACCTGAGAATGCCGGCGGTACAAACATAGGAAATTCTTCAGGTCTTATTAGCTGTTGCACCCATTTTTGAATTGTATCTGCGTCAGGAACTTGTAGACCGTCTTCACCGAGAGAAACTCTATAATTCCTAAGAGCTAAAACGCCAGTAAATACTTGTTCCGCTCGACTAGCTAAATCTTCAGAAAGATTCGGTTTTATTTCTGCTTTAAACCTTTCACCTATTGGAGATCTATGAAAATTATCTGATGGATGACCTCGATGAACATCTGCTTTAAGAAAATTTTTAAGAGACGCAAACCTTCGTGGAAGTTCATATTTAGCCGGTCTTAATCCAATTTCAGCGTGGTATCTTTCAGCTACTGACATAAATTTTTACAATTATACAACATGTTCCTTCAAAAAGCTTGTTACTTCAACCTTTTTGCCTCTAAGTATTTTTTTCCGTGGCCGACGTCGGTGTTGATGGGAACATTTTTTTTGCACAAAGGACAGACTGCTTCATCAAATGCTGAAGCTTTAAGCACTCCCAAAGCACTAAATGGTCCCCCGACGACTTTCGAGGTCACGTGTTCCGGGTCTCGATTAACCATCACACAAACGGCTACCACTTTGCCACCAGCCGTTTTAACGCTGTCAACCACTTTTCTTACCGACCCGCCGGTTGTAGTTAAATCTTCAATGACCAAAACATTTTTTCCTTTAACTAATTTGTCATAACCCCGAGTAAAAACCTGATTTTTTTCCGGTGTTTTTTCGGTATAAACTCCCAAGACTTCTTTGCCTTTTAATTTTGACAAATGATAAGCGGTCCACTGGGACAAAATAATTCCACCTAAAGCCGGCCCGGCCACAACGTCAATGTCCATATCCTTAAACTTTTCAGCAAACAACTGCCCTATCTTTGAAGTCTCTTCAGTGTGAGGATAGACGGCATCTTTATTAATATAAACGCTTCCATGTTTTCCGGAAGTGTAAACGAAATGACTATCGGTGATAACGGCACCGACTTTTTTTAGAATATCAACAGCATTGTTCATAGGAATAAAATAAATTTATAATATCAAGAAATATTATCATTATTTTTATATAAAATCATTGGTTATTTTCCGGTAATTAATTTTTGTCGAGGAGAATGCTGTCGAAAAGGCACACTTATTACATTCTGATTTTTATTTACCTGAAGACTTAATTTTGTATCAAGAGCTGTTCTTTCATAAGTAAGCTCTGTTAATAAGTTCCCAATCCCCCAACTTTTACATAATTCTGGTCCTCCTTCTATCCGTAAATATCCAGTAGCAGAGTTATCAGATCCTTTGATCCAATCTCTATCTGTCATTCTATGTCCCGGTCTGAAAGGATTTCGACCTTGAAATTCATCCAAAGCGTGAATATCAAGACCGGTATCTGCCTTCATAGCTGCTAGACCCCGCCTCGCACTTTCATCTACGGCAAAATCCAATTGAGTCAAGACATCAATAACCACTTCACAACGTGGTTGTGGAGATGGATCAGAGGTATCATATAAAACAATACTTCTGCGATCACCTTTAGTAGCAGACGACTTAATATATTTTAATATTTCATCAGCAGTTTGATAAACTCTTCTATATTCATTAGGTGCCAAATCTTCACGGTAAGGATCTCCAGTATCATAAGGAAAATCAAAATCAGGATTGTTAGTTTTTCCAGCAGATGTAGGGTCGCCCAAAAACTTTCGCAGCCAATATAATTGGTGAGAGCGTCTATTTAATTTTATTTGTTTTTCTACCATTCTAACTATTTCCGGTAATTTATAGTTACTTAAAATGTACCTAAATTCTTGTAATTTTTTTTTGCGTATTTCTATTGGAGATTTTTTTGGTTTTAATCTATTTAATATTTTTAAAGGTAAGGGAGATGCTGCTAAATCTTCTTCACATTCTTTTATCGCCTCATCATATTCCCCAATTTCCTGACGGACCTTTTCAATTGCTTCTTGTATTCGTCGTTGGATAATAAAATCGAGTTGTTCAGATGATTTATCACCTTCTGAATGTAAAGTATCATTCATAAATTATTAATAATTTTTCCAGCTCTGCTTCCGTTAATAATTTTTTTTCCAAAATTATTTCTCTCATTGTTCGACCCGTGGCGACGGACTCTTTGACAACTTTAGAGACGGCGTCGTAACCAAGGCGGGGTGTCAGTAAAGTTGAGTAGGCAGTTGATTTTTCCAGATGTTCCAAACATCTTTCGCGATTTACAACAATGTTTTTGATACCGCGATCTGCAAATAACTTTAGGGCCGTGTCAACTACCTTTAAAATTGTGATCAGCGAATCGGCGATGATCGGCAACATGACACCAAGTTCCAACTGACTGGCTTCGGCCGCTTGATGGATACCAAGATTTTTTCCGGAAACTAGGTAGTATGTCTGATTCATCGTTTCAGCAATGACCGGATTGACTTTACCCGGCATGATCGACGAACCCGGCTGTAACTCTTTAAAGGAAATTTCTCCAATCCCCCCTTTTGGTCCACTGGCCATAAACCGAAAATCGATAGACATCTTTGAAATATCAAGGCATAAAATATTGATAGTTGTACTTAAAAAACAAAAGTCCGTATCACTCGAAGTTTGGGACATTAAGTTATCAGCCGGAACAAGATTATTAATGCCAGTCACTTTTTGCAGTTCAGGATAAACATTTTTAATATATTCTTTCGGAGCATTAATACTATTACCAATTGCGGTTCCACCTAAATTGAGTTCATAAAAATAAGTTAAAGCGTTTTCTATCCGCTTTTTATCCCGCTTTAAAATATCACGGTATGATCCGAATTCTGCCCCAAGTGTCGTTGGCACGGCATCCTGAATATGAGTCCGGGCTAACTTTCTGACATCCTGATACTCTTTAGATTTTTCGTTAAAAACGGAAATTAAATAATTAAGACTTTTCAATAATTTTTCCGTTAATTTGATCGAGGCAATTTTAAGAGCCGATGGGTTGACATCATTGGTCGACTGGCTGGAATTAACGTGATCGTTAGGATGAGCGCCGGCCAAAGTACCGATCACTTCATTAACGTTCATGTTGACGGAAGTCCCTGCTCCCCCGTGATGGGCGGAAACGACAAATTGTTCATCGTACTTACCTTTTAATATTTCATCACAAGCAAAAACAATTTTCTCTGATAATTTTTTATCAAGTTTTCCTGCTTTAAAGTTGGCAACGGCGGCCGCTTTTTTTATCATTACCATCGCATAAACAAATTCCAGCATGACCGTATGATAATCAAAAGGAAAATTTTCCAACGAAGCCTTAGTTTGCGGTCCGTAAAGAATTTTATTTTTCATAATTTTTTAATGATTAATCCATTTGCCTTTTGGATCACCTAATATTTTCCCATTATTATAAACTAATTCCCCCCGTAAAAATACTTTTTCCGGCCGACCGCTCAATTTCATTCCTTCATAGGCTGACCAGCCGCATTTAGAAAATAAGTCAGATTTTTTGACTGGCCAAACGGAATCCGGATCAAGAATAACTAAATCGGCATCTTTACCAACGGAAATCGACCCCTTCGAACTAAATCCAAAAATTTTGGCTGGATTTAATGAGCAATACTTTGAAATTTTCATTAGCCCTTCTTCAAGAGTATTTTTTCCAAAATGTTTTGTCCAACCGGTAATCAGAGCCGGCAAAGTTTCCTGAATTCCGGGAGTCCCCGCCTGAGCCTTCCACATATCTGGCTGATTTTTTGTTTCCCATTCATGAGGGGTATGCTCAGAGCAGATAACATTAATTCTTCCGCTTCGAACGAATTCCCACATTTTTTTTTGATCTTCAGGAGTCCTTAAAGCCGGAGCGACTTTTATTTTATTGCCATATTTTTTGTAGTCGTTAGTATTAAACATCAGTTGATAACCGACTAATTCCCCGTAAACTTTTAAGCCCCGTTTTTTAGCAGCTGCAACTAATGCAAACTCTTCGGGAGTTGATAGATGTAAAAGATAAAGTTCAGTTCCATAAATATCAGCCATCGCGATCGCCCGGGCGGCGGCCGAAGCAACAACCGATGTTGGTCGAATTTCCGACCATAATCCCGCATCGGTTCTTCCGGTTTTTTTGAAAGTTTCATTGTAGTAATTAATAAGCCACTGATCTTCGGCATGAACGGCAATTTTTATTCCACGTTTTGCCAGAATTTCAAAAACTTTCGCTAAAGTTTTGTCATCGGGAATGGTCGTCGGTGTTGTTTCATGACCGGCCATAAAAACTTTGACACCGACGATATCTTTAGGATTGACTTTTTTCAGCTCATCTAATTTGTCAGAAGCTACCCCCATAAAAAAGGCGTAATCAATATAAGACCGGCCAGGATAAATTTTTTTTATTTTGTCTTGAAGAAGGGCAACTGTTGTTGTGGGAGGTTTAGTGTTGGGCATGTCAATCACTGATGTAAAACCACCGGCAATCCCCGCTCTGGTCCCGTGAGGAACATCCTCTTTTTGCTCAAAACCCGGTTCACGTAAATGTCCGTGAACTTCAATCAAGCCAGGTAAAATATATTTGCCTTTAGCGTCCACAACCTGGAAAGGCGAAGACATTAAATTTTTTGCGGTTTGCTGTTTTCCGTCAAAAAATTTCAATGTCGAGCCTTTAACTTTTGAATTATCAATAATTTCTTTTATTTTTCCGTCTTCAATTAAAATATCTCCATTAATTATTTTTTCCGGAGTAACAATCTTTCCGTTTTTAATTAATTTTTTCATAGTTCGACTTCGCTCACTATAAATTTTTATTTTTTTAACAAAGCGATTGCCTCATCAATTGGAATTCCGCGTGGACAAACTAACGTTAATTTTTTCCCCAGTGCATCAGAATATTTATCAATACCATTTTTCTTTGCCATCGCTTTTCGGTCCAGTCCGTCACGTGGATCTGTTACGTATCTAGCAATTTTAACCAATGACATCGGATCCATACAGCCTTTCTCGGATTGAGTAATTTCCGGCGCCCCGGCAATACAACAACCACATTCAATACATTTTCGAAAAGCTTTTGATTCGTTGGATTTTTTCTTGGTAATGATGACTTTGTGAATTTTATCCAAATATGGTTTTATTTTCAGATATCTTTTTAAAACCGGTTCCAAATTAACGATTAAATCTTTTTCCACTGGAAAGTTGGCCAGCGGTTCAATCATTTGAGTTTTTAGATTTGCATCAATTTGAGTCGAGCAGGACAAAACTGGTTTCTTATTAAGCATCACTCCACAAGTTCCGCAAATTCCCTGACGGCATTCGTAGCGGAAAGCCAAGGTCGGATCAAGATGTTTATAAATGTAGGTAATTACATCCAAGACGGTCATCCCCTTGTTATAAGGGACTGCAAAGAAATCATATTTTAATTTACTTTTTTTAAGCGAATTGTATCGATAGATTAAAAACTTTATGTTCATATGTCTATTCGATGACGGAAATAACTTCTGTAACAATTTTCCCATTTTTATTTTTCACAACAATATTTTTTCGCCACTCGTCTAAAGTTTTTGGATAGTCAGTTCGACTGTGGGCACCTCGGCTTTCTTTACGCAGGATGGCTGCATCAATGACAGATTCTGCCGTCACTAACATATTTTCAATTTCCAGACAGTCCTGTAAATCACGATTTCTTTCTTTTAAAGTTGTCCGTGTTTTCATTTTTTTCGCTTCTAATTTTAACTTAGCTATGGCTTTTTTTGCTTCAACCAATCTTTTTTCATCCCTAAAAATTCCAACCTTATCCCACATTATTTGTTTTAGTTTGTCTTCAACAACATGCGGAATAACTCCTGATTTTCTATTAATGAATGAAAAAATCCTTGATCGTTCCTTTTCAATTTCTTTCTTTGGTAACTGAGAATATTTTATTTTTTTTGAAAATTTAGTTGCTGCAATTCCGGCTCTTCGGCCGAAAACCTGACCTTCGGCAATTGAATTTCCTCCTAGTCGGTTAGCACCATGAACCCCACCAGCGACTTCACCTGTAGCGTATAAACCCGGAACAATTGTTTCGCTCCATTCATTAATTTTTACCCCTCCCATCATATGATGCATTGAAGGATAGATCTCCATCGGCTCTTTTGAAATATCAACGCCGGTATTTTTGTACTGTTCATAAACATCGGGAATAATTTCCAAAATTTTTGTCTTTGGCCAATGATCGACATGAAGATAAACAGCGCCATTTTTTGTCCCCAACCCGGCTGCGACTTCCAGGTAAATTGAGCGACTGACTTCATCCCGTTTGGCCAGTTCCATTTCCTTTGGATAATATTTACTCATAAATCTTTCTCCTTTTTTATTTCGTAAAATTCCACCATGAGCTCTGGTTTTTTCTGTCACTAAAACGCCAAGACTTGAAGGGGTATTGGCCATGCCGGTTGGATGAAATTGAACCATTTCCATATCGATTAATTCTGCGCCGGCGTCAAGGGCCATTGCATAACCATCGCCGGTATTTGACATAGCGTTTGTGGTCACTTTATACATTCTTCCAGCCCCACCTGAAGCTAAAATCACTGACTTGGCCTGAAAAACGACCGTTTCGGTATTGCGGATATTGATACCGATAGCGCCCACAACCTGACCTTTAACCGTTAATAATTTACTGACAAAAAATTCATCGGTGTATTTTATTTTCAGTTTTCGGGCTTCATCGACCAATCCTTGCATCATCTCGCGGCCAGTATAGTCGCCAACACAAACATTAAGCGGATATTTTTGTTTCGGTCCGGCCCAAGTATAAAATTCGCCGTTATCGAGTCGGTCATAAATAACACCGTAACTTTCCAGGTCATGAACGCGCGCCGGCATTTCATCAGTAAAAACCTTAACCATTTTGTAGTTATTAATGAAGTAGCCGCCTTCAATCGTTATTTGAGCATGAAATCCCGGAGTGGCCGGTTTAACCATGGCGGCATTCATTCCACCCATTGCCATACCAGTGTGAGCACAACCTAAGACTTCTTTTCCAAGTAAAAAAACTTCAAGGCCGCTTTTTTTGGCTTCAATTGCCGCCCTAATCCCCGCTCCCCCCGCGCCAATGACAAGAATATCTGTTTTAATGTATTTTACCGAAGAAGAAAGTGGCGAATTCATTAGATGAAATGATATCGAAAGTCTTTTTATTTATCAAGCAGATTTACGCGTCACTTGATAATTAGGAACAATCCTATGATTAATTCTTCCTTTTTGTACTATTTCTATTACTTTATACGGTTGTTTTGTCAATATCGAATAAATAATAGCTAATAATTGCGTTAATGGACGATCAAAAAAAAATGCTGGTTTTATTACTTTTTCCATATATAATTCTGACATTATACCAAATAATTAAATTATTTCACATACTCATTCCAACTTTTAGACTTTCAATTTATTTGACTGAAAAATTTATCGTATGATTTGAAGAAAATAATACCTCAAAAGTTTCTAAAAACCCTTGTCTTCCAAGTAAAGGAGGAATATTTTCCTTATTTAAAAAACCGACGGGAACAACTCTTGCCCAGTTTCCTATTTTAACTTTTAAGTTTTTTTTAAGATAAACTTTTTCCTCGCCGCCAATTCCCGATGTTTTAAATAATTGACATTCTTTATTGAGGTCTATTCCTAGTCTATCTGCTAAATGCTTTGGTAGAAGAGTATAGTCGGCACCGGTATCAACAATCATCCAAATTTCATACCAGATTTTTTTGGCTTCAGAATATAAAAAAACTTGGGCAACTGGTCGAAAAACTTCTTTAAAAATAGATGAGGTTCTTTTTTCGAAAGGAAAAATTAAAGCCATAAAATTAAAGTGTCAGCTTTCGGAATATATGTCATAGCAGGTATCTCTTTAGGAAACTTTTTTTCTAATCGGTCAACTATCTTATTGGCTTCTTTTCCTGTTTTGGCAGTATATATTTGGTCGGCAATAAGAATTACGTGTTTTCCTTGATATTTTGGATCACTCATTATTTTAATCATCGTTGTTCTATTTTTATTTTTCATGACTTCAATATAAAACTTTGACTATCTTTTGTCAAATCATAAATACTCATTATAAATACTCATCCCAACTCTTAATCTTCAAATCTTTTATTTTATATCTATCCAACGAATTAACAAAAAAACGGGCGGAATTCAAATCGGTAAACAACGGAATATTGTTGTCAATCGCCGCCCGGCGGATCAGATATCCATCGGTGATCACCTTTTTAAACGAACCTTCATTATTATAATCTTCACTCAAATTAATAACCAGTGAAACCTGACGTTTCTCAATCAGATCAATGACGGTCGGGCTTTCCTTTTCAAAAAGCTTGTAGACTAATTTTGTCCGGACGCCTTTGGTTTTTAGAAAAAGATGAGTTTTTTTGGTAGCAAAAAGGCGAAATCCAAGATTTTTCAGTCGCCAGATCGATTCGGCAAAACGAAGTTTATAATCACTGCCGCCAATCGTCACTAAAGCCGTTTTATTTTTTAAGGACAAACCTGTTGATAATAAAGATTTTAAATAAGCCTCTTCACCCGTCTCACCAAAACAGGCTACTTCCCCGGTTGAACCCATCTCAACCCCGAGAGCCGGATCGGCCCCTTCCATCCTGGCAAAAGAAAACTGAGGCGCCTTAACAGCCACGTAATTGGGATATTTGATCTTATATTCTTTACTTTTCCCAAAAAAACTATCAACTATCACTTCAGCAAAATTTACTCCGGTCACTTTGGAAATGAACGGAAAGGTCCGGGAGGCCCGTAAATTCATCTCAATTACGTAAACTTCATTATCTTTGACCATAAATTGAATGTTAAACGGGCCGGTTATATTTAAAGAGGCGCTTAATTGATTGGCAATCTCGACCATCCGAGTACCGCTGAAAAATCGTACCCGCTCAGCCGGATAGACAATCGTCGCATCCCCCGAATGAACACCAGCGTGTTCAATATGATTAGAAATTGCATAAACTTTGACTTTGCCAGATTCTGCCACTCCGTCAAACTCAACTTCGCGGGCATTAACCATATACTTTGAAATGGTCACCGGATGTTTTTTATTAATGTTGGTTGCTTTTTCAATAAAATGTTTCAATTCTATCGGGTTATAGCAAAGGTTCATCGACGCTCCGGACAGGACATACGACGGCCTGACCAAAATTGGATAACCAACTTCACGCGAAAACTTTAAAGCGATTTCCATATCGATAAAACTATTCCAAATCGGTTGCTTGATTTTTAGATCATCTAAAAGTTGAGAAAATTTTTTTCTATCTTCGGCCCGGTCGATATCAATGGCTGAAGTTCCCAAAATTTTTACTTCGTATTGATCAATTTTTTTGGCAATATTGTTGGGAGTCTGTCCTCCGACGGAAACGACAATTGATGAGGATCGTTCAAACTCATAAATATCAGCCACCCGTTCAAAACTTAATTCTTCAAAATAAAGTCGGTCAGAAATATCATAGTCGGTCGAAACCGTCTCAGGATTACAGTTAACGATAACTGACTTTTTTCCATATTTTTTTAAGAAAAGAGAGCTATTGACGCAGGTCCAGTCAAACTCAACCGATGAACCGATTCGGTATGGTCCAGAGCCTAAAACCATCACTCCTTTATTACCAATCGGCTTGACGTCATGATGATTTCCATTATAGGTCGTGTACAAATAATTTGTCTTCGCTGGAAATTCCCCGGCCAAGGTATCAATCTGAAAAACGGAGGGAGTAATTTTATTTTTTATTCTAAAAGCGCGGATTATCAATTCCGAATTACCTGTAATTTGGCCAATTTTTTTATCTGAAAATCCTAATTGTTTATATTTTAATAATTGTTGTACGGACAATTCATGAATTGTCCCTACACCAGATAATTCTCTCTCCGCCTTAACAATTTCCTTTAACCGATATAAAAACCAAGGGTCAATACCACTTAATTTGTAAATTTTTTCAATTGACACTCCTAATTTTAGCGCCTTGGTAACAAAAAATATTCTTTTAGAATTGGCTTGCTCAATATTGGCTAAAACTTCTTCTTCGGTCAGATCAAAATTATTATCAGTCACTCCTTGAACCCCAATATCAAGCATTCTGACACCTTTTTGAATTGCTTCCTCAAACCTACGGCCAATGGCCATAATCTCACCCACGGACTTCATTGAGCTGCCGATTTTTTCTGTTGTTCCTTTAAATTTATCCATATCCCAACGGGGGATCTTGACAACAATATAGTCTAGAGCTGGTTCAAAAAACGATTGGGTAATCTGGGTGACTTGATTTTTAATTTCCATCAGGCTTTTTCCTAAAATCAATTTGGCGGCCACATAGGCTAAAGGATAGCCGGTCGCTTTGGAAGCCAGGGCAGAAGAGCGGGATAAACGGGCATTGACTTCAATGACGTAATATTCTATATTTTTTTTGTTATTTGGTTTAGGATTTAAGGCAAACTGGACATTACATTCTCCAACAATCCCCAAACTCCTAACGATTTTAATTGAAAGTTCCCGCAGATAATGATACTCAAAATTATTCAATGTCTGACTCGGGGCAACCACAATTGACTCGCCGGTGTGGACGCCGAGCGGATCCATATTTTCCATATTACAAACCGTCACACAGTTATCATATTGATCTCGAACTACTTCGTATTCAACTTCCTTATAATGATGTAAGTATTTTTCTACTAGTATCTGTGGAGAAAAAGCCAAGGCGTTTTGAGCAGTGGTAATAAATTCATTTTCATTTTTAGCGATTCCTGATTTTTGACCTCCTAAAGAAAATCCCGCTCTAATCATAACCGGATATCCAATCTCTTGAGCTTTTTTTAGTCCGGTCTCAACCGAAGTTACCGCAAAACTTTTTGGTGTTGCTACTTTAATTTTATGAAGATGATCGGCAAACTTTTCCCGGTCTTCAGTCATAATGATAGAGGAAACCGGTGTTCCCAAAACTTGAACACGATATTTGTGTAAAACTCCTTTTTTGTAAAGATCCATTCCGCAGTTTAAGGCTGTTTGGCCGCCAAAAGACAAAACAATTGCGTCAGGCTTTTCTTTCTTAATTACCTCAGTAACAAAATCTGGAGTCACCGGCAAAAAGTAAATTTTATCTGCCAGTTCTTTGGAAGTCTGAATCGTAGCAATATTTGGGTTAATTAAAACCGTCTTAATCCCCTCTTCTTTGAAGGCTTTAATCGCCTGGCTTCCTGAATAATCAAACTCACCGGCCTGGCCGATTTTGAGAGCGCCTGAACCCAAAATAAGTATCTTTTTCATAAAAAAAACTCAAATCTTAAATGTTAAAGGTTAAATAAATATTAAACGGTTAAATATTAAAGATTTTTTATTGTTTAACAGTTTAATCTTTAACAGTTTATTTAACATTTAATATTTAATCTTTAAAAATTTATAAATTAAACTTTTATTTATATTCTCTTCAAAAAATAGTCGAACACCCATCCAGTGTCAACTGGCCCCGGTGTTGCTTCCGGATGAAACTGGACTGACATAAACGGATATTTTTTGTGGATAATGCCTTCATTAGTATTATCATTAGCATTTATAAACCAAGGAGAAAATCCTTTAGGAATTTCGTTGATAGCAAAACCATGATTTTGCGTTGTCAGATAACAATGTTTTGTCCCGACCATAACACAGGGTTGATTTTGCCCGCGGTGACCGAACTTCATTTTATAAGTATCGCCTCCAGCCGCCAAAGCTAAAATTTGATTTCCCAGACAAATTCCCAAAAGAGGAATTTTTTTTGCCAAAACTTTCTTCACGGTTTCAATCGTTACGTCAACCATTTTTGGATCACCCGGACCGTTTGAAACAATCACTCCGTCAAATTTTTCTTTCAATGAAAAAACGTCAAAATTCCAAGGAACAGTTATCATTTTGATTCCCCTTGTTAACAAACTTCTTGTGATATTTTTTTTGACTCCACAATCAATTAACACGACAGTTTTAATACCCTTTCCTTCTTTGGACACTCTTAGGGTGGACACGGTTGCAACTGAATTTTTTTTATTTGAATCGTCAAAATCAATATCTTTGTTAAAAATAATTTTAGCTAATTGAGCCCCTTGATCTCTTAATTTTTGGGTTAAGTAACGGGTATCAGAAATTACTAAAGCGGGAATTTTTTCTTTTTTCAGCCATTCTCCTAAAGTCATCTTGCTTTGAAAATGTGATGGCGTATCGACATATTGGGAAACGATTAATCCGGAAACGTGGATACGAGATGACTCCCAATATTTTTTATCCGGCACTCCGTAAGAACCGATGATCGGATAAGTAGAAATAAGAATCTGCCCTTCATAAGATGGATCGGTCAAGGATTCGGGATAGCCAACCATGCCGGTTGAAAAAACCAGTTCGCCGGACCTTGGTTGTTCATAACCGAAGCTGCTTCCTTCAAAAATTTCTCCGTCTTTCAATATTAGTTTTGCGTTCATAAATTATTTTAAAAGCTCGATACCGAAAATTTTTTGACGGAAAACAATAAACCGCAAAAAATTTGATATCTTCGCTTTTAAAAAAGTGCTGATACCTTTTTTGAGCAAATGACTTGGGTCCCTTTAGGGTGAAGTCTGCGAAAAAAACGGTATCAAACTTTTTTACCGTTGCTTAATATTAAACTAAACAATGCCATTCTCACGTACATACCATTTTTCGCTTCGGTCGTCAGATAAACGGCCCGCGGATCAGCGTCAACGGCTGTTTCAATCTCCCCCACCCGAGGCAGTGGATGCATGATTAAGGTGTTTTTCCCAGCTTTTTTCCCCACTAATTTTTTTGTCAAAATAAAGCTTAGTTTTAATTTTTCATATTCTTGCTTATCAGCAAACCGTTCTTTTTGAACTCGAGTCCAATACCAGAAGTGGCAGTCGGCCGGAATTTCTTCAAATGATTTTATTTCTATCAATTTTATCTTTCTTCTTTTTGCTTCATCTAAATCTTTTTTGCTTAAACGCAGCTGTTCTGGCGATAAAAGATAAAGCGTATTGTTTGGAAAAATTGAGAATCCTTTAATGATGGAATGAACAGTCCGGCCATTGAGAAGATCTCCAACCATTAAACCCTTTATATTATCGAGGTGCTTATGTTTTTCATAAACCGTAAACATATCAAGAAGGGCTTGAGTTGGGTGCTCTCCAATCCCATCTCCGGCATTAATAACTGGAATATTGGCCACCTCAGCTACTTTTTCTAAGGTTCCGACCATTGGATGACGCATCACAATTACATCGGTATACTGCTCTATCATCTTTGTTGTATCTTCTATCGTTTCTCCTTTTACAACTGAAGATGTTTGAAGTGGATTCTGGTATTCGATTGTTTGACCTCCTAATCTCTTAACTGCGGCAGAGTTAGAGCTAAAAGTTCTGGTTGAAGGTTCAAAAAATAACAAACCAACTATTTTTCCAGAAAGAATCTTTAATAATTTTTTTGTCGATGTTTTTTTAATTTTTGTTACTTGACGAAACAGCAACTCTATTGATTTCTGATTGAACTGATCAAGTGAGACAATGTCTTTCAAAAAAAAATCCCCTGCAATGGGGATTAGTTTCTCTTTTTTGGCAAAAATAATTTCAGAGTTTTTCATAGTCTCTGAGAATTATATTTTATACAATTTATAAAAAAAAGCAAGAGGAAAATTTTAAGTTATTGATATAATATAAATAGCCGGGGTGGCGGAATGGCTTACGCGCGAGTTTCAAAAACTCGTGATGGCAACATCATGAGGGTCCGACTCCCTCTCCCGGCACAAAAATGGATTTTCCTAATTTGTCCTATAGCAGCTTGTGTCTTAGAAGGTTTTCTTGTATACTCTCCTACAATGACACGGTCAGAACTTCCATCCGTATATTGTTGGATCAAGAAAAAGCCTGGTAATATGGGACTTAGACAGGAATTAATCTGTCGGTGGTTGTCTAAATGAGAACCGTGTACGATAGCAGACTTGCATGGGAATCCGCCTGAAACGTTAGACGATCTTTATGAACGACTGCGGGGGGTTGATGATGCGAAAGTCCAAGAAGTGGATTCAACGCAGGTAGTAGTTGTATGCGCCTTCCCCCGATCAAGAAAAAAACTAGCAGAACTCGAAGCCTTTGGTCCGCACAAACCTGGCAGATGCATTTTTGTATTTTCGCAAAAATAAACGCATTAAATAATAAGTATCGATGTTAAGGTTTTGCTGTAATTTAGTAAGATACTCGTCCAATAAAAACATTCGCGAAGAAAGCATAAATCGCGCTACTTTTGAAATAAAGTCCAAATTTTTTCGTAAAGAGTCCGCTTTTATATTTGCTCGACGTCGTGCGGCATTGATTCGATTAAAGAGCTCTGGGTAATTTGAATAAACTCAGCTTTTTGCCAAAGTTCGTTAATGTTTTTCGCTCCACAATATGAAAATCCCGAGCGGACACCGCCAAGCAATTGATTAATAAATTCGGCCACGTTTCCCCTATACGGAACGACCGCCTCGACTCCTTCAGCTGCATATTCTTTTAAATCTTTTTTTACTTTTATATCATTTTTCTGGCGATCGTGATTGGCCATTAGTGAGGCCATACCGCGGGTTAATTTAAATTTCCTGTTATCTTTAAAAAATGTCAAAGCCGGCGATTCATCACAGCCGGCAAAGAGTGAACCAATCATCACGGTTGAAGCCCCCACCGCCAAAGCTTTGACCATATCCCCTGAGTTTCTTATACCACCGTCGGCAATAATTGGAATTTGATATTTTCTGGCAACGGCCGCACACTCAGAAATTGCCGTTAATTGCGGAACACCGGCCCCCGCTACAATTCTTGTGATACACAGGGCGCCAGGACCGATTCCAACTTTAATTCCATCAGCTCCATTTTTAATCAACTCCTCAGTCGCATCAGCTGTCGCCACATTACCGGCAATAAAATTGGTTTTGGGAAATTTTTTCTTTAAATCTTTCAAAACTCTAATCAAAAAGACCGAATGACCATGGGCAATATCGATAACGATAACATCAGCTCCGGCTTTAACTAAAGCCTCACCTCTCTCGATATAATCATCTTTTATTCCAATAGCCGCCCCGACTAATAATTTTTCTTTTTTGACGTTTTTAACCATTTCTGCTTCTCGTTCAATCGTCGCAAATCTATGAATAATCCCAATTCCTCCCTCTTTTGCCAAAGTAATCGCCATTTCACTCTCTGTAACTGTGTCCATATTGGCAGAAATAACCGGAATTTTTAACTTTATCTTTTTTGTTAAATTTGTTGATAAATCAACCTGACTTCGAGAAACTAAATTAGTTTTTTGAGGAACTAATAAAACGTCATCAAAGGTCAAACCAATTTGCTTGCGGATGTTCATATGAAATAAATTTTCAATTTATAATTTTCAATTTTCATTGAATTTTCAATGCTTAAATTTTCAAAACTTATGGCAAAAGCGAGCATACTAAATTTTTTTGCGACTTGGGACACCCCGACGCCTCTCGGGGAGGGTTCCCACCGGAGCTAAAAAAATTAGTGTCGAGCTTTTTATATATTAAGTTTTTTAAACAAAAATACTCGCTTTTCTTTCTGGGCTGACGGAAATAATTTTCACTTTAACTTCTAAATATTTTTCAACAAACTTAACGTATTTTTGACAGTTCATTGGTAATTTCTTAAAAGATTTAATTTTTGATACATCTTCTTTCCAGCCGGGAAAACTTTTATAAACCGGAGTTAATTTTTCTAACTCCAGATATCCACACTGACTAAATTTAATTTTTTTACCGTTTAATTTATAACCAAGACAAGCTTTTATTTGAGATAGTCCGGATAAAATATCAATTTTAGTAATGGCAATCCGGTTAACTGAAGATAGCTGACAAGCAAATTTCACTGCCGGCAAATCAAGCCAGCCAATCCGTCGCGGCCGACCGGTCGTCGTCCCATATTCATAACCTCTTTCTCTGATACCATCAGCAGTTTTATCAAATAATTCTGTTGGTAATGGACCACCACCGACTCTTGATGTATAAGCTTTGACTACGCCCCAAATTTCGTCAATCTTTTTTGAAGGAATCCCGCTCCCGATATTCACTCCACCTTCAATAACATTTGAAGCTGTCACAAAAGGATAAAGACCAAAACTATTATCAAGCATCACCCCATGAGCACCTTCTAAAAGAATTCGTTTTTTTTGACTCGTGGATTTTTGAAATAAAGAAAAAGTGTCGATAATCAAAGGTCTGATTTTTTCCACCAATTTTTTGAAGATTGGTAAGTAAGTCTCTACTCTTATTGGAGAAACGCCAAAGGCAATTAAAATTTTATTTTTTATCCCAGTCTGGAACTTAAATTTTTCCACAAATAAAGGCCAGTTCAAAAGCTCATAAATTCTTATCCCGTTATAACTAACTTTATCAGCGTAAACCGGACCAATTCCCCGCTTAGTTGTCCCGAGTTTATTTTTCCCCCGGGCGTTTTCATAAGCTTGGTCGAGTTCTTTATGATAAGGCATAATCAAATGGCAGCGGGGAGAAATTACTAATTTCTTTTTTAAATTAATGCCCATTTTTTCGAAAATTGCCATTTCCTCAAGCAAAACATCCGGGTCAATGACCACTCCGTCGGCAATAACAACGACTGGTTTTTTTTGTAAAATACCTGAAGGAATCAGATGAAAAGGAAATTTTTTTCCATTGATAACGACAGTGTGGCCGGCATTATTGCCGCCATGAAAACGAACGACCAGGTGAGCTTTCTCGGCCATCATATCAACTATTTTTCCCTTTCCCTCATCCCCCCACTGACTGCCAATGACAAGTTGGATCATACAGCCCCCATTTTAACCATAACTGATAGAATTAGTCAATGGGATTTTATATAACATTTATAATTTTTATAACCGTTATAATTTTTATTTTTTCTTCCAAAATTTTCTCCCCTATTCCCTACTTTCCCTCCCAACCTGTTGATATTCCAAAAATAATAAAGGCTTTGAATTTAAAAAATAATCAAACTGTTTTCGATCTCGGCGCCGGTGATGGAATAATAATTTTTGCAGCCGCTAGAAGCTCTTTTCAACAAAAACTCCGTACTAAATTTATTGCTGTTGAAATCAATCCGGTTTTAATTTTAATTCTTCTTCTCCGCCGTCTTTTCCATCCAAACAAAAAAAATATTAAAATTGTTTACGGAGATATCTTCTCAATGAATTACCAAAAACTTTTAACTTTTAACTTTTCACTTTTAACTTTTTATTTATACATCTCCCCTTGGTTTCTCGAGAAAGTCATTGAAAATTGCAAAATGAAAAATAAAAATTTTAATGTCGTCTCCTACATGTATCCAGTCAAGAGTCTGAAAAGCAAGGAAAAAATTATTCAGGGAAAAAACTCAATTTTCATTTATAATCTTTAAAATTTCTGAAGGTTTTTTAACAATATAATCAACCCCATTTTCTTGCAACGTTTTAATTGTATGTAATCCCCAAGAAACACCTATCATTTTGACACGCATTTTATGACAAGCAACAATATCTCGGATTTCGTCGCCCACATAAATAATTTCCTCTGTTTTTAAATTATATTTTCGCATCATCTTTTTAATAGTTTTATCTTTACCTAAAATATTAGATTCGCAATAAATAATATCAAAAAAATTCAGCTGGTTTATTTTTATAAATTTATTAACGTTTCTTTGCATATTCGATGATAAAATTCCGATTCGATAGTTATTATCTCTTAAATCTTTTAACAACTTCTTTATTCCGGGAAAAATTTTTATTTTATCAATGAAGGAATAAAGGTCTCTTTGCGTCTGTTTAACGATCTGTAGCATAAACGGTATCCTCAACCAAGAAAGTTTAAATTCTTTCATCAATTCTTGATAACTATTTGATTTAATTTTTTTTATGATTTCTTTTTCCGGAAGATCAATTTTTTCTTTTCTAAGGAGTTCCAATGATCTGCCAAAACTAAATGGCATGGTGTTGGCAATCGTTCCGTCAAAATCAAAGATAACTACCTTTATTTTTTTCATTAAAGACTGTCTTTTTCCTAAAGACAGTCTTTATTATATAATAAAGGATGTCATTCTTACTGAGTCTAGACTATTTTTTGACAAATTTTTTAAATAGATTAATTCCTCACAATACTCTTTTCGATTATTTTTTCTCTTTTTTTTCGATGAAAGGAGGATCGATTTTAATCTGGATGGCTATTATTGTTCTATTGATTATTTTCGAAGAAAAAATTAATAAAAAATTTATTCTTTATTTTCTCGTTGCTCTGGGGATAACATCAATTATCGCTTTTGGATTAAAAAATACTGCCAGAAGGGCTCGACCAACAACGGTCTGCGAAAAAGATTTTTCCTTCCCCTCCGCCCATGCCGCCACTGCCTTTACTGCCGCTGCCATCCTCACCTATTTTGACAAAAAAAGAAAATGGCTTTATTACACAGTAGCAGTATTAATTTCCTATTCAAGAATTTACTTAGGCTGTCATTATTTTTTGGATGTCATCAGTGGAGCAATAATTGGATATATCATCAGTCAACTACTTCTATTCGTCCCCGATACATACCCATCCCACAGGAAAAGTTGATGAAGCCTGTTTCTGTGGGAGTAAATTCGATAAGATTTTCGCCCGCGTTCAATGCTTTGGAAATGTTCAAACTTGGGACAATAAAATATCCCTGACAACCGAAGACGTTTTTACCGTCGATAATCCATTTAACCGGCATACCTTTTTTGACGGTAAAATAGTTGGGAACATAGCCGCCACTGACGACTGCCATATTAATAATCTGTTTACCGTTTTCGATGTTGGCATTGGTACCGACTCCTTTTATACCTTGATTGAATCTGATATTAATTCCGTAAATTGACAAAAAATTAGTCGCATAATACAGACCTAAAATCAAAATTCCGACCGCTACCACTTTCATAAAGTACTGATAGACGGTACTTTTCAGTAAGCTTCTTAAATTACCGATTAATAAAATCGCCGGCGCCGTCCCGACGGCAAAAACCGCCATCGTCAAAGCGCTCTGCCAAGGCGACGCCAAACCCAAAGCATAGACTTGGGTCGCCTGAGTGAATCCGCAAGGAAGAAAGTATGTAATCAATCCTAACAAAAAAGCTGATTTATGGGGATCTTTGATTAAGCGGTTCTCTAACTTTCTGAAAACATTGGAAGAAACACCATAAGGAATAACGGCGGCAAAAGAAAGGATTTTCAACATATCTAAACCTAGAAGAATCATAAAAATCGCCGCTAATAAGGTTAAAATCGATCCGAATTTAAAGTTAATTATAATCACACTGCCGATTAAACCGGCAAAAAATCCAAATATTGAGTAGGAAATAATCCTTCCCGAACTAAAATAAATTGCCTGCTTTAAATTATTGGTTTTTCTACCAATCGTTGATAAAAATAAAGCCCCTGAGGTGGCCATGCAGGTCGAAATGGAGGCAACCAGTCCTAAGAATAGAATCGTCAATAAATTCAAATTGCCGGTAATATTCATGGCCGGAACAATATTTATTTCCTTGGCAATTAAATAAATCAGGACCAAACCGATAGTAATTAAAAATGCCTCAAAAATCTTTTTGTTTAATGGTTCTTCATCTTCATTTTTATCCCCTCTATCCCCTATCTCATATCCATACGGTTGAATCTTTTTGTTAATAATGTTTTGATCCAAATGACCGGTAAAATAAACTTCTGCCTCCTGTTTATTAAAATTAGACTTTACTTGCACGACATTGGGCATTTCTTTAAATTTATCGGTAATTAATATCTCGCAGGAAGGACAGTGCATACCTTTGATATGAACTGTCTTTTTGTTAATTTTAGTCACAGAAAAGATTAAATCATTTTAAGGAATATTTTTCAAGCGAAGATATTTTTTCATGCATAATCCCCCATTGCTACAACTATAATTAGGCAGCTGTTGAAAAAGTTTTTCTGTAATAAAATTTTTCATATTATTGCTAAAAAATAACATAATAAAAATAGCTAATAATAGTATTCCTCCAATAATAAATTTAACTTTCATATAAAACCTTGTAATGAAAAATAGATAAGATAAACCGCCGCTGCCAACATTAATATCCCACCAATTCTTTGAACTAATGTTATATATCTCATTAATTTAAATTGAAAAACTTTGTCGGTGATGATTAAACCAAACACAAAAAATGGGCTAATAAAACCAATCCCGTAAAAAATAATCATCAGAACTCCATTGACCAAATTTCTTTGAGCAATAATAAATGTCAAAAGTGAGCCCAGTTGCGGACCAATACAACCTAGGATTACACCACCATGCAATAAACCATCAATAAAAGCATGTGAATGCTTATTGGGCTCTTGCAGGTGTGGTAGTTCTAATTTAATGGCACCTAACATCCCCAGTCCCGAAATCAAAGTGACAATTCCGGCTATAAAATAAAGATAACGATTAACAGAATTAGTAAATACAACACCTGTCAGTGAGGCAATAATTCCTAAAGAAATAAAAATTAGAAGTATTCCGGAAAAAAAATAAATTACCTCAATTAGCGAATTTTTTATCTTATTGAGAATTACCGGAACCATGATAAAGGTACACGGGCCAACGATTGATAGAATACCTAAAATAAATGCATATAGATAATTCATCTTATATCTCTATCGAAAATTAATTATGACTTTTTTCCCTTTTGGAGTTTTGACATCTTTAGGTTTGAGTTCTTCATTTTTTAGACAGTAACCGGTAACATCGCAGATTACTTTGGCCAAATTTTCTTTAGAAATATATCCGTCAACCGTATATTCTTTAGAGTCTTTTTTTGTGGAAAATACAAAACCAGGGGTTAAACTCAATTTATATTTTTGCATAACGTCATTACAGTTTTCACGGTTATATTTTTCCAGTTTGAAAGCCTGACCTTCTTTTTGTAAAAGTTCATCCAAATGTTGATCTTCCAATATGCACCAAAAACAAACCGGAGAATAAAAATATTTTATCGTTAAGTCTGCTTCAGGATTGCCCGCTTGTTCATCCGGGCATTTGGATTCTAGTTTAATTTTTTTCGTAAATTCCGGTTTTAACTGTTGTTTTTTTAATAAAAGTAATTGTTTTTGGGAGATGGCTAATTTTTTTTTGTTAAAATTTATGGAATTTCTTAATCCAATATTGGCAAAAATAAACAAAAAAATAATTGCCAAAGTAATTATCAATAAAAAATACCGTTTTTCATCTTTTTCAATAACAATTTTAGGAAAACTCATATTAACAACCTCCCACCTGTTGGGGAATATCTTTCAAAGCGGCTGGTAAATTCGATTTACCTGCTGAAGTGGTCAACCCACCATCAGTGGTTACTTGTTTCTTACCAAGAAGACTTGCCAATGTCACTGTTTGGACTACGGAAACAAATACTAAAATTGATAAAAGTCCTAAAATAAGCATGTTTATATTTAAACGAAAAGTTATCTGTTTGTTTTGACTTTTTAATTCATCTGCCATTATTTCTCACCTCCCAGCTCATTCATCATTAACTGCTCTGCCCTAACGGTTGACAAACGATCACTCATCCAGTCGTCAACGGGAACTGATTTTGGATTAGTTCCTTTTGATTGCAAATATGTTGCCGCAATTGCATAATGTTTTGGCCACCAGAAGCGGTACCACAAAAATAATTCTTCCTTAATTTTTTTGTCATCCCATCCTTGGGTAATAAGATATTTTGCTAGTCCCATAGCCGCCTGGGCATGGAGACAGTCTTTAGTGTCAATAGGAGCATCACAACAAGGGTGAGGTAACTTACCTAAACTTTCCAGTCTCTTTTTCTGATCGGGAGTTAAACTGGACTTGGCAATTTCTTTTTCCATTTCAATCATTTGCTTACCGTTGGTCTCAACATATTTACTTAAAGTCACCAGTTCGTCTTTCCATTTATAAGATCTGACTTCGTCTTTATCAGTCGGCAAAATATTAATTGACGCATTACCGCTAGCCGAACTTGATAGAGTGATTGAACCTGTAGATAAAGCGTAGATTACCTGGGTCAAAAGAATTTGTTTAACCGCTGTTACCAAAATAGCAATGATTAAAACACTTTTGATTAATTTTGATTTTAATATCATAAAAAACAATTTTACTTAGATATCTATGAAGATTTTATGAAGAGAAAATACCTTTTAGGTTAAACTATCTGTTTTCAATAAAAGCAATTATTTTTTTATCGTTAAATTTTTCCAGAATTTCTCTTTTATTAAGGCGCGTTAAAATAATTTTTCCGCTATAATTTCCAGAGGCCAGATAGACATTTTTCGGATATTTTTTCACCAGAGCCGTTAGCTTAGAAATCAAATCTCTCTCACAACTATATTTTTTACAGTTGTATTGGACTATCACTCCCTGGCCTTTTTTATCATCGCCATCAGCATGTTCCAACATATGTTTTTGTACTGGTTCTGTCATCTCAGTATCTAAAATGTGAGAAGAAGGATTTTGTTCAATGTGCCCGGCCAGATCAATCGGTGGTAGATTCGGTCTTGAAGAGATAAACCAGGTAATTCCGGCTATAACTAGAACAACTAAAGTAATAGCCGATATTTTAGTTAGTATTGATTTTATATTAAGAGTCTGACCGTGATTTTTATTTCCATATAATTTACTTTCCAGTTTTTGTAGATATCTTCGCTCTTTTCTCGTTAGTCGCGGTTTGTTTTTTAAGTCTTCTATTTGTTTTTGAATCGTTTCAGTTTCCATATATTTTATACTCCGCAGCCGCCACCCTGAGCCGGGGGTTTTTCCTGAATTCCTTTTTCAATCAGCCATTTTTTTACAGTCTGCGCCCCAAAAGCGGAAAAAATATCTTTGCTCAAATAGACTTTTGGATCAATATTTTTAAAGTCCCGTCCCTCTTTATTTTTAAAATATAAAGCCGTGTCAAAGGCTGTCCCTGGAAACCAGAATGAGTTAATATATTTTCCGGCTTGAAACATCTCTGATTCCGTTGCTCCTTGGGCTGCCATAAGTTCAAATACCCCAAGCAAAGCCATGCCGTGGTTACAATCAGGAAAGGCGGTTGAATTTCCGCAACAGGGTCGATAGACTCCTGAGGCGACTTTGTTAACCAAGTCTTCCTGTTCTTTTGTTAAAGGAACGATGGCTTTTTTTGAATAATATTGCATCGAGTCGCCTTTAGCTAAGGTCCAACCACCGGTTGAAGCAAAATTACCCACTTGGCCTTCTCCATATTTAACCATGTCTCCTTCTTCAAGAATCTTTGTTTTGTTGGCTAAACCGAAAGCCCAAAAGAAATTCAATAGAAAATAGGAATTATCAGAAGTAATCCTGATTTTTTTGTTGGAACCTTTGGTTAAAATATCAAGCTGTTCCGGGGTCAATGGCTGGCCTGATTTTTCATATATTTGTTTAAATTTATCAAGATCAACCACTCCCATTTCTAACATTGACGGCCCAATATTATTATATTTTGTTTTTAGTTCATACCCTCCTGGCGGATTGATTTGGGCAAATATACCAGCCGATTGATTCTGTTTTATATCGGCGGCCGTTGGCAAAATTTTTCTTTGAGTTTGCAGACGCCAGGCTTTTGGCAGTCGAGGAAGCGTGTAAACAATGGTAATAAATATAACAAGTAATAAAAAAGGTAGAAGTTGAGGTAAGGTTTCTTTTTTAAGAGAAAACTTTATTTGATTTTTTTCAAAAGAAATAATTTTTTCTTTTGGTATTTTACATAACCCGCTGGTGATTTTTGCGTATTCGTAAATAGTATAAAAGAGAAGTAAAGCCGATAAAAATTTAATCTCTAAACCTCCAAATGGCAAGGCTGTCAGAGAGGCGGCAATGCCCAAAAGCGGAAGAAGAAAAGCGCTACAGACAGAGCAACCGGTCGCGGCCGCTGAAAAAAGTAACGAGGCAAAAGTCTGAAGGTATGAAGTTTTTGAAGTCTTTTTCTTTTCTTTAATTACCTCAAAAAGCATTGATATGGAAGCGCCGATTAAGACGGCATTTATGACACTTAAGACGATCTGAGCCCAGCTATAAAAGACGGTATTTGACTGCCAGAAAGAGTCCCAGGTTGTTTTTTGAATCAATAAGAAATAGTAAAGAAGAAGAACATTTAGGGTAACAAAAATTGTTAAAAACCAGGAATATAATTTTGAAAACGTTTTCTTCAAACCAATTTTTAATATAAAAGCGGGTGAATATAATTTTTTCATAATGCTAAATACTGTAGTGATTATGGAAAGGTTTGTCAAGGGGAAACAATTACTTTTTCCTGTTAATTTCTTTCCAAAAATAAATAATTCCAAGCATTAGAAAAACGACCACGAGAATCCACATTAAACCATCAAAAAAACCCCAACCATTATTCATCATTGAATATCCACCTCCTCCCCAACCCATCATTGGTATAGATCCGATTGTACTACAACCGCTCAATCGTTTTCCCATGACTGTGTGCATCTGCTCCTCACTCTGCTCACCCATCATTCTTTTCATCATTTCATTCATGGCAATGTGTCTTGAAGTATCTCCAATGGACTGACCCATAAAATATTCACCGATTTTTTCAAAGTCTGCATCTTTAAGTTTAGAACAAATAACTGTTTTGTTATTTAATTCCTCCAAAAGCTTTTTACCCACCTGTTCTTCTTGCTGTTGGCTTTGAGCAAAAGAGAAAGTTGGCAAAGCGAAACCAAAAATAAAAATAAAAGTTGTAATAAAAAATATTTTTTTCATATTCCTATTTGGAATTATTGATAATATTTTGAATTATTTGGTCGATCTCTTTTGGTAGATCGCCAAGATTTGCCTTAGGGAAAAATTGCGATAAAATAGTGGGTTTCATGCCGGAAATATAGATAGTTTCATCTTTTTGGTAAACATTTATCTTGCACGGTAAACATAATCCTATTTTGATGTCAGCTTGAAGGACGGCATAGGCGCTTTTTGCATTACAAATTTCAATAATCTTAAACGGTTTGATCTGAAAGTTTTTTTCCGCCAGGGTAGCGGCAACATCGTGGATGTAAAGGACACGAAATCCGGCCTTTTTCGTTTCTTCCGAAACTGACTTTACCGCCTCATCGAATGATTTTTTTGTAGAAACTGTGTAATCAAAGTTCATAATTTTAAAATTTAAATAGTAATTAAATCTTTCTCTACCCATTTTAATAATACCGCATTAACAGCAACAATTATAGAGGAAGCAGACATTAATAGCGCGGAAAGTTTTTTCTGCTCCTTTTTAAAAAACCCGCATCAATAGCGGCTATTTTTTTACAAAATAATTATACGAACTGGCAAAAAGATAACCGACTAGCCAAGTGCCGATTGTTGAGGTTGTCAGTCCCAGGACAAATGAACCTAATGACAGATTTAATTCAGAAATTTGGGTTAATTGAATACCATGGAACCACGACTGGGCAATGGTCATCGCCAGATCTGGGAAAAGAGCAACTCCTATACGACAGACAATAAAGACTATGGCGACGGTGACTGCCGCCGCATTGGCTGTGGCTTTGGGATCATGTTTCATATTTTTCACCTCCTTTCATATTTTCATATATTTATAATTATAACTCCCATCTTAACTTTCTCTGCAAAACACCGGCAACATCTTTGATGATTAACTCAACGAACTTTGTTTCAGATAAGACTGTATTAAAAGTCAAGGTTCCTTCTCGATGATGGCCGCCGGGTCCGCTTCCTTCCCAAATAGAATTATTAAAAATCTTCCCTTTTTCATCAACAAGCGAACTTATCTGACTTACATCAAAAGCTAAATCCACCGAATGGGTTTCGAATTCTAATTCAAACATCGGCCTCTCCCCTATTTTCAAAACTTTAGGTTTTACCTTTACCGTAACATTGCCGCCTTCATTTTCCTGAGAATTTAGATTTTTTTCTTGCTTGCTAACACTGTTGGCAGTTTTAATCACGGTAAATTTTTTATCGGTTTTTTTTACGACATTGAATACCAAAAATATAACAACGATAACCAAAGTTAATAGTAAAAATTTATTGGTTTTTGACATGCAATTTGATTTTGTTAATTGTTTTTAACATATAAATAATTCCTAATAAATTCATTGCTATTCCAAAAACAATGATTGGAACTTGATATCGAGTCAAGAATATGGCAAAACCGGAAAGGCCGAGGATAGGTAAAACTTCGCTCAAATGATGGGCACAACAAGTAACCATTGAAGCTGCCGAAGTTCCGCTTGAAGTCGCAGTGACCGCACCAGCTCCATTAACTATTCTATTATCATTGATAATGATTTTAAGATGAGTAAACAAACCAACTTGGATGCCAAAACCTAATGACAAAGTAATCATCCAATACCATAGTTGTTTAAACTGCGAGACTGTTGCAGACAAGCTGGACGAGGAAATAGTCATTACCAGAAAATAAAAAAGTAGCAAAGAAAAAGCGGCTATAAA
>Ga0209211_10001772_pt1 | contig 39334 bp, 23 predicted proteins | sample RifGroA2_FD_183992 | JGI IMG/M metagenome (GOLD analysis project Ga0209211, IMG submission 183992) | Groundwater microbial communities from Rifle, Colorado, USA - Groundwater A2 (SPAdes) (version 2) | ecosystem: Environmental > Aquatic > Deep subsurface > Groundwater | place: Rifle, Colorado...
AGGAAACGGGTTTAACAAGAGAGGAGGCAGAGAAAATAGAATGCCCTAGGATAAAGGAAGCTTTGGCATATATTGAATGCGAGCTGATAAACACAGTAGAAGCTGGCGACCATTATATTTTTATAGGCAAAGTGATTAACTCATTTGAGAAAGGAGAAGGAAAAAGATTATTCCAAAAGCCTTCTGAAGAAGGCTATAAATTTACAACAACGGACTAAGATGGAAAAAACAAAAGAAGAGGAAATGAAGGAACTGGCAGAGATACTGCTTAAATCTGGCCTGGCTACTTCTTACAGTTTAGCTGTTGAAAAGGCAAAAGAGATGCTTGGGATACAGGGGAAAACAAAGGCAAAGCATGACATAGCTGTTGAAGATGGCATAGACATCACAAGAGAGGATAAAACAATTAATGAGCTGATGAAAGAGGCTGGCGTTGAAGCAGAGGAAGAAAAGAAAAGAGAAGAAACAGCAGAGGAAGAGACACAAGAAAAGGCGGAAGAGGAAATAACTGATGAAGGGGCATCAGAAGAAGCTGGAGAATATACAGAAGAAGCATCCAAGCAAAAAGAAATATTTAAAGTACCTGAACCGGAAGAAGAGCTGGAGGAAGGAGACGAAGAGGAAGAAAAGCCTGAAGAAAAACGCGAGGAGAAACAAAAAGAGAAGGGAGAAAGCGAAGAAGAAGAGATAACTATTGAGGATGACGAGAAAGAGGGATGACTGACCTGTTCTTTTTTATATATCTTTCTTATTTTGAATTACGGGAAAAGCAAAAAATTTCCGGTTTTTCCTGGTAAATGTTTTTAAATAGCGATTGTTCCTATAAAAACAAAAAGGTTATATACCCTTTTTAAATACTATACGCGGGGGGTGCATATCTTGGCTAAAAGCATATCTATTAAAAAAAGAACATTAGATATGCTCTTAATCTTCTTGGTAATATCTTTTATTGTGCTGGTATCACTTAAAAGCAATCTTAATAGAAGCAATGACACTGATAAAGACATTAAATCATTCCAGATTAATAAAAATGATGAAGGAATAAGCTTAATTAAAGAACTCAAAAAAGAAGAAGGCATTTCATCAATAATAGGACCGGATATTTTACAACAAATAATCACGCCAAAAAAGAGATCTGTTGTATATAGCAGTTCTGGCTCAGCCAATTCAGTTCCAAGTTTCATTTTACCTATGCCTGTTTCTGAAACTATTACAAAACCAGAAGAAAAAATTCATTCAGAGCTAAAAAAGGAGATTGAAGAAAACCCGGAAAAAACTATAACTGTTTTAGTGCAAGTTGAAGAATACGAAGAGCTAAAAGCAAAAGGCCTTGTTTTAGGTGATATAGGGGACAAGATAAAAGAAGGTGGAGGCTCTGTTAAAGGCCAGTTTAATATTGGAAATATTATTGCTGTTGAAATTAAAGCAAAAGATATAGAAGACATAGCTGGAGATGATTCTGTTGAAGGTGTCTGGCCAAATAGAGAGGTTAAGGCTTTCTTAGATAATTCTGTTAATTATATAAATGCTCCTTCTGTTTGGAATCTTAGTTATACTGGAAAAAATGTTAAAATTGCTATACTAGATACAGGAATTGATTCTAATCATACAATGCTTTCTGGCAAAGTTGAAGCAGAGGCTGTTTTTACAGGTGAAAATCACGCGTATGATGGTAATGGCCATGGAACGCATGTTGCTGGTATTGCTGCTGGCAAAAAAACAACAGAAGGCTATAATGGTGTTGCTCCAGATGCTTTATTGTTGAATGCCAAGGTTTTGACTGATAGTGGAAGCGGAACAACTTTAGGAGTATTAGAAGGTATAAATTGGGCTGTAGAGCAGGGAGCAGATATAATTTCAATGAGTTTTGGCGGGGCTTATAATGACTTGGAAGACCCTATCAATCTAGCAATAAAAGATGCTGTTGAGCAAGGTGTTACAGTTGCTGTTGCTTCTGGAAATTGTGGTAGTGGATGTAATGGTTATTATGGTGTTACAACCCCAGGAAACAGCCCAGATGCGATATCTGTTGGTGCTGTTGATGACAACAATAATCATGCCTACTTTTCCTCAGGAGAAAATATTAATGGTGATATAAAACCAGATGTTGTTGCTCCTGGTGTTGATATAATCTCTTCTGTGCCTAATAGTTATTCAGAAAAGAGCGGAACATCAATGGCTACCCCATTTATTTCTGGAGCAGTTGCTTTATTACTGGAAGCAAAAAGTGATTTAACACCAAAACAAATAAAAGAGATTTTAGAGCATAACACAATTGATCTAGGTGTAAAAGGAGATGATGTTGAATATGGTCGTGGGGTTATTGATTTAAGCAAAATAACAGGGTCAAATATAGAAGTTAGCTCAAATGAGGTGTATATTGAAGAAGGCTTAACAGCTGCTATTAATGTTTATAATTATGGTTTAAGTGACTTAGTGATAAACAATATAAGGTATACAAATGGAATAACAGCAACAATTGACAAAAACACAATAACAACGGCAGATTTTGCAATATTAAATATTAAAGCTAGTGTTAATGGGACTATAACTGTTGATTCTAGTGATGAAATTATTACCATACAAGTTAATATTGGAAGCACCCCGACAGAAAAAACATCCGGTAGAGTTACTATTAACAGAAATATAAATACTGAGACAATAGAATTCTTCAAAAGCCTAAATTTAACTCCAAAAAAAAATATAGATGAAGCATTAAAAATAAATCCTTTATCAAGTGACGAGACTGAAACATCAAAATATAACATGGATAACTTGTGTGTTTGCAATACCTGCAATGATGCTTATGACATTTCTGATTTCACTCGTGCTGCAGGGGATATAATCAATTACGCAGGAGATGTAGATTGGTTCAGAAAATATTTTGATGAACCTGGAATTTTAGAAGTAATACTTAAAGTGCCTTCTGGTGTTGATTATGATTTTGAAGTTTGGGGTGGGTGTAATAACAAATTAAAAACTTGCCAATTTTTTGGTGAGGGTATTGATGAGGTATGTACTATTGATGATATGCCTGGAGGAGAAATTAATTTTAAAATATATGGCTATCAAAATGATTACGACCCCGATAATTATTATTGGCTTTCTACTGAATTTTTAGCTCAACCAGATAAGGGGTATATCAATATAATTATTGACAATTCAAATAGTGATGAGCCTTATGATGCTTATATAATCCTCGATGATGGGGCTGCATGGCCAGTTACAATTCCTGCACATTATAATGATTATATAAATTATGGAGAAGATAATCCAAATTTCCCTGTTGTTGGTGATGAATATCATACTGTAACGGTGGGTTTTGAAAATGATAAGGTTAATCTCTTCTTTAAAGAGGATGAAAAATATATCCCCAAAGGAGATGTTGTATTGTTTACCTTCACAACAACTTATTGTGGTGATGGAAACTGTGACCCAGATGAAGACGAAACAACATGCTCAGCTGATTGTATAGGAGACATATACCTAACAGCAGACCCTAGGTGCTCAAATAATGCTAATTCAGGTGGCCCATGCTATTCAAATGCTAATGAACAAATTGGAATAAACAACCAGTATCATTCAGGCTCTTCTAGTGTTAGTGTTCCAAAATATATCTGCTATGACTGGTGGAATGACAACAGCCAGCAGGCAGGAATCTATAAAGATGGCCATTATTGGGACCAGTGTAACTATGATTATGTAACTGATACTCTATGGCTTTCTGACCCAGAAGCAGGCTCAAGGACAATAAGAGTTTTAGTGGCTGGCTATGATAGCTATTATGATGAGGAAATTTATAGCCAAGATACAATTAGCTTTGAAATAAATATTCCTTCAGTGTGCGGTAATGGTGTTTGTGAAGAAGATGAAACAAAAGACAGCTGCTCAGCTGATTGTATCACTAGTATAAAGGTAATTGATTTTGTAAATCCACCAGGCTCGGTAGTAGAGGGAGAATTTGTTACAATCAATGCAAAAGTAAAAAACTATGGCTCTAACACAGAATCAATCAGCATGGAAACAGCCATCATTCCTGATACATGGCCTTACGCAACAATACAGGAAATCACACCACAGCATTATTATGACATGGGTAAGTGTTGCCTTGGCAATGAATTTTATAATGCAAAAGACATTGTTTTAACAAAAGGTGAAGAACAGATAGTTCCATTTAGCTTGTATGTTCCAACAAGGGACTCCTATAATCATTGCGGTGATCCTACATCAGCATGGGGCGATTCATTTAGATTGTACACAGAACTTTATCCTTATCAGAAATGCGGTGTTAGCGCTGGAATAAGAAAACAGATTAGCATTGAAGTTATTCCAGATGAATGCAAGACAGACTATGATTGTGATACGGGCTTTAAATGTGATACAGCAAAAGACCCGAATGAATGCGTTTCATTATGCCAAGAGCCATGCGCTCCAAATAGTTATTCGTGCTCTGAGGATGGAAAAAGCATAGCTCAATGCAGGCTTACAGAATACGGATGCTATACATACGAGCCACTAACCTCTTGCAGAATTGATGAGTATTGCAGTAATGGCCAGTGCAGAACAAATGACAAGAAAACAAATATCGAGCTCGAAGATGCTGATGAAAATATTGTTGTTTACAAGCAGCCAGGAGATTTAATAGAAGTTATTTTGCATAAAGTTCAAAATGAGTTTATTGATTTCCAGTATGATACAGCTGTATTTTCTTCTTCAGACTCAAATTGCGGTTCTGGAACTAAATATATATTATCTGATTTAAGCTGTTTATTTAGGATAGCTGGAGATGCAATTCCCGGGAAGGAATATTATTTTGGAATAAATAGTGGTGATACAGAGACCGTTAAAGTGATTGATAATCCAACTTTATTGATAATAACTAATAAGGAAAAATTGCTAGGGAGATTCGAAAACAATGAAGATGGAGTAAATTCTTTGCTAAAACAAGCTTATCAAACAGCAACAGCTAACAAAGAAAGAGGTATTGTTTATGATTTGAATTCATATTCAAATGATCATCCTTGGAGTGATTTTTCTAACTATAAAGAAGGTGATAAAGACAATATACTAGATTACGTTGATTATATCTCTGGATTTATAGCTGAAAGATGTTATATGCAATCTTGTAATAATATTATCCTACTAGGTGATGATTTTGTCATACCTTATGGAAGAAGAAATATGATAAGAAGTGTATTTGAAAATAATATGTGTTATGAAAATGACATGTTTACAGATAACCCCAAAAATAATATGTGTACATATGAAAATGCCATATTCACAGATAATCCCTATATTCCAATAACTTCCCTTACCCTTGAGGAGTTCAATTCAGATAATGTATTTAGTAGCGGTAAGATTACTATAGTGGTTCCTGATTATCTTACTGAGTATCATCCACCAATTATTAAATTAAAAGAAGTTCTATATGAACAATATGGCTATCATGATGATTGTAATTGTTTCAATGGACCTCCAGGAGAAAACCTACTTGATCCAAAGAATGTCTGCTCAAATGAATGGGAAAGAGTATGCCGTGGCTCTACATGGTGGGCTCCATACGAAGCAGGTAACCCAATTATAACCTCTCAAGAAGATATAGATGTAATCCATGGAGAGGGTGTTGTTTGTGATGTTTGGGAAAACTTTAATGAGTTTGATGAAACTACTTTAGTAATGATTGGAGACATTGAATCAAATGATGCTATTTCTTGCTATCCTTGGATAACTAGTGCGTCATATCCAACACTTACACTGCAAAGGAATATGTGGGATGGGAAAAAAGCATCTGTCCTACTTTATACTTCAGAAGAAGATAGTGGATATAGCCTTGAAATGTTTAATCTGTTTATTGACAATTATGGTACATGGGTTGAAGTACTGCCTGACGACATTCAAGGTTTCACTATCTTAGATGCAGCAGAAATTGCTATTAGTTTTACAGAGCCATATGGTACTAGTATAGATCTTAAGGATGCGGCATATTTTTGCACGGGAGTACAAGATTATGGACAATCTGGACAGATTCAAGGATGGAAAAGAAAACCTAACATGGTATACTGCACATTATCAGGAGTTTCAGCTGTTATTGGTTTTGTATCATGGAAACAAATTCGTGCAGCAAAAAAAGGATTAGAATTGTTAGAACAAGTAGGAGATATATCGAAGAATGCAGATGAAATTCATGCAGGAAAAATTAACCGCTTTTTATCATACTTTCATGATAGTACACGATCTCTTGCAGATGTTGCAGCAAAAAGTGGAAAAAGTGATGAGTTCCTTGAATTATTTGGTAAAAACAATGATTATCATTATTTGGACGCATTGGATAATTACTTTTTCCAAAACGGAAATCCTCGCTCTGAAAAGATAATGAGTCATGCGATGGATATATTAAGAGGTAATGCAGAGATATTTAAATCAGCAAGTAGAATTCCTGATTTTGTACGATTTATTTCTTTAGGTGGTACTGCAGATGAATTTGTAACATTTCAGAGAACTGTAGGAAGAATTGCTGCTAAGTCTGGTGGATCAAGGGTTTTGAATAGTATCGGTATCAGGTATGGTGATGATATTTTTGTTAAGACTATCAAATCAATTGAGGATTTTGATGATGCACTAAAAACAATAGAGTCAGGAGAGGTTGGCATTTGGACAATAAATCAGGTTGATGAGATTGCAGAGGATATAGATAAGATTAAAAAAGGTCAAGAAGTTAGGGTATATTATTATACTAAGGTAAGTCATTTTCAAGATATAATAAAACAAAATAGGATTGATACTGATGACTTAAGACGTTTATTGAACAATCCAAATAGTGTATTTAATGATTTGGATGAATATCGATTTGGTCCAAAAGTATACACATCTGTAGATGAAGCTACTGCTTTAAAAGAAGTTTCCAAAAAAGGCAAAGGCATTTTTGAAGAAAACATCCTATTTGAGAGCAGAATAAAAAATGCAGACCTTGCTGATGTGGATGTAGTTCCATCAGCTGTAAATATCGAAGAAGCAGGGATAAACATAAATGGAAAAAAGTTTGAGGGAGGGTCTATATTTGAACTTCTTAATGGTGTAGGCACAGAAAATTTACCTGATGATGAAATAAAGAATATTCTAAAAAATAAAGATTTCAAAGTTGTAATAATAGATGAGCGTACTGGAGAAGTGGTAGCTGAAAAATTTGTTGACGGAACGACATTATACGAAGGTGGTGATATAATTTGGTAGAGTTCAAAGATGGAAAGGTAGAATTAAAAAGAAGTGTGTATAAATGTAAGTTTTGTAATAAAACTTACTCGGTTTATTTGAAAAACCCAGAAACTGTTTTAATGGAGTGTGCCCAAACAGGTAAGCTATTTTATACTAACGCAGGTTATTCCCAGCATCCTTTTGGAAGGTTACACAGTTTTTTTACTAATCACTATACAATTCCTTGGGAAAAGAGTAATTTTCTTAAGACTTACGAATTATTTAAATCACTCATAAAAAAAGACCAGTGTAATGGCGATTGGATTATTATTTTCTCTGCCGGAATTTGTTCTTACTGCGGCAGTTTCGATAAAGGTATCAAACCAATTAAAGAAGATACTCTAATTAAGAATCAGAAATACATTCCCCTAATAGAATTCATCCCTCTTAGAAAGATAGACGACCTTCCAACGAAAGAGCTAAAAGAGATCTTCAAAGATTTTAATTTTAAATATTGGAATAATATGGAGAGAAATCAAAAGAGAAACCAAGAGGATTGGTTGAAGAAACATGGCATCAAATGATAAAAAATGAACAGATATAGATTAGTTGGATTTTACATCATATTTTTCCTAGCTTTGCTTCCGTTAGCTTTTGCAGCAGACGTTCCAACAATTTACGAAAAAGCTGCTGTTGGCAGGATAGTTGGTGACAGTCCTGACGCAATGAAAGCTCAGCTTAAAATGGAAGAGTTGGATCTAAAACATGTAAGCTCTTATGATATTTCAACTGAAAGTTCTGTAATCTATGATGACCTCCTAGACAAAATATTTAAGGGAGGATATAATGATTGGGAAACAGATGGAACAATTTTCCCACACTTTTTTGATACGAGTGAACTTATCATTGTTAACTCGCCTGCTTGGAATAGTGGAATCGGTAATTTCTATAATGATAAATCTATTTCTGAACAATATAATCCATTAGAAATTCTTAATCACTATTTAGGAGGTTTGTATTTACCTGAAAGAGGAATAAATGAAGGTTATCTCCCAATAAACACAAAAGCAGACACTATTGTGATTGGACCTACTTCAACTAGGAGTGACAATTTTATTAAAGCATTGCTTTGTAATATTGCCCTTTACAGTACAACAAATGAAGATATTGGAATAGCCTTTAGAATGGCCCGTAATAGATATTATTGGGGGACAAGTGCTGAAAATTATGAAGCAATAGGTCTTGTCCTTTTATCATACACTCTTTACGGCTCTCCATTAGTTAAAACAAAAACCCCCTATACCCTTGATGATTTCGAGAATGAATACCGACAACCAATGATGACCCCTTATTATTTAAGTATGCGTCAATTTCTACAATATGAATTTTGTGGTCCATATATGACTGAATTAAAAACACAATCAGGCATTGAAACACTCAATAGGGTGACATACAAAAATGAATTTTCTATACAAGGCACTTTAACAAACATCTATACCAAAGAAATCACTTATGAAATAGAAGATTATAATATAGTTCAAGAGGGGAACTTTTCTTTATTATATATTGTTAACACTAATCAAAGACGAGGATATGATGAATTAGTAACCCCTCAAACAGTAATACCTACAGAATTTCCTTTAAGAACAGCCATCACTAATATTAGCTTATTATATTTAGAAGATCCTGTGGATATTACAATCTCGAAAATACCCATGTGGCAAAATGAGTTTGTAGAAAGAACCTGTTATGAAAACACTCAAGAAACCGGCATTGAATATACTCATTCCTTCACAGAAGACTCAGAAGTAGTCCTGGTAACAATAAACCCAGTAGAAGTCCTTAATTGTGAAACAGGACAATTAAGATTGTATAAAACAATAAAATACAAGATAGACTACCTGCCTTATTCACCAATTCTGTTTGAATATGTAAATTACCCGGATGATGCCCTGCCAGAGCAGCAAGTTACAGTATTTGCTGGGCTAAGAAACATTAAAACAGAGCCGCAATCAGGAACTTTAATTATAAGAAACTCTGCAGATGAAATAGTGTCACAAAAAGATATAACTTTAAACACAGAAACAGATGAATTTGCTTTAAAGCTAACAACGCCAAAAGAAGAAGGAATTGAAAATTACAAAATAGAGTTTGTGCAAGACAATGATGTTAAAACCTATGTAGAGTTCCCGATAAGAATCCACTTATTAGATGCGAGATTGATAATTCCAGAATTAGTTTCAGATAATGTTATAGTTCAATTAGAATTATACAACAGAAGAAGCTCGACACTAGATGTTCAGATAAAACATTACCTAAAGAAAGGGGATAATATTTTACAATCTGACTCGTTAGTAAAAACCTTGTCACCAGGATGGAATGTTGTTGAAATTCCTTATTCAAATTTAAAAAGAGAGGATCAAAGCTATGACGTGATTGTTGATTTATTGTATGAAGGAAGAACACAAACATTATCCGGCTCTGTTGTGACTAACCATGCTCCTGTTTTAGAATATATAGCTGATATAACAGTAGAAGAAGGCAAAAAAGTAACAATAGAGCCAGAAGCATCTGATTTAGACCACGATTATTTAACCTATACAATTTCAGATCCTGTTGGTAATGATGGCTTATGGTATCCTGGCTATGACGAAGCAGGAAATTATACAATAACTGTTAGCGTATCAGATGGATTATTACAAGATTCACAAACACTAAACATAGAGATGAATGATGCGTATGACTCACAAGAAGTTATCTTTAGGGATTGTGGTTATGGTGTTTACAGAGGGGACGCAGAAATAGCGACTGATTCAGATTTTGATGATATATTAGAGTCATGGACATTCTTACAGTTTTCAGAATTAAACAACCATTTTGCATTTAAGACAATAGAAGGGTGGCCAGTAGGAACATGCGGTTACTACAATGATTATGTTTGTGTAGATGATAGCAATGTTGATGACCCAGACTGGTATTCTGGCAGAGATAAATTCCCAGACCCAGTATTTACACAGGGGGGGGATTGTGACACTGGCTCATTACCAAACGCTCTCTATAAAAACCATGAAGTTTGCGAAGGTAGCATAGCTTGTGAATACCCAACATGCACATTTAACTCTGAATGTGGAACAGATAGCTGGATTGGCAGCGTATATTGCTCAAATGGCAGCGTCTACCAGGATTTCAGAAATTATAGCTGCAATAATGCAGGGTCATATGAATCCGAATGTTTGTACATTGACACGCCTGCAATAAGAGAGGAATGCACAAGCACACAAGTTTGCTATAATTCAGATTGCGTTGATGTTGAATGTTTCAATAATGAAGATTGCGGGGCAGATGGCTATTTGGAAGCGCCATATTGCAATAAAGAGGAAGTTTATCAAGACTATATAAGCTGGACTTGCTCTGATGCAGGAACAGCATTTGCATCTTGCTTGTCTTCATCAAGAAAAGACCGCCTGCAAACATGCAACGCACCAGACCAAACATGCCTTTATGGCATATGTTTAGATAAAGAAATTTATGTTGCAGGCGGATTTTCAGATAACTCAACAATTAAAGAATTAATTTACACAATATCTGGAGATAAAACTCTTTACATCAAAATACCAAAGAATGCTGAAGTGAGAAATACGAATATGAAAGTTGACGGTGGGCCTTAAGATGAAAAAGCTAATATTATTGCTGTTGATTATATTGATGTCAACAGTTGTTTATGGTGTAGAAATAGAACATTTTAATTATGAGATTCTATCAATAATCCAATCTAAAGAATTTATAGGCTATAAGGTTGGTCAAAGAGGTGGCTATGAATGGTATAACCGCACTATTTTGATTACAATTAAGAACATAGATGACTATGAGAAATCATTTAAGATAGAAATTTTCCCTTATTATTCTGCTACTGATGGTAATCCTGTTAAGGAAATACGCCTTATGCAAAATGAAGAAAAAACAGTTGAGTTTACTTATGAAGATGGTATTTATAGCCCAGAAAAATGGGCAATAACAACAAAAGAGGTGTATGATAAAGAGGATAAGGTAATCACATTTTTTTATCAATGCGAAAGATATGATTTTAAGTGTTCTCCTTATACGACAAAGCAACCTGTTGAGTATAATACTAAAGAAGGTTTAAATTTATTTGTAGGAGAAAAGATTAATAGAGAATTTGAAAAAAGCTTAGGTAGTATGGAGATTGGGGAAACAATTAATTTTACATCAGCACACGAAGAAGACATTTTAAATATAGAATGGATGCATCCTTTAATAGCAATGGATAGATTCAAGGTAGACATCGATTTCTCTGAATTAAGTGAAGATGAGTGGACAAAGAGATATTATTCAGACAAAACAGGAATGTATTTCCAGGCTATTGACGAAGACTATTACAAATATTTAGTGGTATATTACAAAAATCCATCCATAGAAGAAAGAACCGTTAGATTAGGAGTTGTTGATATAAACCATATTAATGCTGGTAAAGATTTAGAAAAAATTAATTGTGGAAATAATGTTTGTGAATTTTGGGAGTCTAAAGAGGAATGTTCTTCAGATTGTGGTAGAGAGAATATAGAAAGAGTAACCATCAATAAGGAGGTAAGCCCTAAAATGTTATGTATAATAAAAGGGCATAACTGGAGAGAAGGAGACAAATGTTTAGATGATGAAAAGATGATTACTAATAAAGATGGTTTCATATGTTGTGCCAAAAAAATTGAGAAACAAGTGGCTATAGAAATTGATAATAAAGATATAGTTGTAGAGGAATCTGAAACAATAGATAGAGGAAAGGTAGATACTATTAAAGAGGAAGAACTAGTTATAATCAAAGAAAATTCAGAAGAAGATAAAGAACAGCCCATTTTAACAAAAGAGAATAAATCAGAGCCTCAAGAAGGACTGTATGGTGGGGAAAAAGAACCTGCTATAGTGGTAGACCTGACAGAAGAAAATCCTTTACAAAAGCTTATTAATTTTTTAAGGAGGATTTTTGGTTAAAAATGAGAAAAGCAATATATAAACAATTATTAGTTGGAATCTTGGTGATACTAGCTATATCATTATTAACTCAAGTTGTTAAAGCTGATTCTACTACAGTTTATATGGATTCTATGACAACTTATCGTGTTAATAGAGATCAGGTATATTGCCATAACACTTATGAAATTGCCAGAGAACATAACCAAGAAACAAGTGGAGGGAGGCAAATCTTGGTGTTTGTTGGTAATCTAAATTCTATACCTGCAGGAGCAACTATTGATTCTGCATATGTTAATTTATATCTTACAGATGGAGGAAGAGGAAGTGATGATGGTAAATTATACATTTATACAAATTATCGTGGTGAGAGTCCTGATCAATGTATGGCTTGTATGAGTTATAGGCAGGCTCTTCAGGAATGTAATATCGATACTAATGAGATACTGCTGTTGATCAAAAGAGTAGATGATGGTAGTTGCAGTAGTTCTATTTGCCCTCCAGAAAGTGTTAATCTTGATATAACCTCTTATGTGCAGCAATCTTTAGGCACTAGTGAGAAAAATATGTATTTTTGGGTATGGCCTTATGCGGATTTTGATGATGATTATATATGGACTCAATTTGCAGGAGACAGTTATTCTGATGCATCTAAAAGACCGAAAATGACTATTACATATTCAGCAGGACAAGAATGCACATCGGGCTTATGTTGCGATTCTGATGGTAATTATAAGCCCTCATCATATAAATGCCAAGAAAACGCTAATATTGATTATGGCTGTCCATGGGGTACAAGTTATGGTCAGGATGTGGGTGTGAATTATGGGGATAAGTATTGTTCTGGTTCATCAGAAAATTGTGATGGAAGCCTTGTATGGGGGGGTTGGGAAGTTAATGCTTCTTGTGGCCCTAAAGAAGTTTGTTTTGACGACAATCCAAACTGCCAAGATATAGATTGTTTTTCCTCTTCTGACTGCGGAACAGAAGGCTGGCTAAACCAGCAAGGATGCCAAAGTAATGATGTTTATGATTATGATAGAACATATACCTGCTATAATGCAGGAACAACTTCTGCATCCTGTTCAGATCCTAGTGATGTTTGGCAATTTAAAACAGGATGTTATAACACAACATATGATGCATGGGGCCCTAATTATTGTTCAATCTACGGTGATGGCGGAAAAGTTGTTCATGATGCAAAAATTCATGAAAGAGGATGTAGAAATAATGAATGTTATTATGATCCTACTAAAACAAAAACAGAAACAGTAACCGGTGGTGACTGTACCTATGGTTGTTTAAATAATGTGTGTGCAGAACCAGATTGTTTTAATGATGATAATTGTGGAGCAGAAAGTTCAGTTGGCGACCCTTATTGTTCAGGTAATCAGCTGCATCAAATGATGATAAAGGGGTTATGTGAAAATGATGGATCAGTTTATTCTAGTTGTAGAGATTCAGACCCGTATGATAATGTAATAGACCCATGCCCTTATGGTTGTGAAGATGGTAACACAGCGTGCAACACAAACATACCTCCAGTTGTTAATGACCTAACTCAATCATCTTCCTCTGTTTACAGAACAGACTCTATCTCAATTAATTGCAAAGTTTATGATGGCAATCAAAACCCATCCACATTGTCACCAACTATTCAGTATAAGTCACCAAGCGGCAGCTGGACTACTTTATCGCACTACTATAATGGGATGAGCGGCAGTAATGCAATATTCACAGCAACATTTACTCCATCAGCGTCAGCCCAGCTAGGAACTTATGATTTTGGGTGCATGGTAACTGACCAGCTTGGAGCAACAAGCTCTTGGGCGTATGATTATGATGTTGTGGCAGTTAATAATCACCCTCCAGAATTTACAACATCAACAACTGATGATTCCTCACAAGACAGCCCTACAAGGGGAGGGAATAAAGTAATTTTCAATGCAAATTCAAATGACCCTGAAAACTATATAAAATTCCTAGTTTGCGATTCCAGCGGAATAAGCGGGACATCATGCGCAAATAAAGAATACTGCCATGATGGTTTTGAGCCAAGCGGCTCAAAGTCCTGCTCATACACTACAACAAATATAGAAAGTGGGAGTTATAACTGGTATTCTTATGCAGTAGATGAACTAGGAACTATTACAAACGGAGCATCAGGAACATTTTATGTTGCTAACTACCCAAAAAATCCAAATGTAGGTATAAATAACCAGCAAATATGGAGTTATTCTGGCTGGTTTGCTGGACCAGAAACAATTACTAATTTTGACAACAAGATTATTGACGCAATTAATAGCTGCACACCTGATAGTGAGAATCTATGCCTAATACCAATAACATTACATTCAGATACGATGGGGATACTAACCGTTTCAGATATAGTGATATACTACACACTTTATGTTAACCATCCACCACAGCTTAATGATATAAAGGATATAGAAGCTAACGAAGGCCAATTAGTAAGAATAACGCCTTTTGCTTTGGAGCCAGATGGGGATGATATAGCCTATACGTTCTCTTCTCCATTAAACCTAAATGGAGAATGGCAAACTGATTATGATGATGCTGGTGAATATTTTGCAATGGTGACTGTATCAGATGGAAAATTAACTGATTCACAAACTGTCAGAATAAAGGTTATAGATATGATTGATCCGGATTTGGGCGGTGTTGTGGAGTATCATATGGCAAAGATAATTATCCCGCCATACGCAATACCTAATAGTGATATAACCCCTATTGAAATAAGCAATGTAAGTGAAGGGGGCCATATGCAAGAAAACGACTTGAAAGTTATAGGAGAAATTTATAACTTTGAACCTGATGGAATAGTATTCGATAAACCGGTTGATGTTGAAATAAGATATCTGGATGGGTGGGTTGAAAATGAAAATAGCTTGGATGTCTTTTTGTACAAAGAAATAAATGGGCAATGGCAATGGGTTGCTGTAGGAGCAGAATTAGACACAGCAAATAATGTTCTAAGATTCCAGCTAAGCCATTTCTCAGAATACACAATAAGAGAAGTACTATATGATGACATAACTCCAATCATAACAATAACCAGCCCTGAAGAAAAAACATACTGGCATGATGATATAGTTCCTATTGAATTTAAAGTATTTGATGCCAAGGATATAAACCCAGATGTTGTAATTAAACTGAATAATAATATAATTAGTGACACTATAATTGACATCTCTTCATTAGATGTCGGCTCTCACACATTGTTAATAGAAGCAACAGATGATTATAATAATAAAGGCACTAGCTCAGTCACATTCGAAGTTGTTGATTATACACCACCTACTACCAATGATAATGCTCCGGAAGGATGGCAAAACTCAGGCATAACAATAATATTAACAGCAACAGACGATTACAGTGGTGTTAAAACAACGCATTATTGTGTAGACAAAACAGATAGCTGCTTGCCTTCAACAGAAGGCACGTCAATTACTATAAATGATGAAGGCACTAGTTATATAAGATATTACTCTACAGACAACGCAGGGAATGAGGAACAGATTAAGTCAGTAATGGTAAAAATTGATAAAAGCTCTCCTGAAACATATGATGACGCGCCAGATGGATGGGTTAACTCTAATGTTGCAGTAACCTTAACAGCAAATGACGAGTATAGCGGGGTTAAAACCATATACTACAGAATTAATGGGGGCGGATGGCAGGAAGGAACATCAATAATCTTAACAGATGCTGGAGAACACACAATAGAGTATTACTCTGTTGACAATGTAGGCAATGAAGAAGAAATTAAGGAGGCCAATGTAAAGATAGACAAAACAGCTCCAGAAACAACAGATGACTTAAGCATTGATGACTGGACTAATAAAGATGTGATAATAACCTTAACATGTGATGATGATCTATCCGGTTGCAATGAAACAGAATATTGTATGCAACAGGAAGAAAGTCCTTTATGCGCAGGTTTATTTGGCAATACTGCAGAAATAAGCTGTTCTTCCACATGCAAATATATGTTATTTTATCATTCAACAGACAATGCAGGAAATGAAGAGAATTCACACAAAATAGGCACAATAAAAATAGACAAAGAAGCTCCAACAACAACTGATAATGCACCAACAGAATGGCAGGCAAATGACGTAACTGTAACATTAACGGCAGATGATAGTGATGGCTCTGGTGTTGATAAAACATATTATTGTATTGATGATGAAGACATCTGCACACCAGATAATGAATACACAACAGAAATTGAAGTGATATGCGAAGAAGTGACTGTATGCAACAAATTCCTAAGGTACTTTACCGTTGATAATGTAGGCAATGAAGAAAATATAAACTCTGTTGTGGTTAGAATCGACAAGCAAAAACCTTCCGCATCAGATAATTATGATGGAAAGTGGCACACAGAAGACATTGTAATAACATTAACGCCTGATGACTTCTATGGCTCAGGAGTTGATGACACATATTATATTATTTATGAAGATGAAGAGCCGCAAGGAACAAAAATATTAAATCAAGATGGCCAGCCAGTTATAACTTATGAGGATAATGATAACTGGTTAGAATACTGGACTATAGATAAGGTAGGCAATGAAGAAGAGCATCATTTAATAAAAGAGATAAAATTAGACAAGACATACCCGGAAACAACAGACAACCATGATGAAGAATGGCATAATGAAAACATAATAATAACATTAGAGGCAGATGACCCAGTTACAGGCGGAACACCATCTGGTGTAAAAGAAATATATTACATTGCCTATGAAGATGAAGCTGCTTTAGAAGAGCAGGCTGTTGAAAGTGACATAGCAGAAGTATTGATAGGCTATGAGGACGATAACAACAAGGTAGAGTACTGGACAGTTGATGCAGCAGGAAATGAAGAAGAACATATTATAATTGACAATATAAAATTAGACAAAACAAAGCCAGATGTTTTGATATGGTTAAACCCAGAGTTAGAGCTATATAACAACACAGAGCCATTGCCTGTTCATTATGAAACAGAAGATCCACAGGTACAGGGAACACCATCAAATAATTTAGAGATTGTATTTGATGTAGATGGAATTGAAGTGGAAGACCCAACACAAATATTTAACTTTGCCTGCAAACATAACCTAACAATAACAGCAACTGATATAGCTGGAAATGTTAATTCAGCCTCAGTTGGCTTTGAAGCAATCCTAAGGCTTGCAGGAGAGGAGCAGTTGTTTATAACACCTGAAACATTAAAGATAAATCCCGGTGTTTTAACAGCGCATACAAGGTTCCCAGAGCCTTATAATAACTCTGAGATTATTGATGCTTATGCTGATGGCATCAAATACGACAAGATATCAAGCTCAAATATAGAATTCAGGAGAGAAGAGCTGGAAAAAGGCCCATTGCCATTAGACACTTTCTTTGAGGTAGAAGGCAGATTTAATTATAACGGGCAAGAGTGTATTTTTAAGGGAGAAGACAGCATAACAGAAATTTTAGATAATAAAGGAAGAAAATAACTCCTATCTTATTTGAAGTTATAATAGCATATAAATAACACAAATAAGCCCCTTTTTCTGCCACAAAAACAAAAGATTTATATATAAAATTACACCCCCACCCATAAAAAGATACTACTTTAGAATAAAGACAAAGTTGGGGAAAAATGATAAGAAAACTGATGCTATTTATTTTTATGGTATTAGCTCTGGCTTTTTCTGCCAGCGCAGTAAACATTTATGGCAACACTGCCGGCACTATTGCTTTATCCGGAAGCCACGGGACAAATATAAGCGGAACAATATATGTGGAGAATACAGGAACTATTGATATTACCGCAAACCTTACCAAAACAGCTTTGGCTGACAGCAACGGCAACACAATACCATCTTCTGCAATAACATTCAGCGAAGACAGCTTTACAGTAGCTAACAAGACAAACAAGTCAATTACAGTAAGCGTAAATATTCCATCACAGCAGTATGCAGGGGTTTATTATGGAAATATAACTGCAACTGCCAATGACTCTTCTAATGCTAAACTATCTTTGAATGTTACAGTAAATACTGACTATAATTTTGATTTGCCAGGCACACTGACGTTTGATTCTTTAAGCTTAAATTCAACAAACCCCAAAGAATTCACAATCAGGAACAGCGGAAACCTTAATCTGACTGATGTAATAATATCCACTGATGCTGCTTCAAAATACAACATAACATTCAACCAGTCAGCAACCATTAATCTTGGCACCCTGGCAGTGGGGGAAAGCGAAACAATTAATGTAATAGGGTATGTGCCTAAAACTGATCCTACAACAAACCATTCAGTTGGCACTGTATACTCAAGATCCAGCGAGAGAAATGAGTCTTTTACCATATATTTTGACGTGGAGAGCAAATTAAGGATATCAGATTTTGATGTTTATGTTGACAAGGAATCAGACGTGAACCTTGATGATGGCGATACAATAGAAGACAAGGCAAAGCCTGGCTCAAAGGTAAAATTTGATTTTAAGCTTAATAATGATTTTACAGATGATGAAGAGATAAATATAGAGGATATAATTGTGACTATAACCATAGAGGGCGCAGATGACGGCGGTGATTTGGAGGAAGAGACTGATGAGTTTGACCTTGAACAGGACAGCAATACAAGGAAAGAGCTTGAGTTTGATATTCCATTAAATGTTAGGGAAGATGGATATAATATTATAATAGAAGCAAAAGGCGATGACAGAAACAGCGTAGAGCACAGCGCAAAATGGGAGCTAACTCTGAATGTTGACAGGAAAAGCCACGAGGTGGTTATAAACAGTTATACACTATCGCCTATCAGCGTTGGATGCGACAGAAAATCAACTTTAGAGGTTGAGATAATGAATATCGGCGCTAATGACGAGGATGAAGCCAGATTAACAATAAAAAACAGTGATTTAAGAATAGATATAGACGAGCCCAACATAAAGCTGAATGAAGACCCTGATGATGATGAAAACACATATGAAAAGAAGGTTAGCATAGAATTGCCAGAAGATTTAAAGGCGGGAAACTACCAGATAGAAACAAGGGCTTATTACAACAATAATATTCTAGAAGATGTAAAAACTGCTGTTTTAGAAGTAAAAGACTGCCCAAAAGAGGAAATAACCGCAGAAGAAGCTGAAGAAGGTGGGGCAGCAGAAACAACACAGCCAGCTACAACAACAATAACCACTACGCCAACATTAACAACACAGCAGCCAATAGCAACCACAACTGAAGCTTCACTTATAAAAAACCCTGTTTATTTGTCTGCCCTGATATTAGGCAATATAATAGTGTTAGGCGCTATAATTGGGGTTATAGCTAAATTAGTGATGATTAAAAGATAGTTATTATTAGTAGATAGTAACTTAAAGTATCTACTTTAGTATACTTAAAATAACAAAGTTTAAATATAAGCTGAGATTTTTGGCTTTAGAGAATAAAAAATGTGGGGGGTTATTGATGAGAAAAGCTTTTAAGGGTTTATTTTTGATTCTGTTATCTCTGGTATTTTCAATTGCAATAGGAGTGATAGCGGAAGCAGCTTGTACAACACCATTTGATGATGTAGGCATAACAACAAACACAGTATTATGCCAGAATACCTATCATCTAAATGATACAAACTCTAATGGCAGGGTAATAACAATAAACGCAAGCAATATTGTCTTTAATTGCAATAGTTCTGTATTGATAGGAAATACAACAGGAAGAGGCATTTTTATTAATAATTTTACCAATGTAACTATTCAAAATTGCAATGCATTAAATTATACATACGGATTTCATCTAAATTTAACATTTAATAATACGCTGATTAATAATACAGCAAGAAACAATTCAGATGATGGTTTTTTTATTGAAGATTCTAATAATAACCTATTAATTAGTAATAATGCTATAAACAACACCAATGGCTTTCATCTTGATGATTCCGATAATAATGCCCTAGTTGATTCTTTCTCTAATGAAAATTCAAAATACGGCATTTATCTAGAAACCAGTTCAACAAATAATAATATAATTGATACTGTTGCATCAAATTCTGTGGGTAGTGATGTTTATTCAAGCGGCAAGAATAATACATTCATAAACTCAACATTTGACAAAAGCAAGGTAACAGTGACTGCTACAGCAGATTTCACAGTAAAATGGTATTTGGATGTATATGTTAATGACACAGCAGGCAACAATGTAAGTTCTGCAAATGCAACAATGTATAATGTTTCCGGAGAAAGGATATTCAGCTTGCTAACCGGCTCTAATGGCTATACACAGACACAAAATGTTACTGAATATGACAATATAGGCGGGGCAATATACTCTTATACCAATTATACAATAATTGTCAACAAAACAGGCTATCCTTTCTCACAACTAATAAACAACAAATCAATAAATATAACATCAAGCACAACTATTGTTTTCACTCTTGACAATTTGGGGCCAAACATAAGCAATGAAAACAGGACGCCTGAAACAGTTTACAATAATTATAATGTAACATTAAATGCGACAATAAAAGATGTTAATGGAGTTAGCAGCGCATGGATAGCCAGCAATTGGAATGGCTCATGGGTTAATTATACTAATTCCACCATAATAATAAATAATGTGGGCAGCAACTATACTTTTATTCTTGGCAACGGCAACCTATCAAACCAGGAAATAATTTATTGGCGTTATTATGCAAATGACACGCTAAACAATATTGCTGAAGGAACGCTGCAGAGCTTTACAGTAGAAAACAGGGCGCCAAACTTAACTTCAAGTATAAATAACCTAACATGGGCTGAAGATACAATCTATTTATTTAATATTTCCAGAAATTTCACAGATGCTGATGGAAACACATTAACATGGAGCGTTACAACAGCGCAAAATATAACAATAGCTATAAACCAGACAACTGGCAATGTCAGCTTAACCCCAAATGCAAACTTCACAGGAATAGTGTATGTTAACTTTACAGCAACAGACGGCATTAACACAACAAAGAGCAATGAGGTAATATTAAATGTAACAAATGTCAATGATGCGCCAACTGTAAATTCAACGCCTATAACATCAGCAATTGAATCTGTAACTTATACTTATACAGCAACAGGCAATGACATAGACCCAACCAATGACACTGCTAATTTGCAATATTTCCTAAAAACTGCTCCTGCAGGAATGATAATAAACTCAACAACAGGTATAATAATGTGGGTGCCAAGCTTTAATAAAACAGGAATAAACCCAATAGAGGTTGCTGTAAATGACACATCCGGTGCTAATGGCACGCAAATATTCAATATAACAGTAAATTCATCTTTGGATTTATCAATCCTAAATATAATAGTTGACGGAGTAACAACCAGCAATGCTGCAAACGGCACAGTAATTCAAAATGTAAAGCCTGGCTCTTCTATAGTTCTGGATATGCAGATAAAAAACAGGGTAGCTTCTGATATAGAGGATGTTGTAGTTGCTGCAAACATAAGCGGGATGAACTCGTATGCGCAGACAGACAGGTTTAATGTTCCAGGAACGTCAACAAAGCAAAAAACATTGTCGTTCAGCGTTTCAGAGCAGATAAGCGTAGGGACTTATGAACTTGTAATAAACGGAACAGGCAACCAGACAGATGTTTCTGTTTTAAGAAATCTTCAAAGGACAGTATATCTAAGCACAACCAAATTTGCACATGACCTTATAATAAACCAGACAACACTAACATCAGCAAATTTATCATGCATAAGAACAACAAATTTCAATGTAACGATAATAAATACCGGAACACAGCCGGAAGACGACCTTAATTTAACAATAAGGAACAGCAATCTTGGCTTGAGCATAGATAACTTTATCGGAAACATTATACCAAACGAGGCAATCACAAGAACATATGATATTAATGTAACGCCTGAAACAGCAGCAGGAACATACACTCTAAACACAACAATCATATACAACAACAAAGACAACAGGTCGTATGTCACAAATTCACTTATAGTTTCTAACTGCAACATACCAGACTTAACAACATCAGAAGATACACTGCCAGCATCACAGATTGACTTATGGTCATATGTTAACACGACAGAGCATGATGCAAGCACTTTTGGCTATAATATAACTGAAACAAACAGCAGCCTGATTGACTGCAGCGTCTTGGCTAATAGGTATATAAATTGCACAATGCCTCTAGCTAATCAGAGCGGCATATCAAGCTTAAACATAACAATAAACAAAAGCAGCTATTCAACATATAAGATAATTACAGCAACTGCAGCAGCTGTGAATGACCAGCCAGCAATTAATGTTTTAATCCAAGATGTGACATTCAATGAGGATTCATACAATAACTCAATTGACCTTGATGATTATGTGAATGATATTGACAACACAGATGCGCAGCTAACATGGACAGCACAGGCTACAAACTCGAATATTAATGTTAATATAGACTCAGCTACCCATATAGCCACTATAGCAGCAGCAGCTAACTGGAATGGAACAGGAAATATAACATTTATAGTCTCAGATAGCTCTGGAGCAAAGGATAATGACACAATAAAATTAACTGTTAACTGGCTTGATGATGATACGCCAATAATAACAGATTATTACCCAAGAGACTTAATCCCAGCAATAGCTGAAAATGAGTCACAGGTTTTCAATGTTACAGTATCTGATCCAGATGCTATAGCAAACCCAGATGGAGTTTCTTTGTCAATAAACTGGTCTGTTGATAATTTATTCAATAAAACGGGCGCTATACTAACATTTATACCAGAAGGCACAAACAGGACAGTAACAATAATGGTTAATGCTACAGACACAAATGGCAATTCAGCAATACAAACATGGACATTAACTGTAAGCAAAAAGCCAGTAACAGCATTGTATGGCGGGTCTATAACAACAATAAATGAAACTAATCTAACTACAGCAGCAAATATAACAATTAATTCAACTATAGGGCAAATATATTTTGGTGACAATATATTGGATTTAAGCTCTGTTGTTGACCTGGACTCTTATATTAATATAACAACAGGCATTATCGGCATTGACACAAATAAGTATCCACAGCTTAATAAGTCTGCATGGATTACAATGAGGGGCTTAACATTTACAACAACTCCAACTATTTATTATAATGGCGGATTTTCTGCAACAGGAACTAATGTGTGCCCTTCAGATATATGCAAGAATATAAATTATGACTCATCAACAGGAATATTAACATTCTTTGTTGAGCATTTCTCAACATACTTTGTAACAGGAGTTGCAGCAAATAATGCGCCTGTAGCTAATGCAGGAGCTGATCAAACAGTTCTTCCAGACGAATTAGTAACACTAGGCGGCTCTGGCAGCTCTGACCCAGACGGGGATAACTTAACATATTCATGGTCGCAGACATCGGGGCCATCAGCAAATTTATCAAGCGCAACTGCACAAAACCCGACATTCACGCCATCACAATCAGGAGTATATATATTCCAGCTGATTGTTAATGATGGAATAGTTGATAGCAGCTCTGACAGCGTAACTATCACAGTATCCACATCTAAATTAAGGATAACTGACCTGGATGTAGAAGTTGACAGCGATAGCGACAAGAACATAGAGGACAAAGAAGACGGCTACACAATAAAAGAGAAAGCAAAGCCAGGCAGCACTGTAGAATTTTCACTCGAGATATCAAACATGTTCCCAGATGACGGATTTGACATAGAGGATGTGACTGCCACTATAACAATTGAGAAGATTGATGACGGAGATGATTTGGAGGAAGATAGCGACAGCGTGGACATTAACGCAGATGACGAGGAGAAGGTAACAGTTGAGTTTAACCTGCCTGAAGATGCTGAAGAAGACACTTATGATGTTATTATAGAGGTTGAAGGGGATGATGAAAACAACACAGAGCACAGAATCACAAAGGAGCTTAAATTAGAGGTTGAAAGGGAAACGCATGATGTAACAATAACAGACATAAGCTTAAGCCCATCAACTGTTGAATGCACAAGAACTGCTTTATTAACTGTTGAGGTTACAAATATAGGCTCAAAAGATGAAGATGAAGTTAAGATTGAAGCAAAAAACACAGCGCTTGGCATAAGCGAGGAAGAAAAGGAGATTACAGTAGACAGCGATTCTGATAAGGATAACAAATATGAGGCAACATTTACGCTTGCAATATCTGACGACCAGGAAGAGGGCACATACCCAATTAATGTCAAGAGTTATTATGACGGAACAAAATCAAGCGATTCCGAAACAATAAACTTAATAGTAAAAGACTGCCTAAGAGAGGGAGAGGCGCCAACTGTAGTAACAACAATAACTGATGCTGCAACAACTGCTCTTCCATCAGGGCTAGAAAAGATCCCGGAAGAGAAGATATCATTCAGGGAGAGCGAGCAATACCTGCTTGTATTAGCGCTTGCAGCAATAATACTAACCGGCTTAGTGGTATTTGTAATAGGCGCTTTAGTGATTACATCTAAGAAATAAGAGTTCTTTAATTTTTCTTTTTATTTCCCTTCTACTATCTTCCTCATCCTTGCCACAAAATCAGCTGCTTCCTCAAAATATTTGTCAAATTCACACCCCTTGATTTCTGTTATTTCCCTGTGCACTATCATTTTTGATATTTTATAGAAGTTCCTCATTATTGTTACATACCTATGCTCCACTAATTTTTTCTTGACTAAGATTTCCTCCATTAAGTCCGGAACATGCTCTGGTGTGGGGGGAACAGCTCCCTGCTTCATCAAGGCGGCATGGGCAGCATCAATAACAGACCAGTACAAATCCATAGTTCCCTGCAGGATGTGCCATTTGCTGTTATGCAAGGTATTAGGGGCTCTTATAAAATAGTTCCAGATGCTTTCATCTGTTGGCCTTATCCTGCCCCTTTTCAGCAAAGCCTGCAAAGGGTCAAAAAAGCCGGTGTCAATTAACGCAACGCCGTCCCTTAAAATGTTAATTCCAACCGGGTCAGCAGCCCTTATATATTCCCAGAATGAAGTAAGCCTTAAGGTGATGATATGGAGCTTTGTGGATGTCCTTTCTATTATCTTCTCAACTATAACCCGGTAAGCCTCAACCAATTCAGGCGTCATGTTTAGGGTTATGTCATCAACTATTACAAGGATATCTATATCCCCCCTAATAGAAGTCTTTGTTTTTCTTGCTGTGGAGCCAAAAATAACAACAGCCTTGATAAGATTGCCTATCTCCTTCCTTATTTCAGATGTGAATTTATAAGCTATCTTTAAGTCCTCTTCCCTATAGCTTTTAATATTAGGATTCTCTTTTCTCTCTAAATCAAACTTCATCTACCCACCTTCCCATTAACTTATTTTTGCGGCTTTATAAAGATTTATATCAATTTTTGAATAGTGACAATAAAAGTTTAAATACTCCAAAAAAACTTAATTTGTTATGCCAGAAAAGACAGACTTAGAAAGGGTAGTTAATGAGAAGATAAAGCCGATTATAGACAGCTCAATGCAGAAGTTTCTTGGCATTACCATCAAGGAGCTTTCTGCAGATATTTCTGATAAATTAAAAAGAACTCCTTTGATTGACTTTAAGGCTGATACATCCATGCCGTTTAAAAAGGCAAAAAAGCTCTTTAAGAGGGAATACATAAAAAAGCTGCTGCAGCTAAAGCAGGGCGGCATATCTGATGTTGCAAAAACAGCGGATATAGACAGAAGGACAATACACAGGCTTGCAAAAAGCATTAAAAAGGATATAGAAAGATTCAGGAAGGAATTCAAGCCCGAATACTTTAAAGAAACAGCTGTCAAGTCAATAATAGAGGAGACATTAGGGACATTTAAAGACACAATAACGCCAAAAAAGCTGGAAAAGGCCTACAAAAATATAGAAGCAATCTCAAAGGATATTCTAAAAGAGCTGCCAACAGTGCAATTGAACCTTAAACAGGCCCTGGAGGAGTTTGAAAAGGAATACCTGAAAAAAGCGCTGAAAGAAAACCTCAACAATATCTCTAAAACAGCAAAGGCGGTCGGGTTAAGGGCTGAGACGCTGTTCAGGAAGATGAGGAAGCTGGGGATATAATTTTATCCTCTCAAATACTCCAAGACCTGTGCTCTTACTTCGCTGTCAGACTTATTGAAATCCAACAATTTCTGTGGAAACATGGATTTTGTTTCTGGAGGTGCGTCATTTTTTATCTCAAAAGGATTAAACTTTCCATGTTTTGCGATAATACCTGATACAATTGCATAAGCCATAACTGCCTTTGTCACGTCCTTGTCAACTTTTTGTCTTCCAATCCCTATATCTAACGCTTCAAGTCCTTCATAATCTATTTGAAAATATTCAAAATTACGACCCATGCTATTTCGCCTTATTAGATTCGTTCGTGGGTCAATATTTACTTCATCCCAGTCACTAAGTATAGTAAAAATACCCTTCCCTTCGTATGTCATCACCATTATTGCATTATCTGGCCTTAGTCTGCCAGTTTCAACTAAATAAATACCCATTCCCAGATTACTTGCGCCTTCAAATCTTCCAATTGCATTTTCTGCCAAATATTCTTCCTTTAATTTCTTGATATTAATTTTTGCAACTTCAGCTTCAAGATTAATTTCTCTGCCTTGGTATGGAACTATAGGTTCAACCTTCTCTGATTTTGGTGCCTCAATATTACCATACTGGTGAACAAACTCAGCTACTGCATTAGCTACGAGACTAAAAGACTCATCAGATTTTTTGCTTACATAGATTTCGCAATTTAGCATATAACGATCTTTGTCTTTTTCATCAATATTTGATGTTCCAAATATTGCTTCACCAGATTTATCACTAAATTGGAATTTAGACGTTTCTATAACTGATTCTAAAACAAGAGCTTTCCTATCTCTGTTCTCGTATTTAAAAGAATAACGACTATCATCATCAAAAACGGGCGGACCATGCGTTCCAACATAAGAATTACCCATTAATTTACCAACCAACCCAAACAAACCATCGTTCAATTCTTTTGAACTTGATCTGCTAGGAAAAACAATTTTTGCTGAATATAAGTATGCTTCTGTACCATCTTCTAATATTGATTCCCATCCAAGTGCTCCAAAATCAAACATTTTTTTTATTTGTTCAACTGTCGCTTTTGTCATTTCATCACCTACTCGAAGACCTCTCCAAATGAATAAACCTCTACTGTTTTCTTTTGGCTATACTCTCCGGAATTACCCCAAAATTCCATTTCATTTGTCTGTATTTTCTCCATTTTATTTTCCTCCTCTAACAGATTTTATCTCTTAGCAGTAGTTTCATATACATATATATCAATCTATGGTATATATAATATCTTTTATGTACATATTTTAGAAAGGTTTAAATACTTCTAAATATTGCTGTGAGCTATGGAACAAAGAAAGCTTATTCAGCACGGGCCATCAAGCTTAACAATAGCCTTGCCTATAAAATGGCTAAAAGAAAGAGGCATTAAAAAAGGAGATTCCATGTATATAGGCGCAGAAGGAAACAAGCTGGTTTTAAGCACAGAAGAGGCTATAAAGCTTGAAAAGATATCAATAGATGTTACTAACCTAGACAGAACCTCTATTTTGCTTTACATACAAAGCCTTTACCGCTTTGGATATAATGAAATTGAGGTAAAGTTTGAAAAACTAACGACAACGCATTACAGGAAGGACCAGCAAGTTACCATCTCTTCAGTTATCCACGAAATAGCAAACAGGCTTATAGGGGCTGAGATAATTGAAGAGTCGGAAAACAGGGCGTTAATAAAATACATAACAAAAGAAGCAGAAGAAGACTTTAAAGTTGTTTTAAGAAGAGCATTTTTACTGCTAAAAGACATAGCAAATACATTCCTAAACGGGATAAAAAATAATGACTCAAATTCAATAAAAACGATAGAAGAGAAACATGATAATATTAACAAATTTGTAAGCTATTGCCTAAGATTGTTGAATAAGTATGGCTATCCGGATGTTAAAAAAACCTCCTTCTATTACCATATAATCGCCTCTATAGATAAACTGGTGGATATACTGAAATATAATGCTAGAGACATTTTAATGTATAACAAAAAATTCAATAAAGAAACAATAAAAATACTGGAAAATATTGATAAATCCATTCTTATGTATTATGAATTGTTCTATAACTTTGACATTAAATTAGCTGATAAATTAAGCCAGAACAGGGATTATGTCAAAAATTCAATAAAAGCAAAAATAAAAAAAATACCTGAAGAAGAATTAATTTACCTAACAAATATGAAGCAAATCCTGGAGATATTGCTTGATCTAACAGATTTTAGGATGGGCCTGGAATATTAACTATGACTTTTTTGTCTCATTTTTTCCAATAGATTTAAATACGCCAAAACCTATCTATTGGCAGGTGTGACAAAAATGTCATATAATTGCCAACCATGTTACGGATGCGGCAGCTGTGGGTATTCAACCGGCCCTAAAGCTGACTACTCAGCAAACCATGTTGAATATAATACCAGCAAGCCTATAGATTATTATTTATGATAAAAATGGAATATAAAACACCCAAAATGGATACAAGCATAGCAGCTGGTTTCACACCAAGAGAGGCTTATATAGGGCCAAAGGATATGACTTCTAAGATTTATGGCTCCAGCACAAGTGATATAATAGCTTCTGATGTATCATCCGGAAGCAGCAATGGCTATAAATCCGGTCCAGGCAACATGATGATGAATAACCAGTCAGACATCAACATAAGGGAGAAAATAAACCCTAACAGGGACAGAATAGTGGAAGCAGTTTTATTTGAGATGTACGGAAGGTTTGACCACTGGAAAAGGCTGGAGATAGAGCCATCGCATTTAAAATCAGATTCAGATAATAATTTAAAAGAAAATAAAAAAGACAATTACAGCTACCAAAGCCAATACCAAAAATACGATAAAAAAGACAGCATAGCAAAAGAAAAGGAAATAAGGGAAAAAGGCATTGAGCCTGAATACAAAGCAGGGCAGAGAAATGAAAAAATATCCAAGCTGTATGGAATAGAGGCAGCAACAGGAATATCACAGAGAGAATATGATCCGTTAAGGGATAGGGAAGACAGCCCAATACAAGGCAGAACGCATGACACAAAAATAAGAACATTAGAAACATTGCTTTATTCATCAATAGCCAATAATCATGCTTATCATTCCTTAACACAGCCAGCTAATGCACAAAATTATATAGCAGCCAATGGCAATTACACCATCACATTAAGCGAGGGCTATATCAAGGAGCTAGACTTAAGATATGTAAATATGTCTGTAAAAAATAACGAAGAAGAGCAGAATTACCAGTTATTGATTAGATACCAAAAAGGAAAAGACAGAAAGGTCGGGCAGGATAAAAAGACAGCAGAAGAGATTGCGGCGCTGGTTAAGAGGCTAAATCAAAAAGAGAGGATTGACGAAGATGCTGTGATGGAAACACTGACAGCAACATTAAAAAGAAAAAAACTGACACTGGAGTTAACAGAAGAGGAAATAGGGCTGATAAGGAAAACCAGGGAGAGTAAAGGCAAAGATGCCATAAGAAGTGTATGGTTGGTTGACAAGAAAAAGAGCAGATTCAGGGAACTGAACATAAAAAGAGAAGAAGAAAGCATAAGCTCCGGCAAATACTACCAAAAACCAACAATAAATTTCAGCTATCCTGCAAAAGATGCCTATGCAGCAAATTTTGAAAGAAAAAGAAATGACTTTACAAACCTGGTTCCGCCTAAAAACATACACAAATTCCCTCCTTCTATAATGGGCGGCGTTTTGGGCTTTACTTATTTAGGCGATTCTTTTGTCGGCATCAGGGATGACCTAAACGAGCATGAAGCCCATGAGGTGGAAATCCATGAGGCAATCCACACGCCAGATGAGTATGAAACAAGAGTTATAACAAAATGGATGCTGGATGATAATACCCATTATCATTAATTATTTTGGCTACTTACAGAAATTTGCTTTGCAAATTTCTTAAGTGCTGGAAATCTTTGATTTCCATCACTTTTCTGAAAAAGCCAAGGCGTTAGCGAATTGAGCGAAGCGAAATTCCATATTTTCATCGATGTTTTTTGCGAAGCAAAAAAGCTCGGATGATTACGAAACAAGAGTTATCACCAAGTGGATGCTGGGTGATAACACACACTATCATTAATGCTCAAACCAACCCAAACAAAAAAGACAGGCATTTTCTCATTTGAAGATGCCTTCTTTTTCTTGTCAAAAACCACCAGTCACAGACTGGTGGCATGTTCTTGTTGTAGCATCGCAAATGCGTGGTTTTTGACACTGAATATTCCACCTCGGTTGTTTTTGAGCACACAATATTCCACGCACTTAGCATGTTGCAGCTAAACCACCAATCCTAGATTAATGGAATATTGTTGTTTTAAACCAAAAGATTTATAACCAATTATTTCACTAAATGTAATATGAGAAGGAATTACCATACCATTTTTGGCTTATTTATGATTGCCCTTGGCCTGTGGTCTATAACAGAAAACATCCTCAAATACAGGTCAATAACAGGCATACTATGGATTTCTAACATAACAGCTGTAATAATCGGGCTTGCATTAATTACCAAAGACAAAAAACTGCTGGCTTTCTCCTGCTTCATGGCTATTTTCCCCATATACTCCTTTCTCAGGGAGATTGCAGTAAGATATGGTGATTTGCGATGGCTGCTGGTGCATACATTTGCCCCAATTATTGGTATTTCCTTACTGATTAAATCAAGAAAAATCACAGGCCAGACTTTCAGCTACAAGGAGCTGATTCCTGCATTTATTTTTGTGGCAGCTATAGAGATTATTTCTTTTTTTGCCTCAACTCCCGAACAGAACATTAATTTTTCCCATGATGCCAGGATAATGCCTTATCTGGTTTTGATGGGCATAGCGTGGTTTTTTATTGCTTTTTATGTCAATAATAAACAAAAATGATAGACCTACTGCAGCAAAAGCTTGGCTCAATGACAAAGGCTTTGGAAATTCTTTATGTTAAAGAGGGGGCTAAGCCAGCAGCAAGAATTATAGTGGATGAGGAAAAAGCTGATGAGCTGATAAAATATCTGGATGGCTTGTTTATTGTAAAATCAGATTTTAAAATAAAAAAAGAGGTTGATGAGAGAAGGCAATACTCTGACAAGGGCATAAGGCTGCCAGTAAGCTCAAAAGAGAATGGCCAGGTTTTTCTTTACCTCTCAAAATCAATTGAAAAGGCAGAATCGGCAAAAAGGCTTGAAGAGGAAAACAGGCATATGGAATTAGGCATTGCTTTAGGCTATCCGGAATGCTGCGCAGAATTCTTTAATAAAAATTTTCCAATAGAATCCAAAAAACAGAATGACTACACACTGGCAGCATTAAAAAATTCCCAGGGCTATAAATTTCCATTCTATACAAACACAGCAATAAGGCATTTGGACTTAACATTGCTTAGCCATTTTCCATGCTCATTTAACTGCAAAAACTCAATTGAACTGGCAAAAAAGAATTTGGATACCCTAGAGAAACATTCCAGAGAGCTTGGCCTTATCTTCCAGGGGATGTTAAAAGGCCCTGTAATTTATACTGAAAAGTATGGCGTTTTCCTGCTAAGGAACGCACAAATAAGCAATGATGAGATAACCTATAACGGCATTTTTGGCTCATTAAATAACAATCTATACAGCCTGCTTAAAAAGTCAGAAAAGATTCAGGTAGTAAGCAAAAATCATATCAAACTGGAAAAAAATGAATTAAAAGGGGATGATGTGGGGGTTATGCTCTTTATTTAGTGTAAACACCAACCAATGTGTTATTAACGAAGAATTCCTTCTCTTTTTTAAGCCTTGTCGGGTGAAAATGAGGCCCATACAAAATTAATTTGCCTTTTAATTCGCGCAGCAGCTTATCCTCCAATCCCCTGTACAAAGGCTGGTCAGGATTCAAAAACAGGACATCATATTTGGAAAAGTTGTGGTTGAAAAAATCATCCTGTATAAAGTCAGCATTTAAGCCGAATTTCTTTTTCATTTCGTTTGCTTTGCCGTGCAATGTGGAATCTATTTCAATCCCGGTTGCATTAACGCCAAATAAGGAGGCAGTTAAAACAACCTTGCCATCGCCGGAGCCAATATCAAGAAAATTCCTGAACTTGTTCAAGCCCACCAGCTGGAATAATTCAAAAACCTCGTCAGTTATGGCAGCATTCCAGAATCCCCTGCCCGTATCCCTCATAGGCAAAAACCCGCTTTTAAGCAGATTTTTATAAAATTCATCATATCCTTTTTTTAATAAGCTAAATTTGATGTTATCCATTTTTATAATTTTATTGGTTTTTAATTGTTTTCTTATCCGTTTATTGATTTATTTCTTGATTATTTCTATTTATTCCATTGGGGAGGCTGTCCACAATGTCCAGTCTGGCGAAGGCGCATAGGAGCCAAATATGTAGTATGGCGGCCTGTTCTGGCCGAAATAGCTGTATTGTATGTCTGTCCATGACCGCTGCGAAGCTGCCCCTATACCGATGCCATAAACCGGGCTGCCAAAATGCCTCCATGCCTTCATCAGGCCATGAAAATCATCAACATCTGTGGAAGCATCGGCGCCCGGCTCAACTGTCCATGCATGCTTATAGCCGTGTTTTTTCAAAATATTAACTATTTCCTTAACAGGAGCTGTGCCTTGGCCCGGCGCCAGGTGGTCATCCTGGTAGCCATAATTATCAGTCAGATGAACATTGCCAATCATATTATTTTTAGCTAAATCCTCTACCTGATTAAGTATCCATTTTTTAAACCCATTGCTATTTTCTTCCAAGGTTTTTGTAGGGTCATCATTCCAATATTTTCTCCATATATTAAGGTGCCCTGTATCTAATGTAGCTTTTATATGCTCCTCTGCCTTCTTCCATGCCTGTTCTTCTGTAATGCCCGGCCTTTTGTAAGGATTATCAACCTCTTTTATTTCACCAGCTAAAGCTATATTACCCCTTGCTCTTGCTTCCTCTAAAGTAATCCTTGAGCCAGAAGGGTCTTTTATCTTATCATGAGTTAATCTTTCTACCATTTCTTTTCTGGATTCCCTAATCAGCTCTTTTAGCTCTTGAGGATGGCCGCCATACCTTTCAGGAAAGATATTTTCCATTGTTATCATAATGGGCCTTTTTTGATTAATAGTGCAGTCCATTGCATGAATGCCTGCTTCAGCATAGCCTTTAATTGCTTCCTGCACTGCATATTTATGCGCAGAAATCATATGCATTTGGTGCTCTTTATTATCTTCTGCTTGGAGCAGTTGTGAATCAGAAGCCTGCCTGGAAAATAATAATTCCCTGCGTTGGTCATCAAGCGTTTTTTGTAATATCTCGCTTGGCATTTTTGTTTCTTGCGGCACTAATCCCTCCACACCACGGAATGCTCCTGTTTGCCTCATTATCTTCCACTTCTCTTCTTCAGGAATATTCTTTTCTAATTTATTGTAAAAATCAAGCGCCTTCTCTATCTTTTTAATAGCATCAATAGTATCGCCTGTCCTAATGCCGTACTGCATTGACCAGCCTCTTGAATGCCCTTCCTGTGTTTCCATTGTGCTTCTGACATGGATTTCTTCTATGTCAAATCTTTCATCAGGCGTTAAGTCCTCAGTCCTTTTTCCAAGCATTTTTGCTTTCCACACATTCCTCTCTTTTGCTTCCTGCTCCATTCTTGCCCAGTTATACGGCTCGTCAACAAACCTGCCGGTTTTAGGGTTAAAATCCGGAATCCTCCCATGCTCTGCATCAAAAATCAAGCTATAAGGTATCTTTCTATCCAGATAATCTATATAGTCGCCTTTTTTTACCATAACTTTTATTGCTTTCCCTGTTTCTCCGTTATATTCCTCACCCCAATATTCACGGTCTGCTCTCTTCCATGCAGGCCTGAAAATCCTTACATTTTTCCTGATTTGAGTTACCTGCCCAGTCCTGTCATCAACTACTCTTATCCTTGTAAGCTGCGGTTCATCTTCATACTGCTTAAACTTATAGCTTCCATCAGGATTCCTTGCCCATTGCTGCTCTGAAATAGGCCTTTCAACCTCACCTGTATGCACAACTACAGAACCGCCACCAGCTGTGTCCCTTGCAAATTCAATTGCCCTTTTTATTTCATCAACAGCCTGCTTTTTGTATTCTTTCTGGAACCATACATTATAAGGATTATCACCTGTAAATCCAGACAAGCCCATTATTCCGTAGCTTGCATGGGTTGTAAATTGTACCTCGTTTATAGCTCCCAATTCCCTGATTGCCTGCCTTTGCTCTTCGCCATACATCTCAGGCGTCTGCGCCTGCCTTTGGCCGCGAATTGCGCCAGGAAAACCAAGCTCTATATTTCCAACACCTGCCCTTATTTTTGCATATATGCCGGCAACATTTGCAGCTGAAATGCCTAACGGAACAGACATCCCTATATCTTTTACACCCAACTCAGGCGGAGCTTTTTCTTTTCCATACTGTTCTGGATCCATAGCATTAAAATAATCAACCATTGGGTGGTAGCCACCATATGTGAATATCATTTTTGCATTTACCTTCCTTTGTATTTGTCTTTTAAAGCCTTTATAATTCCGCCAAATGCGGATATCTCTTCTTCAAACTTATCTGATTCTGGAGTATATTCGCCTCTTCTGACATCAGCCTGTTTCATTTCTATAGCATAAGTTATATTCATCACATCCTCCATTTGCTCTCTGTTTGTATAACCTGTTTCTTTTGCAGCCCTGTAAATGCTTCTTGCCCTGCTTGCCAGCTCTTCTATTGGCTCTCTGCTCAGCTGCAGCTGGTATTGCCTTTGCCCTTCCTCAGCTGCTGCTGCCCTTACCCTTACCCTTTCTTCCTGAACTGTTTTCTCTAATGGAGCTTTTGTTTCTTCCTCTTCTTCCCTTGCTCTCGGCTCTGCAAATCTCTTTGTCCTGAACATCAATTCTTCCTGAGTGCCTTTACCAAACAATGTTCCGACATCAACTGCCCTCATCTGAGGAATCGGAATCTTTCTTTTTGATTTTTCCTCTTCTTCAAGCTCTTCTTCGCTTTCTTTGATTAAGTCCTGCGCTTTTTTTATTTCTTCCTCATTCCTTTTTGCTATCTCCCTAAGCCTTCTTATCCTTTCGTCCGGGCTTAGCCTTTTTGCATCCTCCAAATCATTTTCAGCCATTTTTTACCAGTTCAGCATTCCATGGTGTTTTTTAAAGTGATGGTAAATACCCCACATGCTTGCTTTTACAAATGTTGATGCCAGCTCTTTATCCACTTCAAGCCTAAACAGCTCGTCTTTGCTTGTTTTTTTGGCCACTGATTTTTTAGCCTTAAAAGAGAAAAGCTCCTTAAAGCCGCCGATAACAGAAGCAGGCTTTGCTATCCTTTCATTCTTCTTTGCATCTTTTTCAAAATCTTCCCCTGCTTCAAATAAATACCTCATAAGCTCGTCTCCCAAAGCATCCATTGCTGCCTTAACAGAAGCATCTATAAGCTCCAGCAGCTTGAAATCCTCCCTTTCCCTGTATTTTTTATAACTCTCAATTTGGCTGTCAGTCCATGTATATGCCCTGAAATTCATCTGAACCCTGCCAACATGTATTGGGCCTCTTTGGTAGCCTTCCTGCTGGTAGCTCATTTCGGGCCTTGTCCTGAATAAGTAATGCATCAAGATAACTGCACTAACTTTGCTGCCGCTTTTAGAAGGCTTTCTTGCCAATAACTCAACCTCAATCATTGAAGTTTCAAAAGCAACCAATAAGTCAGGAGTCTCCATCTTGCTTAAGTCCATATGCAGCCTTTGCACATTTTTCAGGTAAGGCTTGACCCATGCCATGTACATCTTTATTATCTCGTAATGCTGCCTTAGGTATTTTAAAGTGAACTTTCTCCTGTTCTTCAATTCCTCATAGGTATGCTCCTTCCATGCCAAAAATGTCCTTATCTTTCTCTTTAATACCTCTCTTACTTTTCTGTTAAACTGCCCTCTTTCCCTTTCAACAACCTCATCAACATCCTCCTGCTTTTTTGGATGCGTGCTAAAAAAAAGGTCAGGCAAAGTTGTAAACTGCACCTCTCTTGACATGCCGTAAACAGAAGCAGGGTTTTTAGCTCCCTGCTCAACCATATCAATCCATATGCCTTTTAGTGTAATTTCAGCTGACTCTGATGACTTGGAATTAGTATAGGAATCATAATAATAGCCCATCCTTTCATCAAGAACCCTTAGCTCTCTTACCAATTGGAAAAGCTCCTTGACCATCTTGCCGACAGTTGCCAAAAACTGGCTTACCTTGTCCTGCTGCAATCCAATCCTCTGCTGGCTTACCCCAAAAAATGCAGAGTTTTCAGCAGCTGCAAACAGGTCTGTTATCTTGTCAACGTAAGGGTAGCCCCAGAAAAACCTCAGGTACTCCAGTATCCAGAAATACGGCTCTTCAATAGAGATGTTATAGCCTTCCACATACAGCCTGTATCTTATAATTGGACTCGGGTAGCCAGTAGGGATAATAGAAGGCACTCCGCCGCCTGTGCCTCTGCCTTCTTCAGCGTTTTCTTCGTCTGAAGTTCCATCACCTTTTACAAATCCAAAATCTGCCAAGCTGTGCTTTAATACCATTTACTTCACTCACCTCTTTAAGGCATTTAATGCCTAGTCAGCTATGTTTATAAAATTTGCGGTGCATTAATCCCTTTTGTGCAATACAACAACAAAGCCAACACTGTCTATTAAAACTGAATCTGTTTTTTCCGCTATCTCTTTTGCGACCATTTTTTTGTCTTTATCCTGGATAAAAGGCCTTAAAAGCTTTATTTTTACCAGCTTTTTGCTCTTCAACTGGCTTTTTATTTCGTTGATTATACTATCTGTCAGGCCGTTTTTTCCTATCCTTATCACCGGCTCTAATTGCTTTGCCTTTTCCTTTAGCTTATGTTTGCTCATTTTAATGGTGCTCTGGATGCTCATGGCCCAGGCCTTTCCTTTCTTTAAGCTCTTTGATGTGGCCCAGCTTATGCCTGATAACCTTGTCGATATTTCCTGCGAACTTCTCAATCAAAACAGATATATGCTCTCCGCCAAGGAAATGGGGCAGTATGACATAATCAGCGCCTGCGTCATAAAGCTCCAGGGCCTCGTCTACCTGGGAGGCTGTCACGTATATTACTGCCTTTTTATTGGCCTCTTTTGTTTTTTCAATTAAAAGCAGATTATCCCTTTTTGTAGGCACAGTTGATATTACTATCTTTGCATCTTTGATGTTGAGCTTCCCTAAAACCTCAACATCGCCTATATCTCCATATATGCATGGTATCTTTTGGGTTATCAGCTTTCTAATGACCTCCGGGTTGAAATCAACAATAAGTATATCCTTCTTTAGCTTTTTTAATGTCGTGACAATATTATAGCCAATCCGGTTATAGCCGCACAAGATAACATGGCCTTTCTTATTTCCTTTATATTCCAATTCACTTTTCTCTTCTGTGAACCTGTCAAAGCTCTTAAAGATGCGGCCTAATTTTAAATAAGCATAGTCCTCATATTTTACAAAATAGGAAGTGGCTGTTATTGTTATTATGCCAAGCAGGACAGTAAAGCTGACTACGTCTTTCGGCAGATGGCCTAAAGCCATGCCCTGGGCAACTATTATCAAAGAGAACTCAGATATCTGCGCCAATGACATCCCTGTCAAAAAAGACGTCCTTCTCTTATAGCCGAAAAATGAGCACACAAACATTGTGATTAGCGGCTTTAACAGCAGGATAAAAAATACAAATACAACCAAAGGAATAATCATCTTGCTTATAGAGCCTATCCCCAGCCCAAGGCCCAATGAAACAAAGAATATTGTGGCAAAAAAATCCCTCAATGGCTTTATCCTGCTGGCAATCTCTATGTTATAAGGAAGGTTGGCCAGGCTGACTCCTGCAACAAAAGCGCCTATAACAATGGAAAAGCCCAAAAAAGTGAACAGCATTGAAAAAAGGAAAACTGCTGTCAGGGCCAGCAGGAATAACAGCTCCAGATTCCTGGCTGCAAATTTAAAGAGGTAAGGAAAGATAAATTTAGAGGCAAACACCGCAACAACCAGCATAGCCAGCGCTTTGATTACAGAAATAACAAGCACAATTAATGAGAAATTGCTTAATGATGTCAGGGCAGACAGCACAAAGATTGCAATTATATCTTCCATCAGCAAAAGCCCCAGGATTATTCTTCCATGCAGCGTGTCAAGCTCCCTCTTGTCTGCCAGCAATTTAACAACAATCATGGTTGAGGAGAATGTTACAATAATCCCTATATATACTGCCTCTATCCTCACAAAGCCCAAAGCCGTTGCAATCAAGAAGCCGGCGCCAAACAGCATCAGCGACTTGATTATCCCGCCCAAAGATGAAACAAGGCCGACATTCCTCAGCCTTTTGATGTCTATCTCCAGCCCTACAATAAAAAGCAAAAATGCTATTCCTATTTCAGACAATGTTGTTATAGTGGCTGATTCTGTTATCAATCCTAAAAAAGGGCCCAGGATTAATCCTGTCAGGATATGCGCAGCTATCAATGGCTGATTCAGCAGTTTGGCTATATACGCAAAAAAGGTTGCAACAACAATTATAAGCCCTATATCAAAAAAGATGTTTACCATTTAGCTGCCTCTTTTTACTTTTATATTTTTATTTTTCATCTTCATTTAGCTCCAAAATGAATCCTTTCTTATATTTCTTAAAAGTAACTTCCATTCCTTTCTCTAAACACTCGTATTCAGCAAGCATTTTAGGGATAGTAATAACCAGCTGCCCTGATGGTAATTTCTGTATTTTGACCATTTTTATAAGGTATACTATTATTTTTACTATTTTTTAAAATAGTATTTATTATAGTTATATGACTAATCTTTTTAATAGTATATAAATCTTTTGGTTTTGATAGTTAAAAGGCGCCTGAGGCTAATAAACACGTTGGATTGTTTAATGAATTGAAAATTATCAATGGTAAGAAGTCATTAACAAAAATTAAATTTTAGTGCGCTTCTTGTGTGCTTTGTGTTTTTTGTTCTTTCAACCTATACTCTTTTATAGACCTAGGTAA
>Ga0209211_10001774_pt1 | contig 39328 bp, 37 predicted proteins | sample RifGroA2_FD_183992 | JGI IMG/M metagenome (GOLD analysis project Ga0209211, IMG submission 183992) | Groundwater microbial communities from Rifle, Colorado, USA - Groundwater A2 (SPAdes) (version 2) | ecosystem: Environmental > Aquatic > Deep subsurface > Groundwater | place: Rifle, Colorado...
TTGCAGCCTCCGATTTAAACCCGCCGCATTCCTCTATGAGATCGGAAACCAATGTGCCTATCTTTACCATAAGATTTTTAGGCTCTTTTATCCCTTCTCCGGTAACCGTTACGACCCTTTCTATAAGCGGCTTGCCGTAACGCGCGGCCTCGTAAATCGCCGTTGCCGTGCCTATGTTATGAACTACAACGCCTACATCCATGGGGAGCCCTCTTGCCGGCACCTCCCTGTCCACGGCGGCCTTAATAAGCATCTTTTCCGCGCCCTGCGGATATTTCACTTCGAGGGGACATACTTGGATATTGGACTCGCCGGAAGCGGCCTTTTTCATCGCCTCGACGGCGTCGGGCTTGTTATTTTCTATTCCTATAAAACCTTTATTGACGCCGAGGATTTTCATCAACACCTTAAGTCCCTCGACGACATCCTGCGGCCTTTCGATCATAAGCCTGTAATCGGCGGTAAGATACGGCTCGCATTCGGCTCCGTTAAGGATAACGACGTCAACAGCCTTTTCCTTGGGTGGAGAAAGCTTCACATGCGCAGGGAACGCGGCTCCGCCCATTCCGACGATTCCGGCGTCCTTTACTTTCGCCCTCAATTCTTCGGGCGGGAGCTTCATGTAATCGGGATTGTCCTTAAGGGACGTCCATTCCTCTTTGCCGTCGTTTTCTATTACGACAGACATGACCATTCTTCCCATAGCATTAGGAAACTCTCCAATCGCGATAACCTTGCCGGAAATGGATGAATGAACGGGAGCTGAAACGAATCCTTCGGGTGTGCCTATAACCTCGCCTTTCTTCACTTCCTGTCCTACGATTACGGACAGCTTGCAAGGAGCGCCTATATGCTGCGCCAGCGGAATAACGACTCTTTTGGGAGGCTTTGTGTTGGAGATTGCCCTGCCTTTGGACAACTCCTTTTTATCAGGCGGATGAATTCCTCCTTTGAATGTTGCAAGGGGCATCGAAGGTTCCTCCATATTGCGTTTTGGATATAAGATTATTTGATAGATCTTATAACGCTTGCAGGCCAAAAAAGCCTATAAGTAATAACACGCCTCCGTAAAATATGTCAAGCGTGAAACATGGATTTGATATGGAAATTTTTTATACTGAGGGGAAATTTATGAATAGGTAATTAAGACTTTCTTACCCAATCGGCTATCTTGCTTCTTTCAATGAGGAGTTCTGTGAGGACTTCTTTCATAAGCACGCATGCCTGAACAACTTTCGGATTGGCTATGCGGTAATAAATATTGACCCCATCCCTTCTGCTCTTCAATATTCCCTTGAGCCTCATAACGGAAAGATGCTGCGACACGTTCGCCTTCGGGGTCTCTAATATATCCACCAGTTCCGTAACGGTCTTCTCCCCCTCTTTCAGGGCGCTGATAATCTCTATTCTCTTCGGGCTGGAGAGTATCTTACATATCTCGGCCTGCATTTCGTATACCGATTTTTCTCTTTTCATAGCAATGATATTCTATTGATTTCTGAACGAAAAATCAAGAGTTTTTAAATTAAATATTTAAATAACCTATTATTTAAAAGTTTAAACATCGAATTAACCCTTCCATCCGTACTCGCCGACAAGGGGCACAAAGACGCATGCGGTATGATATTCCTCTACGAGAACTCCCTTTTCTTTCCTGCCTTTAATCAACATCTGCGAGAACCTTTCTCCGACAGGCGCTACCACAATGCCGCCTTCTTTAAGTTGATTTATAAGCGGTTCGGGTAGTTTAGGCGCTGCCGCGGTTATTATAATCCTGTCGAAAGGCGCAGACTCCTCCAATCCCTTTGTCCCGTCGCTGACTACAACATGCACATTGTCATAGCCTATCTCCTCCAGTTTCCTTTGAGCCCTGTCCGCAAGCTCAGGAATCCTCTCTATCGTATAAACCTCTCCGGCGAGTTCCGCCAGCACAGCCGCCTGATAACCGGAGCCTGTTCCGATCTCAAGAACACTTTCATCTCCTTTTAATTCGAGAAGCTCCGTCATTATTGCGACCATATAAGGCTGTGATATTGTCTGATCTTCGCCTATGGGGAGCGCCATATCGTCATAGGCGCTGTGCCTTATATATTCCGGGACGAACAGATGGCGCGGGACTTTTCTCATCGCGTTAAGCACGCGCACGTCCTTGATGCCGCGCGGAATAAGCTGCGTCTCGACCATCAACTCCCTAATCCTTTTATAATCAGCCGTTTCCATATCTTTTTAATATCTCCCTCGCCGCCATCACTCCTGACGCCGACGCCTGAATAAGCCCCCTGCTTACGCCCGCGCCGTCGCCTACGGCAAACAGATTTTTTATCTCAGTTTCGAGGCTGTTTGTAAGCTTTATCTGCATCGAATAAAACTTAACCTCAACTCCGTAAAGCAATGTATGCCTTGAATTTATTCCCGGCGCAATCTTATCCAGCGCATCGAGCATCTCAATAATATCCGAAAGATAGCGGTATGGAAGCACAAAGCTCAAATCTCCGGGAGTAGCGCCTTTCAAAGTAGGCTCAACTATACCCTTTGATATTCTTTCATGCGTTGAGCGCCTTCCTTTTATGAGATCCCCGAGCCTCTGGACAATAACGCCTCCTCCGAGGAAGTTGGCAAGCCTTGCTATATAAGTGCCGTATGAGATAGGCTCGTCAAATGGCTCTGTAAAAAATGTGCTTACAAGTATCGCAAAATTCGTGTTGTTCGTTTTTCTCTCGGCATAACTGTGTCCGTTTACGGTCCATATTTCCTTTATATGCTCTTTGACGACCTCTCCGTACGGATTGACGCAGAATGTCCTTACCTTGTCGTCGAATTTTTTTGAATAAAATACCATCTTCGGCTCGTAAGTAATGCTCGTAAGATGCTCAAGCACCGCAGCCGGAACCTCGACCCTTACTCCTATGTCAACCGGGTTTTTAAGAAGGGTAAGTTTGAGCCTCTTAGCCTCTGCCTCAAGCCATTTCGCGGACGCCCTTCCGGGAGCAAGTATGACATGATCCGAATAAATCTCCTTGCCGTCTTTGAGTCTTATGCCCGTAATTTTTTTCTTTTCCGCAATAATTTTTTGGACATCGGTTTCAAAGATAACATCGGCTTTTCCATTAACGGCCTCTCTCATTTTTTTAAGGACATCCCTGCATTTATCCGTTCCTATGTGGCGTATTTTCGAGGGGATGAACATCAAGTCGTTTTTTGAGGCGAGGTCTTTTATGCGCGCTATATCTTTCTCATCTCCGCCGTAGACTTTGTCGGGAGCGCCGTATTTCACATACAAGGAATCAACATAATTTATCAATGCCTGTAGTTCAGGCATATCCAGATACCTTGAAAGGAAACCGCCTATTTCGGGCGAGAGGGTGAGTTTACCGTCGCTGAATGCGCCCGCGCCGCCCCATCCGCTCACAATGTCGCATTCGGGACACGATATGCAGGGAGCGCCTTTTAAATCCGTAGGGCACTGTCTTTTATCGATGTCCTTTCCTTTTTCGAGAATTAAAATTTTTAATGCAGGAGATTTTTTTAGAAGTTCCAAGGCAGCGAATATTCCGGCCGGCCCGGCGCCTACTATAATGACATCGTATTTCATAAGAGATGGAGAGGGCAAGGTGTTGTAGCGGCTTTTTTCGCCGCTCGCGAAGGCAGGAGTCTGAGCAGGCGAAAACCTCGGAGAAAGGCTTGGATGCCTTTCGAGAATGAGCGGAAACACCTTGCCCTCTCCATAATTACCCTTTCCATGTTTTTTTCAGATATTCGAGCGCTTCGTAATTCGTCAGGTCGAGATGTATAGGCGTTACGGACACATAATTATCCAGCACCGCCTTAATATCCATGTCCTCCCCCTGCTCCCAGTAAGGCGTTCCTCCGCCTATCCAGTATTGCTTGTCGCCCCACGGAGAATAAGTATCCTGTATCGCATTGTCATATACCCTCTTGCCCTGACGGGTAATCTTCATCCCTTTAACCATATCCCCCCTCTGTACATTAGGGACATTGACATTAAGCAGGGTATCGTACGGCAATGATTTGTCCAATATGTATTTCGCGACCTCTATCGCGACCGGATAGGCAGTCTCATAATGAAAGGGCTTGTCACCTACAAGTGATATGGCAAATGACGGCGCATTGAGAATCGTTCCTTCGATAGCGGCAGAGACGGTTCCCGAATATGTGATATCATCGCCCAGATTCGCGCCCTTGTTAATCCCTGACGCGACAAGATCGGGTCTCCGGGGCAATATTTTATGCACTGCGAGGGCTACGCAATCCGTCGGCGTGCCGTTCACGCTGAAAACGTTTTCGCGCAGCTCTTCGGCCTTCAACGGCCTGTGAAGCGTAAGGGCATGGCCTACCGCGCTCCTTTCCCTGTCAGGGGCGACGATATAGGCGTCCCCTATCTCCTTCATCGCATTGAAAAGGGCGATTATTCCGGGAGAATGAACTCCGTCGTCGTTCGTAACAAGAATAAGCGGGGGCATATTATTTCCTTAACACAAGTTTATCACACTGAATGCAAATTGTGTCATGTACCATATCCGGGTTGGGACAACGTATTGCAATCGGAAGTCATAATCCGTATCATATCGAATATTGATCGGTGTGAAAGGGGGTGATACGCCGGATAATTTCAAAGGGGGAAGAGGTATTCTTAAAGGATGCCTCACGGGTCTATTTATTAACATTAGATTCCATAACAGGGGGGCAAAAATTTATGGAAGAAAAATGTAAAGTTGAAAAAAAACAAGGCCTGTCTGATCTGGTAAAAAACGAAGACTGGCTTGCTGTCTGGTTAGGTTTTCTTATCATCATTCTTATCCTCGCCGGCGTACGACCTAATATGCCGTCTTTCAAATGGGAAACAAGCGGTGAATTTGCAACAACGATCGAAAAATCAAAGCCCAAGGTAGAAAAATTCATTACAGACGCAAAGGCTAAAAACGAAACTGCCGCGGCAGATTCCGCAACAGCATTAAAAACGGCCTTGGATTCCGGCGACCGTACGGCAATCGGCAGCGCCGCCAAAAAACTTGGGGATGATGCCAAGGGCGCCAAGGATGAAGGGATCAAGAAAAAAGGCGGAGACATCGGGAAAAAAATAAGCGGCTCTGCCGGAGCGCACACCGGAAAAGTTTTTTCCCTTGAAAACATTGGAAAGATAGCCATTATCGGAATCGCTTTTCTGATAATATCTGCCGGCGGCATCATTCTCATGGGAGGCAGTGTCGGGAAGTATATCATCGGATTTCCGGTAGTTTTCATTTTAGCCAATATCTCACAGTTCATTGCCGGCAATTCCACTATTCACTATTATGGACTGGAATACGTTATCTTTGCCCTTATTATCGGGCTCTTTATCAGCAATGTAATCGGAGTCCCCAAATGGCTCATGGAAGCTGTGAGGACGGAGTACTTCATAAAAACAGGTCTTGTTATACTCGGAGCAGGCATTCTCTTTAAAGAGATACTGCAGGGAGGCGCTCTCGGCATAATACAGGCGATTTTTGTGGTCACAGTCGTCTGGTATTCATGCTATTGGCTTTCAAAGAAACTAAAACTGGATGACGACTTTGCGGCTCTGCTCTCGTCGGCGGTTTCGATCTGCGGTGTCTCTGCGGCTATCGCTACCTGCGGAGCCATAGAGGGCGACAAAAAGAAACTCTCTTATGTTACATCCCTTGTCCTTATCGTGGCAGTGCCTATGATGATCGTAATGCCGTGGATTGTGAAGACCCTTGGAATCCCTGACCTTGTCGGCGGCGCATGGCTCGGTGGAACGCTTGACACGAGCGGCTCTGTTGTTGCAGCGGGCGCCCTGATAAGCGAGCCCGCGATGAAGACGGGAGTTATAGTCAAGTTTTCGCAGAATGTTCTGATAGGAGTGGCTGCGTTCATCCTTTCAATATGGTGGACGGTCAAGAAAGGAGCGGCAGCCGGACAGAAGGTGAGCGCTCGCGTAATATGGGATCGTTTCCCGAAATTCGTTCTCGGCTTCATAATTGCATCGGTAGTGTTTTCGTTCCTGCTTGACCCTGCCACGGTGAAAGATACAAAAGGACTCTTAGGCGGAATGAGGACTGTCTGGTTCGCCCTTGCATTTACATCGATAGGGTTAGAGACGCGTTTCAAAGAGCTTGTAGGCATGGAAGGCGGCAGACCCGCTGCAGCCTTTATAATCGCGCAGGCTTTTAACGTGGTCTGGACATTGATTCTGGCATACCTTTTATTCGGAGGTTTCATATTCGCGGTACCGGATATTAAGTAAGATTAAGATTATTAACAAAGCGGGAAGGCAAAAGCCTTCCCGCTTTTTCATTCGGATTCATAACAAAATAACGGAGGAAGTTTTTGGACTTAGGCATTTTCGGCTCTATCGGCTTTGACTTGCATTTTCTTTCCGCACTGTTAAGCATTGTACTAATCGACCTTATCCTTGCAGGGGATAATGCGGTTGTCATTGCCATGGCGGTAAGGTCGCTGCCGTCGGAGCAGAGAAAAAAAGGAATCTTTTACGGCGCAGGCGCTGCAGTCCTATTGAGGGTCGTAGCCACATTCTTCGTGTCCCAGCTTCTGATGATAAGTTTTATCAAGCTTGTAGGAGGCATTGTAATATTATGGGTAGCCGTAAAACTCTTCATTGAAGGATCGCCTGAAGAGAATATCGAAAGAGAAGTCGCATCAATAGCTCAGGCAGTGAAGATAATAGTTATCGCGGATATTTCAATGTCGATAGACAATATGCTTGCGGTCGGAGGCGCATCTCACGGGAACATGTTCCTTCTGCTTTTCGGGCTCGGCTTAAGCATTCCGTTTGTTGTACTCACAAGCAATCTTTTATCGATGCTCATGGATAAATATCCCGTTATCATTTATATCGGCGCGGCTGTGCTCGGCAAAGTCGGCGGAGAGATGATTATTACCGACCCCTTTATCGTAAATATCTTAAAGCCCGGCAAGCCGCTGATATATTCCGTAGAGGTTCTTTTTGCGGCGGGTGTTATTATTGCAGGGAAACTCCGGATGAAGCGGCAGATATCAAGAGCGGAAAAAGAAGAACATGTTCATGAAGGAGGATAAATGGCAATTTTAACCATATCAAGAGAATTCGGGAGCGGCGGCAGAGAGGTAGGCCTGATGACGGCTAAGAGCCTGAACTATGAATACATCGATAAGGAACAATTGCTTGCCGATATCCGCGCTGTCGGAAAAGACTGGGAAAGGTACGGAAAAAACCTCGATGAACACTGCCCGACTACATGGGAAAAATATGACTGGTCGTTCAGGGGCTTCATCGCCCTGTTCCAGAGCCTTATCCTGAATTATGCGCTTAACGACAAAACGGTAATCATGGGCAGAGGCGGAAATTTTCTATTGAAAGGCATTCCTTATGCGCTGAGAATCCGCGTTACGGGTCCGATAGAACAGAGAATTGAAAGAATAATAAGAAGAGAATCCCTTGACAGAGACACGGCACGCCGTCTTATTGAAAAAGCGGACAATGAAAGGGCGTGTTTTGTGCGATTGATATACGGCAGGCAGTGGGACGCCCCTGAAGAATACGATATGCTGCTTGATTCGGGAACAAAAACCATCGAAGAACTGACTGACATGATAAAACAAGCCCTGCCGGATAGAGACAGGTTTAAAACTGAAGAGACAAGAAAGAAACTCATGCTGAGGGCTCTCGCGGCAAGGATCAAAGCGGAACTTCTTACCGACCCTTCGCTTTTAATTCCCACTCTGGAGGTCATCGATGCCGGAAAAGAGATTATCCTCAAGGGGGTCGTACACAATCCTAAAGAACACAGGAGGATTGAAGAAAAAGCAAAAGAGCTTGCCGGAGATGTATCCACAAAATGCGAACTGCATTACAGGTGATTAAACGCCGGGCTTAAAAATCAACGCCTCGCTGAGACAGCTTTGTCAAAGTAATACATCATACGGGATTTGAATTTATAAGCCTGAAATGATAATATAGAGGCACTTTTTAGATAGAATAAAGGAAAGTTTCGTTTCTCCGAAGGTTGATATTTTAATTTAAAATGGCAAAAGTCATTCCTTTCAAAGGAATCCTTTATAATCCGGACAAGGTTTCAGGGGATGAGGTCATAGCTCCTCCCTACGATATTATTACGCCCGAATACCGGGAAGAACTTTATCAGAAAAATCCTTACAACATCGTGCGCGTAGACTTCGGAAAAGAAGAAACGGCAGACACGGATAAGGACAATAAATACTCGCGGGCAAGGAATTTTTTCGAGCAATGGGCTAAGGAAGGCATCCTCGTTCAAGACAACGTGCCTTCATTTTATGCCTGCGAAATAGACTACAGCGTTTACGGCGAAAAAAAGAAGCTCAGGGGGCTTTTTGCAATGGTCAGGATAGAAGAACTCGGCAAAGGCGTCTATCCCCATGAGGAAACCCACTCAAAGCCGAAGGCGGACAGGCTTAACCTCATGAAGGCCTGCCTTGCGAACACGAGCCCTATTTACGCCCTATATAACAGCCCGCAGAAAATCGCTTCAAGCATTATCGATAATGTCTCCGGCGAACCCTATATCTCCGCTCGCGACATGGACGGAGCGCACCATAAACTTTACAAAATTCAGGACGAATCGAAAATAAACTTGATTATGGATGCATTATCTGATAAACCTATATTTATAGCGGACGGTCATCACCGCTACGAGGTCGCGCTGGAGTTTAAAAGGGAAAAAGGCGAGGGTCCGTGGGAATACGTGCTGATGTTCCTCGCGAATATGGCTGACGAAGGGATTTCAATCCTCCCCACTCACAGGCTGGTAAAAGGCATTAAAAGTATCGGCGGCATCATGCAAAAAATCGAAAAAGATTTCACCGTAGAAAAAATGGGAGACGACGAGGATATTTCAAAGGCCCTTTTAGTTTCGGGCAAAAACAGCTTCGCTCTTTATATAGGCGGAGAAAAGCAGCGGTTTATGCTCAAATACAAAGGCACGGATCTCAAGGATATAGACCCCGCCCTCCAAAACCTCGATGTGGTTCTGCTGCACGAGCTTATATTAAAGAGAGACCTCGGCATAACCGATGTCGCCTATGAAATGAATATGCAGGAGGCTATAAAAAGGACTGCAGGCGGCGAGTTCGATGCGGCGTTTTTCCTTAATCCCACAGACGTGAATGACGTGGAAAGGGTTGCCCTGTCGGGTTTGAGGATGCCGCCTAAATCCACGTATTTCTACCCCAAGCTTTTAACCGGCATGGTAATAAATAGTTTCAAAAATCAAATCTAAGGGAGGCAGTTATGGCAATAAGAGTAGGCATTAACGGTTTCGGCAGGATAGGCAGGAATTTTTTCAGGATATGCAGCGGGAATAAGGACATAGAAATAGTCGCTATCAACGACCTTACGGACGCGAAGACTCTGGCGCACCTGCTCAAATATGACTCTGTTCACGGCATTTTCGGAGCGGATGTAAAGGCAACGGACGGAAGCATAATTGTTGACGGCAAAGAAATAAAGATTATCGCGGAGAGGGCTCCGGAGAACCTTCCATGGAAAGCGCTTAATGTGGATATAGTCGTAGAATCCACCGGCCTCTTTACCGACAGGGAAAAGGCAGCGAAACATCTCGATGCCGGAGCGAAACGGGTAATCATCTCCGCCCCTGCAAAAGAGCCCGATATAACCGTCTGCATGGGAATAAACGAAGAGACGCTCGACCCTTCAAAGCACAAGATCATATCCAACGCCTCATGCACCACAAACTGCCTTGCGCCTATAGCAAAGGTTCTGCTTAAGGAATTCGGCCTCATACGCGGCCTTATGACGACCATTCACTCATATACCAATGATCAGAGGATTCTCGACCTCCCGCATAAAGATTTAAGAAGGGCGAGGGCCGCTGCAGTTTCAATGATACCCTCGACCACAGGCGCGGCAAAGGCGATAGGCCTCGTGCTGCCGGAGCTTAAAGGAAAGCTCGACGGCTTTGCCATGAGAGTTACGACCCCGAACGTTTCCGTAGTCGACCTCGTAGCCGAACTGAACAAAGACGTTACCGCCGAAGAAGTAAACGCGGCAATGAAGAAATGGGCTGAAGGTCCCATGAAGGGAATTCTCCAATACGTCGAAGAACCGCTTGTGTCCATCGACTTTAACGGCAATCCGCATTCATCGATATTCGACTCCACCCTCACAAAGGTCATGGAAAAGCGGATGGTAAAGGTCATTTCATGGTATGACAACGAGTGGGGTTACAGTTCACGTCTTAAAGACCTTATCCTTTACATAAGCAAAAAATAAAAGGAGCTGAACATGGCAAGGAAAAACAATATATCCGTTGAAATAAAGGATATACTCGGCAAACTCACCATCGAAGACCTGCAGATAAAAGGCAAAAGGGTTTTCATCCGGGCCGACCTGAACGTGCCCTTTGACGACAATATGGTCATAACGGACGACAGGAGGATACGTTCGACGCTTCCTACAGTCAACTACGCCATAGACGAAGGGGCAAAGGTGATAATAGGATCGCACCTCGGAAGGCCTAAGGGAAAAGTAGAGCCCCGATTCAGTCTTGCCCCCGTAGCCAAGAGGTTGCAGCGCCTCCTGAACAAAGAGGTGCTATTCGCGACAGACTGTCTTGGCCCGCAGGTCGAAGGCATGGTATCCAAGATGAAAAACGGTGACGTGCTTTTGCTCGAAAACCTCAGGTTTCATCCCGGCGAAGAAAAAAACGACGACTCTTTCTCAAAATCACTGGCAAAGTTGGCCGATTTTTATGTCAACGACGCATTCGGAGCCGCGCACAGGGCGCATGCGTCCACAGCGGGTATCACAAAATTCCTTCCGTCTGCGGCAGGATTTCTCTTAAAAAAAGAGATCGAGTACCTTAAAGGAGTTGTGGATAATCCGGTAAGACCGTTCGTGGCAGTACTCGGCGGAGCTAAGGTATCGGGCAAGATAGGCGTTTTGGAAAACCTCGCCAATAAAGTCGATAAGGTCATAGTCGGCGGAGGAATGGCGTACACGTTTATCAAGGCTATGGGATATGAGATAGGCGATTCGCTTGTAGAATCCGACATGCTGGACATGGCTGTAAGCATAATAGACAGGCTAAAAAGGAACAATGTCAAATTCTATCTTCCGGTTGACAGCGTTATAGCGCAGAGCCTCGAACCCGGCGCCGAAACCAAGATAGTCACCGCTCAGGAAATTCCTAAAGGCTGGAGGGCGCTCGACATAGGCCCTGCATCGGTAAAGCTCTTTTCAGAGGCCCTTCAGAACGCAAAGACCATTATATGGAACGGCCCGATGGGAGTGTTCGAGATAGACGCGTTTTCGAGAGGAACGTTTTCAATAGCCCATGCCGTTGCCGACGCGTACGCATTGACAATCGTCGGAGGCGGCGATACGGACTATGCGGTTCACAGGGCAGGAGTAAGCGACGCCATAACTTTTATATCCACAGGCGGCGGCGCATCGCTTCAATTATTGGAAGGAAAAGACCTGCCGGGAATCTCGGCGCTGACCGACAGAAAAGATTAATCCAAACAAAAAAGGGAGGAGGCGTCGATAACGCGCTCCTCCCTTTTTATTAACAGCCTATCAGGAAACCATCTGGAGTTCGGCGGCGCATACCTTATGAGGAAATTTCTCGTTCGCGCAGGAAAGAATGCCCCGCTTCATCTCTACGATGGAAGGCGTCTTGCATTCAAACTGCTCGATGAGATAATGCGCCGCGACCTCGGGTTTAATGATGTCTCCGCAGGTGAAAATGTCCACCGCAGCGTAACCGTATTCGGGCCATGTGTGTATGGAGAGATGGGATTCGGCGATTACAACCATGCCGCTGATACCGAACGGGTTAAACTCGTGGAAGGAAACATCGACTATGGTGGCTTTGGCCTCCTTTGCTGCGGAAACCAACGCCTCTTTTACTTTACTTAGGTCTTTCAGAATCTCAGGATTACAGTCCCTCAATTCAACCAAAAGATGGGTACCTAAAGCATGCAATTCTCTACCCCCTTCAGTTAAAAATCGAAGGAGCAACTGCTCCTTTTAAGCTAAAAATATTACAGCAATCGGGCGGTTTTTGTCAATAAAAAATTTTAATCCTGTTGCCGGAAATAGTTTCGGTCTGATATAATACTTTTCGTTTCTGAACGGCGGTGTAGCTCAGACGGTCAGAGCATGCGGCTCATATCCGCAGTGTCCGGGGTTCGATTCCCTGCACCGCCACCATTTTTTACAATGCGTTGCGCTTTCGACTCCCTCGTCAATACCCTGTCCCGTGCTAATGTTCGTGCTAATGTCGTCAATAGAAGTCAGCAGGATGATTCTGCCATATTTTATGCCCTTTCGCTTTTAATCTGACCTAGGATGTCAATTGGTGTCCACTATTGACATCCTAGGTCGCAGCGTTACAAAACAGCGCATTTATACATGCCGGCAAATTCTAATGAGGTTCATAAAATATAAACGGGTAGTTCATGAATTGTGTAAGCAAAAAAGGGGCCGGGCTGCTTTTTGAAAAATCCTTATTCGGAACTTATTTTACGAACATGCCGACTCTTGATCGAATAGGAAAGGCGCTTTAAAATCATTCCGTACCGGCTGCTCAAGTGCGACAGCAACCTTTCAAATGTGATATGCTTAATTCAGGAAAACGAAAATTGGGAACATTCTTAATTTTGCAGAATTATTTATAGCACTATGACCGGAACACTTTTTACAATCGGCTATTCAGGCCGAACAATTGATGATTTTATTGCGCTTCTTAAGCAGCATAAGATAACCGCGTTGTGTGATGTACGCTCAATGCCGTATAGCAATCGCAATCCGCAATTCAATCGCGAGTCTCTCAAAATGGTATTGAAATCCCATAGCATCGACTATGCATTTCTCGGCGAAGAACTGGGTGCGCGGCCTAAAGATCCGTCTTGTTACGTCGATGGAAAGGCGATCTATCAGAAAATAGCCGCTTCGCCTTTGTTTACGGCAGGATTAGAGCGTATAGAGGTTGGCGTACAAAAAGGGTATATACTTACTCTAATGTGCGCGGAAAAAGATCCATTGACCTGCCACCGCTCAATATTGATATGCAAAAATCTGCGTGGGAGGATGATCGACATTCATCACATTATTGATCGGGAGATCACCGAGACACAAACCGACTTAGAGAAGCGATTAATTGCTCAGTTGAAGCTTTATCCGGATTTGTTCAAACATACAGATACTAATGGATTGATAGAGCGCGCTTACGAAATTCAGGGGGACAGGATTGCTTATGTTGAGAAAGGCAGGACGGAACAGTTAGCGGAAATGGTGAGCGAAGAGCATGAGCGCTATTAGAATTTATACAATCGGATTCACTCAAAAATCAGCCGAACAATTCTTTGACACACTACTCAAAGCCGGCGTCAGAAAAATAGTTGACGCACGATTAAACAATAGCTCTCAGCTTTCAGGCTTTGCAAAAAAAGACGATCTTAAATATTTTTTAAAGATAATCGGTAATATTGAATATATCCATATGCCTATATTAGCACCGACCGAAGAAATACTTGTCGAATATAGAAAGAAAAAGCTTGATTGGGAAACCTATAAGAAAAAATTTCTGGAACTTCTGGAGAAAAGGAAGATAGAAAAAATAGTCAGCCCATCCGAATTAGATCGGGCTTGCCTTCTATGCAGCGAGCACCTTCCAAGGCAGTGCCATCGGCTTCTTGTAGCTGAATATTTGAAAAACAAGTGGGACGACGTCAAAATTGAACATCTCACCTGATTAGGAGGTCCGGATGAATATTATTGTGACGGATTTAACCAGGTTCTCAAATGAAGATTTAGTCTGCATAGCAGGGATAGATGTTAAAGCAAATCGCTGTATCCGCCCCTTACCATATCTTGAGAAATCGACATGTAAAAAACTAAAACTCCTTCCGGGTGCGATATTGGAAGGTAAATTTATAAAATCGGAGCGCATTGACAGGCCGCATACAGAAGACATGCAATATAAAGACCTTGTTTTTAAAGGACCTTGTTCGTCGGAAGAATTTGCCGGCATCTTAAAAGCTTCGACTTATCCCTCGATTAATGAAGGATTTGAGAATAAAGTGCCTGTTGGCACAAAGGTTATCCCGCCTGAAGATCCTCCATCCATATCTATTATTACGCTTAAAGTGAAGCCCAATCAAATAGAAATAGTGCGAAGCTCGTATAACCCGAAAAGTCTGAGACTTAATATTCAGGATAATGACGGGAGAAAATATTCGTATTTGTCTATAACTGATCTTGGTTTTCATAATTTAGCGGTTTCAAAACAGCAAGACCCTAATTGTACCAATGAGCTGAATGGGTATATCCTTAGCCAACAGGAAGTTTATCTCAGAATAGGTTTGGGGAGGCGTTATAAAAGTCCTGATAATCGTGATGGTTTCTGGATTCAAATAAACGGCATATACACATTTCCTGAATTCATTACTGAAGTCAGAACATACTAAAAAGGCTTTTAGGAATGTTCCTTGGGGGGCTGATTCCGATTAAATCGATATTTACTTAATACCCTTCCATCAACAACCTATTCTCTTTTGACCTTGATTCCCCTATGCTCGTTACATAAATTGCCGGCTTATCCACAACAGGGCACTTTGCTTCGCATATTCCGCAGCCTATGCAGAGTTCGAGATCGACACGCGGCTGTTGGACAATAAATTCTTTGCCGTTCCTGTCTTTTACCTTAGCCTTTTCAAACCATATAGCTTTTTTCGGCGTAGGGCAGACTTCTTCGCATACGATGCACGGACGCGCATGGGCATACGGAAGGCATCTTCCCTTGTCTATCATTGCAAGCCCTATTTTCACTTTTGCCTTTTCTTCGAGATTTAATTTTTTAATCGCCCCTGTAGGACAGACCTGACCGCAAAGCGTACATCTGAACTCGCAGTATCCTATCTTTGGAATCAGCAAAGGAGACCATATGCCTTCAAGCCCTGCCTCAAGAAGCGTGGGCTGCAATCCGTTTGTAATGCAGACCTTCATACACTCCCCGCATTTTACGCACCTCTTGAGAAATTCCTTTTCTTCAAGCGAGCCGGGAGGCCTTATCAGTCTTTGATTTATAAATTCGGATTTTGAAAGCGGCGTTGCCCTTAACAATGGAACCGCAATCACTCCTGATGCCATCGAGGTAATCACGCGCCTTCTGCCCAAATCCATAGATGCCGCGGCCTTCTTGCCGGAAAATCCGAAGCTCACCGCGTTTTGAGGGCAGACATCATCGCAATTCCAACAATAGTAACATTCGGTATCGCGCCATTCTTCTTTTTTATCCGGTGATGCATTCCCCTGACATACATTCGCGCATGCTCCGCATGATGTGCAGCCCTCGCTGACAGAGCGTTTGAAAATAGAAAATCTCGAAAGGATTCCGAGCAATGCTCCGAGCGGGCAGAGGTATTTGCACCAGAACCTTTTTTCAACTAAATTTAAGCCGAGGATAAGAAAAAACAGAGCGCCTATGAATAAGCTCTGATTGTAAAACGGCTGCTGAAATGAGAGAACGCTTTTTTTGAGAATGGAATATACGGATTCCGATAATGCAGTGACGCCTTTAATGTCCGCGCTGTATATAGCGTCGAATACAGCCCTTATCCCGTAACTGAATAACGGATAGACGCTGACGGAAAGCGAGCGTATAAGGAGAGACAGCGGATCAACGATACCGGCAAGCTGTAATGAAAAAAGAGAGGAGATTATAAGAAATATCAGGACATAGTATTTTACCCTGTATAAATTTCTGTCTTCTGTTTTCGGACGTCCTTTTTTCATCGCGCCGACGATATTGTTCAGGGTTCCCAAAGGGCATACCCATCCGCAGAATGCCCTGCCGAATATGAGCGTAATCGCTATTGTGATCAAAGAAAAATAGAATGCCTTTTGGACCGCATGCGCCGAGAAAATGGTTGTGATAAAAATAAGAGGATCGAAATCGAGGAATATCTTTGCAGGATAGCCGAGAGCATCCCTGCCCTTTGATTCGGTCTGAATAAATAGAAAAAGAAAGAGCAGTAAAAATATTCCCTGAGATGTCCTTCTTAGATTCTGCAACTTAGATATTTACCTTCTTAATTTTCAGCTTCGCTATATCCATTGTGCCGAGCCCTCTCTTGTCCGCCATCTTCACATACCCCAAATCGCTTCCCTTCATACCGAAAAGCGTAGCGCCTAAAGAATCCACAGCAACCTGATCGACACCCGCTATCACTGTATCCAGCTTTTTCACATCCGCAAGATTTCCGCCCTGCGGCCCGTTTGCCGTAAGTATTCTTACCGCGTCGAGTATAGTGAGAGTAGGCTTGATAAACCCTGAAAGGTCGACAAGGCTTTCATCGAGCCTCTGGTGTATCTGCCTCCTTGAACCTCCCATCACTCCCATCCAGTTTTTCATAGACATTGTAAGAGTCGCAAGGCTGTGGTGTTTAGCTATAGGAATATTTATGACCTTATCAGCTTCAAAAAGCTCGGTGTAGAGAGGCCACGTCTTCATCGCCTCTCCTTTTACATTCATCTCCTTGAATTTCCTTTCATCCACATAACTTATATCCGCGCCCAAAGCCTTTACCGCATCTGAAATGCCGCTCTGCACATAGCACCGACGGGGATCATTCACTGTCCTGTCGAATACCTTCACCTTTTTCGCGCCTGCCTCAAAACACATCTTAACTACTTCCGCGACAACCTCGGGATTTGTATTTCCAGCCTGCTCCGGAGTCCTGTCCCATGCCATATTGGGCTTTACGACCACAATATCTCCGCGCGAAACGAACTTCTTCATGCCTCCCATTGCATCGACGGCAGCCCTTGTGATTTTTGAGGGCGACGCGCCGCGAGCAACGGCAAGGTCGATTCTTTCGGCTGCGCCGAGGTCTGAAACAAGGCTGTCGATAAAATTAGGCACGGAGAGTCCGGCAATTGTGATTGCCGCCGATTTTACAAATTTCCTGCGGTTCATGCAATGCATATTCGGCTCCTTTCAGGCAGATTTATATTTCACTCTACCAATTTTCGCAGGTCTTTGCAAGAAAACATTTAACGGGCACTTTTCGCACAGAGGTTTCGGTTTGCAATAATCCTTGCCGACCATTACGAACAGGGCATGATATTCATTGAATAACTGCAAGTCCTCGTCCAATTCCTTATGAAAAATGGTTTGATATTCGTCATAAGACGCATTGTAATCCAAAATTTTATGCCGGGAAAGAACCCGTTTTGTATACGCGTCAATCACGAATACAGGCTTATCGAGCGCGTAAAGTAGAATCGAATCCGCTGTCTCAGGCCCGATGCCGTGGACATCGAGGAGCTTTTTTCTGAGAGACCCCATCTCCTCTTTTTTCATCCTCTTCATGCTGCCGTTGTAATTATCCGCAAGGAAATCTATAAAAGACTTCAGCCTCTTTGCCTTTATGTTGAAATAACCCGCCGGTCTTATGAGCGAGGCGAGTTTTTGATGCGGCATTTCATGCAATGCCTTTGCCGTCAATACCTTTTCTTTTTTGAGGTTCTTTATCGCCTTTTCGACATTGCCCCAGTTTGTGTTCTGCGTCAGTATTGCGCCCACAGCAATCTCAAAAGGAGTATCTCCCGGCCACCAATATTGCGGGCCGTAGAAGGAATATAGCGTGTTATAAATTTTGATAAGGACTTTCATAAATTATGTTTTACGCATATAAGCATATAGGATATAGTATTTGAGCGGACTTCGGCAGCCCAAGCGTGCCACGGATGGCTAAGCGGGCCGGCGTAGCCTCGGAGAAAGGCGGGATGCCTTTCGAGAATGAGCGAAAATGCTATGTCCTATATGCAAACTATTGCACTTTTTTAGTCATCCTATACACAAACGCCAGTATCTCCGCAACCGCCCTGTAAAGCTCCGGCGGGATCTCCTGATGCAGATCGAGAGTGGAAAGAACTTCAACAAGCTGAGGGTCGTCTTTTATCGGAACCTTATGATCTGCTCCGCTATCTTGCCCTTGCCCTTTGCAACCACCCTCGGGGCAGACTCCTTCTTTGTATCGTACCTGAGCGCCGCTGCTTTTTTACGCGTATCCGCCATGCCTATGCCTTAATGCTTATCGCCTTTCCTGAATTCGCCGGATTTTCGAATTGCTCAAGGGCGGCGTCGTTTTTATCCAGAAAATTTATTGTCTTGAGATTCATTCCCCTTGTTTTGAACGAATCATTAAGTTCATCCGTATTATTGTTGAGGGTTGCCTGAAACGCGGGGTTTTCAGCCCTGAATGAGATGAAAAATTCCCTGTTATACATCATTATCATTATGTCGAGCTTGCCGAAGCTTTCGAGATCCAGATTTAACTTGCAGGAATAAGACATGCCTTTGGCGTCGCTGCGTCCTCTCTTGAACGATATTTCGCCGTCCTTAAGTTCTCTCCAACTTACAGGCAGGAAGGTGTAAAAAGAATCCGTTGTCTTTGAAAGCACCTGAAAGGTCTCTATGTCTTTGAGCAGGCCGTCAACCGCCCTGACCGCGCCTTCCCTCTGTGCAGCCGTCAGATCCTGCGTTAAAACATTTTTTATCGCTTCTTTGCCTTCTCCGGAAAGAAGCTCCTTCATCTGGAGAAGTCCTGCCTTTAAGTCATTTTTTATGGAAGCCGTTTCATGCTGAACAAGACGCTGTTCCGGCCTCAAAGGCAGCGCCTCTTTATTCAAAGGCATATCCGCCGGTTTCTTTCCCTCCATAAGCTGTTCCTGCGCTTCAGGCTGTTCCATCTGCTGTAATATTAAAGCGATAGCCTTAAGCTTTGCTTCAAGCGCAACTCCGGTATCCTGCAGTGCGCTTTTAATCGGCATCTGCAATAATTTATCTATACTGACCATTAGCTCTTTCCTTATGTTCTCGACAACAGGCAGGCTTTTTATTCCTTCGGGGAGCCGGTTTATAAAGTTATCGAGCCTTGCCTGAATGCTCTCTCCCGTTATTTTAAGGCTTGTCTGCAAAAGGGTTTGAAGCTGCATCCGCATCTCTTTCGGAAGGGAATTAATGTCGGAAGGCAATGCCTTTAATATCTGCGAATTCAGATCCTGCAGTTTTGACGTATGCGTATCCGCCTTTTCACCCGATGCAATAAGCCTCTTAAGCTCGGAAAGATTATTAGTCAAATCCTGAATAAGTTTGGGAAGGGCGCTCTCTTTGAGGTTAAAGGAAGGCAGCTGCGGTTCTTCGCCTTTAAGCGCCTCATCCATATATCCCATGAACTGAAGCTTCAATTCCTTGCCGTCCGTAGGCAATGACGTTACCTTGAAAAATGCCTCCGCGCCTTTTTCGAGCGGCACTGTTGTCTGGGCTGTAATAAAGTTGCCTTTTATCTTAAGAGTTACGCCGCCTGTTGGAAGCAGATCCATCACTTCCGCCTTCACGAGTTCTCCAAGCTTGAGGGGTATGGATTTTCCCGCGGACTTTTCGATGGTGAGAAAATTGTTGTCGAGGCCTGTAATCTTGAAATTAATCATGGCTAATTCTATTATATCACTAATGCAAATTATGGAGGTTCTATGCTCGATGCAAGGTTTGTGAGAGAAAATATTGATACTTTAAAAAATGCCCTTCAAAAGCGGGGTTCTGACATTGGGTTGTCCGAATTTTTATCCCTCGAAGAAGAAAGGCTTAAATTCTTGAAAGAAGCGGAGGAATTAAGGAACAAACGAAATGTCGTCTCGGAAGAGATAGGCAACCTGAAAAAACAAAAACAGGATGCGGAAAAGCTCATAGCCGAGATGAAGGGCGTATCCGACAGAATAAAAGAAATAGATGAAGTTCTTAAAGGAATTGAGGAAAAGACAGGGCTGTTTTTGCTGAATATACCTAATATCCCGCACGAGTCCGTGCCTGCGGGAAAGGACGAGACGGAAAATGTCGAAGTGAGAAAATGGGGAGAGCCGCGCGCGTTTGATTTCGAGCCTTTGAATCACTGGGACATTGCGGAGACCCTCGACATTATTGACTTTGAAAGAGGCGCAAAAATCGCGGGAGCGAGATTTGCAGTCATGAAGGGGTTTGGAGCAAGGCTCGAAAGGGCATTAATGAACTTAATGCTCGATCTGCACACGTCAAAGGGATATAAAGAGATATTCCCGCCGATCCTCGTAAACAGGGAAAGCATGACAGGAACAGGACAGCTCCCGAAATTCTCTGAAGACCTTTTCAGGACAGTTGATCCTGAATTTTATCTGATTCCTACGGCGGAAGTGCCTGTAACGAATATTCATAGAGGCGAGATTTTAAGGGAAGACCAGTTGCCCATTTATTACACCGCATATACTCCTTGCTTCAGGCGCGAGGCAGGCTCATACGGAAAGGATGTAAGGGGGCTCATAAGGCAGCATCAGTTCAATAAGGTCGAACTTGTAAAGTTTGTAAGGCCTGAAGATTCTTATGATGAGCTTGAAAAGCTGACTTCAAATGCAGAAGATATTTTACAGAAGCTCGGACTTCCGTATCGCGTCGTTGCCCTTTGCACCGGAGATATGGGTTTTTCATCGGCAAAGACCTATGACATCGAGGTATGGCTTCCGGGACAGCAGAGATACAGGGAAATTTCCTCATGCTCCAATTTCGAGGACTTTCAGGCAAGAAGGGCTAACATAAGATTCAAGCGCGAAGGCAAAAAAGGAACGGAATTCGTTCATACACTAAACGGCTCAGGCCTTGCAATCGGAAGAACGCTTGTAGCTATACTCGAAAACTACCAGCAAAAAGACGGGACGGTTATAGTGCCGGAGGCGTTGAGGCAGTATATGGGAGTAGAGGTTATAAAATAAAATAAACTGCCAGCGCTCCTGCCATGATCATCGCGCAGCCGGGGATTGTCTTTTTATAAATCCCCGCGACATCCGCCTTAAAATACTCGCGCGTGAGAACGAAGCAGAGGTGGACGGGCGAAAGCAGCACTCCGACAAAGCCTGAGGCAAAGGCGAATGTTATCTCATTGAGATGAGCGCCGCCTGCAAGGCTCAGTATTAACGGAAATGTGCCGCCAACAAAGCCTACGGTCAGGCCCGTGAGGAGGCCGCTGATAAAAGGCAGCATAAAAAGTATCGGAAGCAATGGTATGCCTTTCTCCGTAAAATAACGGCTCAGATGAACCACGGCCCCTGAATTCTCCATCGCGAACTTAAAAAGCATTGCCCCGAATATAAGGACAATAACCTCCAGCGCGAATCCGTGCTTCAATGTCCTGAATATATCCTTTATGCCGACCCTGTAGAATAAAAACAGCCCTGCTATCGTAAAGCCGAGAGCGTAATAGAGCTCTATGCCGAAGGCCATAACCATTACAAGGATCAGTGAAACGGGTAAAAAGCTCCATAATTCTTTTTTTTCTATCTTGGCCTTTTTGGTAAATTCACCTTTCAGTCCTCTCATGCTGAATATAAATCCTGTCGCGAAAATAATAACCGCGTAGGTCATATTCGCCAGCATAAGATTCCTCAGTTCTATTGCCGTTATGGCGGAGGCGAGGAGTATTCCGGGATAAAGGGGAGAGACGTATTCCCAAGGATGCCTGAACCAGTAATTGATGAAGCCCTTTTCTTCAGCGGACATAGCAAGCCCTTTTGTGGATTCATCGACCATAGGCGCGGAGAAATAAGCTCCGCCCAATGACGGAAGAAGCCCTATCAGCATGGGCATGGAGATAATAACAGCCTTTTTCCTTTTTAAAAGATTGCGCGACGCCTCCATCATCCTCGCCAATACCTCTTTTTCCCTCAAGACCATTTCCAGAGACCTGATAAGCGTAAGAGCAAAAAAGAGTTTTATCGTAACGATGTCGGTGACGGTTGATCTTAATGTTGATGCTATTGCGGGAAACGGCATAAGATAAAGAGCCGCAAGAAGTCCGGAAGCGACTAAAAGGACATATCCTATGTTCCATTTCAGCCTGAGAAGTACGAGTATTGCGGTAAAAACCAAGGCGATTTTCAATATATCGAGCATCAGAAATTATAACATGCGTTTTGTCTTTTAACGTATTTTTTGAGTATACTTAAAACATGAAGAAGATAGCCGTAATAGACGGTCAGGGCGGCGGAATAGGCAGCCTTATCGTCAAACTTTTAAGGGAAGAGTTCGGGGATAAAATCGAGATTATAGCCCTCGGAACCAATTCCACGGCCACTACAGCCATGATGAAGGCGCGGGCAAATAAAGGCGCTACCGGAGAAAACGCAATAGCATGGAACGCGGGCAGGGTCGATGTTATCACAGGCCCCCTGAGCATTGCGCTTCCAAATGCCATGCTCGGAGAGCTGACCCCAAAAATGGCGGAGGCAATAACATCATCCCACGCGAAAAAGTTCCTGATCCCGCTCAATCAGGAATATGTGGAGGTAATCGGCGCTGCAAAGGAGCCCTTACCCCACCTTGTGGAAAAACTGATTGCAAGAATATATGAAGATTTAAAGGAGGGGTAAGATGTGTGAGGCGAATGCGTATATTGTAAAAGAAGGAAAGGAAGAGCTTTATCTCGAAAACGTGGATGTCCTTGTTCCGGAAGGCGGCAGGATATATCTGAAAAATCTCTTCGGCGAGCAGAAGACCTTTGAAGGGCACGTAAAGGAAATATCTCTTATCAGGCATAAGATATTGCTCGAAGCGGCAAAGGAATAAAAAATGCCCATAAAAGCAGACAGGGCACAGTATTTCCGCTCATTCTCGCCGGACATCCATGTCCGTCTCCGAGGCACCAGCTCGGTTTCGCCGTCACGGCGAAACTTCGAGCTGGTGAAACCGCTCCAATACAATGCCCTGTCTGCTCATTTCGATACAATTTCCACATGACTGTTTGGCGACTTATAGATTCGGGTCCTTGCAATGCGGCTTATAACATGGCTCTCGATGAAGCCATAGCGATCTCCGTTCGGAATGGAGACGCTCCTCCGACGCTGAGATTATACGGATGGGACAGGCAATCGGTCAGCCTCGGCTCATTCCAGAAAATATCGGACATCGATCTCCGATATTGTGAAAATAATAACATTCCCGTTGTCAGGAGGCCGACCGGCGGGAGGGGAATACTGCACGGCGACGAGCTTACCTACAGTTTTTCCGCGAGGAATGAGGGACATTTTTCTAACGGCCTTCTTGAGACATACCGCAAATTAAGCGCTGCGTTTTACGATGCGCTGCAAAAGATGAGCTTGCCTGTTGTCATAAAAACAGACCGTGAATCCGGAAGAAACCTTACGAGAAGCCCTCTCTGTTTTAAGTCCACTTCTTACGGAGAACTTAGTTTAAACGGTAAAAAACTCATTGGTTCAGCGCAAAAAAGATGGCAGGACGGATTTTTGCAACAGGGTTCGATACCCTATTCTATTGATTACGGGAAAGTACGGATGGTATTCAAAAATGACGGCAAGGGGATATCCGGCTTAAAAGAATTGCTTCCGGATTTCAATCGTGAAATCTTTAAGAGACGAATAAAATCAGCTTTTGAAGAGGTCTTTGATATTACTCTTGCCGCGTCGGATCCGTTTCCACGGGAAGAGGAGGCTGCCCGCCTTCTATATTCGGAGAAGCATCTGAATCGAGACTGGATTGAAGGGGCGGCGAAACCTGTCTCGTTTTATAATAAAAATGAAACACCGAAGAGAGCATGATGAGGCTTACATAACCCTGAACTGCATAGGTGACAATCTGGTACGGCAGGGATAATATCGGCCCTATTATCGGTATCAGCGTAAGAGGCGTGCCTATCAGAACTACGATAAACCCCGCGAGCGTATACCCTATCAGCAGAATAACGTAAAATGCTATCGAAGAAGGCGTGGAATAAAGGTATTTCACCGTTTCTTTCAACGCGTTAAACGGTTTTAACCCGTCAAATGCCGTAAACGCAATGCCGTAAACGGTTATGGACAGGGTTACCATTATCAGAAAGAGGCCTGCGGAGATAAGCACCAGAGAAAAGAAGACGCCGAGGAAAAGTGCGAGAGTAACCTCCTGAGTTTTTGCCATTTCTATCACGGCGGACGCGGTTCCTCCGAGAATGCCGAGGATAAAGGCGAGCGTCACGAATATGATGCTTACAAGAGACGAAAACAGTAAGACCGGAAAAAATAAACGCCTGCCTTCGGCGAAAAATGATTTAACGGTAAATCTATGGCCTTCATCCATCATGGACTTGCTCAATATCCCGATAGCGCCGCTGACTGTGAATATCCATAAAAGAACTATGAACGCGATATATATTATAAGGCTCAGAATTACTACCAGCGCCATGCCGAAGTATTTACCGAGGAATTCCGCGGATCCCTTAAAGGCGCTTATTACATCCGTAAATCTCAGTATCTCGGTGAAGTCGAGCCCGAACATAACGAAGGCAACGGCTATGGGTATTCCGACTATTGCAAAAAAACTTATGCAGCTCAAAAGCATCGCAGCAAACTGGATTACGACCAACTGCCAGTTTTTATGGACGGTATGTACGGCCTCTTTTATGACGGCAATGTATGACATTATGTTAAAATTTCGCTCCGTTTACGCCTACTATGGAAATGCCTGCTTCTTCGGCGTTCCTCACTATGCCCTGTCTATTATTATACTCCTTTTCGCTTCCACGGCAAGGACGCGAGCCTTAACATCGATCATGGATTTAAGGGTATCGCTTCCTATGACAGGGACGTCAAGCCTCATATCCTGATGGGGTTTTGAGACTTTAACGACCACCGCGCTTTCCCCGGCCCATTTGCCGCCCCTAAGTATTGCCTCATCCGTGCCCTCTATAGCCTCTACCGCCATAACGGCCTTGCCTTTTACCACTACGGTCTGCCCTATATCGAGCTTTCCTATCTCCTTCGCTATCTTCCAGCCGAATTCTATGTCTTTCCACTCGTCATCGGTAGGCCGTATCTCCGTTAATACTCCTTCCGGCGTAAGGAGATGAGGGCTGAAGGATGCGGTGTCTATTATGTCGATGCCTTCCTTTTCCATCTCTTTGGTAATGGCATTTAAAATCGAATCGTCGGTTTTGTCCTTCAAAGAAAAAAGCAGCTTTACCGCCCTCCAGTCCGGAATTATACCGGATTTATAAAGCAGGGATTTAGGAACCTTTCCGGCCATTATCGCCTTTTTTACCTCAAAGTCTTTAAGGGCGTCGATCATGCTTCCCAGTTTTCCGACGTTAATCCACCTTATCTCATCCGACGCTTCATTCATATCGGCGGAGGCAAGGTTTTCGATGGCTACGGTAACGACCTTAAAGCCCCGCTCCCTTGCGTCCAGCGCTATTATTTTAGGCAGATCGCCTCTTCCTGCTATTATTCCGATATGTTCCATAAATTAAATATTATCCCGATTGAGCGATTTTCGTTACTTTTTAAAGTCTTGGAGATGCGCCTGCTTGTATAAGATCACTTAATTCATTATTACCTGCATATTCCCCTTTTATTTTTTTCTATGAATTCCACGAGGTGTTTCAATTCTTTTGTTTCCGGAAGCTCCGATTTTATTTTTTTCACCGCGTCCTTTAAGGTCGCCTTTTCCCTGAAAAGGATCTTATATCCTTTTTTCAGGTTATTTATGGCCTCCTCCGAAAAGCCCTGCCTCTTTAAGCCGATGACATTAAGCCCGTATAATTTAGCGCGGGCGCCTGACGCCATCGTATACGGAGGTATGTCCTGCCCTATGCCGCTGAAGCCGCCTACCATCGCGTAAGCGCCGATGCGGGTAAATTGATGGACTACTACAAGGCCGCCGAATACCGCAAAATCCTCGACAATTACATGCCCGGCGAGCATTGCGGCGTTGGCCATTATAACGGAATTGCCGATCTTGCAGTCGTGGGCTATATGGACGTAGGCCATAAGGAAATTCGAATCTCCGATTTCCGTTACCCCTCCTTCTCCGGCCGTCGCCCTGTGAATGGAGGTATATTCTCTTATGATATTCTTTTTGCCGATTTTCACGCCTGTCTTTTCATTTTTGTATTTAATATCCTGAGGCGGCAGCCCTATGGTCGCAAAAGGATGAATGACGCACTCCTCACCTATCTCCGTAGCGCCTTCGACAATCACGTTGGATATAAGCCTCGCGCCTTTCTTTATAACGACGCCGTCTCCGATAATGCAAAAAGGTCCTATTGAGACATTAACCCCGATATCGGCCTTCGGGCTTACAATCGCTGTTTTGTGTATATTCTTCGGCATCGAACCCCCTTATCTCGCTATTCGGCAACCATGGCCGTAAACTCTGCCTCTGATTTCAACTGGTCCCCGGCGAACGCGTTGCCGGAAAATTTCCATACATTTCCTCGTTTATGCATCACCTGAATCTCAAGCCTGAGCTGGTCTCCGGGCAATACCGGCTTCCTGAACTTCACCTTCTCTATGCTCATGAAATAAACGTTTTTACCGCCCACCCCTGATTTAAACGCCAGAAGGCCCGCCACCTGCGCCATTGCCTCCACGATCAGCACTCCCGGCATTACCGGATTATTAGGAAAATGTCCCTGAAAAAAAGGCTCGTTAACGGTAACATTCTTAATACCGACGGCCTTTATTTCGGGCTCGAGTTCTACAACCTTATCAACCAGTAGAAAAGGATACCTGTGAGGAAGTAAGGATAATATCTCTTTGATGTCTATCATTTGCCCTCCTTTATCTTTTCTTCAAGCTCCTTTATTTTCTTTTTCAGTTCGGGCAGTTTCGAGAATATCGCCATAGCCTTAAGCCAATCCTTATGCGGCATCGGCAGTATGCCCGAATATATGCTCCTTTTCATTTCTCCCATTGCGCCGCCTTTCGCACCTACCATCGTTCCGGCTTCCAGCTTTGCATGGTCTGCTACTCCGACCTGACCGCCGAGTATTACCCCGTCGCCTATTTCGGAACTCCCGCCTATTCCGACCTGAGAAACCAAAATAACGTTGCTTCCGATATGTACATTGTGCCCGATCTGTACAAGGTTATCTATTTTAGTGCCCTTGCCGACAATCGTGTTCCCGGTGGTCGCCCTGTCGATAGTCACATTGGCGCCGATCTCCACATCGTCTTCTATTATTACGCCGCCCACCTGAGGTATCTTCCGGTGCATGCCGTCTTCAAACACATATCCGAAACCGTCGGAACCTATAACTGCGCCTGCATGGATTATAACCCTGCTGCCTATTCTTACGCCTTCCCTGACGGTCACATTCGAATATATCACCGAATCATTACCTATAACAGTGTCTTCGCCGATAAATACTCCCGAATAAATTACTGTCCCGGAGCCTATAGTCGCGCTGTCGGAAATATGCGCAAAAGGATAAATGGTGACGTTTTCCCTTAATACGGCCTTTTCGGAAACGAATGCCTTTTCACTGATCCCCTTGTATCGGTGCGGCTTTACGTAAAAATGCGACAGCAGACGCGCAAAGGCATATAAGGGATTTGAAACGATTATCTGAGGTTTTTCTATGTCCTTAACGGCTTCCTTGACAATAACTGCCGCAGCCCCGCTGCCCTTAAGCTCTTTAAGCAGTTTTGTGCCGGATAGAAATGTAATATCTCCATCCTTTGCCTCAGAAATGCCGGAAATGCCGTTTATCTCGATATCGCCGGACCCGATAATTTTGCCGCCTATTAAATCTGCAATATCTTTAAGCTTCATAGCCGCGCAAGGGAGTGTTTCTCCATTTTTATTTCTTGCCGGTCTTCGGCTCGTTATGTTTCTTTATGACCCTATCGGTAATGTCGAGCGGCTTTGCAGAATAAAGGACAAGGCCCTCCGCCCTTTCGAGTATTAAAGAATATCCTTCCTCCTGTGCAATCTTATTAATCACATCCCTCAAATTCTTAACTATTCCACCTGTAAGTTCGCCTTCCTTTTTCTTCACCTCGGCCTGCGAGTCGGCTACTACCCTCTGGAAATCTCTTGCGAGCCTCTCAAGCTCCTCTTCCTTTACTTTTCTCGCCTCTGCTGAAATTATAGCCGTCTGCTTTTCGAGTTCTCCCTTTAAAGTCTCGAGCTTTTTGCCCTTTTCATCTATTGCCGTCTGTTTGGATTTAATCAAAATTTCCAAATCGGTCTTTGCCTTTTTCCCCGCGTCCGATTCATTAAGCGCCCTAAAAAGATCTACAATCCCGATCTTAAGCGCTTCTGCGGCCGTCGCATTCGAAACCATACCAGCTGTTATAAACAGCATTATACTTACTGCTGTCAAAATTCTCTTCATTAATATCCTCCAATTTTAATTTTTAAAAGAACGAACCGAATGTAAATTCTACCTTGCTTGCCGATTCTCCGGCTTTCTTATCGAGATTATAACCCCATTCCACTCTTATTGGACCCATGGGAGATACCCACCGTATGCCTGTCCCTGTAGAATATCTCAAGTCACTTCCAAGGGTCTCTCCGGAACCGTATGCCCTGCCTGCATCGAAAAATACAAGCCCTTTAAGCTTCAACTCCGCCACGATAGGGAAAATATATTCCGCATTCACATTCAATGCCTTTTCGCCGCCGAGAGACTCTCCATTCACATCTTTGGGCCCTGCCTGCCCATACCCTAGCCCGCGCAGTGTATGTATGCCGCCAATGTAGTACCTTTCATAGATCGGAAGTTTCTTATCGAACAAGCCCGTCGCATACCCCGCCATTCCGCGCAGATGGATCGTAGTAACATCAAACACAGGGAAATACCAGCCTGACTCTAAAATGCCCTTAAGAAAAGCATTTGTGCCTCCCAACCCTGCGAAAGTCACAATTGCCGTATTCTTAGACCCCTTCAACGGGTCAAGGTAATTATCTCTCGTATCCCTTCCGACCGTTGTGGTAATGCTGCTCGTTGTTTTTGTCCCAGCTTGATCTTTTATGAGAGACGACGCATCATCCCTTACGTTCAATATCTTTGTATTCTCAAAATTATATATTATTGACGCTCCCCAGTATTCCCAGAAGCTCTTGCCGAAAGACATATCGAATCCGACAGCCTTTCTGTCGAAATTCCCGTATTTTCTTATTGTATTGTAGATGCTTGTGCCGAAAGATATCGGTTTGTCCATGAACCATGGATCTCTGAACGAAAGCTCAAGATAGCTGCTGCGGCCGCCGAGTTCTCCGCGTAGCTTTATGGTCTGCCCTTTGCCGAAAAGGTTAGCCTGCGTTATATCTGCCATACCAATAAAACCGTCTAATGAACTATAACCGCCTCCTACGCTCAAAAATCCCGTAGACTTGTCTTTTACCTTTACATCGACATCAACGAGCTTTTCCTCGGGCTTCGGCTTCGGCGACATATCCACAGTCTCAAAAAAATTGAGATTATTAAGCCTTTCATAACTTCTCTTCAGGGCAGAGGCATTAAACACGTCGCCTTCATCGAGCCTTATTTCCCTGCGTATGACCTTATCCCTCGTCTTTGTGTTTCCGGATATGTCTATTCTCCCGATACGGTATTTATCTCCCTCGCTAATCCTATAAACCACCTTTACTTCTTTTTTGTTTTCATCGGGAGCAAGGTCCGGGAAAACACTGACAAGCGCGTATCCGTTATTGGAATACTTGTCCGATATTTCGACGACATCCTTTCGTAAAATTTCTTTATTGAAAATCTTATCGGGAGAAAGTTTTACGAGCTTTTTCAGTTCTTCCTCAGAAAATGTCTTATTGCCGGCTATGTCCACCGAAGAGACCTTAAATTGTTCTCCCTCCGAAACATTGATGGAGATATTCATACCGTCTTTTGTATCGGTTAATTGTATAGCAGGTTCCCCGACAACAACCTTCAGATATCCGTTGTTATAATAAAGGTCTTTTATCCTTTCTATATCGGCCCTTATCTCGTCTTTTTTATAATATCCTCCGCCTAATGCAAACGAATAGAACTTTCTCTCAGAGGTCTTCATGGCCTTTTTGATTTTTCCGGCAGAGAGAGCCTTATTCCCTTCTACCTTTATCTCCTTTATCTTTACCTTCTCTCCTTCTTCTATCTGATAAGTGACATAAACCTCTTCATCTTCCATCTTTCTCGTAATCGGCACTATTTTGGCAAGGTAATACCCCTCATCCTCATAAAACGTCCTCAATTTCACCGCATTATCGTTAATAAGAGTAATATCCGATATGGCTCCTGCGGATAGGCCGATCTTCTCTTTTAAGTCGTCGTCCTTGAACTTTTTGTTGCCTTGGAATTCAACCCTTACGATTGTAGGTTTCTCTTTTACCGCATAAAAAATCCTTATTCCGCCTTCAAACGGTTCGGCCTCTACTCTTACATCGTCAAAATAGCCCATTTTATATATGGCTTTTATATCTTCGGCGGTCTTCTCCTGCGAAAAGGGTTCGCCGATTTTCTGCGACAATTTCGTCCTGATGGAGCCCTCTTCTATCCTCTTTAATCCTTTTACCTCGATAGCGGTTACGGTCGGAAGTTCCTGCGCGTAGATCGTGCCCATAAGCACTGCCGTCAGCAGTAACACCAAAAGCGTAATAATTACATTTTTTTTCATAACTTTTCCCTCCAAAGGCACCCCTTTAGACCGATGGTTAGTATACCACAATTGAATTTGAAAATAACAAAAGAATGCTCATTAGGTTATAATAAATGGATTCGGGAAATTTAATCGAATTTTTCTTCATTCATAAGGAGAGCGTATGTCGCAGAATGTTGCCATAGGCGTGGATATAGGCGGTACTAATATAAGGGCGGCGGTGGTTAACGGCAACGGCGCTGTTGAGATGAAAATGAAGGAGGCTACGGGCTCCTCACCCATCGAAACGGTACTTAATCTCGTAGATTCCCTGTATTCCGAGTATTCGCAAAGGATATGCGGTATCGGCATTGCCGTTGCAGGCATCATCGACAGGGATGAAGGAGTTGTTGTCATGTCGCCGAACATCCAGGGACTCACGGGCAAGAACTTGAAATCAGAGATAGGAAGCCGCCATAAAACCTGTATAGTCGTAGAAAACGACGCGAATGCCGCTGCTTATGGAGAAAAATTTGCGGGGGCGGGAAGGGATTATAAAAATTTCGTAATCCTTACGTTAGGCACGGGCATAGGCAGCGGAATAGTAATTAACAACAGGCTGCTGCCGGTCGCTGCAGAGGCCGGGCATATCAGCATAAATGCCGGCGGCAAGCCCTGCGTCTGCGGAAACGTAGGATGTTTAGAGTCATACGCATCGGCAACCGCCATCATAGGTAATGCCGTATCCGAAATAGAAAAGGGATGCAGCAGCATTTTAAGGGATTACCACAACGGGAATTTTTATAAAATTGACGCTGAGGATATTTATAAGGCCGCCCTCGAAGGAGACCCACTGTCGAGGACCGTTGTAAGAGAAGCGGGTAAAAACCTCGGCATCGGCATTGCAAGCTTAATAAACCTTTTAAGTCCTGACGCGGTTATTCTTACCGGCGGGCTTTTAGGGGCATGGAATATCTATGTCGAAGCCGCGATTCAAGAGGCTTCGAAAAGGGCTATTAAGGAGCTTTATTCAAAAGTAAAAATCATTCCATCCGTTTTAGGGGACAACGCCGGTATTGTCGGAGCCGCTAAGCTCGTGTTCGATGAATGTAAAATATGCGTGGATTGATGGGAACGCCCCCGACTGAAAATATAAGAAATTTTTCGATTATCGCCCACATAGACCACGGCAAATCAACCCTTGCGGACAGGCTTCTGGAATTCACCGGCGCCTTGAGCTCAAGGGAGATGATGGAGCAAGTGCTCGACTCCATGGATCTCGAAAGAGAGCGCGGCATTACCATTAAAGCACATGCCGTCCGGCTTAAATACACCGCCGACGACGGCAAGGATTATACCCTGAACCTCATCGATACCCCGGGACATGTTGACTTTTCTTATGAGGTATCGAGAAGCCTCGCATCGTGCGAAGGAAGCCTTCTGGTCGTCGATGCGACACAGGGGGTAGAGGCGCAGACCCTTGCAAACACGTATCTTGCCGTAGAACACAACCACGAGATAATACCTGTCATCAACAAAATAGACCTGCCCGGCGCGGAACCCGAAAGGGTGAAGGCGCAGATAGAGGACGCCGTGGGCATAGACTGCTCCGAAGCCATACTCGCAAGCGCAAAGGAAGGAATAGGCATTAAGGAAATACTGGAGTCTATCGTAAAAAAAATACCGCCCCCTTCCGGCAAGGATGAAGCCCGATTAAAGGCATTGATTTTCGACTCGTGGTTCGACAATTATCAGGGCGTGATTGTCCTCGTCAGAATTTTTGAGGGGACAATAAGCGTCGGCATGAAGATAAGATTTATGGCAACCGGAAAGGACTATGAGGTCTCAAAGGTCGGCTTTTTTACGCCGAAATTGACGGATGTGCCGCAACTCGCTGCCGGCGAGGTCGGCTATGTTATTGCAGGCATAAAAACTGTAGGTGATACGAAAATAGGAGACACTATAACAAACTCCGACAACCCTGCCGACAAGCAATTGTCCGGATATAAAGAAATAAAGCCTATGGTCTTCTGCGGACTTTATCCCGTAGAGACGCACCAATACGAAGACTTAAAGAACGCCCTCGAAAAATTGAGGCTCAACGACTCGTCTTTCAGTTTCGAGCCCGAAACCTCAACCGCCCTCGGGTTCGGGTTCAGGTGCGGTTTTCTCGGACTGCTTCACATGGAAATAATCAAAGAGAGACTCGAGAGGGAATTCGAGCTTTCCCTGATAAGCACCGCGCCTACGGTCATATACAGGGTAACGGATATGAAAGGCGTTGAAGTGTCCGTTGACAATCCGAGCACCCTGCCCGACAGGTATCTCAAGATAGAAGAGCCTTACGTAAAAGTAGCGGTATTTGTGCCGCAGGCGTATATAGGACAGATACTCGAACTCTGTCAGGAAAAGCGCGGCGTCCAAAAAGATTTTTCGTACATAAGCCAGGACAGGATTATGGTTACTTATGAATTGCCTCTGAACGAAATACTGTGGGATTTTTACGACCGGCTGAAATCGGTCTCAAAGGGCTATGCTTCGATGGACTATGAGTTCTTAGGCTATAAGGAATCGAGTCTCGTTAAGTTGGACATCCTGCTTAACGGGGAGCCCGTGGATGCGCTTTCCTTGATTGTCCACCAGGACAAGGCGTATTATAAGGGCAGACAGATTGCCGAAAAACTGCGGCAGGTAATACCGAGGCAGTTATTCGAGATAGCGATTCAGGCCGCCATAGGCGGGAAGGTAATAGCGCGGGAGAGCATAAAGGCCCTCAGAAAAAATGTCCTCGCAAAGTGTTACGGAGGGGATATTACGAGAAAGAGGAAGCTGTTGGAGAAACAGAAGGAAGGCAAAAAGAGAATGAAGCAGATAGGAAAGCTGGAGATACCGCAGGAGGCGTTCCTGTCGGTTTTGCAGGTGAAGGAATAAAACGACCGGAGCGATAGGGTTATGAGAAAACAAATGATGAAATTGAAACAAAGCAAGCTGTGGGAATATACCAAGGCGATAGGCATTGCGCTGCTGCTCGCCCTCGTCATCAGGACTTATGTGGTTCAGGCATTCAAGATCCCGTCGGGATCGATGCTCCAGACCCTTCTGGTCGGAGACCACATCCTTGTAAACAAGTTTATCTATGGAACAAAAATACCGTTTTCCGACAAAAGAATATTGCTGTTGACCAAACCCAAGAGCGGGGATATCATAGTATTCAAGTTTCCCGAAGACCCGAGCAGGGATTTCATAAAAAGGGTTATTGCCGTCGAAGGAGATATGATCGAGTCGAGGGATAAAAAAATCCTTGTAAACGGGAAACCGGTAAAAGAGCCGTACGCGCAGCATACGGACAATTCCACGCACATGGGCGGCATAGAGCCTAGGGACAATTTCGGTCCCTACCTTGTGCCGAAAAACAAGGTCTTTGTAATGGGAGACAACCGCGACCAGAGTTACGACAGCAGGTACTGGGGATATGTAGATATGAAAGAATTGAGGGGCAAGGCGTTCATCATATACTGGTCGTGGGACGGCATAAAGAAGATGCCGAGATTAGGAAGGATAGGAAAACTGGTGCGCTAATGTTCACGGGGCTGATACTCGAACTCGGAGAACTTGCCGCTCTTGAAAAAGGTACGGACAGCGCGCGGCTGTCAGTTAAATGCAAAAACATTATAAAAGATGCGGATATAGGGGACAGCATTGCGGTAAACGGCGTCTGCCTTACCGTAGTTGAAATCCGAACACTATCCCAACTCTTTTTCGATGTCTCTTATGAAACATTGCGAAGCACGAATTTAGGCAATCTCAAAAGAGGAGATAAGGTCAATCTCGAACCCTCGCTGAAACCTAATTCAAAATTAGGCGGACATTTCGTTACCGGCCATGTCGAAGACATCGGTAAAATAAAAACTAAAACGACTATCGGCAATGCCGTCAAAATAGAACTCGAAGCTCCGGCCGGCGTCCTGAAATTTCTTGTCGAAAAAGGCTCGGTTGCCGTGGACGGCATAAGCCTGACGGTAACGGATGTATTAAAAGATTCCTTCAGCGTAGTAATCATACCTCATACGGCTGTGATGACGACCGTAGGATTTAAAAATATCGGAGATACCGTCAATCTTGAGCCCGATATTTTAGGAAAATACGTGGCTAAATTTTTACAGTCAGCGGTCGGCGGTCGGTCTACGACCCATGGGCAGTCTGCGGAAAAAAAGGATTCCGAACTCTTATCGGCGCTTAAAAAATCGGGCTTTATATCCTGATAATATCGCCGTCTTTCAATAACTTCAGGTTTTTGATCTTAAGCCTTTCGAGTTCCGCCTTAATAACCTTGAAGTGCTGCGGTTTCGGATGGGTAATATATATATGTTCAGGCATCTGTTTTATCTTCATAATTTCCTCTTTCAACAACTGCGGGGTAAGGTGTCCCGTCAATACGGCCATATCCCGCATTTTATTCGGGAATGACGTTTCGATTATCAGGCAGTTCAATTTCCTGTCCCCTATCTTCTCCCATGTGGAAGCGGTAGGCCCCGTATCCCCGGTATAAAAAAAGCTTTTTTTATTTCCGTCCTCTACCAAATACCCCACCGCAGGAACGGAATGATTGACCTTATGCAGGGCGATATTGTAATTACGTATTCTTATCAAACTTCCGGCCTTCATTGCCTTATATCTCAGGACCGCGTTCTCATAATCGGGGATCATAGTAAAATCCGGCCAGAGTGAGTCGTTCAGAAGATTTTTCTTTATCGTATTAAGCACTGATGGAATACTTATGATATTCACTCTCTGCTTTCTTTTCGCAACGATAATATTGTCCGCAAGGAACGAAATGCCTCTTATGTGGTCGAGATGGGCGTGGGTAATAAAGATGTTCTTCAGCTTTGCCTGTTCCGACGCATCAAGGGTATTCGTAAGACTTCCGGCATCGAATACTATGTCGTCGTCAAGCAGAAAGGCCGGAGGATTATGCCCCGGGAATTCCGCCCCTGAACAGCCAAGCACTTTAATTTTCATATACCCATCTCCATTTCTTCGACTTGTGATAATTTTAGCATAAATTGTGTTAAAATCAATCGATATTTTTATTATTCAAAAAAGGGATCGAATGAAGCATTATAGAATTTCTTTACATTTGTTTCTTGTTCTGACTATCTTTTTGGGATTTACGTCGAATCTTTATGCCGCCGACAACCTTCTTGAGAAAGGCATTCGTGAGTATAAGGCTGAAAATTACGAAGAGGCATTAGAGACTTTCAAAAAGGCCCGACAGCAGCAGCCTGAATCATCGATAGCCGCCTTTTATCTTGGACTTACCTTTAAACAGATAGGAAACTACAAAGAATCCGCAAATAACTACAGGGACGCCCTGACCCTTACTCCAAGGGTTAACGAGGCTTATGCCGAATTGATAGAAATGCTTTACAACCTAAATGAACTCAAAGAAGCAAAAAAATGGATTTCAGATGCGGAAAAAGAAAAAATACTGCCTGCTCATATAGCCTTTCTCAAAGGACTTGTCCTCGCAAAAGAGAATAACAACGAAGAAGCGATAGCGGCATTCACAAAGGCAAAAGAACTCAACAATACCCTCGCGCAGGCCGTTGATTTTCAGATAGCAATGATATATGCGAAAGAGCGTAAATTGAAAGACGCGAGGAATACGCTGAAAGCATTAATAAACATAGACCCCTCGTCAGAACTTGCCTCCTTCGCAAAGGAATACGAAACAGCCATAGCGCGGGCCATAGAAGCGCATAAAAACTGGAGATTCGGCATCGGAGTTACATATCAATACGATGACAACGTCGTTTCCAAACCGACGGGAATTATCGGCACTGCGGCCGTTGACGAAATCTCCGGTAAGCGGGACAGCGCAATAACCAACACCTTCCGGGTGGATTATTCCCCCATGTTGAGCGGGCCGTGGTCCCTTACGGCGCAATACAGCATATTGAGCACAACTTATTTTCACTCTTACGCCTATGACGTCATGGCGCACTCTATTGCCGTCATACCGGGTTATAACTTTCAAAGCGGAGCGGTCAGCCTTCCTGTAAGCTATTCGCACATGTGGCTTAACGAGCAGGAATACATGCATTTAACATCCGTAAAACCTATGCTGAATCTGCAGGTACTACCGGGGCATATAGGACAATTCTCCCTCGGATACAGCAAAAGGGAAATGCTCAAACCGGGTTCCGATCCTGACGAAGACAGAGACGGCAATATATATAGCGCAATGATAGGATATGTCTATCCGTTCAAGGAAGGCAGGGGAATTTTCAGCGTCAAATACGAGTATTCCAACGACGATACGCAGGGAAGAAACTGGGATAATAAAAGCGATAAAATAGGAGCAACGTTTCTTTATCCGGTAATGAACAAGGTTAACCTTTCCATATCCGGCGACATGACCCTTCAGTATTACAAAAATATCCATACAATCTCCGGTACAGGGACAAACGGGTATCCTGATGATCCGACAAAGAGAAGAGACGATATTTACAGCGCGGGCGGAGGCGTAATTTACGAGTTGCTTAAGGGGCTGAATTTAAACCTTAATTACTCCCATACACGGGCCGACTCTAATTTCGCGATATACAATTATAAAAAGAATATATACAGTTTCGGGGTAGATTATAGTTTTTAAGAATCTTTACGATAAAAAAATATAATGACTATTTGGGTAAAATTACCTTGACAATATTCTAAAAATAGAAATAAGATTTATATATAAACTTAGGTTATTGGGTTTAATCAAAGACTTAGCTGTGCCGGGAGAGAGGGTAAACCCTATGCATATGTTGTCTAAATTCTGCACGAGATGCCTGCCTTTTATTCTTATGCTTTTTGCCCTTTTGTATGCCGTTTCTTCGGAATCGGCAGAAGTAATCGGCAAAATAACCATTGTAGAAGGACAGGTTGATATTCTTAAAGAAGGCAAACTCCCTGCCATCCCTGCAAAGGCAGGCGCAACAATTTCTGTAAAAGATATAATCAGGACAAAAAGCGCGTCGAAAACGGAAGTAGTATTCAATGACGGAAATATCCTTAAAATAGCTCAGAGAAGCAGAATAGACATAAATGAATACACAGCCGATGGACAAAGCAAGGCGTCGCTGAACCTGCCGAGAGGCAAAGTAGAGGCCACTGTCGATAAAAGGATCACAACCCGCATTGCCGAATCTCCAACCGCAAACAAGTTTGAGATCCGCACGCCTGTCGCAGTTGCCGGAGTCAGAGGGACACAGTATTTCACTTTCCATGAAAGGGGAGTTACCGGCATTTTGGTCAAAGAGGGAAAAGTAGAAACCTACAATCCGAAATTTCCTGCCGTAAAAGTACAGGTTACTGCCGGACAGATTACGACGGTATCCGAGAACAGGCCGCCGCAGGCTCCGAGACCGGCGACAGACGCTGAAAAAAAAGGGCATGAAAAGGATACAGCTCCTTCGGAAAAGCCTAAGGACAAGGCGGAAGATAAGCCTAAAAACGACAAGCCCAAAAACACGGCTAAAACGAATGACAAGCCCAAAGACGATAAACCGGCAGATAATAAGCCGGGAGATAAACCTGCCGACAAACCAAAAGAGACGGCTAAGGCAGAGGGACAACCCAAATCGGACCAGCCCGCGCCGAACGAACCGGCTGCTCCGCCGCCGCCCACCACCACTACCGTTTCTGGTCCGACTCCTCCGGCAGGCTTAGAGCCTCTTGCTCCTCCTCCACCGCCGCCTCCAATGATAGACCCTACGTTTATAACAGCACCGCCGCCTCCGCCGCCTACAACAACATTTATATATATTCCTCCTCCGCCGATAACCGAAACTACTACTACCACTACTACTACTACAAATTCGCCGACTGATTTCAGCGGCAATATATACGGTAAATTCATATATAAACCAGAGGGCTGGACAGAGGGAGGAACGCTTGATACTTCTATTAGCGGTTCTTACCCGTACAATTCTTCTACAGGCTCCGGTAATTTTTCGCTGACAGGTTACGACAATCCGAACAACTATAAATTATGGGGCGGTACATTTAACGGAACTACAAATCAGAACGGGGCTTTCTCCGGGCTTTTCGGAGGCACAACCCCGCAGTCAAACGCTTATGAATATTTTGCGGCCTTTTATGTGGAAGGCAGTCAGATCGGATTCATAACATCGAATCTTTCAGGAGCGCTTTCAGGAACCACACTTGATGGGAGCGGCTCAAACGCATGGTCAAAGACCATGATAACAAGTACAAGTCTCAGCCCTACTATCGACAGTATAAGTTCGAATACGACAACAAACACATTTACATTCAACGAAGGCGCATGGTATATCGACACCGGCAGCGGAAGCATAGAGTTCGGTTCTACGGATCATTGGGTCTCATATAAAGATATAAACCCTAACTTAACAAACGGCACTTATCTCTCTTTGTGGAGGGATATGGCTCAAGGCACAGATTATAGAAACGCCTCAGGCACGACAAGCGCCAGCGGCCCTCTGGGACATGGCTACCGCGAGGCAGGTCTCTCATATTATGAGGTAGGAAGCGCCTCTTTTGAGGACAACCTTTCAAACAAGTTTAAAATGGGCATAGACTTCGACTATATAAACCTCGATGAAAACAATGGAGGCAATCCCCTCGGCCTTACCGGAACCCTTAAGACCAACTATACCGGAACTTATTATAATACCATCGAAGGATATTCCGATTTCAGCATGGCAGGCGTCGGAACCGTCAACAACTCGCCTCTGCTGTATATGGGCAAGGTTACGGATGGAGACTTCAGTTCGTTCAATACCGTAGGCGCACTTTTGCAGAAGACCACAAACGTGGGAGCAACTATAAACGGAGCATTAGGCGGCACGAATG
>Ga0209211_10001775_pt1 | contig 39311 bp, 31 predicted proteins | sample RifGroA2_FD_183992 | JGI IMG/M metagenome (GOLD analysis project Ga0209211, IMG submission 183992) | Groundwater microbial communities from Rifle, Colorado, USA - Groundwater A2 (SPAdes) (version 2) | ecosystem: Environmental > Aquatic > Deep subsurface > Groundwater | place: Rifle, Colorado...
CCGGGAGGGCCGCCCCGGGCAGCGGAGCTTCTGGATGGCCGCAACGGCCGGGCTCGTCCTGGCCCCCTGGCTGGTCAAGAACGCCGTCTTCTACGGCAATCCCCTCTATCCCTTCCTCCATAAGGTCCTGGGCTGGGCCGCGCCCGCCGATTGGCGGCCGGTCCTGGAGGCCGGAGGCTCGCGCGACCTCGTGCGCACCTTCACGACCCTCGCCGGGTTCAAGGAACTCCTGTTCCAGCCTTGGAACTGTTCCACGGGTTCCTGGCCGCTGGGCGATTGGCCCGGCCCCGCCTATATCTTCCTGGCGCCCTTCCCCCTGGTCCTGGGCTGGGGCCTGTTCCGGCGGCAGGAAGGCGTCCCCCGGCATTGGACCGCCGCGGCCGGCCTAGCGGGCGGCGGACTGCTGGTCTGGGCGCTGACCAGCCATCTCGTGCGCTTCCTCCTGCCGGCCCTTCCCATCATCGCCCTCGCCGCCGCTGTGGCCCTGGAGCGGGGCGCCTTTCCGGCCGGCCTGCGGCGTTTCGGATGGGCGGGAGCCTTGTTCTCCTGCGTGTTCTGCTTCCAGGCCGCCTACCGGCAGGGCACCGGCATCGGCCAGTGGGACCTCCTGCGGGGCAGGCCCGACCGCGTCTCCTACCTGAAGCAGCAGCGCGTGACCTACGGGCTCCCGTACTATGCGGCCATGGAGTTCATCAACACGAAGCTCCCCCAGGACGCGAAAGTGCTGTTCTTGGGCGAGTCCCGGGGCTTCTACTGCGAGCGGGATTTCATCGCGGCCACCATCTACGACCACAATCCCTTCTGGCCGGCGGTCCGGAGTTCGGGCACGCCCGCGGAACTGCGGGACCGGCTGAAGGCCATGGGCGTCACGCACATCTTCCTGAGCGCGCGCCAGCTCCATTTCCGGGCCGACTCGTGGGCGCTCATGCCGCGGGACCTCGCGGCGGGGTCTCTGTTCGGGGAGTTCTTCGCGCGCTGGCTGGACCCGCTCTACGAGGAACGGGAAGACCCCGGGGGGAACCCGCGCTGGCTGGACGTGTACGCGCTGCGGGACGCGCCCAAGACGGACCCCGCGTCCTTCACGCCCAACCCGTTCCACTTCGTCCTGAAGATCCTCGCCAAGCAGAAGGAGCTCGCGAAATAAGGCCCTAAAGCGCGAGGAAAGCGATAGTGTTTTAGCGATTTAGGAGTCCTCTTCGATGGCCATGCCCAATCTACGACCACAACCCTTTTTGGCTCGCGGTCCGGCAGGCGGGCACGGCCGCGGACCTGCGGGGCCGGCTGAAGGCCATGGGGGTCACGCACCGCAATTCAATCTTCATGTTTGGAGCGGGCCGGCGGTGACGGCTTGATTGTCGGCTCGATTTGCGGCCCGCTGGGCCATCTGTTATACTTCCAGCAAGGAACCTTAGGGTATACATGGCCAGACGATCCCGGACTCGACGGATCGGCCGCAAAGCCGAGCCCCCGCCGTTTACGGCGGAGACCGAACCGTTCCGCCAGGACTGGCTCCGGTTGACCCCGGGTCAGCGGCTCCTGCGCTCCTGGCGTATGCGATCCCTCCTCAAGGACCCCGGGGCCGCCCACGATGCGCAGTCTCTTCCGCGTCTTTAAGGCTCGCGGCGTGCAGTATCTGCTGATCAGCGGGCAGGCTTCGGTGCTCTACGGCGGCGCCTTCTTTTCCCAGGATCTCGACCTTTGGATTCGGCCCACGGCCTCCAACATCAGCGCTCTCCTGGGAGCCCTGCGTTGTCTTCGTGCGCGGGTGCACAAGCTGACGCCGCCGTTGACCCTTCGCAACCTTCGGTGGGGGCACGGCTTCCACTTTCTCGTCCCGCTGCGCGGCGGCCCGGACCTCTATCTCGACCTGCTGGGACAGCCCCCGCGGGTCGGGTCCTTCGGCCCCGCCCTGGGCCGGGCGGAGCGCATGGCCACTCCCTGGGGCGTGATCCCGGTCGTCTGCATCGAGGACTTGGTCGAGATCAAGAAGACCAACCGTCCTTCTGATTACGAGGTCATAACCCGGCTGGCCATGATCCGGCTGGGACGCGAGGCGGCACCTAGCCCCCGTTTGCTGGCTTGGGCTCTTCGCAACGCCTTTCGAGTCGAGGACCTCTGGGCGATGATCGAGCGCTGCGGCCGGCGGGCGGTCCCGGCGGGTATGCCGGCGGTCGCCCGCGCGTTATGGCGCATCCTCTCCGCCGGGCGCGAGCCCTTGGAGCGCGACCTCCTGCCCGCGTCCCGGAGGCTGGCGCGGGAAGCCCTGCGGCTCCAGGAGCGGGGACGCGCCTATTGGATCCCGCGGCTGCGGGAACTGCGCCGGATGCGCGCGGAGGGGCTACTGCTGCCGGAGGGGGCGGTGGTCGGATCGGCCGCAGCACCGGAGGGGCGTTATCTGGGGAGTTCTTCTCCCGCTGGTTGGACCCGCTCTGCGAGGAGCGGGAGGACCCCGACGGGCCATACTCATAGGGAGCCATGAACTTCGACCGCGTTTTCGAGGTCTTGAAAGCGTTGGAGCGAGAGCAGGTCCGCTATGTCCTCGTCGGCGGCGTCGCTCTCAATCTCCACGGCCCGGCGCGCGATTTCCCCCGGAACGCCGGAACCCATACCTGAATTCGAGGGAACTTATTCGGCCCTCATCCGTACTTGTGGGCATGGGGCGCTCCATCCAGCAGTGGCTGCCGTTCGCTCTCCCGCGCGAGGATGGGGCCGGTCCCCGGGGAGGCTTTCAGGGAGACGTCGAGGTGGAGGTGGATGCGGCCGAGGAGGTTTCCGGCGTTCCCCAGCTCTTGCGCATCGCCGGAGCCCGAGTGCGCAGCAGGCCCCTGCCCGCGGGGGATTATCTGGTGGGGGGACGGATACTCGTCGAGCGCAAGGCGGCGGGGGACTTCGCCGGTTCCTTATGCGACGGGAGGCTCTTCCGACAACTGCGCTACTTGAAGCGCTCGGCTCCGAGCTCCCTGCTCGTGGTGGAGGGGTGCCCGGCGTACTTCGAGCGCTTCTGGCCTCCCCGGCTCCGCTCCGCCCTGCTCTGCGTGGCCGTCGACTTCCGGGTGCCGACGCTATTCACCCGCGGGATCGAAGGGACGGCCGACCTTCTGCTTTCGTTGGGGAGGCGCTGTCTGCGTTCCCCCGGCCCGGAGAGCTTCGCGCCTTCGCGCGCGAGGCGCGTGCTCACTCCCCGCCTGCGCGCCCAGGTGGATCTGCAACGGACCCTCGAAGCGGTGCCGGGCATAGGGCCGGGGCTGGCCCTGCGGCTGGCCGCCGAGTTCGGGACGCTCGACGCGCTCCGGCGGGCCGGAACCCAGGATATCGCGCGAGTCCGGGGCATAGGATCGGAGAAAGCGGACAGGGTACGCTCAGCCGTCCAGGGGGGATAAGCTGAGTCCGGAAATTCAAATAAGTTGATGGCAGGCACTGATACAGTTACAATTCCCTCATGTCGAAGACCCAGGAGAAGAAGCCGGACCTGAAGCACCCTGAGAAGGTCGATCCCGACCTGACGGTCGAGGCCCTGAAGCGCTCCTTTGATGATCAGCGGACCCTGTCCTTGGCAAAGGACGAATATACGGCCACGACCCACGACAACTACATGGCCGCTTCCCTGGCGGTGCGCGACCGCCTGTTCAAACGCTGGATCCCGACCCAGCAGCGCTACCACAAGCAGAACCTCAAGCGCGTCTATTATCTCTCCATGGAGTTCCTCATCGGGAAGCTCCTCAAGCACAACATCCTCGCCCTGGGCATCGAAGACCAGATGCGGGACGCCCTCAAGGCCTTCAACCTGCGGCTCGAGGACCTCTATGAGGTTGAGCTGGACGCGGGCCTGGGCAACGGCGGCCTGGGCCGCCTGGCCGCGTGCTTTTTGGACTCCATGGCCTCGCTCGGCATCCCGGCCAACGGCTACGGCATCCTCTTCAACTACGGCATCTTCCACCAGAAGATCCTCAACGGCTACCAGGTCGAGGTCCCGGACCAGTGGCTGAGTCTGGGGACCCCCTGGGCCATCGCGCGGCCCGAGTACTCCATCCGGGTGCAGTTCGGCGGGAAGACGCGGCATTTCCAGGACCGCAGCGGCCGGCTCTGCGTCGAGTGGGTGGACACCGACGACGTGCTCGCCCTCCCCTCCGACGTCCCGACCCCGGGGTTCCAGAACGGCGTGGTCAACACCCTGCGCCTGTGGTCGGCCAAGGGCACGCAGGATTTCGACCTGGACTGTTTCAACCAGGGGGACTACTTCAAGGCCTACGACAAGAAGATCATCTCGGAGAACATCACCAAGGTCCTCTACCCCAACGACGAGGTCATGGCGGGGGTCGAGCTGCGGCTGAAGCAGGAATACTTCTTCTGCGCCGCCTCGCTGGCGGACATCGTGCGCCGCTTCAAGTCGCACAACTCCGACGTCCGCACCCTGCCCGATAAAGTCGCCATCCAGCTCAACGACACGCACCCCTCGCTGGCCGTGCCCGAGCTCATGCGCATACTGCTGGACCACGAGCGGCTGGAGTGGGACGCCGCGTGGGACGTGACGGTCCGGACCTTCGCCTACACCAACCACACCCTGATGCCCGAGGCCCTGGAAACCTGGCCGGTGACGCTCTTGGGGGCGCTGCTCCCGCGCCACTTGGAGATCATCTACGAGGTCAACGCGCGCTTCCTGCGCGACGTCTCCAGCCGCTTCGTGGGGGACGTCGACCGCCTGCGCCGCATGTCTATCGTCCAGGAGGGCGAGCCCAAGCGCATCCGGATGGCGTACCTGAGCCTGCTCGGGAGCCACTCCATCAACGGCGTGTCCTCCCTGCACACCCAGCTCCTGACCCAGACCCTGTTCCGCGACTTCCATGAGATGTTCCCCCAGCGGTTCAACAACAAGACCAACGGGGTCACGCCCCGGCGCTGGATGGTGGAGGCGAACCCGAGGATGAAGAGCCTGATCGACGAGGCGATCGGCCCCGGCTGGGTGGAGGAGCCGGCCCGCCTGCGCAAGCTTATCCCCTGCGGCGAGGACGCGGGTTTCCGCGAGAAGTGGCGCGCGATGAAGCGCGCCAACAAGGAGGCCTTCGCCGCGTTCCTGAAGGGCAAGAGCGGGGTGATCGTCAACCCCGACGCCATCATGGACGTCCAGGTCAAGCGTATCCACGAGTACAAGCGCCAGCTCCTGTTCGCCTTCTTCCTCATCCACCACTACCTCCGGCTCAAGAACGAGCCCGACCGCGACTTCGCGCCCCGGACCGCGGTGTTCGGCGGCAAGGCCGCCCCGGGCTACGTGATGGCCAAGCGCATCATCAAGTTCATCAACTCGGTGGCGGGGGTCATCAACGGGGACCGTTCCATCCACGGACGCCTGCAGGTGCTCTTCCTGGAGGATTACCGGGTCTCCATCGCCCAGCGGGTCATCCCCGCCGCCGACCTCTCGGAGCAGATATCCGTGGCGGGGACGGAGGCTTCCGGCACCGGGAACATGAAGTTCATGATGAACGGGGCGCTGACCATTGGGACCCTGGACGGCGCGAACGTGGAGATCTTCGAGGAGGTCGGGGAGAAACACATGTTCCTCTTCGGCCTGAAGGCTCCCGAGGTGGCGCGGCTCAAGGTCGAGGGCTACCAGCCCGGCGAGTATCTCAAGCGCTCGGTCGCGATGCAGGAGGTGATCCGCCTGATTACGCGGGATTTCTTCTCCCACACCGAGCCGGGCCTGTTCATGCCCATCCTGGACTCGCTGCTGCGCTGGGACCCCTACATGCTCCTGGCCGATTTTGAGGACTACCTGCGCGCCCAGGACGAGGCGGAGCGGCGCTACCGGGACGCGGCGGGCTGGACCCGGTCCTCCATCCTCAACACGGCCCGCAGCGGCCGCTTCTCGAGCGACCGCACCATCCGGCAGTACGCCGACGAGATCTGGAAAGTCCCTACTTCCGGCGGGCGATGACGATCAGGCTCTGACCCCGAACATTTCTTGACCATTCTTCACCCTTAGATGAAACCGGCTCCGGTTCCCGGGACCAAGCGGAGGACTGCCGATTTCCTGGCGCTCGTGCGCCGGTTCATTCCGTGGCATGACGGCGCCGACCTGGTCTGGGGATTCCGGCTGCGGGAAGGACGCGCTTGGACGCGGGTCACGGTGCGGCGATACCGCGGGACCTACTTCATCGCCGGCGGCGACGCGGAGGCCATTACGCACCCTGAGCGGGGCCGCGGGGAATATCCGGAGAGGGGAGAGCGCCTGCGATCCTGGCTCCACGGGCTGCGCCTCTGGATGGCCGAGGCCAGGCGAGACCCCGTCGGCGCCCAGGCGAACCTCTTGCGCCGCCTGCCGTTGTCCATGAGACGAGGAGTTCTCTTGCGCAGGGACGTCAAAGCGCTCCTCCCGGAATGGCTCCCCATCGAGCGCGAATTGGGCTCGAAGGAGAGGAAGTCGATCCTGGAGATCCTGGACCGCGGGGACCCTGACCGCATCGCGGACATGACGGCCGAGAGGTTCTTCAACTACTGCCGCGTGGCGTACCAGGCCAACCCCCGGACTTTTCGAGGCCTGGGCTTCAAGCGGGGGCTCGCGGGAAGGGACTACTACAGGCGTTACGCGGACGGCCGGGACGGGGGACTCCTGGCCCTTGATCCCCGCTCCGCGAAGGCCTTTCGGCACTGGTTCGACTCCCAGGAGAGGCTCGGGGCCCATCCATGGGAGATATATCGCGGCGGCAATTCCACCCACATCGACCTGTCAGTAGGCAGGCATCCTGCGGGCGGTTGGTCCGTTTCGCTGGATGCCTTTTCCAGCTCTCGCCTCGGAGAGACATGCCGCATCGCCTTAGCTCTGGACAAGGCGCGGCTGCCCTTCTGTCTGGCGCATCGGGAGTCTTACCGGAAGCGCCTACGCGAGGAGGATTGGGTGGGCATCGTGCCCGAGGGTTCCCAGATCCGCTACGCCTGGCAAGACTTCCCACGCGAATACGATGTCGCCGACTGCATCCAGCTGCAATGGATCTTCGAGGCCCACCCCGGCCGAAATCGGACCCTAATGTCGAAGCTGCGTCATGCGATTGCGTGGCTGCCGGAACAGGTGAGCGCGCACCTTCGCAACGAAGGCGCTTGAACGGCCGCGCGTCCCGGCGTCGAGCTGGGGATGTTCCGAGCGACACCCGCTCGGTGTGTCGCATTACTCGTATTGACCAGACTGCTCAGAGAGTGGCGGCCTCGATGGGGCAGAATTCTAACCGCCTAATTCCGTCTTTTGTTCCGCAGCGCCATAATGCGCGATGTAACGCACCGTTTTCGGCAAGAGCCTTTGCCTCGATGGGTCATGCCTGGTTGAACTCGGACTGGAATTTCGCCGCGGTCTCCAGCACGGCGTCGAACGGCGGTGGATCGCGGAAGAACATTTCTCCGCTCATGGCCGCATAGTCTTGCCGCCAAGCGCCTTCCTGCTCGGGCAACGGCATGATGCGCAATCGGCCTTTGCTTAGCGCCCGCGCAACAATAATTTCCCATTTTCAGTTGGGACTGATGACGTAATTCCACTGAGGCATTACGCCAGTGGGTCGTTGAATGTTCAGAGCAGCCTTGGCTTCCTTTGATACTTTAAGCTTCAACGGATAGCTTCCTTCCAAAAGGCAAGCAGTCACAGCAAGCCCCGTCTTGGTCTTGGTTGTTCGGAGGTGATTGAGGATAGTTTCGTAGCTGTCCAAAGGATGGCCCCGCCAATTCTTGGTGATCTCGCTGAAGAGCCTGTGCTCGATTGGATTCCACTTGGAACTTCCCGGCGGGTAATGACAAACAGTGACGGTGAGCCCGAATTGATCGCATAGCTTCGTCTGGAGGTTGTGTTTCCATCCCCAGTGGCGACAGTTGTTGCTGCCGCCGCTGTCGGCGAGAATGAGCAGTTGGCGAGCATCGCGGTATCGACGGCGGCCCTCATGACGCCACCAGCACACCAGGGAATCCACCGCGAACGCGGACGTGTCGTGAGATGACCCTACGCAGACATGACCGCGATTGGCAACTGGGTCGTAAGTCCCGCGCGGAATTGCGCTCCCCGTTGAGTCGCGTTTGAAGTCATGATCGTTGACCTGGACAGGTTCCTTCGACCAGGCGGCGCCGGGGTTTTTGAAATTGCCGAGCATCTCCTTCTTTTTGGTGTCCACGCTGATCGCGGGCAACTGCGCCGCCTGGAATGTTTGCCGCATCGTCTTGATGTACTCGAACTGCTGGTTCCTGTGCGCGCTTTTCACGGTGGACTTTTTCTTATGGTTGACGCGCAGCGCATAGCCGATTTTCTTGAGCAACCGGGCGACGGTTCGCGGGGAGACGTCGATGCCGACCTGCTTGAGTTGCCCGCTGATCTTCTCCGTGGTTCTGTGCGTCCACTTCTGTTCCGTCATTGGATCGCCGGCCGTGTCCGGCGCCAGCAGCTTTCGAATGGCTGCGATCACCTCCGGTGTTTTTTTTCGAGCGGCTTGCGTCCCGCGCCCGTACGACGAATCCGCTCGACCTCAAATTCCCGTCGGAGCAATTCGTGCCGTCCTTGCGCCACAGTGCCCACGTCCAAATCCAGCAGCCCCGCGATTTTACGGTCACCTCCGTGGCCCAATTTCAAGGATTCGAGTGCGGCATACAAGCGCCGTTGCCTTTCATCGAGGATGCTGTAAAACACGATGATGGCAGCCTTAAGTTCCTCCGGCAGAGTCCCGCCGGCCGTGCCGCCCAGGAGGAGCTCTTCCTCGTGCGTTTCCCGCAATAATAGTTGCTGCCGTTTCTTGTCGGTCTCCGGCGAGCAGTAGAGATAGCGTCCGGACAATTCTTTTCTGGCGATCTGAGCACGCCCGACAAGTGTCGTCAGAGCGTCCTTGACGCCTACCACCCCCAACTCGCGCTCTAATTCGCCGGCGTAGAACCCCTTGTCGCTCGCGCGGATGAACGCCTCGGCGGTCGCAAGCAATGTCCCATATCTTGAAAAACGAATGCCGCGAAACGTCCACAGACCCCGCTCATTGAAACGGGCGACCTCATTGAGCGTGTAGTATCGGCCTCGATGGGAATAGCTGCTTCGATAGGCAAGCGCCTTGAGCTTGCGAAAGACGGTGACCGTCACTTTTGTGCCGAGCGCCCCCTTGAGTTCGTCAAGCGTGGCCACTCTTTGCTTTTTGAGAAGATTGACCAGGCTGGCGGCTTCGAATTGGATGGGTCTCATTATGTAATAGTCCTCACTCTGTATTCGTTATTATTACATAATAAACCAGCCTTGTCCATGCTGAGATGCCATGTTGTATGGAATTATTTACGACGGGGACTGTTCAGCAGGTCAAGCGCGCAGGAAAACGCTGTTCAGGAGACAAGTGAGCTGATGACGACAGAAACTCGGAAGTTATTATTGCGCGGACGCTAACTCCAGCCGCCCGCGATCGAGAAGCCGACCGCGCATTGCTGAAGAAGGCGAAAAAACAGCATGCCGCGTCGCGACGATAATCGTCGATTGAACCGGAAAGAAAACTCCTCCAGGTAATGGTCCAACTGGCCCGGGGATATTCGGCCCTGATGCATGCCTAGCAGCCACCGTTTCAGCGACGCTGCCACTCGATGGACTCGGGGAAGAACTCGCGCCAACACATCATCGTCCTGCCCATATTGAACGGTCCGATTATGGCGATAGCCATGCGGGACCAGAGCCTTGTAGGCATGCGCTCCGTCCGTCGCCAACTCCGAACCCGGCGCGATGGTGCTTAGGATGAAAGCCTTGATGCTGGCCTCGGTATCATCGGGGATTTTCCGCAGTCGAATACGTCCTGTGCCCTTGCCTCGGATTTCAGCCGCGATGCTCACAATCGTCTTGTTGTATTTAGAATGCGCGCCTTTTTTGGCCCCGCCGATCAGAGTCTCGTCGACTTCTACACGCCCGGACAGGACCTCCCGAGAGCACTGACGCCGCTATTTTGATTGGTGATCCACCAAGCCGCTCAAAACCAAAGTCGCAACGGCATCCTCGTGTCCTGGAAAGTCGTCCCGGTAGTCACCGACATCTCGGCGTCACACCCTGCGCAGTGGTAAAGTCCCCGTTTCGTGCGCCAGGCCGTTCGATGACCGCAACGACGGCACCGGAAACCGTCCGGCCAGCGAAGGCGCGCCAGGTATTTCTGACATGATTCCTCTGTCCGAAACCACGCCCCAAACTCGAGCAACGTTCCGGGAAATCGTTTCGCCATAGGCACATATTAACAAACGACTTGAGTTATGTGCATATGCCAGGTCCAGACAGAGCTGTTCCTGTTCGAGGCCCGCGCCCGCAGTACCGAATGTTATGGCTCAACCTCGTTTACTTGAGTTTCCCGGGGTCCATCAGCCGAGCGCCATGATAAACCGTGAGCAACTGGATGCACTTCGCCTTGACTCGATATACGAGACGATAATTGCCCAAAATGAGTTCCCGCACTGTTGGATCGCAAAGCTCAGGGACTACTCTGCCTGATCGCGGGAACGCGGCTATGCGGTCAACTGCCTAGAAGATATCGACAACGAAGAGGCGGGCGTAATGGGGGGAGTCCTTGGCAATGAAATCAACGATAGCCTGTAGGTCCTGGCAGGCCTGTGCGTCCACCTTATTTCAGCCATCTCTTCATCTTCTGCTTGACCATTTCATGCGAAACGGTCTGGCCGGCATCTGCCTGCTGAAGACCCTTTTCTGCCTTTGCCAAAACAAGAAGTCGCTCCATCACATCTTCGTAAGAAGCATTCGCGGGCAGGCTCCGTACCGCGTTCATAACCTTCTGCTTTGTCGTCATAGCCAAAGGACAGCAGGACTCCGCATCCAATTCAATGGCACCTCTTGGTAGCCATAACGCTCACGGTCTGCGGCGCGCACGCGCGTGGGCGCCTACGGTAACCCGTCCTGGCATGTCTGTTCCCATTCGAGGCCCGCGCCCGCAGAATGTTAGGCCCCATGTGGACGAAGTTCCTGGTCAATGCGTTCGGAGAGGAATATTTTCATCAGTGATTGATATGGCACGTCTCGTTTGTTGGCCAACAGCCGAATCTCCTCAAGCATTGATTCAGGAAGCCGAAGAGAGATCGACCTGACGGAGGGCCGGAGTCTGGGGAAGATGGTTTTTTTGCCCTTCTTCCAGTCCACATGCACGGTGGAATCGTGGGAGGCCCAATAAGCGCGTTCATCTTCCTCGTTTTTGAACTTGGGGATTCTAGTTCTCATGGCTAGCGTAGACCTCCTTTTCTTTGCGGGTCATATCGCGGGCGGAAATCACGCGGATTAGATGCTTTCGGACGGTGAATACCACAAATAGCTTTCTGCTCATATCGGTCTGCCCTAACACGAGAAATCGAGATTCCTTCTCTGAGTGTGTTTCATCGGAGTCCACAATAAGAGGTTGGTTGAAGAAAGCCTGTTCACATTCGAAAGGCGTGACCTTGTGACTTGACCAATTCTTGTCGAAGTTCCCATCGTCCCAATCGAACCCCGTACACTTCGACAGGTCAATGTTTGCCATGCCACTCTAAGTATATGACCATGATATACAGTTGTCAAGAGGCCTTCTGGTGGATCAGTGGGCCTAACGCTCTGGATCAGCCGACGCGGCTACCAGCACTCCTTAATCCGCCGCGCTCGGCTGTATCCGATGTTAGGCACTCCCCTCATTCTCGGGTGCATGGCCCAGGAGGGCGAGGTGCCCCGCGGCACGGCACAAGGCCCTATCCTTGCTCCAGATTCTGGCGCGAGAAAGGCGGGCGGAAGCCAATAAATGAGCATCCACTGCTCCCAGCCCAGTGCCATGGAGACGCTCGGCGCAAATGAGCTCGAGCACCTCTTCATGCGATGCAAGTGACGCTATCGGCAGCGCACGCAAGAGGTCGAGGATCTTGGCTCGATGCAAGAGATTCCCGCAGGCCAGTTCCTCAATGACGAGCGGATGTGTGAGCACCAGGCCTTCGGTGAGGATATCCGCTAGCCTGCGCTCGTGGCCCCGCAGATAATCCACCCAAACAGATGTGTCTACAAGGATCATCGGCGCCGGCGAATCTTCCTGAGCCGAGGCTCGGACCCGCCCAGGGCAGCAAGGCGTTCTCGTGCCTTCTTCTCGATCAGGGCTTCAAGGCCGGCATGAACCAATGCGGTCTTCTCCGTGGTGCCGGAAAGCTGGGCAGCACGTTTTAAGATATCATCTCGAAGTATTAGCGTTGTTCTCATACATATCAGTATGCATCAACGATATGCATCTGTCAAGGTCTCAAGCTGGCCATTATTGATGTTGATGGGCCTGCCTAACGGTTGGGTCGGCAGCGCGCAATCGCGAGTGCGCCGACGGTACTCTGTCCGGACAGAGCTGTTCTTGTTCGAGGCCCGCGGCCGTCGCATCCGATGTTAGACCGAAATCACCGATAACGCAATTGAACCTCCAAGTACCTGATCGTCTCTTGTGCTTCCTTTAGGGCACTTTCATCGGTCTCACGGGAGACAAAGTCTTTCAAGTCGGAAAAGGCTTGATGATTAGTCCAGGTTCCTTGGCGCGCCAGGACGCTCATACAGTGCGCTACGGCACGTCGACTCACGACGTCTTTGCTCGACAGCTTAGCAACCAGAAGGGGATAGCCATCTCGAATGGCCGCATGTGTTTCTGTGAATGCATCAAGCGCAAAGGCGAGCTTCTCTCCTTCCGCGCCCCGGATGTAATCTAGAACCGTCTCTGGCGGAACATTGCATAGACCCGGCACAGATGAGCGGCTCTCGAGCGGAATCTCTCTCACTCTGCGAAACAGGCGCTCCAGGAGATCCGTGCGCTTAAAGGAAGCCACCATGCCCGATACTTTATAGAACACCACGGCACTCTTAGTCGTATCGACAATCTTCATGAGAATCGGCTGGGCGCGATCCCGATCGATGACCAGTAAATCGTATAGCACGAAAGTGTCCTCACCGCCGCGACGAGACAACAAATACTCTAGGACTGAGAAGAAATCTGGATCTTTCGGCCAGAAATTGCTCCACGCAAGTGTGTGAAGAACAGCATCTTGCTCGGGTCGTTCGCCCTCTCTAAGCCTCGACAAGAGGTACTCTTTCGTTTTCGCGCTATTAGAGTATTTCCCGGCAACGCTAATCGGCAGATGGTCCAGCGCGGGGTTGTGCCCCTTGAAAGCTTCGATTAGGTTCTCCGCCAACGGGTTTCCGATTTCCATCCCAATCGGGACTCGATTCTGCTCAAACCAGTGAATCCGGTCGCCCAGCTTGTCTCGATATTTCCTGAATTCCGTCGCGTCCTCCGGGGATGAGTGCCTCTTCATTTCTTCCGCAAGAGGTAGCAATTCGTCCCGGACCTTGCTCGGATTTGCGCGATAGGAAGCGGCTTCCTTCCTTCTTGCCTTCATGCCCCCGATAAGTCTGTCGACTTCCGCGGGAGGTCTCTTCTTCGCCGCCTCTCTGAGTTGAGCCTCCTCTTGGGGCGATATCTCATTCGAACCTTCCGCTGGATTTGCGCTACCTTCGACGAAGTAGCCACCAGAGAGCAAGAGTGCTCCCAGGAATCCCGCCCATCGTGTAAATCGTCGTTTGCTCCGCATTAACAGTTATATGAACTCAGTCGCCTTATCTTTCGTTCAACGCCGCGCTGATCGGCGGCGGCTATGGAACTCCTCTTGCCGCCGTCCGGTCAAGCGCTTAGTTATACCCCGCCTTACTTGTGGAATTGATACTCCACGGTCAGCCAATCAGCTCTTCCTTTGGGGAATTTCCCGATGAAAACCGGATTATCAAATGGTCCTTTTTCACACTCTCCGACTGTAGAACTCCCAACCGTGTAAGCAGACGAACTGACTTCGCTCGAAAACTCAACGCGAATATTGAAAAGACAGAATTCTGGATGATCTTCATCAACGTCCACATTTACATGGGTTAGGATTTCCCCATGCTCTTTCCATTCGGAACCCTCGAGTCCCTCACCCCAGGTCTTATCTGTTTTCAATCCTTCTTTCTGTCCTTCCTTTGAACTTGCCTTACGGACCAATTTGTAAACCGGAACTCTCTTCAATTGGAGGGTCGGATCTGATGCGGAAGGGGAAAGAACGAACCATGGCTTGTCCCCGCGCTTCCGAGCCAAGTTGAATTCAACCGAACCGCATCCAGTGATAAAGCAAATGAGACCGCCCGCGAAGAACCAGAGCAGCGGACCCCCGGTCAAGAATCCTCTGGAATTGTCTCGTGGGTCGAGTTTCTCTACCTTAATCATCTTCGTGGGTATAACGCCTGGATCGACGGCGCGCAGCCTTGTGGGCGCCGTCGGTACTCTGCCCAGACAGAGCTGTTCCTGTTCGAGGCCCGCGACCGTCGAATCCGATGATATAGGGCTTCATCAATAATGTCCGTCTATCCGTTCCGGCGTTTGTATTCCGCGCGCCGAACGTTAAGAGTTTTATCCGTTGTGCGAAGCATGACGGATAAAACTTGCTGGACGAAGCCGTTTTGCGGCTCCTTATGGGGATTCTATATGGCTTAGGGGAGAAACACAAAGGCAAAAAGAGGGTTTTGAAAAGGCGGCTGGAGCGCGGCGGTGGTAAAGGCGAACCTCTTGGGGATGCGGTTGCGGGGCTGCGGGGGTGGGAGGCGGTAGCAAGACAGCGAGAGGTGCTGGCTCGTGGAAGGGAGCCAGGGAAACGGGAGGAGGTGGGTGCAGTTGCGGATCATGAGGTATCGAGGCGCTTGGCTTCGGGGGTCCAGTCCCGCAGCGGGATGAGCTTGCGGACCATGCGCATGCGTCCCTTGCGGCAGCAGGGGCAAAGCCTGAGGTCCTTGCCGGTGAGATCGTGAACCATTTCCGTGGTCGATATGGGAGCGGAGCGTGGGATGTCCGGGGCGAGACCGAGGAGCTGGCGGCAGCGCGACAGAAAGACTTTCTTGCGACGAGGTCCCTGGTGGGTGGAGGAGGGCTAGAAGATGTTCTGCATCCACTCGGCGAGCTTGGATTGGGGGGAGATGCGGACGTGGAAGTGGTTGTCGTGGCCGGGCTCGTTGGTGTTGAGGACTTGCTGGGCCCATGAGGCGACCTCGGGATGGCCGTCCTTCTTGGCCGCGGCCAGGAGCATCTGCTTGACCCGGGGGCTGACGAAAGCGATGGTCACCTTGAAGAACGGGTTGTTGCAGAGGTGGTAGAGCACCCGGTAGTTGGCCCAGACGTCGTGCACGCCGCCCTTGTAGAAGAAGGGGATGTCCACGTCGAGGCCGGCCTGGTGCGACTTGTGGCCGCCCAGCTTGCCGCCGTTGGAGTCGGAGATGTCGCCTATCCTCATTACCGGGGCGCCGTCAAGGCTCACCCGGCCGCCGATGTACATGAGGCCCAGGATCATGTGCTTGGTGCCCCAGGTCTCGCGGCGGTTGATGACCTTCCAGTAGGGGACTTCCGGCATCGCGATGCCGTTGGCCAGGGCGCCGTGGTTCACGGTGCCGATGGATTTGGTGTCAGCCGCCTGCCAGACGGCCATGAACGCCTTCCTGAAGGCGTCCCCGAGCTTGGCCAGGAGTTCCTTGATGGTGTCGATGGTCCCCGTGACCGCGCTGGACACCGAGTCCCAGGCGCCCGACAGGCGCTTCTTGATGGCCTGGGTCCAGTCGTCGAAGGAGGCGGTCTCGGTGCCCGCGCCGCCGACCGACGCGGTCTTGGTGCCCTTCATCTCGACGCCGAGGGAGGGCGGAGGCACGGGGAAGGAGGTGTCGAGGCCTTTGACGATGGGGAGAGCTCCGGTTCCCTGCTGGGACGAGGTCCCGGAGCTCTGCGTGGTGTCGGAGGCCGGGACCACGGGGGCCTCAGACCGGCCCTTGCCGCCGTCGAAGATCTTCTCGCCGGACCGCGTCAGGGCCTCGTCCGTGGCGCCCGAGACGCCGCCCTTGTCGCCGCTGGTCATGCCGGAGCCGGAGGAGGAGGTCTGGGTCCCGGAGGTCGTGGAGCCGTTGCTGCCGGAGCCGCTGCTGCCGGAGCCGGAGCTGGTGGAACCCTCGGAGAGGTTCTGCTTGTCCTTCTCGGGGGAGGCGGTCTTGTCGGCGGGGTTTTCGGCCTTCGGGGCCTCGACCACGGGGGGCTTGCCCTGGTCGGTGGAGCGGTTGGGGGTGATCATCTCCTGGGTGGGGACCGCGGCGGCCTCCCAGCCGTAGGCGAAGGCCCCGGCGGGGAGCGCGAGGAGGAGCGCCGCGCTCCGGAGAGCCGCCTGAAGGGCCTGGGTCTTCATGCCTATAGAATGGCCCGATATGCCCAATCTGTCCACTGGCGGGAGGCCCAGGCCGATATGGGCCCAAGGGCCCAGACGCTCCGGCTCAGTGGAACAGCTTCTTTAGATCGAACTTGGGGAGGGGGACCTTGAGTTCCCGCCCGATCTTGTCCTGCAGTTCCTGGAGCTTCTGGTCGTTGAGGCCCAGGCGCTGCTGCAGGCCCCCGCCCCGGGTCTTGAGAAGGTTGTCCAGGCCGGCGGTCTTGCCTTGGAGGGCGGCGTCCACCTGGTCCTGCAGGGCCTTGAGCTTCCCCTGCACCTCGGCCCCCACCGCCTTCTTCAAGCCGTCGGCCGCGGCGCGGCCGAAGTTGGAATTGAGTTTGAGCTCCGGGTCGTCCAAGGTGCCGGCCAGGACGATGTCGAGCTCGATGTCGGAGATGCCGCTGAAGGCCGAGCTCAGGGCCTTGTTGAGGAGCGGGTCGCCGCCCGCGGATGAGGGGGACAGGGAGATGCCCTCTTCCCGGAGCGTGATCCTGCCGGAGATGGCTTCGCCCTTCACCGAGATGTCCGCGCTGACGACCGCGTTGCCCGGGGTCACCTGCAGGGCGAAGGAGGCGGGATCCCCGACTGAGAAGGCCTGCATGGGCATGCTTTTCAGAGTCAGGCGCAGGCTTTCCTTGGGAGTCTCTGAGGTGTGGTCTAAGGCGGCTTCCAGAACGAACGAGCGCCGGCCCTGTTCCCCGGAGAGGGAAAGTATGGCGGGCTTTCCCACCAAGGCGGGCTCGGTGGAGAAGTCCCGGGCCGTGCCGCTGAAATCCAGGCCGCCGCCCAGCTCCGCGGTGCCGCTCAGCCGCATGTCCTTGAGCCAATAGGCCGGCCAGCTGCGCTCTTTCGGGAAGGGCACCGTCACGCCGCGGGCCGCCTGCAGGGGGGCTTTCTTTGCGGGGGACATGGCCTTGCGGGAGGTCCGCACCAGATGGATGACGCGGGTGACCGCGTCCGCCGCCTTGGGGCCGAGCAGGTAGGCGGTCAAAGATTCCTGGTCGAAAGAGGGCAAGCCCAGTTCGCCCGCGAGACCCTTGAGGTCCCCGTCCTTGGCCTTGCGCAGGATCTCCAGCTCGCCGCGCATCCCGGCCAGGCCGCTGTCGAGCTCCTTGCGCAGAGAGGAGGTCTTTTGGCGCAGGGACTGCACCCGGTCCAGGAGTTCCTTGGCCGATTTGAGCTTGTCCGGGATGGAGCCCGAGCCCTTGGCCTGGTTGAACAGGCGTTCGAGTTCCTTGAGGTCAGCGGCGGCCGCGGCCGTGGAGACGGTGGTCTCGAGAGCGTCGAGCTTGTTCTTCCATTTGGCCTCGAGCTCTTCGGCGAGCTTGGAGGAGGCGAGGCTCTTGGCGTCCAGTTTGACGTCCTTGAGGCCCGCCAGCTTGCCGCCTTCGAAGCCCGGCATCTTGGCGTGGGACTGGGCCCAGCCTTTGAGTTTCTGGGCGGCGGCGGAAGGGGGGACCTTGGGCAGCGCCCCCGAGCGTTTGCGCGGGGTGCCCCAGCGCAGGCCGTCGAGCTGGGCCGCGGAAACGGCGATCTTCTTCTCGAGGAGCGGCCGGCCTTCCAGCGAGAAGCGGCAGGCGGAGAACTCGACGAGATTGCGCATGGGGTCCGAGGAGTCCGCGGCGGCGAAGTCCTTGAGCTGCAGGGAAGGGGGGAAGATATGCGTCCGGACCCCTCCGATATCCACCTTGGCGCCCAGGGCGCTGGAGAGGGCCTTCGCCATGCCCCGTTTCAGGAGGGGGTCGAAGGCGAAGGCGAAGAAGGCCCAGACCACGGCCAGAAGCGCCAGCCGAGACCCGACGTAGGACCAACGGATCATGACCCGACCCCCAGCTTCCCGGCGACTTCGGCTCCGAGCAGGAGCTTGACCAGCTTGAACTTGCGCAGGCGGGCGCCGAAGGTTTCGCGGTAGCGCTCGAAGAAGGGTATGGACAGCCGGTAGACCGGATAGGCCAGGGCCGCGCCCAGCAGGAGCGAGCCCAGGACCACGGTGTTGTTGAATTCGGTCCAGGGCACGATCGGGAGGTTGTAGAGGGAGGACCACAAGGGCTGGAGCGCCTGGGTGCGGATGAGGAGCAGGCTTCCGATGGCGTGCGAGGCTGGGTCGAACAGGGGGGACAGGACGGCGAAGAGCGCGACCGCGCCGTAAGCGGCGGCGAGGTTGACCTGCACCAGGCAGAGGAGGATGAGACCGAGGTGGCTGAAGAGGCTCGATTTCGGGATCAGGCCCACGGCCATGCCGAGAGCGAAGCCGGCGGCCAGCTGACTCGCGCTGTCCATGCCGGCGAGGCCCTTCGCGAGAAAACGGAGAGGCTTTAGGAGGTCCAGGCTCATGCCCTAATTATACGATGCGCCGCGGAATAGAGGAAGGGCCGGCGCGCTGTGCGCACCGGCCCTTACGTCGCCTTCGGCGGATTGCGGTCAGTCCCTGGAGGATAGCAGGTTGTGCTGCTTTCCCGCGAAGGAGATGCCCGGGTTGAAGCGTATGCTGGGCATCCCCACCTTGTGCCCGAGCAGCCGCATGATCCCCACATAGGCGAACAGCACGGGGATGGGCGCGACGTAAGCGCCGAGGATGCCCAGTATCGGGGCGTGCATGAGGAATCCCGCCGCTATGGACCCGACCACGCCGACGCCGTTGAGCACCCCGAATTCCGTCATGCTCAGCGCCCGCGGGGTCGCCTGGAGGGACGATCCTCCCGCGGCCAGCGGAGCGAAGCCGAAGAGGCTCCGGAGAGCCGCGTGCACGCGGACGGCGGCGCGCTGCGGGGTCGCGTCCTTGAGGAGCTTGGTCGCGTATTCGAAGGAGGCCTGGATGTCGATGAAGCCGTCGCCGACCTCATCCACCGGCGCCACTTTCTGCGCGGTCTGGGTCATGGAGTACCGCGCCAGGTCCATGGCGAACTGCGTGAGCTCCTTGTCCGAGAGCTTGGGCAGGTAGTCCTTGAGCAGGACCAGGATGCCCCGGGTGAGGAGCATCATCCCGCCGAACACGCCGGGGTTGGACATCGAGGTCCCGGACATGGACTCGCCCGGACCGCCGAGCTCGGGGACGGTGGCCCCCTTCGGCACCGGGGCGACGAGGTTCACGCCCACGCCGCTTTCGTCCGGCTTCTGCGGGTAGTCCTTGTACTGCGGGTCCCGGGCCGTGGTCGGGCTGCCGGGGCCGCGGGAGGAGAAGTACGCGGTCTTCTTGTCGGCATCGGAGGCCGCGATGGCCTTGATGCGCTTGAGCTTGCCGATCAGCTTCCCGTTGAGGATGAGGTCGGCGAGGTAGACCGCGATGGCCGGGCCGCCGATGGTGTTCTTGCGGGAGCCGGAGTTCCCGGCGGAGACGCTGTGGTGCATCCCTTCCGCTGCGGTCTTGACGAACAGCTTCTCGATAGCCCCCGCGGGGTTGCCCGAGCCGTCGCCCCACGAGTTGGAGGTCGCCAGGGCGCCGTCCTTCTGCGCCATGCTGAGCTTGAAGAGGATGTCCCCTTCCGAGGCGCTGCCGTTGGGGAAGATGTTGTAGTTCCGGCCTTGGAAGTTGAAGATATCCACGCCGATGATCGTCCCTGACGTGTGCGTCCCGTGCGCCTCGCCGTCGTCGGAGTTGTCCACGCTCTTGATATAGTGCCCCTTGAGGAAGGGGTGGTCCACCGCCGCCCAGCTGTCCAGGACGGCGAAGGGCAGGATCGGGTTCACGGCGGCGACGCCGAACAGGGCCTTGCGGACGACGGTCTTCACGAAGCTGACGGCGCTGGCGATGAAGGAAGGCTTGGCCTGCGCCTGCTGCTCCGGGGCCGGGGCCGCGGGCTCGCCTAGGACCTTCTTCAGGTCCGCCTGCAGCTGGTCCGCGCGGATGATGGAGACCATCTGCTTGAGGCTCACGGTCTTGGCCGCGGGCTCGGCTTCCTGCGGCTTGGGCCGCTCGAAGGTGCGCCCGATCTGCGTCTCGAGGCCCAGGGCCGCGAAGGCGCTCATTAAGGAAGCGGCCTGGTCCGCGGGGACGCGGATGACCGTGGTGTTGATCTTGGCGATGGTCCCGAGGGCGGCGGCGTTGTGGACGCCCAGGAGCGACTTGGTGATGCCGAACATCATCAGCTGCTGCTGCAGGGCGGTGTCGAGCTTCTGAGCCGTCATGCCGGGCTCGTTGAGGTAGGCGGGGTAGATGTCCGCCGTCAGTTGGCGCCCCGACTTCTCGTCCGCGGTGACGATGAGTTCGACTTCCTTGGGGCTGGGATCCGTCGCGGCCACGGGGACGGAGTTCCCGCCGCCGATGCGGGACTCGAAGTCGCGTCCCGCCTCGGACTTGGAGGCCGCCGTGCCCATGTCCTGGAACCCGGGCGTCTCGGCGGAGAGCGCGCCCATGGTCCGGGCGAAGGGGGTGGCCTGGGTGCCGGGCTGCTGTACGCCCTGCGCGGCCAGGAGCGCGGCCTTGAGGGTCGCGGGTCCCTGCAGCGCCTGGGCCGAGAGGCGCGAGGCCGGGAGGATGGGGGCCGCGCCGGGCATGGCCTGCACGCCGGCCTGCAGCGAGACGGCCTGCAGGGCGGGAGCGCCGACCGAGGTAAGGCCCGAGCCGAGGCTCGGCAGGGTCAAGCCGGGGTTGGTCTGGAGCAGCCCTTGGGACAGGAGGCCGCCCAGGGGGGCGATGGGCATGACCGGCGCCGTGGGCGCGGTGCGCGTGAGCACCGGAGCGGCCATGGCCGCGGCGGATGCGGCCGTGACCCCGGGCCCGAACGCGGAGAGGACCAAAGACAGGGATAGTGCGACGGAAAGCATGCTCTTCATCGGCTCACCTCTATGGATGCTGCGTAAGGCCATCATATCAATGGCGGCCCGCAGTCCCTGAGGGTCCTAGGGCCGGGTGGGGGGACAACAATGTGCCTAGGCGCTTAGGGGTCCAGAGGCCTACAGGAGTCGACTTCGGCCAGGAAGCGGAGCTTGGACTCGTCATCCAGGAAGCTCGCCGTGAAGGAGTTCCGGGCGAGCTGGCGGAGCTCCGCCTCGGTGAGCCCCAGGGCCTGCTGCACCGCCAGGAAGTTCTCGTTGAGGTAGCCGCCGAAGTAGGCCGGGTCGTCGGAGTTGACGGTCACGCACAGCCCCTCTTGGAGGAGACGGCGCAGGGTATGGTCCGCGATGGAGTCGAAGACCCGGAGCTTCACGTTGGAGAGCGGGCAGACGGTCAGAGGCATGCCCAGGCGCTTGAGCCGCGCCACCAGTTCGGGGTCCTCCAGGCAGCGGATGCCATGGTCCACGCGTTCGACCCGGAGCAGGTCCAGGGCCTGGCGGATGTACGCCGCGGGACCTTCCTCGCCCGCGTGCGCCACGGCGCGCAGGCCCGCGGCCCGGGCCCGGTCGAAGACCTTGCGGAAATTCTCGGGAGGGTTGCCCTTCTCGGAGGAGTCCAAGCCCACGGCCAGGAGGCGGTCCTTGAAGGGCAGGGCCTCGCGCAGGGTCGCCAGCGCCTGGTCCTCGCTCAGGTGCCGCAGGAAGCAGAGGATGAGGCCCACGGACAGCCCGCCGCGGCGGGCCTCCTCGGCCGCGGCCCACAGGCCGTCCAGCACCGCGCGGTAGGGGACGCCCCGTTCCGTGTGGGTCTGGGGGTCGAAGAATATCTCGGCGCGGCGTATGTTCTGGGCCGCGGCCTTCCGGAAATAGGCGGCGGCGAGGTCGTGGAAGTCCCGCTCCGTGCGCAGGACCCCGGCGCCCTCGTAGTAGATGTCCAGGAAGGACTGGAGGTCCTTGAAGCGGTAGGCGGCGCGGACCTCGGCCGCGGAGCCGTGGCGCAGGCGGACTTTGTTGCGCGCGGCCAGCTCCAACAGCAGCTCCGGCTCCAGCGTGCCCTCGATGTGGAGATGGAGCTCGGCCTTGGGGAGGGCCTCGATGAGCCGCCGCATGATCGCCTAAATCTAGCAAATTGAGATATGATGGATGACGCCATGAGGGTCACGCTCGGGTTCCTGCTCGCCTCCCTGCTCGCAGCCGCTCCGGCCGCGGCCAAGGTCTCGGTCCGCGCGGTCGGGGGTGACCTCTTCGAGACCACCTTCTCCTTCGCCCCGCCCATCGCGGTGTCGAGCGTGGCGGTGGCGGGCTCGTTCAACGACTGGAAGAAGGAAGGGGTCGCGCTCAAGGACGACGGCGCCGGGGTCTATCAGACCGCGCTCCGGCTGGCCCCGGGCCGCTATACCTATAAGTTCGTGCTCAACGGGGAGCTCTGGATGGAGGACCCCGACAACTCGACCCGCGAGCCGGACGGCTTCACCGGGTTCAACGCGGTCGTGGTCGTCGGGCGGCTGGGCACCGCGGTCCCCGCCCAGTTGGGCGACGGGCAGTTCGCGGCGGAAGCCCTCGGCCATCCGCACGCCATCGAGTACTGCGAGTTCGTGCCGCAGGCGCGCGAGGCCGTCCTGCGGGCGCGCACCGCGCAGGGCGACGCCGAGGAGGGCCGGCTCTGGGTGGACGATGAGACCTCGCCCCGCGCGCTGGAGCGGGTGTTCTCCCGCGACGGCTACGACGTCTGGGAGTCCCTGGTCGAGGTCTCCTCGGTCAGCTTCACCTACGCCTTCGAGTTCCGGGACGCGGGCCAGAGGCTGTTCCTGGGCCCCGAGGGCCCGACCCCGGACCGGTCCCGGAGCGGCGCCTACGTCTTCGACCTGCGCACGGCGCCGTCCCTCAGCGCCCCGGGCTGGGCCGCGGATTCGGTCTTCTATCAGATCTTTCCGGACCGCTTCTACAACGGGGACCCGTCCAACGACCCTCCGGACGTCCAGCTCTGGGGCAGCACCCCGACCATCACCAACTTCATGGGCGGGGACCTGAAGGGGGTCCTGGAGAAGCTCCCGGACCTGGCCGAGTTGGGGGTCAACGCCCTCTACTTCAACCCGGTCTTCGCCTCCCCGTCCAACCACAAGTACGACACCGCCGATTACCTCAAGATCGACCCGCACCTGGGCGACGACGCGGTGTTCGCCGAACTCATGCGGGCCGCCCACGATCGGGGCATGCGCGTGATCCTCGACGGGGTCTTCAACCACAGCGGCGACCGCTTCTGGGCCTTCCAGGACCTGGTCAAGAACCAGCAGGCCTCCCAGTACGCCGGCTGGTACGCGGTGCGCAGCTTCCCCGTGGACCCCTCCACCCCGACCTATGAATGCTGGTGGAACTTCGGCCACCTGCCCAAGCTCGACACCGGCGATCCCGGGGTCCGGGAATACCTGATGGGCGTAGGCGAGCATTGGCTGAAAGCCGGGGCGGACGGCTGGCGCCTGGACGTCCCCAACGAGGTGCCGCATCCCTTCTGGCGCGAGTTCCGCCAGAAGATGCGCCGGGCCAAGCCCGAGGCCTACATCGTGGGCGAGATATGGTCCGACGGCCTCCCTTGGCTGGGCGGCGACGAGTTCGACGCGGTGATGAACTACGTGTTCCGCTCGGCCGTGCTGGGCTATTTCGCCTCCGGGAAGCTCGGGCTCAAGGAGTTCGACGAGCAGCTCTCCCAGCAGCGCCACCGCTATCCGAAGAGCTCCCTGCCGGTCCAGTTCAACCTCCTGGGGAGTCACGATACCGAGCGCGTCGCCACGGTCTTCGGCGAGGACTGGGAGCGGCTCAAGCTGGCGGTGCTCTTCCAGATGACCTATCTGGGCGCTCCGGTCATCTACTATGGAGACGAGGTCGGGCTCACCGGGGGCAAGGACCCCGAGTGCCGGAAGGCCTTCCCCTGGGACCCGTCGGGGCAGAACGCGGACCTGCGCGCGCACTATCGGAAGCTGCTGCGCCTCCGGCGGGATTCCCCGGAGCTGCGGCGCGGGAGCTTCCGGACCGTGCTGGCGGACGCGGCCCGGGACGTGTACGCCTTCTCCCGGGAATACGGGAAGTTCGCCTCCGTGGTCGTCCTGCACCGCGGCGCCGGGACGGTCCCGGCCGAGTTCGAGCTGCCCCGCGCCCTGGCGCGCTTCCCGGAGCTCGTGGACGCGCTCTCCGGCGCGACGTTCCCCGTGGTGGACGGCCGCGTCACCGTGCAGGCGGGTCCGGAGCAGGGGCTGATCCTGAAGCCCTCGGAGCCATGACCGCCGCCCGCGCCCGTCTCCCGCTGCCCCTCGCCCTTATAGCCGCGGCCGGACTGCTCTCCGCCTGCACCGCGTCCCGGCCGGCACGGACGCCCCCGGCGCCGCCCGCGTTCACCCTGTTCCGCCCGGAGCCGGGGCCGGAGCTGAGCCTCGGCGACGCCCGCTCCGGCATCGAGGCCCTGCTGGCCGGGTCGGGGCTGGCCCGGGACAGCTTCGCGCTCAGCGTGCGGACCCTGGCCGGAGCCGGGTCCGCGCTGGCGTTCAACGAGGACCAGCCCATGACCCCCGCGTCCAACGCCAAGCTGGCCACCACGGCGGCCGCGCTCGCCATCCTGGGTCCCGCGTACCGCTTCCGCACGGAGGTGAGCCTCTCGAGCGGGGCGCTGCACATCAAGGGCTATGGCGATCCCACGCTCGGAGTCCTGCACCTCAAGGACATGGTGCGGATGATCCTGGCCGACCCGCGGGCCGCCGGCTTCCGCGGGCCGCTGGTCCTCGACGACTCCTTCTTCCAGAGCTACGAGCAGATCCATCCCGGCTTCAACCGCGCCGACGCCTTCAACACGGGCCTGGGGCCCTTGGGCGTGGAGGAAGACCGCGTGGTCCTCACGCTCTCCCATGAGGGGAGCGCGGCGGACGGGACGCAGAAGCTGGCCGTCCGGGTGACCCCCGATCCGGAGGGCTTCACGGTCATCCGCTCGACCGGGGAGCTGGGCTTCGAGACGCACTACAAGCCGCAGTTCCAGGTGGAGTGGGATGGGGAGGCCCGGCGGCACGCGATCGCCCTCATCGGCCCGCTGGAGCCGGGCCGGCAGGTCCTGGCCATCCGCAACGCCACGGAGCATTTCGGCCGGGTCTTCGCGCGCGTGGCCGAGGCGGAAGGCCTGGCCGTCACCGAGGTGGTCCGGGGCGAGGTCCCGCGCGGGGCGCGGCGGCTGTTCTCCTACCGGAGCCGCCCCCTCTACGAGATCCTGCGCGACATGAACCAGGAGAGCGACAACTACGTCGCGGAGATGGTCCTATTGACGGTCGGGGTCGCCGAGCCCCGGAGCGGCCGCGCCGGCCCGCCGTCTTTGGAGGACGGGACGGCGGCCGCTTCCCGCTTCCTGGTGGAGAAGGTCGGGTTCGCCGCGGGGAGCTTCACCTTGGAGAACGGCTCCGGGCTCTCGCGCCTCTCGCGCTTCTCCCCGGCCCAGCTCGCCCGGCTCCTGGCCTTCATGGCCCGCGACCCCAAGTTGGGTCCGGTGCTGGAGACCACCCTCCCCATCGCCGGCTGGTCCGGCACGCTGCGCCGGCGCCTGCTCGATCCGCCCGCGCTCCTGCGCATCGCGGCGAAGACCGGCATGATAGACTACGTCAACTGCGTCTCGGGCTACGGCGCGGGAGCGGGGGGCGGGAAGTTCGCCTTCTCCCTGCTGCTGGGGGACCGACAGGGACTGGAACTGACCCGGGACCTCCGGCCCATCGATCGCGAGGCGGAGGCGGAATGGCGCAAGACCACGGCGGTCAACGACCGGTTCAAGAGACTGGCGGACCAGGTCTTGGACATCCTCTCCCGGACGCGCTTCTAGGGTCGCGATCCATGGGGAACCGGCAATGATCTTCATCGCGGCCTTGCTGACCTTCGTATCCACCCTCCTGGGCGGCCTGGCGAGCATACGCTTCCGCAATCGGCTTCAGCTCATCCTGGGCTTCACCGCGGGGGTGCTCGTCGGCGTCGTGGCGCTGGAGATCCTGCCGGAGATCATGCACCTGGTGCAGAAGACGAACGCGGACCCCCGCCAGCCCATGCTGGCCCTGGTCGCGGGCTTCCTGTTCTTCCATGTGGTGGAGAAATCCATCGCCATCCATCACAGCGGGGAGGGCAGCTACGAGGAGCACAAGCATCCGGCCATCGGGCTCATGTCCGCCCTCGGCCTGACCTTCCATTCCTTCCTGGACGGGGTCGCGATCGGGTTGGGATTCCAGATCTCCACGGCGGACGGCCTGCTCATCGCGGTGGCCGTCATCGGACACGATTTCTCCGACGGGCTCAACACCGGCTCGCTGATGCTGGTCCACAAGAATTCGCTGCGCTGGACCCTGGCCTTGATCCTGGCGGATGCCGCCGCCCCGGTGCTGGGGGCCCTGTCGACTTTGTTCTTCACCCTGCCGGACCAGGCCGTCCTGCTGTACCTCGGCTTCTTCGCGGGCTTCCTGCTCTATGTGGGCATCGCGGACATCCTCATCGAGGCGCATCAGGAGCACTCCTCGCTGAAGACCGTCGCCATGACGGTCGCGGGCGTGGCCTTCATCTTCCTGGTGACGCTGGCCGTCTAGGTCGGACTCTTCGCCGGACTTTCCGGCGAGCCGTTCTTCGGGGAGAGGGCCTCCAATTTCGCGCGTCCCTTGTAGAACATGAAGGCCAGGGCGGTCAGCGCCAGGTTGATCGCCAGGAAAGCCCACTTGGCCGGGAAGAGGTCGAACATCAGTCCCAGCAGGTAGGAGCTCGCCATGATGACGCCGAATTCGGCCGCCATGAGGAACCCGATGGCTTTGCCGGCGTGTTCGCTGGGCAGGCGGGACTGGAAGTAGGAGGTCATGTTGATGTCGTTGGCGGCCCAGGTGAGGCTCATGGCGAAGATGGCCGGGATGACCATGTAGAGGCTGCCCCCGGAGATCAGGCTCCAGGTACCGAGCGTCCCGAGGGCCATGAGCGGGATCCAGCGGAAGCGGGAAGGCCTCTTCCCCTGCTGAGAGCCCATCATCACCTTGAGCAGGAGCAGGGCGCCGAGGAACTCGCCGAAGTTCGAGCCGCTCACGATCCAGGCCGCCTTCTCGGCCGAACCCAGCACGGTCTTGACGAAGACCGGCATCACGATCTGCTCGACCACCCGGTGCACGACCATGGGGCCGAGCAGCATGAAGCCCAGCCAGCGGAACTCCTGGCTGCCGAAGATGAACTTGGCGCCGGCCTTGATGTCGCCCGCCGTCCGCTTGATCAGCCCCTTGAACCCCCCGGCGGGAGCCGGGGCCGGCTGGGCGTCGGAGGACGCGTTTGCTCCGGTCCCTCCGGAGCGGATCCTCCCCAGCTCCATGCGGCCGAACACGAGCGCGGCCAGCAGGTAGGCGGGAGGATGGATGAACAGGGCCGCCGTCAGCCCGAATTGGTGGATCAGGAGACCGACCAAAAGGGGCGCGATGGTGCCCGCGATCTCGTAGACGATGTGCGTCGTGGCGTTGAAGCGGCCCAACAGCCCGTGGTCGCGGCCCAGGATGCGCGCGGGGATGCAGTCGCGCGCGGTGACGACGATCCCCATGGTGGCGCCCGCCGCCGCGTAGAGCGGCAGCACCATCAGGGGCGAGGCGATCCCGGCCATGAACAGGCCGATGATCCCGGCCACGAGGCCGGCCTGGGTCACCATGGCTGCGGCCAGGACCTTATTGACCGGCTTGCGGTCGATGAGGCCGCCGGAGAGCATGCTGGAGAGGGTCATGGCCGAGCCCCAGGTCACGGCCATGGTCGCCATCCAGACCGCGCTGCCGAAATAGGTCAGCGCGATGAGGGGCATCGTGATGTTCAGCGCCTCCATGCCGAACTTGAAGATGCCGGTCGCGAGCAGGGCCTTGCGCGCCGGGGGATTCTGGATGAAATCGAAGCGCTTCGCCAGCTTCTGGAATCGGCTGATTTCCGGCTGGGGCTTGGCGAGCGGCAGCGCTTTAGAGGAAGCGGGCTCGTACGGGCCGGCCGCCACCGCGGCCTGGGACCGGGCGCCCCCCTGTCCGTCATAGACGCTGCCGAGGGACTGGGCGCGCTGGGCCCAATCCACGGTCCCGGAGACGCCCCGGCCGGCGCCGTGCTCCGCCGAGGTCAGCATCTCGCGGACGCGTCCGAGGGTCGATCGCCCGGGGGCGGTTCCCGGCGGCGCCTGGGTCAGGGCCGCGACGCCTTGCGATAGCCTCGAAGCCGAGGGCGCGGAACCGGCCGCGGGGATCAGGGCCGAAGGCGCCGCCGCCGCGGTCGTCGGAGCCGCCGCGGCTGCGATGGGAGCGGCCGGGGCCGAGAGCGCGGCTGGGACGGGAAGGGCGGAGGGCAGGGCGATGGCGGATAGCGCGGACCCCAGGACGCCCACGCGCAGGGCGCGGCCCAGGTCCAGGCCCGAGGCGGGCGCGGCCAGGCCCAGTCCGGGCGCGATGGGCGCCACGACGGCCGGTCCATGGCTGGAGACGACCTGGGCGACCATATTGGCCGCGGCCGGAGACCAGGACGCGCAGACGAGCAGCGCCGTTAGTAATAGCCTCATCTGCCTTGATTGTCGCTCAGAAGTGGGGCGCGGGCGACGGGCAAAAGCCCCAGGGCGGCGCGGGCTGTGGACCTATGAGGAAATGGGTCCAGAGCTCCGCTCGGCGTTCAGGACTGCAGGAAGCCGCGCAGGATGTTCTGGGAGACGCGCAGGCGATAGGCCTTGGTGGAGCGGATGTCGTCGATGGGGGAGACGTCGCGCTCCAAGAGCGCGCAGGCCTCGCGGATGACCGGCTCGTCCAGGCGCTTGCCCGCGAGGAAGGCTTCCGCGGCCCGCAGGCGGCGCACGGTCGGGGCCATGCTCCCCAGCGCGAATCGGATCTGGGCCACGGAGCGGTCCTTGGCGAACCAGAGCAGTCCCGCCGCCGCGGTCTTGGAGATCGCCTGGGCGGCCCGCGTCCCCACCTTGCGGTAGAGCCGCCGGCCCGGCTTGGGCTGCGGGAAGGTCAGTTCCACCGATTCGATGAGCTCGCCGGGGTGGAGCGTGGTCTTCTTCACGCCCGCGAAGATCCCCAGGAAGGGGATGGTCCGGCTGCCCCCGGCGAAGGCCGTGCGCACGACCGCCTCGTAGACCGCCAGCGCGGGGAAGGTGTCCCCGGCCGGGGACGCGTTGGCGATGTTCCCGCCCAGGGTGCCGCGGTTCTGGATCTGGAGCGCGCCGATGCCGGCGCAGGCCTCGGCGAGGAGGGGGAAGTGGGCCTGGACCTCCGGATGGGACCGGATGGCGCTGTGAGTCGCCAGGGCGCCGATGCGCAGTCCGCCCGGGCAGGGCGAGATCTTCGACCAGTCGCGCAGGCCGCTGATGTCGACGATCCTCCGTCCGTTGAGGAGCCCCATGTTCCAGGAGACCATGAGGTCGGTGCCCCCCGAGAGGGGGAGCGCGTCCGGCGTCTCGGCCAGGGCGCGCAGGGCCTCCGCCGTGCTCCGGGGTCGCAGGATGGTCATGCTGAGCGCGGCGCCCCTCACCCTTTCTTCCTCCGGGCCTTGACCGCGCGCAGCACCGCGTCGACGATGTGCTGGTAGCCCGTGCAGCGGCAGAGGTTGCCGGCCAGGTAGCTCCGGATGGCGTCGGGGTCGGCCTGGCCCCCCGACTCGACGTAGGCGTGCGCCGTGAGCACCATCCCGGGCGTGCACATGCCGCACTGGGTGCCGCCGGTCTCCAGGAATAGCTCCTGGAGCGGGCTCAGGGCGCCGGGGGACCCCATGGACTCGATGGTCCGGACGTCATGCCCTTCCACCTGGCAGACCGGGATGAGGCAGCTGTTGACCGGCGCGCCGTCGAGGAGGACGGTGCAGGCGCCGCACTCGCCTTCCCCGCAGCCCTCCTTGGTCCCGGTGAGGATCAGGTCCTCGCGCAGGACGTCGATGAGGCGGCGGAAGGGATGCCCTTCGTAGGAGCGGCGCCGGCCGTTGACGGTGAAGCGGATCATGCGCGCTGCTCCCGCTCGTGATGCGCCTTCTCGATCTTCTCGGGCAGGACGGGCAGGTCGCTGACGAGGAGCCCCGTGGCGTGATGCACCGCCGCGGCCGCCGAGGGGGCCGGGGAGTTCAGGGGGATCTCGCCCACCCCTTTCGCCCCGAACGGTCCGCGGGAGTAGGGGTCCTCGACGATGTCCACCTCCATGGGCGGCGCGTCCGCGGCCGTGGGGATGATGTAGTTCGTGAACTGGGCGTTGAGCATGGCGCCCCGGTCGTAGACGGGGTTCTCCAGTAGTCCGTAGCCCAGGCCCTGGAGCGCGCCGCCCATGATCTGGCCTTCGACGATGAGCGGGTGGATGGCCTTGCCCACGTCCACGGAGGTGGTGAAGCGCCGGACCTTCACCTCGAAGGTCGTCTTGTCCACCTCCAGCTCGGTCACGGCGCAGGCGAAGCCGTAGGTGCCGTAGGCGTCGCCCTGATAGGTCTGGTCGTCGAAGTGGATGTCGGCCGGCTTCTGGAAATCCGCGGTGAAGCGGACGTCCCCGCCGTCCTGGGACAGCCGCCGGGCCGCCGCGGCCAGGCCGGCCTTGGTCTTGGGCCAGCGGCCGGTCTCCGCCTGCACGGCGGCCTGGAGCTTGCGGGCCGCCGCCGCCAGCAGGCCGCCCACGACCATGCAGGTCCGGCTGGCCACGGTGGGGCCGCTGTTGGGGACGCGGTGGGTGTCCGGGTTCTGCACCCGCACCCGCTCGAACGGGAGGTCCAGCGTGTCCGCCACGATCTGGGCCAGGGTCGTGGTGGGGCCCTGCCCCATCTCGGTGTTGGCCACCTCGACCCGCACGTCCCCGGAGGGGGTCAGGGTCACCGCGACCCGGCTGGCCAGGACGACCTCCCCGTTGCCCGTGAAGCCGGGGCCGTGGTGCACCAGGGCGAGCCCGATCCCTTTCCAGGTGGGGCGGGCGGCCTCGCGGTTCCAGGCGTCGAAGGCCTGGCGCTTGCGGAGGTAGCCGCTCTTGCGCACCGCCCGCTCCAGGACGGTCTCCGCGCTCACGCTCTCGCGCAGGACCTGTCCCGTGGCCATCACGGAGCCCTTCTTGAGGATGTTGCGGCGCCGGAGGGTCAGCGGGTCGATCCCCAGCGCCCGGGAGATGCGCTCCCAGTGCAGTTCGGCGGCGAACAGGGTCTGCGGCGCGCCGAAGCCGCGGAAGGCGCCGTTGGGAGGGGTGTTGGTGGCGACGGCGCGGGCCGTGAGGCGCGCGTTGGGGCACTCGTAGGGCCCGGTCGCGTGCAGGACGCCGCGGGAGAGGACCACGGGGGAGATCGTCACGTAGGCCCCGGCGTCCATGACCACGTCGATGTCCTGGGCCACGAGCTTCCCGTCGCGGGTCAGGCCGGTGCGGTGGCGGACCACGGCCGGGTGGCGCTTGGTCGTGGACATCATGTCTTCCGTGCGGTCGTAGATGATCTTCACGGGGCGTTTGGCCTTGAGGGCCAGGAGCGCGGCGTGGCCCGCGATCATGTCCGGGTACTCTTCCTTGCCGCCGAAGGCGCCGCCGGTGACGGCCTGGATGACGCGCAGGTTCTCCTCGGTCCGTTTGAGGATGGGCTTGAGGGCCTTCACGATGAAGTAGGGGCACTGCAAAGATCCCACGATGGTCAGCACTCCGTTCTCGTCTTCGTACGCGGCGACGCCGTTGTTCTCGATGTAGGCCTGCTCCTGATGCGGGACCCGGTAGACCCCCTCCACGACCACGTCGGCGGAGGCGAGCGCCGCGTCCACGTCGCCGCGGCGGATCTCGTAGCGCCGCATGACGTTATCCGTGCCGTAAAGGACCGCCTTGCGCGCCAGGGACTCCTCGATCGAGAGCGCCGAGGGGAGTTCCTCGTACTCGACCCGTATGTGGTTGAGCGCCTCGTAGGCCTTCTCCCGGAGCGGGTGGGCGACGAGGGCGATGGGCTCCATGCGGTGGCGCACGATCCCGGGCGCGAGCAGGGGCTGGTCCGCCTCGAAGAGGACGACCTGGTTGTCGCCGGGGATGTCGGCGGCCGTGACCACGACGCACTCAGCCCAAGGGAAGGCGGGGTCGAAATAGATCTTGCGGATGACGCCGTGGGGCACGGAGGAGCGGCAGGTGACGCCGAAGAGGCCTCCCGGGAAGTCGAGGTCGTCGATGTATCTGGCCCGGCCGGTGAGCTTGTCGGGGCCTTCCCGGCGGGGAACGTTCCGGCCGACGCTGGGCATGCCTGATTCTACGAATTTCGGCCCGGAAGCGGCAACCAGTGCAGTGAGTCATAAGTCCGATTAAATTCGTCACCCCGGCGAAGGCCGTGGTCCAGGCGCCAGACGTCACCCCGGCGAAAGCCGGGGTCCAGGCACCAGGACAGGATTGTTGAATCCGTTCCACACGCTGGATACCGGCGTTCGCCGGTATGACGGCTTTTCAAATGTAAAGAAGCGTTGGGTACACTACACTAGAGGATGTGGGAGGCCAGGATGTGCAGACCGATGAGCACGAGCACGATCCCACCGACCGCGGTCATCTTCCGTCCGAAGGCCCGGCCGAGCATCCCCCCGAACGCGACCCCCAGGGAGCTCAACGCCCAGGTGACGAGTCCGATGATGAGGCAGGGGACCCAGATGGTCACCTCTAGGAAGGCCAGGCTGAGGCCCACGGCCAGGGCGTCGAGGCTCGTCGCCACCGACAGGAGGAGGAGGGGCACTCCCCGGGTCGGATCGCGGCCCAGAGGATTCTCGGAGGCGGGCGCGCGGGACTCGAGGATCATGTGGATGCCCACGAAGCTGAGCAGCGCCAGCGCGAGCCAGTGGTCCCAGGCGGAGATGTACGCGGCGATGGTGCGGCCGGCGAACCAGCCCACGAGGGGCATCACCGCCTGGAACAGGCCGAAGGCGGAGGCCATGCGCAGGATGTGCCGCCCGGTGCAGGGGTACAGGGCTACGGAGGTGGCGATGGAGACGGCGAAGGCGTCCATGGCCAGCCCGAAGGCGATTGCGAATATCTCGTAGAGGGGCATCGTGGGCGGCGCGGTGCGGAGCCATCCAAGGATACTCCCGGGAGAGCGAAAGCGCAATATTTACTAATATCCCGATGTAAGGAAGAAGAGATGAGCTCCGCCGACCCGGACCGCTGCGAAGACGAACATTCCTCCCCCGCGCCCGCCCCTCCGCCGGCGCGCGAGGCGCCGGAAGGGGCCTGCCGGGATGCGATCATCATCACCGATGCGCAGGGGGTCATCACCTTCTTGAACGGCGGGGCGGAGCGGATGCTCGGCTACATGGCCGAAGAGCTGGTGGGGCAGGAGACCCCCCTGCTCTTCCACATGGCCTCGGAGATCGCCGAGCACGGGGCGGAGTTGAGCCGGCGCTGCGGGCGGACCATCGCGGGATTCGAAGTCCTGGTCTCGGAGGCCCGGCTGGGCCGCTTGGCGGAGCGGGAATGGACCTACGTCCGCAGGGACGGAGGCAGGCTCCCGGTGAAGCTCGGCGTCGCCGCGCTCCGGGACGCCGCCGGAGAGATCTCCGGGTTCATCGGGGTCGCCGTAGACGCGGCCGAGCGCGGGAAAGCCGCCGAGGAGCTGGCCCGGGCGCGGGATGCGGCGCTGGAGGCCTCGCGGGCGAAGACCGCCTTCCTAGCCAACATCAGCCACGAGATCCGGACCCCCATGAACGCGGTGATCGGGATGACCGAGCTCCTGCTCGACATGGACCTCTCGCCGCAGCAGAGGGAAGCCGCGCAGCTCATCCGCGGCGCCGGGGATTCCCTGCTGGCCCTGATCGACGACATCCTGGACTTCGCGAAGCTCGAGTCGGGGCGGATGACGCTGGAGCGCTTGGAGTTCGACCTGCGCCGGGAAGTCGCGGGCGCGGTGGAGCTGCTCGCGGGCCAGGCGCGCGCGAAAGGCCTCGGGCTCAGCGCGTCCGTGGCTTCGGAGGTTCCCGCTCAGGTGTCGGGCGACCCCGCCAAGTTCCGCCAGGTCCTGGTCAATCTGATCGGCAACGCGGTGAAGTTCACCGAGCAGGGGGCGGTCACGGTCCGGGTGCTCCGGGATTCCGGGGACGAGGAGTCCCCGGCCGTCCTGGCGGAGGTCTGCGACACCGGGATCGGAGTCCCGCCCGAGGCGCTGCCCCGCCTCTTCACCGCCTTCACGCAGGCGGATGCCGCCGCCACCCGGCGTTTCGGCGGCAGCGGCCTCGGGCTGGCCATCTGCCGCCGGCTCGTCGGGCTCATGGGCGGAGAGATCGGCGCCGAGAGCCGGCCGGGCCGGGGCTCCCGGTTCTGGTTCCGGCTCCCCCTGGGCCGGTCGGCCCCGGTGGCGGCCCCGGCGAGCGTATCCGTTCCCCCGCTCCCCTCGGTCGAGGGGAAGGCGGCCGCCGCGCCCGCGGCGACGGCCAAGGGACGGATCCTCGTGGCGGAGGACAACGACGTCAATCAGAAGCTCATCCGGATGCAGCTCCAGAAGCTGGGCTATGCCTTCGACATCTTCGGCAACGGGAAGGAGGCCCTCCTGGCCCTGGAGCGGACCCCTTACCGCCTGGTGCTCATGGATTGCCAGATGCCGGTGCTGGACGGCTATGAGGCGACCGGGCGCATCCGGGAGTCCGAGGGCGGACAGGGACGCATCCCGGTCGTCGCCATCACCGCGGAGGGATTCGACGCGGACCGCCGGCGCTGTCTCGACGCGGGCATGGACGATTTCCTCTCCAAGCCGTTCCGGGTCGCCGCCTTGAAGGCCCTGCTCGAGCGCTGGCACGATCCCGTGGACCGCGCGACCCTCGCAGGGCTCCGGGAGTTCATCGGGACCGACGACGTCCCGGCCTATCGCGACTTCCTGGAGGTGTTCCTGAAGGACGCGCGGACCCGGCTGGAGCTGGTGCGCGCCGCGATCGCGGCGGGCGATGCGAAGGCGCTCGCCAACGAGGCGCATTCGCTGAAGGGTTCGGCCGGGACCATGGGCGCCCGCCACCTGCAGGGGCTGTGCCGGAGGCTGGAGTCGCTCGGGAAGGCGGGGGCCGCGGATGAGGCCGGGCCGTGGTTCGAGGCCGCGGCCGCGGAATCCTCCGCGTTGGCGGCGGCGCTCGAGGCCGAGCTGGCCGGCCTCCCCTAGCCGTCCGGCCTACTGCTTCCCTTTCGCCCCGCCCTTGGGCTCCCGTTCGGGACGCGTGTCGTTGATGACGAGGGTCGCCGCGGCGCCCACGGCCGCGAGCGCGGTGCGGGGGAAGCGGGTGAGGTTCACGGAACCGTTCATCTGCCAGCCGGAGAAGGCGTCGAGACGCACGCCGAGCCCGTCTCCCGAGACGTCGTAGGCTTTGCGGAAGTCGTCGTAGTGGAAGGTGACGTTGACCCGGAAGTCCCGGTGGTCGGGCAGGCGGATGTTCCCGGTCAGCAGGTAGTCCTTGCCGAAGTTCCCCCATTGCCGCAGATCCAGGTTGGCGCCGAACCCGTTCAGGGAATAGTCCTTGCGCCCCGCGAAGATCCGGCGGGAGTCCAGGTCGAACCATTCGTCGTCCACCCAGCCGCTGAAAGCGAATTCGCCGTCCCCGCGGCCCCGGGCGTCCAGGCGCACGCGCAGGAAGGAATCCTCTATGGAATAGGAGCCTCCGCCGGAGCCCGGACGGATGAACATCCAGACGTGGCCGATCTCGTCGGCCTTCTGGGCCAGGATCTCCTGGACGGCGGCCAGGCTCGGCAGTTCCGGCAGGGTCAGCTCGGCTCCGGCTCCCGTCGTCAGGAAAGACAGCGCCGCCGCGCACGCCCAGATCCGTTTAACCATGACACCCCCCGGTCCATCCACCTTGATTATCGCACGGAATCGCCCGAAAGACCCGGGCCATCCGTGCCTCGCCGATCAGGTCCGAAGGCCCGGATTGTTGCGGGAGGGTCAGAGGGCGGGGAGGAGCCGGGAGAGCCCTTCCGCGAAGACGTCCGGGCGCGGCAGCAGGCTCAGCACCAGCAGGCAGGCGTCGGAGAAGTCGTAGAAGAGCCCCGGCTGGACGAGGACGCGGCGGCGGGCGATGAGGTCCAGCACGATCCCCTCCTCCGCGGCCGCGGGCCGGGGCAGCTCGAGCAGGGCGTACCAGCCGCCTTCCGCGGGCCACAAGCGCGCGCGGTCGCCCAGCGGTCCCAGGGCGGCTTCCAGTCTGCCGCGGTTGCCCAGGACGCGTTCCAGGATCTGCCGGCGCATCCCTTCCGCCTCGTTTAGGAGCGCCGGCAGGGCGGCCTGCACCGGGGTGTTCACCGAGAGGTAGGTGTCGGCGATGAGGTCGAGGCGCGCCAGGCATTCGTCGAGCGCGGCGGGAGGGCCGTCCACCGAGACCCAGGAGAGCTTGAGCTGGGGCAGGCCCATGGATTTGGAGAGGCCGCCCATGCGGAAGCTCAGGAGGCTGGAGGGGATGGGAGCGGCCCGCAGGGGCTCCGAGCCGGGATAGGCGTAGCCGCTGAACACTTCGTCGGAGACGAGGGCGAGCCCCCGGTCGGCGCAGAAGCGGCCGAGGAATCCCCACTCCGCGGGCTTCAGGAAGGTCCCGGTCGGATTCTGGGGATGGATGACGACCACGGCCCGCGTGTCCTCCTCGGCGGCGGCGGCGAGGGCGTCCCGGTCCACCGGCCAGCCCGGGGCCTTGCGGAGCGGGTAGGGGAGCTTGCGGACGCCCTCCAGGGCGGCGAGGTGGTCGATGAGGGGATAGCCGGGCGTCGGGGCGAGGATCGAGTCGCCGGGGTCCGCGAGCAGCTTGAAGAGGAACGAGTACGCCTCGCTCGTGCTGGCCGTCAGGAACAGGCGCTCGGCCGGGACCTCGCGGCCCTCGCGGCGCAGGTGCTCCGACACGGCCCGCCGCGCCTCCAGGCTCCCGCGCGGGTCGGGGTCGTAGCGCAGGGCGGCCGCGCCGCCCAGGGCCCGGCGGATGAGCGGCTCGGGGTAGGCGAAGCCGCAGCGGGTGGGATTGGACTCCGTCAGGTCGACGACCCCGTGCCGGCCGGCCTCGGTACTCGCCTCGGCGATGCGGTTGCGGGTCATGTCGCGGGGCGTCCGCTCCGAGAAGCGCATGCGGAGACTGTAGCGGGTTCGCCGCCGAGGGCGCAAGCGGTGTATAATCGTCCGGTCCCATGGCCCTCTCGGAAGCGCTGCGCAACATCGCCGCCAACTACCGGTTCCACGCTTCCCTGCGCGGGGGGCTCGCGGCGCGGCTGGGTTATCTGACGGCCTACTATCTGATCTTCATCTGCCTGCGGTCCGGCGACCGGCACCTGCGGCCTCTGGTGTGGCTGAAGCGCTCCGGCCTCTCCGACCACCTGGTGGAGGTCGAGACCCCGGAGGGGCTGCGCTTGCGGCTGGACCTGCACACGGCCTTCGACCCCCTGTTCTCCATCCTGTGCGAAGGGGACTACGTGGCGCCGCCGGATTTCGCCCCGGCCCCGGGCCAGGTCGTCCTCGACATGGGCGCCAACGTCGGGACCTACAGCATCCTCGCGGCGCGCCGCGTCGGACCCGAGGGCGCCGTGGTGGCCGTCGAGCCCTTCCCCGCCAACTTCGAGCTGCTGACGGGCAACGCGGCGCGCAACGGGCTGGGGAACCTGCGCGCCGTCCGGGCGGCCGGCGATTCGTCCGCCGGCGAAGGCGTGCTGTACGTCCACGACCGGTGCATCAACCATTCCCTGGTCCGCCCCACCGGATCCAGCGTCCCCGTCCGCCTGGTGACGGTGGACTCGCTGCTGGGCGAACTCGGCCTGGGCCGGCTGGACCTCGTCAAGATCGATACGGAGGGCACGGCGGCGCGGGTGCTGCGCGGCGCCCGGGAGTCCCTCCGCCGCTACCGGCCGAGAGTCGCCTACGAGCACGACAACACGGCGGACGGCGACGAGGCTGGGGCCGTGCTCCGGGAGCTGGGTTACGCGTTGGAGCGGGTCCGGACCATCGTCTACGCCCGGCCCTCCTGACCTACTGGAACAGGAGCAGGCACCGGCCGGCGATCTTCCCGTCGCGCAGGTCGGACAGCGCCTCGTTGATCTTTTCGAGGCGGTAGCGGGCGGTGACCAGCCCCGAGAGGGGGAGCTTCCCCATGCGGTGCAGGGCGACGTAGCGGGGGATGTCCTGGTCGGGGCGGGACTCCCCGCCCTGGGAGACCGACAGGGTCTTGCGGGGACCGCGGGGCGGGAAGGGGCGGGAGTCGCGGGGCGAGACTCCGACGAGGACGACCCGGCCGCCCGGCCGGGCCAGCTCGCAGCAGCGCGCGGCGGCGTCGGCGCCGCCGGCGTCGCCGACGACCACGTCCGCCCCGCCGGGACCCACGATGGCGAGGACGGCTTGCGGGAGCTTTTCCTTGCGTTCGTTGACCGCGTGAGTGGCGCCGAGCTTCCGGGCCAGGGCCAGCGTGGGCTCGAAGGCGTCGACGGCCACGATGCAGCCCGCGGAGGCCAGGGCCGCGCCCTGGACGACGCTGAGCCCGATGCCTGAGGCGTCCCGCACCACGACCGACTCTCCGAACCGGACCTTGGCGTTGTTGTTGACGATGCCGAGCCCCGTGGTGACGGCGCAGCCCATGAGCGCCCCGAAATCGGGGTCGAAGTCCGGCGGGATGGCGGTCACCCGGTCCGCGGAGACCACGGCGTATTCTCCGAAAGTCGACACCGGACCCGCGTACACGGTCCCCAGGCCGCGCGCCCGGTACCGCGCGGGCTCCGCCGCGGCGCCGCGTCCCGGCCGCCAGTGGAGTACGACGTGGTCCCCCGAGTTGACGTGCTTGATGCCTGCCCCCAGGTCGTGGACCCAGCCCGTCCCCTCGTGGCCCAGGAGGCGGGGCAGCTCCCCGGGGGAGCCCGCGCCGCCGCCCGCCTCGGCGAGCTGGGCTGCGCAGATCCCGCTGCGGCCGAGCTTCACCAGGACCTGGCCGGGGCGCAGCTTGGGGACCTGGAGCTCCTCCAGGGTCAGGGGTTTTCCGGGTTCCCTCAGGACCGCCGCATGGAATCTCATGGACCGCTCCCGATTGTAGCGTAAATGCTCCGCCGGAAGGCGGTATAATCGCGCTGGGAGCGACAACTATGGGATCGTCCGGCTCGCTGCGCGCAGGGTGGCGGCGGGCGCCGCTGTCCGCGGCGCTCTGCGTCCTTTGGGCCTGCGCGGCCGCCGCACCGTCCGCCGCGGGGGCTCCGCCGCAGCCCGCCGAACCCCCCGCGGTCGGCGATCAGGTCGGAGACGACGAGCAGCACGAGTCCGCCCACAGCGTCGATCCGGAAGAGGCGGCCGAGGACGCGGCGGAGGAGAAGGCGGCCGCGGCCGAGACGGGCGGCAAGTCGGACCGGGAGAAGCGGCGGGAGGAG
>Ga0209211_10001776_pt1 | contig 39285 bp, 52 predicted proteins | sample RifGroA2_FD_183992 | JGI IMG/M metagenome (GOLD analysis project Ga0209211, IMG submission 183992) | Groundwater microbial communities from Rifle, Colorado, USA - Groundwater A2 (SPAdes) (version 2) | ecosystem: Environmental > Aquatic > Deep subsurface > Groundwater | place: Rifle, Colorado...
GCCGCACGGGTAGCCGCATCGGTAGCCGCATCGGTAGCCGCACCGGTAGCCGCACAGGTAGCCGCATAGGTAGCCGCATCGGTAGCCGCACCGGTAGCCGCACGGGTAGCCGCACGGGTAGCCGCATAGGTAGCCGCATCGGTAGCCGCACGGGTATTGTTCTTCCTGCAATGCAGAATCCATGCTGATGCACCATACGCAAACGCCAGTACTAGAGGAGATGGAACAATAATTACCTTTGGTTTTTTCAACTTCGCGGTAACATATATTCCTTCGATGGCCGGAATGATTTTCTCTGGCATTATTGGATCAGTCCTCATTGCAATTTTAATCCAATCCTGTGCAACCAAGGCCATTTGAGCTTGCTCTTGCGGCGTAATACCACCAGTCGCTTTTGTTTTCGTTCGGATGATAGTCATTTTTAATCCTCCACCTTTCTCCAGCCTTCTGGTGTGTATTCTCGTTGCCTGCGAAGCTCATAGATGCCGGGATTAAACAAGATAGGCTCATGTGTGTCGAACGAGCGCAGATGTTTGATAAAGGTTTCAACCTCGTCGGTTGCTTCGACGACTTGAAGGTAGCTAACCATTAGATCATCGCTGGCGTACAACATCACATTCGGCCTTTCAGCTATGACATGGTGATGCCCTGTTTCAGAATGTGCAACGATGTAATTGCCATTCTGCGCTGATACCTGCTTGATGTTGACAGGTAATTTTTCAATTTTTCGGATGAGTAAATCACCCTGCGCCGCCATGTTCTTAAAAGTTTTCATTTTCAAATCTCCTGTTGTGTTTTACCTTCTGCTGCCTGTTGTAAATCGTAATCAGCTTTGCATTCCTTGTAAACTTCACGCGCTTCTGCCAAATCTTCCACCATCCATTCAGCCAAAGGCTTATTGTATTCGCGTTCAACCGTTGCCGCATCCATGCCAATCTTCGCAAATGCTGCCAGCATCTTGTCGATGTCGGCCTGATTAGGCTTGAGCGGCGCCACCTCGGATAAATCGCCTTCAGATGCGTCGCCGGAAATTGTTGCTACAGGAGGCTTGAGTGCAGCCTTTGCTTTAGCTACATTGGCGATCTTTTGCTCTGTAGTGTGTGACGTAATATCTTTTTCCTCCGGCTGGAAATCTTGCACCTCCTCAACAGTGTAAACGCCAACACTTACACCGGGGAATACCGTGCGGATTCCTTCGCTGATGCAACGTGAGCGCAGCATGGCGCGAGGATATGATTTCCATGTAGGATTCTTTCCGTACACTCCAGCCTGCCTTGCTCGGTCGATAGTCCAGTCAATTCTGACGCTGCCGCCGCTAGGATGCGAGAACGTGCCCGAAACGATTTCATCGGTGTAGTCATGCCATTCAACCTTGCCGCCGTTCGATTGGAATCGCGCAAGCATTGCGTCAGCCTTGAGTGCAGGACGACCCTGAATGACGTGATACTCCATCGCAGCTCGTGCAGGATGTAATCCCTCGGATTGGGCAACAAGCATTAACGCAAGAGCTTGTTCCGGTGTTTTCATGCCGAACAATCCAGACTTCGCAACAGCCATCGCCATTGTCTGAATTTCGTTTACTGGTATTAGGTTGTTCATTTTTTCCTCACTTGATAATTAAAGATGTGCCGCGCTCAAGGTGCGCTCCATTAACTTCTTCACCAGCTTCAATCGCCGCCTTGATAGCCTTCTTATCTACAGAAGGTGGCGGAGCTTCTGGATAACGGAAGAATTCGCATGGTATCGACCCTTCGTTATCCACCACCACGCTTACCGGATTTTGCCGCAAGCTGATGCGGAAATATGGCGAATCAATCTTGCTGATGCCGGTGCGCTCCATGTTGAACTTGAGATATTCGCGCACATGCCCGGCGCGATTCTCGATTGCCTTGCGCCTGGCCGCCATTTGCTGTTCCGCTTGCTTGATCTGTTCGGCAAGCGATTCCATATTACGGATGACGAAAGCCACATTACTGCATTTTGTCTCAAGGTCTCCGCTCAACCCTTCAAGTGTGTCAGATATGGTCTGCGAATCAAGGTCGAGATTCTGTAGTGCATCGGCTGCCTCGACATACTCATTTGCAAGTGTATAAAGTGCTGGTAGCATTTCATTTCCCTTTCGTAAAGTTCGCTCATTACTTGAGCTTCAAATTGTTGTTGGCACATTCTGATTCACCTTTTACTATGATTTTCCGGCACTTCTCCATCAGGCTGCTGATAGTGCATTCCGGCATCCTGTCTGATGCTTTGCCGTTATACCGAAGCCAGTATCGACCTTTCCACGGCTGAGGGATTAGCGATAGCCTGTGCGTCTTTCCTGCTACCTCGATTACCACTTTAACGCTTGGCTTTGGCTTCATTAAAATTTCCTTATGCGCCTATTATCGCTATCTTGTGCCGAATGTCAATAAAAAGTTTGATTTATCGAGTGGCGTATATCATACGTTCGGCGTCACTACGCCTGCTGCGGCTTCAGTTATAGCGCGGCGTGTTGCGGCGTAAATGTCGTCGGGGTTGTAGGCAACAATTGTGTCGCCCCGATAAACGCAATCCCCTTTGGTGTGCACGTTGATGTCCAAGCGTATCGCCAGTCTCAGCGCGTCGTCCCCGCTATTGAGCGAGTTCCAGTAGTACGCTTTTCCTCCTCGCTCGTAAATTACATCACCGCTACCAACGAGGCTCCCGTTAATTCCAGCCGCTTTCGCTGCACGCTTTACAAGTTCTCCATCGTCCATGTCGTTCTCCTGTGTGTTAAAAGTCGGCGCTCACAAGACGCCGAACCCATCATTCCAGGGGACGCGCCGCGATGAAGCCGCGTCGCACCCCTGAATTCAAACGTTAGGCAGCGCTCTGCTATCAGGGTCGGAAGATAGGATGTTGCGCACTCTTGCGATGAAATCCGCCTTCGTTTCTGCGTCATGAGTTACCACTTCGCTCAACTCTCGAATTGTCGCGGCCAATACATCAGCCCGATGCTTTTGTTCACGCGCTTTTCTCAGAGCGTCTTTGTAATTCGCTTGCAGTTGAGGCCACGTTCCAAGACATCGCTCCGCCCATTCCTCAATACCAGTTATCGGCATTTCTTCTCTCATAACATTCTCCCGTAAAAACCAGCCTAACTGGTCGCTCCAGCGGGACGGGCAAAAAGCCGCCCGCCCCTGAGCTTCATTCGTTGTGCGTCATCAGTAATCGCCCGTTTCGTAATCATCGGGCAGCGTGTCGAAAGCATTCGACTTGAACCGTGACGGGCTGAAATCGCAATGCGTATTTGTTCCGTCACATTGAAACAAAGCCCTGCAATGATCGTGGTTCGTGCAATCAAAACACCTCTGGTTGTTTGGCAGTTTCATATCTAGTTCCATTTTGCTCTCCGTAGTTGGGTTGACGCACAACCCGTCAATCGAGAGGGATCGCGCAAAAGCGCGCGACCCCTCATTTCAGGCGTTGTGCGTCAAAATCATGCGGCGTACTCCATCTCTGCAATTTCACAGAAAAACGAGCAGGATGGTAATGCCTCATTTCTTCTAACCGGCCCAGCCGGAATGTCGCGCAACGAATACCGCACTCCCGTTTTGCGATTGCGAAACAAAAACGAACCCTCGCCTATTTCGTCCTGTACGGCGGCAAGTTCTTCAAATTGGATAGGGAAGTCCTCTCGGATAGCGCGGAAGTACCCCTCGCCGCCCTTCACACACCCGATGCAGTTGGCGTTGTCGTAGCCCAATCGGTACATCAAAGGCAGTTCTATCCCGGCGCGTTCTACCATCGCCTTGCAATCTTCCTTGCCCAGTCCAGCCTCTATTAATGGAGCCATCACCGCTCTGCCTGGGTTGCGGTCTTTGAAATCCTCGAACCGATCCTCTTCCTCCATCGTAAAACCGAACACCATCACGTCGCCCGGTTGTTTCCACTTGTCGAGCAGGTCACGCTTGAGCGCCTTCGAACATGCCGCGCCGTACCGATTTTTTATAAATTGTTTGCGTTTGAAGAGGTGGATTATTGAGCCGCCGTCCCTCTCGTCGCGCAGCACGGTGACGGAACGCCCAAACCACTTTTCGCAGTCCGCTAAAAAGCGCCTGTTATCGGGGTCTTCCTCCACAATAAAAGCATTCAATATCTGCACGTCGCGGGTATCGCCGTATTTTGCAAGCGTGAGCTTTGTCGCCACCGCCGACGCAGCCCCACACGAAAACTGACAAACAATCCTGTTATCCATAAATCCCACTCCGTTAAAATGACGCACAACCCTACGGTGCAGCCGACCGCATAACGGCCCGGCACTCCGTAGGTTAGTTATTTAAGCGGTCGGCTGACCTCCACGTTATGCGTCACCCCTGAATCCCATAGTCAGGGTCTTCTTCGCCGCTGTTTGAATTACGACACAGAATCCCGCCCGTGTAGGATGTTACATACCAGTAATCATCGCGCCCGCTTCCAGCGTCGAGAAACATTGCCCGAGCCTCCGCCCGTTGTTTGTCTGTAAGTTCTTGGTATCGCAATTGCATAATCACATCTCCGTTGAAAGATGCCGCACAACCATACAGTCGAGCGGACGGTTAAAAAGCTGCGTTCTATTTTGGGTTTGGAGCGCCGCCGCTCACTTCCCCGTTGGGCGTCAGCTTAGTATTCAACGCAATCCACGATGAAATCATGGCCGCACATGTTGCACACAACATCAAAGCCCTTTAACGCATCCCAGTTGTTGTGGAATATTGCGTTTGAAACAACCGCGTCATCATCGGGCGCAGAAATATCATTTTCATTGCCACACTTCGGGCAATCAATATTCAATGACCATTCTAAATATGCTGTATTCGACATTTAATTCTCCGTTGTTAATTGCCGCCCAACCCGGCGGTGAAGCGGGACTGCCGCAGAAGCGCGTCAGCCCCTTACCTTGTCGTTAGGCATACACTTTCTTAGTGCTGTAAAAAAATTCTTCGTTGCACTTGTCGCAGCGCATAAAATGCAGCTCATGCGGGTAAAGCTCGGCACCACACCTGCATTTACGGTGAGCAATGCCTAACCCTACGTTCGAGCGCACGGGCGACAGCGCGGCTTCTTTCGTAGTTTCATTCATAGTTTCTCCTCGCGCTGTTTCCCGGCGCTCAACTTATCGTTAGAGGGCATGTGCGCCCGCCGTCCATTTGCCACCGGAAAGCCGATACTCAGTATCTACCTCCCCGCCCATGAAAGTCGCTATCCGCCAAACGCTAGGCATTATTTTCTCGGCTATCTCAATAGCACCGCCCATATCGCAGCAATTCCCAGCGGGAAGCTCCAGCGCAATTTCTCCATCTGCGATTACGCGCCAAGCGTTGAAGGCGCATTTGAGTTTGCTGCTGTATGTTGTTCCGGTCATATTCTTTCTCCGTAATAAAAATGCGCTCTAACCCTACGCTCAAGCGGGACTGCGCAAAAGCGCGCAGCCCCTTAGCTACACGTTAGGCATTGTTGCCGAGTAGCCATGCAGCCCACACCAACATGCAAATTGTTATTAAAATGTCTGCGATCATTGCTCCTTCTTTTCTCTGATAATCATGCTTTGCCAGCATGATCGACTTACCAAAAATTTCTATTCCAAATAAAACTACTACTACCCATATAAATATTGTCAATTTGATCCCCTTTTAAAGTTATGCCTAACCCGTCGTTCAAGTTCGTTCCGCTTCGCTCCACGGGACGCCGCTTGCGCGTCGCCCCTTAACTAATCGTTAGGCACTAAGTCTGATGGGCTGAAATACTTAATCAGCCCGAACGTGTCGTTCTTGTCTTGCGACCATTCGCACTTCACAACAATCCGGGTTGTTGTGTTATTGCCTTCCTTTGGCCGAAGAACTTTCACCGCTTTCGCCCAGCAATACTTCGGGTTGTCTTTGTGCCTGTAGCTCTCGCCAATCACTATGTCTTTTGCTCTCATCGTTTCCTCCGTGCCTAACATTCCGTTCAAGGTTCGCTCCCTTCGGTCGCCTGACTGCCTTCGGCAGCCCCAAAATTCAAACGTTAGAGCGCATCCGCTCCCGTATTTCAACTATGCGATCATTAACCCTGCCAGCGTCAGCATTTCCTGTCGTTGTCCTTGCGCGTGTCGCACTGCCGTTATGGAAGCGCGCCATTTGTTTTTCGCGTATCTTATCGCGCTTCAAAAGCAGCGCATCAAAGCGTGTTCTTTCTCTGTTTCAGTATTCATAGTTTCTTCTCCTGTTTTGCGGTGGCGCAGCCGGTTACTTCATGTGTTATGCCCCAATTCTTCGCGTATCTTGCAAAGACATGCGATTAACCAGTCAAGCTGAGTCACGGGGAAATCCGCGCTATAAACCGCTGCGATCTGAATTTTTGCGCACCCGTCATAGTGCCCATCCATAGCATCGTAGCGCACCGCATATTGCACTCCGCTATCGTCGCTATAACGCTGTTCCCACGTCATCTTTTGCGGGCACAACCCTAAGTCACCCATCATCACTCCTTCGTTAAAGTGTGTAGTTGCGCGGAGCCGGTTAACTCTGCGTTCGCGCTTCGCTTTGGCCGCTGCAAGCCGGGCCTTGTGCGCTTGGCAGTCGGCCAGTTCGCGGCGCATTTGCGCTTTTTTTTCTTCCGGCGTTGCGTTAGAACTCTGATTTATAGTATTCATCAATAAGCCTTTCAAACTTAGCTTTTGGTGTCTGCATCCCTTCACCGCTGGCGTGTCGAATCCAATAATCACCATCATCCAAGTGCGTTATCGTGCATTTGCCTACTACAATCCGTTCTAACCCGGCGGTCGGCGTCATGTCGGCGAGCATCTTTTCCACGTCTTTGCGGTATAGATACACGGCGCATTCTTCCTCGCGGGGCCGCGATTGAACCACCGTCCTCGCGTAACACGGGAATTCCGATGGCTGTTCCGCTGTGTCGCCTGAAAAGATATTGCCTTCCTTCCACGCCTCGAATTCTTCTTGGTTTTTCAAAAGTTCAAGATTCATGCTTTTTCACCGCATATTTAACGAGTACCCCTTCCGCGCCGAGCCTTGCCGCATCGCTTGCCGAGCATGGCTCACTGGTTACATCGTCGCGCACGGCATAAGCGGTAGCCTGCCATGCGTTGTATGCAGCAACGAGGTGCGTTTCATTTGTCTTATGGTCGGTTACTTTGTAAAGCCTAGTCTTTGATGGCATTTATTTCACTCCTTGTAATGCTTACAAAGTAAGCAGTGATTATTATAATCATTTTGAGATGCACGTCAATACAATTCTGCAACATCCAATTCGTTAAAATTTGCATGTTGATATTGTAGTCATTTGCTGATAATATAGCAAACATTAGGCGTGATCGAGAAAGACTGGAGAAATAATGACCCGCAACGACATCATCAAGCACTACGGCAGTATCTTAAAGGCCGTTGAAGCGACAGGCTACTCACGGGCGGCCATGTACAAATGGAGGCTCGGGATCCCGCTCCGAAGTCAATTAGTCATCGAGTCGCACACTAACGGCGCGCTGAAAGCTCAAAAACGTTTGCTGCAAAAACGGAAATAATCATGGGGCAATTCAATTTGATCGTGCAGCATCCAAAGCCACAAAAGCCTGTGCACGGCGTTTTAAGTATGGACGATCGCGGTGAGGCGCAGTTCTTTACGGGCAACTGCGATGAGAGTAGCCGTGTCGCCGGAACATTGGAGCGAGCCAGGGTTGAACACGCATCATCAACCGGGATTCTTGTATCCGGCGTGGAACGCCTTCGCGGTAACAAGCTACGATTCCAAGAGTGGTGGCTAGTATTTTCAAGCGAATAATAATCAGGGAACATCGCAATGCAAGAACTCCCAGAGCTGCTGCTGTCCTATGGTATTCACTTAAAAAAACAAGGTGAAGAATACCTAGCAAAGTGTATCGCGCATGATGACACAAATCCATCCATGTCGGTATATCGCAATGGTGGCGGTAAGTGGGTCGCGCACTGTTTTTCGTGCAATTTCCACGGCGATGTGGTGCGCTCATACTGCGAACTGAACGGGCTGGACATGGACAACAAGTCAGATGTTGCCAAAGCGTACAAAGCACTTGAGGATGATGTGATCATCCACACCGGCAAGCCGTACGCCACCATCACGGACGCACCAACACCGAAGAAACCGGAGCGCACAATGTTAATTCCCGCAGCAGATACACCACCACCCAAGATGAATTGGCTGCAAGGCAAAGACGGCGAGCAATGGGGCGAACCGGATGAGGTGTTTATCTTCCGTCAGCCAGACAGCACTCCACTCATGTACGAAGCGCGCTGGAATATCACAGATAAAAAAACCGGCGAAATAAAAAAAGAGTGCCGCTGCTTTTCATGGGGCAAGCGTGGCAATAGCGCGCCTGCAAAATGGGAATGTTCTCATCACATGCCGCCGCGCCCATTGTACGGGTTGGACATGTTGGCGAAGATGCCGAACAAGCAAGTCGTAGTCACCGAGGGGCCGCGCAAGGCTTTTTACGCGCAGCAGCTTCTTACCTCGTTGCCGTGCATAGGATGGGCTGGTGGTGCTCAAGGATGGTCGCGTACTGACTGGTCTCCTATCGCTGGGCGCAATGTGATTCTGTGGCCGGATGCTGATAAGCCTGGACGCGAGTGCATGGATGCACTGGCACAGCATTTAATAGGATTGGAATGCACCGTGCATATTCTCGACACAACCGACATGCCTGACGCATGGGATGCTGCCGATGCCGTGATGAAAGAAGGCTGGGATACGGCGCGAACACTTGAGTGGGCAAAGGCAAATAAGGGTGAAAAGATAGAAAAAAAAACGCCAGAGGAATTAGATGTTGCGCGCAGCGAAGATCAGCCTGAGTTGCCTCCGCCAGCAGATGATTATCTACCAGAACTAAAGCCAATTGTAATCCAGTCAGAAGGCGCGTTCACAGAAAACGGTATCACTTGGACTATTCCTTCTGATGTTTTCCAAGAAATTCAAGCTCCGCAAATAAATCCAGATTGCCTTCCAGCGTGTATCCGCGACTGGATGATTGACACCGCCGGAGTGAAAGGCGTTGATCCATCAATGCTCGCGCTCTCTGCCATCGTTGCCAGTGCTGGATGCCTGCATGATGAAATCAAAATTCAGCCAGAACGAACGAATCCTGGTTGGCAGGAGTCGGCTCGTTTATGGGGTGCAATCGTAGGTTCCAGCGGTATCAAGAAATCCCCAGCCATCGGTGCTGCTGTATCGCGCCTGAAAAAAATACAACTAGAGTTATCAGCGCAGGCCGCGCACAAACTGGATGATGTGAAGGCTCAGGAAATGGCCTTCGATTTGGAGCAGAAGGAATACATCAAGAAACTATCAAAAAAGGAATTCGCCACAAAGCCTCAGCGTCCAGAGCTTCCAGAAATAACGCGCTTGTTCTTTGAAGATGTGACTGTAGAAAAACTTGGTGAAGAGCTTAAAACCTCACCGCGTGGCGCATTCGTCTTGCGCGATGAACTTGCAGGATGGTTCGGCAGTCATTCAAAATACCGATCAACCGGCACAGACGCTCCTGAATGGCTGGATTTTTACGAAGGCGGTGCTAAATATATAGACCGCATAGGTCGCGGCTCGTTGTTTGTTCCTAATTGGGGAGGTTCAATTTTGGGTGGTATACAGCCATCAGCTTTGCAGAGAATCCTAGAGAACTTGCCTGAAGATGGTTTGCTGCAACGTTTCATGGTAATCAATGCAAGGCAGGGGTGCGAGGGCAACGAACAACCCTATAACAAAAATGCTAATGACCGCTATCACGCCATGTTACAACGGCTATTTGATACCGCGCCGACTCAAGAAATAGTGCATTTATCACTGGAAGCAAACGAAATACGCAAGCAATTGACGCGCCACTCAAATAAGCTGGTAAGGGCGCAACTTGTATCAACTGGGCTATGTTCACATCTTGCAAAATGGGAAGGGCTGGTTGCGCGTCTTATGCTTACCTTCCATGCTATCGAGTGCGCAGACCAGCGAATACATCCGCAATCATGCCCTGTTCAGGAATCAACAGCTTTGCAGGTGCAGTCTTTTATGATGAACTTTCTTCTGCCTCACACCATCGCGTTTTATATCAATATCGCAGGGCAATCAAATATAGGTCATGCAATTAAAAAGATTGCAGAGTTATGCCTTCTGCGCGAAAACGGAGAAATATCAACACGCGATATTGCTCAGGGGTGGATAGGATGGCGGCACTATAAGCCATTCGATCAGGAAACCGCCTTAAATGCTCTTGTTGAGCATGGGTGGATACATCCATCACCAAAGGCGCGAACAAGTCTTAAAGGCTTTCCTACGCGATTCTTGCTTAACCCGCGCCTGCATGAATATCACGCAGTCCGTATCGAGGAGGAACGTGAGCGGCGCAGCGTTGCAGTCGAAGCAATCAAAATGGCAAAAGATGACCGCAGAGCTGGCGTGTAAAAAAATTCCCAAGTTTTAAGGCTTGGGAATAAAGGCGCTGTGATGCGCCAGGGAGTAAGGAATTATACTGCGAATCTATCAGGTCAATGAGGATTAGTACTAAAAAAATGATGGTTGCAACTATGATGGCCATATTTCCCCCTTCTGTTGTCAATAAGCAATACCTCACGCCCCTCCATTAGCGCCTCCAGATACCTTAAAAGCCACGTTGCAGGGTTGCAGGTATACTGGGTAGGAGGATTGCGACAAGGCTCCGTTTGAAGCGTTAGAGTGTGTTGGTAGGGCATGGTTTATCCTCCGGCCATACCATCAGCCGCCAGCAGTTGACGCGCCATGCGGTACAGGTACAGCGGACATCCTGCACGTTCTACCATGCGGCGCGCGGCGAAGTTGCCTATTGAGTGGCGAAGATGTGCGGCTTTGAGTGCGATTTGGGCGTTGTTTGACATGATCTATCCTTTCCGATGTTATGCTATCCTGCCATGCTCGTCGAATTCATACCCGTTCGATTCGCACGTTTCCGCGATAGACTCGTCGCTTTCCTGATATTCAAAGTCAGCGACAATATCCCGTACAGCGGCACGGATAGCATCGTCAAATGCCGCCTTAGCGTTCCCGGTGCGCTCAAATTCCTTGTTAGGTTGCATCCGGCTTTTTCGCCCGATCAACCATTTTTGCAAGCCACTGCGCGCCCAACCTGCGCAGCTTGTCACGTCTAGCCGGGGTGAGTCGCACCGTAACAACTACGGTGCGCTCATCATCCGGCAGAGGCTTGCGGCCTTGACCCCTTCCGGTTCCCCCGTGAGTTGTCTTAGGCATTATTGATGGGGGCTACTGTCTCGCCGTCGAACCAACCAACAACATCTTTTCTTGCTCCGCCGGTCGGAGAGCTAACATCCTCAAGCCTGTAACTGATCGGTACATCTTGACCGCCAATCTCGTATCCACCAGACCGCAACACATGCCCTTTGCTTCCGGCTTCTGCTGCCACCAACTCCGCCACGCTTGTATATTTTTTGCTCATTTTAAAACTCCTTGATTATTTGCTCGGCACCGCATAATTGTCTCACCGATAAGTTCAGCGAGTGGTTATCATTATATGTATATTGATTAACATGTCAAGCGGATTATGATGATATATGTTGCAGCAACAAATAACCACAATGCTATTTGCAGATGTTTGTTGCAAAGAGAGAAATTGTAATATGATGATATATGTTGCATGGCGCGAGGTATATAAATTTTTTTTTGTTTGTTTATATTAAGATTTTACTGATTTTTTCTCTCTCTAGCGGCGGGCTTGCAACATATATCGTCAAAACAGTAATGCTGTGAGTTCGGGTATATCTTGCATGGTAGTTTGGCGCATTGTTGGATGTGCGGAAGCATCCTGATAGCGGAATGCCATAGGAAGCGTTTTAAGGTGCCCAGAAGCGATTGTTGTGTTGTGGTGCGGTAATGGTATCGGTTGGCGCAAAAAAACCGGCGCTAGGCCGGTTTAGTGGATGCTGCGTTATGGCTTAATATCCTCCAGTTGATACATGCCGCACCAGGTCGCGCAGGACGATGCAGCCGGGAGTGATGCGCTGCCATATTGCTCTGCGCTTTGCCCGGCGGATCGATCGGCAATAGGCAATGGCCGGGCGATTAGGGGCGCGGGTCATAATGCCACCCCGCCACGTTGAGTGGCCAGCAGTTGACAGGCCAGGCGGTATAGAGCCAGCCCCCCGCAGTGGCGCATGGCATAGCGGCGCGCCGCATGATTGCCCCATGAGGCGCGCATTGTGGCGGCGCGAAGGGCGTGGTGTGCTGCTGGTGTCATTGTGTTCATTATATCCCCCCATTTGTGGCGTTTAATCTATTGATCTCAATCTGCGCATATTTTCTTGCAGTTGCCGCGCTTGCTAGGCTGCCGTTGCTCGTTACTGGGTCGCACATTATCACGCTTGCAATATCACTCTTTGATCTACATCAAATAGTATGCATATTTATTATTGATATTTGTCAACTAATGTGGCTGCCTGGCTGCATGGCATCGAGTGCGCGTTATGTCAAACCAGTTGAGACTTCACTTGAGGTTAGTGCGCTGACGTTGGTGAGTGCTTACTAACATGGGGGGGGGAGGGGCATTGCGTTGGGTGTGAAGATTTAGCTATACCCACTCCCTCGCAACAAACCATTTACCCCTATTGCAAATGGCATAATGTTCTGATAGAATGCTTGCATTACATGGAGGGGATATGACACACGAACCGCTACGAGCACCGAGGACGAAGGCGGAGATAGCCGCGCAGTTATATTGGTTATCCGATCACATGCTGGATATAGCTACGAGCATTAAGCATTACTGCGATGATGATTCCTGGGCAGACAAGAGCGTAGAGATGATGGGAGCGTCTGCTATTGCTCGGGAGTGGGCTGACGAGATGGGGGTGGGATGAACATTACACAAACAATGCTGTCGGCGTTGATCGGCGCCGGAATGTCGCAGAAGCGCATAGCCGAAGCTCTAGGATGCAAGCAGCCTGCCGTATCGCTATGGCTGGCCGGCAAGCGTGTGCCGCGAGGTGATACGATGATGCGGCTGGTGGCGTTGCATGGTGAGAGGACGTCAGGATGAAACTAAAGCCGCTAGGTTACGCCAAGCTGGACATGCGCATTGCCGAGATGGGTGAGGATGCGGTGGTAATGGACGTTGCTACTCGGATTGCTGAAGGCTGCAACCCGAAGGGGATAGCGGATAACTTTGGTATTCCGTACATCGTGTTGAAGCAATGGCTTGAGGGGCATGGGGATATGGTTGCGCTGGCCAGGAGGGCGCATGCTGACATTTTGGTGTCGGAGGCGTTGGATGAGGTTACCAATGCTGAGACTGACACGGTGTCGGTGGCGCGGCTGAGGGCGGAGACGTACATGAAGGTTGCGGGTAAGCAGGACAGGATTGCCTGGGGTGAGTCGAGTCAGGCATTTGGTAGTAGTGGTGGGAATATCACGATAGTGATAGGCTCGGTTGAAGTTCCTGGAGCTGGTAAGGTTGTTGACATGAAGGATATTGAGGATAGTGGAGAGATATGATGAAGAAGATTATTTTCGCAATACTTATAGCGATGTCGGCAAATGCCTATGCTGGAATGTGGTCGCTGGTGAAAAGTGATTTTGTTGGCAATGGCTGGATGTGTACTTATCGGCTGGACAACACGAATTATGTATCGACGATATTCTCTAAGAGTTACTGTCAGTCTTTTATTTTTCAATAATGTCTGAATTAAAAATTGACCTTTTGCGATGGCAGAAGAGTGTCATTCAGGATGATGCTAGGTTCAAGGTGATCTGCGCTGGCCGGCGTGTTGGTAAAACACGGTATTCGCTGACTGAGTTGCTTATCAAGGCAACAGAGCCAAAAGAAATAGATGCTGATACCTGCGTCATGTTCATTGCCCCGACAAACAAGATGGCGATGGATTTGGCATGGGATCAATTTTTGTTTTTGGCTAGGCCGCTGATAGTTAAGTTCAATATCAACGACCAGGATATACGGCTGCGCAACGGGATGAAGGTCAAGATACGCGGTAGTGATAAACCTGACAGCCTTCGTGGTGGCAAGTTATATCATGTGACGCTGGACGAATATCAGGATATAAAACCGCAGACATGGGAGTATGCGGTACAGCCTGCGCTTACTGATTTGCGTGGGTCGGCTACGTTTATTGGTACACCTAAACCTGATGCGGAGGAATTCCGGCGTATCTATGACTTGGGGCAAAGTGAGAGTGCCACATGGAAGTCATGGCATTTTACTACTTACGATAATGAGTTGATTGACAAGGATGAAATAGAACTCGCAAAAGAAACTAAATCAACAGCTTCTTTCGAGCAAGAATACATGGCTTCGTGGGACACCACTGGAGCTAACATCCTGCGGCTGGAGTGGTTCAAGACTGGCGAGGCACCGAAAGGCGCATATTCTACATACATTGCTATTGACCCTGCTGGCTATGAAAGTGTTGCAGATAATGATCGCAAGAAGAAGCACCTGGACTACTTTGCGATTGCTGTAGTGAGAGTGTATGACGATGGTAAGTGGTGGGTGCAGAAGATTGACTACGGACGATGGGACGTGCGCGAGGCTTCAGTCAGGGTGCTGATGGCAATTAGGACGCATAAGCCGATGATATGCGGGATAGAGAAAGGCTCTTTATGTAGGGCATTAACTCCATATTTATCTGACTTGATGCTAAAGCATGGGGTATTTACACATATAGAACATATACCAACAAGTTCATCAAGTAAGGCGAACAGGATAACTTATGCTTTGCAGGGTTTGATGGAGCATGGCAGGCTTATATTCAATGAGAAGGAAGATTGGAGTGAGATTAAGCGCGAGATGCTTGCATTCCCCTCAACGAGAGCGCACGACGATCTTTTGGATGGACTTAGTATGGTAGCCCATATCGCAGTAGTTAGTTACGCAGACCCTGAGAAGTATCAGGGTGAGGAATGGACTCCGCTTGATGATATTGCGGGGATATAGCATGGTAGTATTGACTTTTCACATTATTTTCTGTAAATAGTATCTTCATTGCAAGCCAACTGCTATGCGGGAGATGTAATGGTTAGTCCATCCTATGAAAATACTGGTGTTATCGTTGAATCCATTGAGCCAAAGCCGAAAACAGATTTCTACGAGCCAACCGAAAACGACAAGGAGCTTACTAGCTTTGTTGTAGATCATGCGGACCGCTGGCGCGACTATCGCGACCAGAACTACATGGACGATTGGGAGCGATACGAGCGTGTTTTCCGTGGGAAATGGAATGCTGAGGACAAGCACAGGGACTCAGAAAGGTCGAAGATCATCTCTCCAGCAACCCAGCAGGCTGTCGAAACTCGTCATGCAGAGATTATGGAGGCTGTTTTTGGGCAGGGGGAATACTTTGACATCAAAGACGACATCAAGGACGTAAATGGTAGCGCAGTTGATGTAGAGCAACTCAAGAATCAACTGAAAGAGGACTTCGCGCAGGACAAAATCCGCAAAAGTATCGAACAAATTTCACTTATGGCTGAGATTTATGGCACAGGCATAGGTGAAGTGACCGTAAGCAAGTCAAAATACTACTATCCAGCAACAATACCACTTGATCAGACGCAGGCAGCTTACGGTGTAAGCGAAAAAGACCGTATTTGCGTCAAAATCAACCCAATCAACCCAAAAAACTTCCTTTTTGACCCAAATGGCACGTCAATAGACGATTGCATGGGTGTTGCTATCGAGCGTCATGTCTCAATCCACAAGATTTCAGCAGGAATAACCTCCGGCAAGTACAAAAAGGCCGATATTGGCTCTTTTTACAAGGACGATTCATTCGAACCTACGCAGGAAACACATCATTTTCAGGACGAAAAGGTGCTTTTATTGACCTATTATGGCCTCGTTCCGAGGGAATATTTGGCTAAAAAGCACTCAGATGATGATCCTGAAATCAACGAAGAAACAGAAGATTATGAGGATATGGTCGAGGCAATCATAGTCATTGCCAATGATAACATTCTCTTGAAGGCTGAAGAATCGCCGTACATGATGAAAGACCGCCCGATTATCTGCTATCAGGCGGATACAGTACCAAACAGGCTGCTTGGTCGCGGAACAATAGAGAAGGCTTATAATATGCAATGTGCCATTGACGGCTCAATGCGTTCGCACATGGATTCGCTGGCATTGACCACTGCTCCGATGATTGGCATGGATGCAACACGTTTACCAAGGGGTGCAAAGTTTGAGATCAAGCCAGGCAAGAGCTTTATGACCAATGGCAATCCTGCTGAAATTCTATTTCCGTTCAAGTTCGGCGCAACTGACGGTCAGAGCATGGAGACCAGTAAAGAATTTGAACGTATGCTGCTGATGGCGACCGCTACGATTGATTCCAACGGAACTGTGTCGCAGGTATCAAGGGATGGAAGCATGGACATGGCTACTGCAACCATGATCAAGAAATACAAGCGCACACTGGTAAATTTTCAGGAAGATTTCCTTATTCCGTTTATCAACAAGGCCGCATGGCGATACATGCAGTTTGACCCAGAGAGGTATCCATCTGTAGATGTGAAATTTCTGCCGACCGCCACGCTTGGGATTATTGCGCGAGAACACGAACAGAAACAACTGGCGTTTATGATTCAGACATTGGGAGCGCAATCGCCACTCACTCCGATACTTATGCAGGGTATTCTCAAGAACTCGTCATTGAGCGAAAGAGAGAAGATGATCGAGCAAATGGCGAAGATGAGCCAGCCAGACCCACAAGCTCAGCAAATGCAGCAACAGCAGGCTCAAATGCAGATTGCCATGCTTCAGGCGCAGATTCAGGAGACGCAGGCAAAAGCGCAGGCGCAACAGGCCAACGCGCAAAAGACGGTTGTTGAAACTCAACTTGCACCTGAAGAAACGAAAGCAAGAGTCGTCGCCGCGCTATCGACCAATCTCAATGAAGATGCAGAACAGAAGGACTTTGAGAAGCGTGTAAGGTTGGCTGATTTGATGCTGAAGGAAGAGGACGTTAGGTCTAATGAGCGCATTGCTTTTGCGCAGATGCAACGCAAGGGCAACGCATGAAAAAGAAACTCGCACAAGGCGCGATTGGAACTGGTGCAGGTACGCTTGCATACACAGTTCCAACTGGATATAAGACAAGAGTGACTGATATTGGTATAAGTAACACAACATCAGGCGCATTGTCGGTGAAGTTGTATTTTGTTCCTTCCGGCGGCTCTGTTGTCGCAGCCAACCTATTTCTTCCTGATTCCAGTATTGCAGGGAATGGTATGTTGCAGTTGGCAGGAGAGCAGATATTGAATGCTGGCGATTATATACAGGCGATTGGTTCTGGTTCGGGATTGACGATGAACATATCTGGTGAGGAATACAGATGAAAGTGACATCTTATCCAACGACAGCACTCACCGACACCCAACTTCGTGCATCTGCTGTACCTGTAGATATCAGTTTCAGGGATGGCGAGCATATTGATGCTTTTGGAAGGCTTCGTGTGTCGAATCCTACGCTGATCTTTGAATCGCTGTTTATTTATAATCTGCTGCCGTTGCTGTATGAGCAGTTGACCACAGGCACTGGTGCGGCAGTCTCGTTTGATACCACAAACAGACATGCGGTGATGACCTTTGCCAGCACACCTACGGGCGGTAAGGCTGCGATGCAGAGTTACTCATATCATCGGTATCAGCCGGGGAAGTCGCAACTGATTTCAATGAGCTTCAATTTCGTCGCGCAGGTGGCTAATTGTCTCAAGTTTATTGGGTACTCTGATGGCGTGAATGGGGTTGAGTTTCAGAATACCGGAACTGTGAATCGCTTTATTATTTACTCTGGAACGGATAACGGTAATCAGATTGCGAATCAGGCCGACTGGAACCTTGATAAGCTGGATGGCACAGGTGATAGCGGGATTACACTGAATATAACAAAGCGTCAGATTGTCATAATCGACTTTCAAGCGTTGAATTCAGGACGGGTGCGCTGCGGGTTTTATATAGGCGGAAAGAAAGTCTACTGCCATGAGTATAACCATGCGAATGTGGCGACAACCTCGTTCGTGCAAAGCCCGACACTTCCGGTTAGAGCTGGGATGACCTGTACGGGGACTGTTTCGACGACGATGCACTATAACTGCTGCTCGGTAGTCTCTGAGGGTGGGATGGAGATGGCGCAGACTGGGTTAGAGTTTGCCAAAGACTTCCTTGTCACTGCCGTTGATGGGGTGCGGACACATGCACTATCGCTGAGGCCAAAGACTACATTCGGGGGCGTGACGAATCGACACGGTATTTCAGTGATTGAGATCAACCTGCTGGTGATTGGGAACTACCCGGTTGAATGGGCAGTTTGTTTTGGGCAGGCAATCACAGGCACCACGACATTCATAGACGTGAATACTACCTACTCAAGCATGGAATACAACATTCTAGGTACGGTGAGTGGAGATGCAGCAATTGTCGCTGATGAAGACTATGTGCCAGCGTCAAACCAGTCAAAAGGAGTTAGCTCAATGGCTATCACGTTCAGGTATCCGGTTACGCTTGATGCGGCGGGTGCTGTTCGTGCGCTAGGAACAGTATCGCTGGTATTGATGGGAATCGGGGGCAACTCTGTATGTCGAGGAGCTGTGAAGTTTATAGAGAATAGAGGGTAAGATCATGCCAACAATAGCAGAAATCCAAGCAGCACTTGCAGCAGTGTCGGTGAATTATGACGGATGGCTTGAATAGTGTATATAAATCAACGAGTTACAACGACATAATGGCATTAAAGGGGAGAAAGCTAAGTGACGGGCATATCTAAGGAACTAACTGCATACTACGAGGCTCGTTTCGAGCTATTCTCCACTAAGGGATGGTCAGACCTTATTGAAGATATTGATACAAGAATAGCCGCTATAAGCTCTATAAAGGGCATTAAAGGCATCGAAACATTAAACATGAGACAAGGTGAGCTGGATGCTCTGGAATGGCTTAAATCGCTTCCTGAGATGTCTGAGCAGGCTTACAAACAACTACAGGAGGAAGATAGTGCCAATTTATGATTATTTGTGTGACAAGTGCGGAGAGATTGTTGAAAAGTTAGCATCTCCGTCGGTAAGTGAAATTGGCTGCAAATGCGGTGGAATTATGCAACGTCAGATAGGTATGCCCAGGGTTATGCTCGATGGAACAAATCCTGATTTCCCAGGTGCTTATGAGAAGTGGGCAAGAGATAGAGAAAGGGCAGCTGAAAAGCATCGCAAGAAAAGCTATTACGAGGGCTGATTTTTTTAGCCAAAAATGAAGTAAGCACTCACTTATTGACATCAATATAGTGTTGTGATACAAAGAGAGTAAGTGTTCACTAACAAGGCTAGTCCCTAGTGAATGATTGATAACCCTAGAACCCATTTGGGCAGGAGAGTAATAATGGCTGAAGTGATAGATGCGGAAGTAGAGCAAGGCGAGATTGAGGCTGTTGAGCAAGAAATTGAACAACAAGAACCTGTAGAACAGAAGCAACCAGAGAGCGTAATTAACGATATTTTGCCAGCGAAATTCAGGGGTAAAACTCCGCAGGAATTGGCAAAAATCATTTCCGACCAAGATTCAATGATTGGCCGGCAGGCTCAAGAGGTTGGTGAAGTTAGAAGGCTCGCCGATGAATTGCTCAAATCGCAACTGAATAAACCGAAAGCCGAACCAGAGAAGGCTCAAGAAGTAGATTTTTTTGAGAATCCTCAAGAGGCAATTAGACGGGCGATAGCAAACAGTCCTGATGTATTGAGTGCCAAACGAATGGCTATTCAAATGCAACAGACTCAAGCTAAGCAGACGTTGGTACAAAAGCATCCTGATTTCACTCAGGTAGTTAAAGATGGTGAGTTTGCGGAATGGGTAAAATCCAGCAAAATCCGCACACAACTGTTCAACCAAGCCGAAGCTTATGATGTTGATGCCGCCGATGAATTGCTGTCCACCTTTAAGCAACTGAGGGCTTCAAGGCAACAACAAGTAACGCAAAAGATTTCCGAAGTTGAAAGTCATGCGCGGGACAAGACGTTGCAAGCAGTATCAGTTGACACTGGTGGTACAGGGGAAAGCTCGAAGAAGATTTACACGAGAGCCAAATTACTTGAAATGCAGCTTCGCCGTCCTAACGAGTACTCAGCTTTTGCTGATTCAGGTGAATTATCAAGAGCGTATCTTGAAGGGCGCGTAAGGTAACTTTAACTATCTAGGAGATTATCATGGGATTGGGAACTAATCACAGTACAGTAACAACCGCAGCAAATTTTATTCCGGAGATGTGGGAGAACGAAACTATTGCCGCCTATAAGCGGCAGGTGGTTTTGGGTAACTTGGTAACGAAGATCAACTTCAAGGGCAAGAAAGGGGATACTTTGCACATCCCTGTGCCTGCCCGTGGTGCTGCGTCTGCAAAGGCTGCAAACACTGAAGTAACCTTCATTGCAGATACCGCTGGCGTGATCGACGTGGCTATCAACAAGCACTTCCATTATGCGAAACTGTATGAGGATATTGCCGACATGCAGGCGATGACATCCATGCGCAAGTTCTATACGGACGATGCTGGTTATACTCTGGCAAAACAAATTGACCAAGACTTGCATCTGCTTGGCGCTTTGGCTAACGGCGGCGCATTGAGCGGAACTGGCACTACTTCGTATGAGAAAGCTGTTATCGGCGGCGATGGCTCTACCAACTTTTCCGGTGCAACTCCGGGAAATGGTACGGCTCTGACTGATGCTGGTATCCGCAAGATGATTCAAACGCTGGAAGATCAGGATGTAAACAGCCAAGAGCTGAAGCTGATTCTCCCTCCGGTTGAAGCTAACGTCCTTCGCGGTATCGCTCGTTTCACCGAGCAAGCATTTGTTGGTGATGGCAGTACCATCAAGACTGGTCGTTTGGGTAACCTGTATGGTGTAGAAGTTTACATCTCAAGCAACTGTCCGTGGGTTCACGTTGATTCTGGAACCAGCACTCAGTTTGTGTCGTTCTCCAGCACTACGCCAACTACCGGCACGGATGCTCTTGGTGAGACTGTAACCATCTCTGGCACTATCGCAAAGTACCGCGCTGGCCTGATGTTGCACAAGGACGCTATATGTCATGCAGAGCAAATGGGCATTCGCACCCAATCGCAGTATATTCTGCAATGGTTGGGCGAGGGCGTAGTTTCTGACACCATTTATGGGGTGAAAGAGCTGCGTGACTACGCTTCTTTGGCGGTCATCGTCCCGGCCTGACCTGCGTAATACCTAAGTTCGGGGGATGAAATACTCCCCCGCTCTTTAACGAACAAGGAGAACAATTATGTCTCGTCAAAGTATCGGAGTTCCGATTGAGAACATTCAAGAGGAGCATTCAACAGTAGCATACGTCCCTGCTACGGCAACTGCCACGGCAGACCAAGTGGCAACAGGGTATATTGTAACTACATCGGCCGCCGCAACAACCTTGACACTTCCAACAGGAACATTGCTTGGTCAGCGTCTTGGAGCTAAAGCTGGAACTGTTTTCAATCTGTTTGTAGATAACACTGGTGGCGCTGATGTTGTAACGGTAGCAGTTGCAACCAATGGCATTCAGTCTAATTTCGACCTTGAGATTACCGCTGCCACTGCATCTGTAACGCCAGCAGCAATCACGCCGCTTACCATTCCAAGTGGCGCAACTGGTTTGGCTCGCTATACGATCGTATTTTCAAGCCCGACGGCTTATGTGTTTACTCGCTCTGCGTAATCTGCGCCCCGCTCCGGCGGGGTTTTTAACATTGGGGGTTTCATAAATGAAAGTTATATTTCGTTGCAAGCGTAGTGGCAATACAGTATCATTTTCCAATCCAAATGACATAGAGCAACTCAGGAAGCATGAAGGTTACGAGGAGGTGAAAAATGCCGTGCAACAAATCGAAGAAATACCCCAAACCCCCACGCCGGAAGTAAAAAGGCGTGGCCGACCTGCCAAGCAGGATGAGATTTAAATAGTTTGCGGGGTGATTTATGTCAATCCAAGATGAAATTGCGGAACTTTATAGAATAAATTTAGGACGCGCGCCCGAATCTCAGGATGTGATTGACGCATGGGCTGCGCAATTTGGTTCGTCTGTTGACGCTTCAGAGAGACAGCAATTCGCAATGGCTGCGCTGCCAGAGTATAGGATGCAACAAGGACTGTTTTCTCCTATAGAACCGCCTCCTTATGTAGTACAGCCTACAGTCACTTCGCAAGCGGCAACGGCAGTTGAGCAGGTGGAGCAACAAGGTGCATCTACTCCAGCTACAATAACTGCCCTGAATAATGCAGCTATTGCATATCATGCCGCAGCAAACTTACAAATTGGTGATTCAAATGCAAAAGCTCAAGCAGTTTTGCAGGCTGGTAATGCTTTAACGGCCGCAATAGAGGCTAATGGAGGCTTTGCTGGGGCTGATCCTGGTGCTAACCCACAGTTAGCATCTCAACATTGGACTTCTATTGGAGGTCCAACGGGGACGTTTGAAGCCGAAATGAATCAGGCTTGGGACATTCATACTACGCATGGAAATGACGTATTTGATACTGTGATGTCAGTATTGGCTTTTGTTCCAGGACCTCATCAACCTTTTATTGCGGCTTATAACGCAATGAGTGCCCTTGAAAAAGGTAATATAATTTCGGCGATAGCGTCTGCTGCCGGTGTTGGTGGCATCAATGCAGCCAGTACAATTGGAACTGCTTTAGGGGCTACAGGGAATGTTGCTCAGGCTGTTGGGAATGCGATTATTTCTGGAGCAAATGCCGCCGCTACAGGTCAAAATATTGGGCAAGCAGCGTTGACTGGCGCGGCAATCTCAGGACTTAGTTCGGCAGCAAAATCACTCATTCCTACAGCAATGGGAGGGACTAATTCAGCTACAACGATTACGGACGCACAACTAGAATCATTGGTAAATGACTATGGGCTTACAAATGAACAAGTCCAGGGTGCTCTTGATGCATGGCAGCAAGGTGGAACTTTAACTGCCGCTCAGTCTAGTTGGGCAGATCGTATTATCAATACTGTAAGCCAAGGCAATCCAACTGATCCAGCGTTGGAAGGACAGCGCACCACTGTTCAAGTAACAGGAGGGGATCAAGCTGGAACGTCTACTACACAAACAGGGAATCAAGTTACAGTTACTAGTCCAGATGGAACAACTACTACTCTCACTGCTACTACGGGTGCAGACGGGAGCCCTGTATATACAAACAGTCAAGGGCAAGTAACCAATACTTATGGTGATCCTATAAATACTGATGGCAGTACTGTAATAGGAGGGGGTGGTAATGATATCTTTACTGGAGGTGGCAGCACTATAACAGGTGGTGGCGGTAATGATATCTTTACTGGAGGTGGCAGCACTATAACAGGTGGTGGCGGAAATGATGGTATTTTAACTGATTATGAGTACCAGACCGGAGAAGATTATGGTATAGATTTTGATACCGAACCATTCGACTGGTCAAACCCATCGACATATCCGTGGCAAAACATTTTCTCCGCTGCTGGAGACTTGTTTGGTGGGTATTTGTCAGGAGAGGCCGCTACTCAAGCAGCACAAACTCAAGCCGCGGCTCAGGTAGAAGCGGCAAGGATAGCAGCAGAGGCTGCTAGATTTCGCCCTGTTGGGGTAACTACTCGTTTTGGACAGTCGCAATTTGGCTATGACCCGCAAGGTAATCTCACTTCTGCCGGGTACCAATTAAGCCCCGAATTGAGAGCGCAGCAAGACGCGTTAATGATAAATTCAGGACAGAATCTTGCACAGTGGCAACAAGCGACCCAATTGGCCGCTCCGTTACAGACTGGCGCTCAACGCGCAATGGAACTTGGGCAGGGTTATCTTGCGAGAACTCCACAGGAGCAAGCAGCGCAATATATGTCTGAGCAACAAGGTTTGCTTGCCCCTGGCCGTGAGCGTGAGTTGGCAGCATTGCAAAACAGATTGCAGGCACAAGGACGAGGCGGCTTGGCGATTGGCGGTACTTCAACAGGTATGATGGCGGCCAATCCTGAGATGGAGGCTTATTACAACTCAATACGCCAGCAGGATTTGGGACTTGCCGCACAAGCAACGCAAGGTGGTCAGCAGTACGCTACATTTGGCGCCGGGTTGATGGGTACTGGCGGCGATTTGCTGAAGCAAATGTATGGAACTCAAACAGCAGCATTTCAACCTTATCAAACAGCATTGGGCGGCGCTCAACAATTGGAGCAACTTGGACAGGAACCGATGAACTTGGGCGCTTCGCTCGGCTCGACCGCTTCTGCCGCAGCCGCTGCTGCCGGAAACGCTCAGGCACAGGGTATGTGGGGAGCGGCACAAACAATGCAGCCAGCGAACGCCTACAGCCCTTGGGGGGCATTGCTGAGTGGTGCCGGACAAGCTATTGGGCAGTATGGCCAACAACAGCAGCAATATAGATTCGATCCATTTACAGGAAGGGCATTGTAATGGCCAATAATATCGTGGAAGGTCTTTTTGGGCTTACACCATCACAAGTGCAACAACAGCAGCAAGCACAGATTGATGCTGCGGCACAGCAGTATGCGCGCGCAGCACCATTTGAACGCGCCACGGCGCAGATGTACCGTGGTGGCGCAGGATTGGCTGGGCTTGGTGCTGGTATGCTTGGCATGGAGAACCCGCAAATGGCAGCAGCACAGCGCACACAAGCATTGGCGCAGGGCGGAGATTTGACCACTCCAGAGGGATTATTCGCCAAAGCCGAGCAATTCCGTGCTGCTGGAGATCAGCAGACTGCTTTGAAATTGGTAATGCTTGGTAAAAAGATGCAGGCGGAGGAATTGGAGGCCAGGCAGTCGGCAGAAGTTAAATCTACAGAGATGGCAAGGAATTTGGCGCAGGCTGCAAAAGCACAAGAGCCACCCAAAGAAGAAATGACCGCAGACATGAAAAACGCTGCTGCTTTGGCAGATTCAGTTGCAGATCGTGGAACTCCTGAATGGAAATCTGTATACATGAAAAATCTTACCCAATTAACAGCTAAAGGTGAGGGCGGTGCCGTGCCTAACATAGTAAGATTGCAACAAGTGCGGAAACAACTGGCTGATGTAAATCCTAACGATCCAAGAATAGCACAACTTGATGCAGCTATAAGGAAAGAGACATATATCAAGCCTGAAAACGAGCCGCAGACAGGAATGAAGCCAGCAGATGAGTTGCGTTTTATGAATCAACATAGTAAAGATTATGAAAGGGCTGTAGTAACCATAGATAGTTCATCTGATGCGCTACGCATTACTGAGTCTATCGAAAAAAATCCTAAATTCGGATATTTATTTGGTGGATATACTGAGGCTGCATTGTCGAAATTGGCTCCAGGAGAAATTGCTGGGCTTCAAAGTGAGATAAATACATTAAAGAGTAATTTAATGTCAACAGGGCTTAATTTAGTTAAAGCGGCTAATTCGGCTGGTATTGGGGCTATCACCGAAAAAGAATGGCCTATATTCGAGAGAATGATTGCAGACTTAGACCCAAAAATGGACGAAAAAACTGCCCGCAAAAAGTTCGCTGAGATTAAGAACTTTTTCGATGGAACGCAAAAACGTTCTTCGGAAAATTACAAGAAAAAGTGGGGAAAGAAAACTGATTTCTATGATCCTAGTGTTGAGGAAATGATAAGAAAGCCAGCGGATGGCGGTTCTGCCGCCACAGGCGCATCCGGGAAATGGGAGATTGTTAGATAATGGCTGACACTCAAATATATAAAGTGCGCGATCCCAATGGTGCGATACGCGAGATTCGCGGGCCTGCTGGTGCGTCTGATGATGAGATTATATCTCAGGCACAGGCATTATTTGCTGGAGCAGAACAACCAGCACAGCAACCAGCACAAGCTGCACAACCAGCACAAGAGCCATCTATGATGCAGCAGATAACTGCGCCATTTCAACGTGCCGGTCGCGCCCTGAATGAGGTTGCTGGAACTGTTGTGGAACCTGCTCTGCAAATGGGATTAGGCTTCGCAGGGAAACCAATATCAGAAATTGCAGGTATGGCTGCTGCTGGAAGAGAGCTTATTAGCCCTCAAGGTGGCGACCCAGAAGCATTCAAGCGAAGCATTGCAGAGCAATTTACATACGAACCAAGAACTGCTGGTGGTAAATTTGTTTCAGAGAAGATTCTTGCCCCTATAGGTGGTGCAATAGAATCTGTGGCGGGCAAGGGTGGAGAGCTTGCAAGGAAAGGATTGGAACTTGCAGGAGTAAGTCCGATACCGGCAGAAATTGCTGCTGGCGGAGTAAAAGAAGCATTAATGCAAGGAGTAGGATTTGCTGGCGTAAAGGGCGCACCTAAAGCGGCTGGTATTATTGAATCATCAAACGCTGCTAAATTGGCAGCATTGAAAGAAAAGTTATCTTTTGAGGCAAAAGGTAACCGCATACTGAAAGAAGGTAAAGATATTGGTCTTATTGGCACTGTCGGAGGAAAGTCACGCATTGCTACTGGCTATGCAAATCCAGAATATTATATTTCAGTAAAAAACACACAAACAGCTACAAAATCTCTTGCTGATGAAGTTGGAATAAAAGGGGCAATTACTGATGATGCAGTAGCGTCAAAAGTTGGTGAGCTTTCTCAAGATTACGCAAATGTATCTAAAGCTCTTGGTGTTAAAGTAAAAATAACACCAGAGTTCAAAAAAGATGTTGCCTCTATGATGACCGATATGGCTAACAAGATGAAACAGAACCCTACAGCATACAAAGGGTTTAGTGGTGTTATTGACGATCTAAAAACACAGTTATCATTGAAGGAAATGGATTCTGCTATATTGATGGATTCTATTCGCAAATTTCGTGAAACAGCTCGGATTGCTGAAAAGCGTAAAGAAATTGGCATGGTAGAAAAAGAAGCTGGAGAGGCAAGTTATAAATTAGCAAATATGTATGAGAATATGATTGAGCAAAAACTTGTAGGGAAGAAAGCACTTCTTGATAAATTCCGCGATTCTCGTACAAAACTCGCAAAACTTCACTTGATTGATGCTGCGCGAATGAGTGATGACTTGATTGATATGCAGAAATTAGGAACACTTGTTGGAAAATATGCGAATATAGAGCGTCCGGTAACTGGAGCATTCAAAACTGTCGCTGAATTTGCAAACACTTTTAGGGATATATCAAGGCATCCATCATCCATGAAAGCTCCGGCTGGAGGACGATGGGATATACCAGCAGCACTTGCTGGAACCACTGGTGCAGCAATGACTGGCCATCCTGCTGCTCTTATTTCTACTATTCCTGCTATTGCTCGCCCAGTAATTCATTCTCTTGCCGAACGTGGAATGCTTCAAGGAAAGACTCCATCTTATGAATTATCAAGATTACGCCGTAGCGCACCAGCAGCAACACAAGCTGGAATGCTTGGAACAGCTTTCTCGCCTTATGTTAAGGAGCAAGAATAATGGCTACTTATTTGTCTTTAGTGAATGACGTTCTTATCAGACTGCGCGAGCAGTCGGTATCAACCGTCAACGAAACACCATATTCAACGCTTATCGGTAAGCTGGTAAATGATACCAAGCGTCAGGTCGAGAACGCTTGGATGTGGGACGCATTGTCCACGGTGAAAACTGTAACCACAGCCAGCGGAACCAGCACATATACTGTCACTGGATCAGGCTTGTATCCACGGGGTGCAGATATAAATGACACAACAAACAACTCAAAATTACGCAATGTGCCAACTCAGTGGATTATTGACCGGCAGCAGTTATCGACCGTTCAGAACGGCAATCCAATTTACTACGCATGGAATGGTAACGACGGAACTGACAGCAAGATAGAACTATATCCTACGCCAAATGGCACGTTCAGCATCAGCATCAATTTGACTGTCCCGCAGGCAAAGTTGTCTGGTGATAATGACGTTCTGACGATTCCGGCAGAAGATGCCGTTGTTGCAGGCGCTTATGCCAGAGCATTGGTAGAGCGCGGCGAAGATGGTGGATTATCATCTAGCGAGGCGTTCGGGCTTTATAAAGGTATTCTGGGAGATGACATTGCTATGGAAGCCAATCGGTTTATGGAAAATGATTGCTGGAGCGCGGTGTAATGGCTCAGCCAATACAACCATTTTCCATAACAGCACCAGGCTTTTATGGGCTGAATCTTCAGGATTCGCCTATAGATATGGACATGAAGTATGCGCTGAAAGCAAGCAACTGCATTATTGATAGCGCTGGTCGCATTGCATCGCGCAAAGGATGGGCAAAGCAACATACAGCTAACACGGAGTTATCAACAAGCAATGTAACATGCATTGGTGAGCTTGTGAGTAACACTGGTACAGTTACCATGCTGTCTGCTGGTGGTGGTTACTTATACAAATTGGTCGGCACAACGCTTACCACATTGACTTATGGTGGTGGCGGTTCTGCCCCAACGATAAGCGCAAATAACTGGCAATTTGTTCAACTCAATGGTATCGGGATATTCTTCCAGCGCGGCCACGATCCGCTGATATACGACCCTGCTGTATCAACTACCACATTCAGGCGGTTGTCTGAACACGCCACTTATGCGGGCACTGTACCGCAGGCCAATACAGCCATTAGCGCATACGGGCGCATCTGGTGTGCAGATACTGCAACCGACAAGAACACGATAACATGGTCTGACATTATCACCCCGCAGATATGGACTGGTGGAACGGCTGGAAGCCTTGACTTGCTTGGGGTGTGGCCTGAAGGTGGCGATGAGATTGTGGCACTCGCCGCGCACAACAACTTCCTTGTTATCTTCGGGAAAACGCAAATCCTGATATACAGCGGAGCAAATGATCCGGCTTCAATGGTCTTGTCCGATACAATCTCAACTGTTGGATGTATAGCGCGAGATTCCATTCAGAATGTTGGTCGTGATTTGATATTCCTGTCCACATTAGGGCTTCATACTCTTGGCAGAGTTATTCAGGAAAAATCTTCTCCGATGGCTGATTTATCCAGAAATGTCAGGGATGAGATTGTAGGGCATACTGCTATTGAAGCAAATCCTGCGCTTATCAAATCTATTTATAGCACTGAAAACGCTTTTTATCTTTTAACTTTTCCTACAGCAAGCGAGGTATATTGCTTCGACTTGAGGGCGAAACTTGAGAATGGCGCAGCAAGGATGACAACATGGACTAGCAATGTTCCTACCGCATTCTGCTCAACGTCAACTGGTGTGTTGTATTTTGGCAAAGCCGGTTATATCGGAAAATACAGCACTTATCTTGATGACGCTTTGACATACAGGATGGCATACATATCGCCTCATATAGACTTTGGCGATCCCATAATGACCAGCATTCTAAAGAAGATTATCATCACTACCGTCAGCATAAACCAGCCCGTAATTGTTAAATGGGCTTTTGATTTTCTGCAAAGATTTTATTCCCAAACAGTAACCGTAAATGCTGGTGCTGCTAATGCGGCCTATTACAATACCAGCGAGTATAATTCAGGCGCAGAATACACCACGCCTGTTGCTGCTACTGTTGTTGGTGTCAATGCAAGCGGTGCTGGTAGAACGATACAAGTAGGGCTGGAATGCAACATAGATAACAAATTACTATCGCTGCAAAAGATAGACATATACACAAAACGCGGTAAATTGGTTTAGGAGAGAATCATGGCAGCTTACGTTAAAATAACTGATTTTTCTGTAAAAGATAATTTGCTGACCGGCAATCCTGAGAAGGTTGTTACCGGGGCAGAATTGGATGATGAATTTGACGCAATCGCCACTTCCAGCAATCTTAACTACACAGAACTCAATAATGCTGTCGATGCGTCATTCATCAAGTGGACATTCAACTCATCCACGACGATGGCTGACCCTGGGGCAGGCAATATACGTTTCAACCACGCAACGGCATCCAGCGTTACAGCGATTGCTTTAGATGATCTGACAAGCGGTAGCGCAGACGTGTCTGCATTCGTTGTGTCTTGGGATGACGTAACTGGAAGCACGAACAAGGGAACGATTCAATTCAAGCAAGGCAATATCTTTGCGATTTACTACATCACCGGCCTGACTGATAATGCAGGCTGGACACAGCTTGCAGTAACTTATGTATCAGGCAGCGGTACCTTCGTTTCTGGCACCGAGACTTATGCAAGCTTCTTCAGGACTGGCGAAGCAAGCGCAGATGTATCGACTGTTGCTGGTATCAGCGCTAACGTGACCACTGTTGCAGGAATATCAGCGAATGTTACTACGGTGGCTGGCATATCTGGCAACGTGACCACTGTGGCGGGCATCAGTGCGAACGTCACGACTGTTGCTGGCATCAGTGCCAATGTGACTACGGTGGCAACGAATAACGCCAATGTAACTGCTGTAGCTACAGATATTGCGAACGTGAACGCAGTGGGCGCCGACTTGCTGGAGCCGACCTCTGAGGTTAATACCGTTGCCACTGATATTGCGAATGTGAATACTGTCGGAACAGGTATAGCAAATGTAAACACTGTGGCGGGCATCTCCGCGAATGTGACCACGGTGGCGGGCATCTCGGCTAACGTGACTACGGTGGCAGGCATATCCGCGAACGTTACGACTGTAGCAGGTATTTCGGCAAATGTTACGGCTGTGGCAGGAAATGCCACCAACATCAATGCTGTTGCAGCAGATGCCACGGATATTGGCGTAGTGGCGGCAGCAAACACGAACATCGGCACGGTCGCCACAAACATCGCTAACGTAAACACCGTTGCCGGTATCTCCTTAGACGTATCCGCTGTCGCCGCGCAATTCATCGGGTGGAACTTCAGCACGACCACGACGATGGCTGACCCCGGCAGCGGAATCATGCGGTTCAACAATGCTACTCTGGCAAGCGTGACGGCGATTGCACTGGATGATCTGAATTCTGCGGCGGCGGATATATCTGCCTATGTCGTTACTTGGGACGATGCGACTGGTTCTGTTAAGGGGACTATTACCGTCAGACAAGGTACGGCCAACTTCGCGATATTTAATGTGACTGGGCTTACTGATAACGCCGGGTGGACTGAGGTTGCAGTGACGCATCTGTCAAGTTCTGGGACATTTGCGAACGCTATTCTGACATTTGTTGACTTCGATAGGAGTGGGAGTACAGGGGCTGGCATCACCGAACAAGCAACCGGCTTCACTGCAACAGGAGGCACAACACCCAAGACGCTGACGGTGGATGCAGATTTCACGACGAGCGGATTCCAGACAACAAGTTCCCCCCAATTCGCCGGAATCAACCTAGGCCATGCCTCAGACACGACATTGACGCGCGTATCAGCCGGAGTCGTTGCAGTTGAGGGAGTGACTATTGCTACTCTTGGCGCAAACACCTTCACTGGTCAGCAGACCTTTGCTGAAACGATGGACACCGTTTACACCATCACAGACGGAGCAGCATTCGAGATTGACCCAGTGAATGGGAATGTGCAGATAGTCACGCTTGGTGCTTCGCGTACTCCGGCCGCAACGAACTTTGCGTCTGGGCAGTGTGTAATGCTGGGTATCGACGACGGCGCTGCTTACTCGGTGACATGGACTACAGTTGCTCCGACTTGGGTTAAGGCAGGCGGTACTGGAGCAGCCCCTACGCCGGCTACGACTGGTTATACGTGGGTGCTGCTGTGGAAGGTTGGCGGCACGATGTATGCGGCTGAAGTAGGAAGCCCATAATGAGCGCGCTTAAATTTGCAGCGGCTTGCGGGGCGGCGGCTCCGCTTTACGTGGATGACGTTTTCAGCGCATACACCTACACCGGCAATGGCTCAACTCAGACGATCACCAATGGGATTGATCTGGCGGGTAAGGGGGGGATGGTGTGGAAAAAGGCTCGTACTGGGACATATGGGACATCATATCACCACCTTGTTGATACGGTAAGAGGTGCAGATAAAACATTATCCACCAATGTAACAGAAGCTGAAAATCCATCTTCACAAACTATCACTGGATTTAATTCCAATGGATTTAATTTAGGAACCTCTCCAACATTTAATGATTCTGCCACGTCTTTCATCTCCTGGACTTTCCGCGAAGCTCCCAAATTCTTCACCCAAGCGCAAGTAACCGTCTCCGGCTCCAACCAAACCGTAGACCTATCCAGCCTTGGCACTGTGGGAATGGTAAGAGTCAAAAGAACTGACTCTGCGGGTAGCTGGTATGTCTGGCACAGAAGTCTTACCGCAGGTAATCTTCTAATTGGTGAAACGACCGCAGCAGAAGCCACGCTCGGGCATATCACGGTAAGCGGTACGACGGTTACGCTGGTCAATGGCGTGATTGCTGATGGCACATATCTGGTTGAGGCGTTTGCCCATGATACGAGTGCTGAGGGAATTATTCAGTGTGGTTCGGTTTCTGCTGCCGGATTTGTTGACTTAGGGTGGGAGCCGCAATTTGTCATTAAAAAGCGGCGGGATGGTAATTCTGAGTGGGCAATTAGCGACACTTCTAGAATTTATAGCGTGAGTAACCACGCATGGCTGGAGGCTCAAAGTTCAGCGGCAGAATTTAATGTAGGTAGTCAATATGAATACCCGACGGCTAAAGGATTTTACAATATAAGTAATTCGGCTCAAATCTACCTAGCCATACGCTGCCCCAACAAGCCTCCCACATCTGGCACGCAGGTTTACAACGCGATTGCGCGGACGGGGACGGGTGCTGCTGCTACGGTGACGGGGGTAGGGTTTGCGCCGGATTTAATGATAGTTGGCAATAAAACGGGTGTCTCTGGTATTACTGGGCATACAGCAGATCGTCTGAGAGGACAGTATCGCGGGATTGCTACAAATCAGACACAAGCAGAATGGAATGATGTCAGTCTTACCACGGGCTTTAACATGGATGGCGTTTCTCTTGGTAGTGATGCCTTCGATGGCGGCTTGAATAAGGTGATGGCGTATGTCAACTGGTTCTTCAAACGCGCTCCGGGTGTGTTTGATATTGTTTGCTACACAGGGACGGGCGCAGCACATACCGAAGCGCACAACTTGGGGGTGGCGCCTGAGTTGATGATTGTGAAGAAGCGCAGCGCTATAGCCGGTTGGTATGTGTATCATGCTGGCAATACTGCGAATCCCGAGACTGATTATCTTGTGCTGAATACAACAGCGGCAACATCTGACCTTGATACACTCTGGAACGACACCGCGCCGACTGTCTCAGTGTTTACAGTTGGGACATCCGCATCAACAAATGACAGCGCTGTCACTTACGTCGCCTACCTCTTCGCAACCCTAGCTGGAATCAGCAAAGTCGGCAGCTACACCGGAGACGGCACAACAGGCAAGGCTATCGCCTGCGGCTTCGCAGCTGGTGCGCGGTTCATCCTCATAAAACGCACGGACTCAACTGGCGATTGGTTCGTATTCGATTCAGTCCGCACATACCCCGCTGGCAACGATTATCATCTGAGCCTGAACACAACAGCGGCGGAAGTGGTCACGACGGATGACGTTGACTACGACGCGGTAGGATTCTTGGTCAATCAGAATGCGACTACGAACCTGAATGTGACTTCTGCAACTTACATCTTCTTGGCAATAGCCTAAAGGACAATCATGGCAAACTATATAGAACTAGCAACAGGTATTGTTAAATCTGAATCGCAGATTCGCAATGAGAATCCGCAGACTTCATTCCCTGCATTGTTTAGAGCGGATGGATACGAGGTAGTCTTTCCCGCTCCGCAACCAGCATACGACCCTATCACTCAGTTCGTGCGGGAGATTGCACCGGCACAAACTGTATTAGGGACTTGGGAGCAGCGCTGGGAGATTGTCGCATTGGATGTTGAAACAATCGCAGCGAATCAAGCCGCAGAATTGCAGCGTCTCGCCAATATCGAAGCACAGCGCATCGCATCACTCTGGCAAGGCGCGCATGATTATGAGTATGCGCAGGTATCGGGTTCAGCTATTGGCCTGCTGGCAATCGGTGTAATGCAGGCTAAACCGAAATGCCTCGCGGTACAGAATTGGATCAGAACGCTCTGGGCTGAATACTACACGCGCAAGGCTGGAACCTCGACAGACTACGATTTCTCTGTGGCCGGTGCTTGTCCTCATTCCGTGCCGGAACTGATGGTGGAACTGGGGCTGTAATGGCAACCGCCTATTTCCGGCAGGTGTTTGTTGCGGCTGACCAGCTTGTAAATGCGATCTTCGGCGGGTGGGCGGACGAGACTTTCAGCAGCCGCTGTCACCGCGAGAATCCGCGCAGGGCAAAGATCATTGACGCAATACTGTTTTTCGATAAAGAGCATTGTCAACGCAGTTTTGAATCAGAACAACTACGCCGGTATTTGCCACCGGAGCTGAGGGGTTAATGATGGAAGCAGATCGCCGCGCACCAATATCAGACGATGACATTGCCCGTATTGCTGACGCCGTTGCAGTGAAGGCGCACAACGCATTCCAGATCGAGGCCGAGAAGCATTACAACGACCACAAAAAGCTGGATGCTATGCTCGAAGCCTACGACAATGCGACAAATATTTTCTGGAAAACATTTCTCGCGCTGATAATCACGGGCGCGCTGGTTCTTGCTGGCATGACAGCATCGAAAGGGTTGAAGTGATAACTGAGCATTCCTACTGGATGGATCGTGACAGCCGTTATCGGCTCGAATGGACTGACACGATCAAATGGGCGGGGCGCGCCACGGTGGTAGCCGTGAATAAGCTGCTGGCGATGGCTGAGGTCGACGGTATCGTGCGAGACACCGTGTCAAGCGGCTGGAGGCCGCAGAGCGTCAACGATGCGACGGCGAATGCGGCCAAGACAAGCAAGCACCTTACCGCCGAAGCTTGCGACATTCTCGACCCGGACAGAAAGCTGGCGCAGTGGTGCGTGAACAACCCGAACAAGCTGGCTGAGTGTGGGGTGTGGATGGAAGACCCGCGCTGGACGCCGACATGGGCGCATCTGCAATGCGTCCCGCCGAAGTCAGGTAAGCGGATATACATCCCGAGTAGCGCACCGCCAAAAGCTCCTGCGCTCGAAGGACAGAAGCCATTACCTGAAAGGATCGTGACATGATCGACATACCTAAAACCACATTCGGTATCGTCCTCATATTGCTGGTAGTCCTCGCTTGGATACTCGCTTGGAAAGCTACGCACAGTAATAGCGACTTCGATTTTTCCAGCGCATTCGTTGACCGTGATGGCAAGACTTCGATGGGGCGCATCGGCATATTTACCGCGCTCATCTGCTCGACATGGGCGTTCGTGTATCTGGTGCTGAACGACAAGATTACTGAGTGGTATTTCACAGGCTACATGGGCGCTTGGGTGTTGCAGGGCATCGGAAGCAAATGGGTGGAGAACAAATGAACGCCAACTGGATCATCTTCATCCTTGGAATTTCGTCAGGCGCACTTCCATCATGGTGGATTACATCAACGTATTATAACGGGGTGCTGTCGGCAGAGCATGAGGTGCAGCAAGAACTCGTTATAACGCAGCAGGAACAAAACAGGCTGGCGTTGCTGGCCTATGCCGACCGCATTGTTAAATCAGGAGTAGACCATGACAAAAACACTCGCACTATCCGCAATCTTGGCCGTGAGCTTGACGGGTTGCGCGTCAACTTTCCAACCTGTCCCGTGTCCGACATTACCGAAGCAGGAGGCCATCCAAGTGGAGCCGCCGGGGTACTTTCAGACGCAATGGATGCTGAATTTGCAAAGTTTCAAAAAGAGACTGGGCGGCTTATCGAACGATGTGACACGTTGAACATCGACGCTATTCGGGCGAATTCGCGATAGATTTCATTGGCTTCCTTTACGGCTTTTTCAAAATCGGTCATTTTCTTCTCCTGTTAAAATTGCGTTATACCTCTTATTCCACTCCTCGATCACTGCGCCACGTATTTCATCTTCGTTGCGGGCTTGCAGGGTGTTTACACGCACCTCACCGCAAGATGCTCCGCAGTTATCGCATTCGCCTTGCGCCCACCGGAACGTCGATCCCTCGGTTACTGTTATAGTTGTGCATCCGCAAAATGGGCATGGCAGCGGCAGACTTATGGCAGTCATTGCCATGCTTGAATATTCGTCGTTCATCATCATTTACCTCTCCGTAGTAAAGCCGCCTTCGGCTCAAAGCATGTCGAGCGTTGTCACTACCACCCTGTTCGCCATGCTCGCTTGCATGCCTTGGTTGGATGCTGCGTCATCAATTTTAGATAGCCGCGCAAATTCAGATTTCAATTCTCGCAAATGAATTTTTAATAATCGGCGCTCATCAGCCGGCCTGTCTTCGTCATCCGCCAAGCTTTCCATTTGAGCAAAAATCAAATCCGTCATCTGCGTCATAATTTATTCCTCTGCGCCGAGTCGTAACCGACCCTGATTGCGCTCGCAAACCAGGCAATCATGGCGCCGTGGTCACTTGCCTTGTTAAATTTGCAGAACTCGGTGGCCCATGCGGCCACATCCGTTGTTTGTGGCCAGGGCTTTCCGTCGTTACCGTATATCGCCGTGCCACCAGATACGGCGATCATTTTGCTTTCCAGCGGCTTTACATGCATCATTGCATCAGCAAATTTGATGAGCAAATCGAAAGCCTCTAAGATGCGCCAATCTTCGCTGACAGTGTCGCAAAGCGGGGCGCCATCCTCGCCACGATCGACAGCCTGCTTTGCCATTCTCAGCAAGTCTTTTTCCTTTTTTGTCAGTTTCATAGCAATCACACTCCCAAGCACAACATCAGCCCGAAGAACAGACCAGCCGCGAACCAACCCACCCACGGTATCCCTGCAGGCTCACACTCCTCGCGGATGGGCGACCAGCGTCCAGATAGATCGGTGCGCTCAAATCTCTTTGGGGCGTGAGATTCACCCCACGGATCGTAGTCGATGCTCATTTCAATTCCCCAATAATTGCACGATTGATTGCACAGGCTGCGTCCTCTAGTTCTGGAGCGCATCCTGTCAATGTAGCTACGCGGTCAATTAGATCAGCGATTATCAGCTTGCATTCTTGCAGGCTGGCGTCGGCGATGAACTCGGCAATTTCGTCCTGCGTTTCTGAGCGAGAAAAATGACGTGCTTTCTCGTGCGCAGCGGACATGATTGCATGTATATCTTCCATTGTGGGCAGTCCTTTGTTCATTTTCATCTCCTGTAATCTACTGCGCAAGCAAGGATTTGATTGCTGCATCCCATCCAGCCTTCCAGCTTTCGTAAGCGGCTGGCGGCATTCCTTTGCGGCTGTCGTACCATTTTTCGAATAGTGCCTCATCAATGGGCATTCGTTCATTTTCAGACATATTATCCACCTTTTACATTAAGCAATTTCTCCGCATCCTCGACGCAAGTAACGAACCCACCGAATCCTACAGCCCCGATGAAATTGGCCTGCTCGCGCTCTCGTTGATCTGTCGGCTTCTTCCATCCTGGACGCTTTACCTCTATGGCGAACATCCTGCCATCTTGTAACATGCCCCAATAGTCTGTTACGCGCATTTCAATTCCGCTGCGTTTCACAAACTTCCAAAACCACACAGGAACTGATGCGCCATTCTTCCCAGGCAGATATGCCGCGCCGCTGTTCTGCCTGACGGCGAACTTGACGTTAGGATGCACCGCAAGCAGTTGCGCGACTGCTTTTGATACGTCCGCCTCAAGTGGTATCCCGGACGGCTTAGGCACCGCTCTAGGCGCTTTCTGTGGCCTGCCGTGCATCGTCAGCGCGGTATATGATGCAGGCGTTGGATGGCCTGATAGCTTGGCGTACATATCCATTACTTTCGCATTTTCTGCCATTGTTTCGCGGAGTGGTTTTCGCTTCATATAACATGCCTCCATGTATAGAACGAGCAAATATCCCGCACGGTGCTGATGCCGCATCCATGACGTTTTGCCAGAGTTTCATAGCTAACCACAAACGCAAGATACTCGCTCCTGATCTTACGCACTTGTTCTGCTGTCAGTTTTGCGCGGTGGTGTCGGGCATTTCGCTTTGTCGATCTGCGTGTACCTGTTACCGACTCGGCAGTACCATGCTGCGAACCGTGGATGTTCATGGTTGCCGTACCAGCGATGGTTGCACTTTCATTCGTTCCTTTTCGAGCTTTAGGTTATCCAGCTTAATCGCCTTACAATCCTCGCACATCCTGCGGCGAGTTTTACCGCAATTGATATGCGTTATCTTGTCGGAATCAACATTCCGCATACATTGCATACAGAAGGATTTTTCAAACATGGCTAGAAAGGCACTTCATCGAATCCACCACTGGCATCAGCTTGCGGCTGATATGCGTTTGCCTTCGATGCTTCTTTCGGCTGCTGGTATTCGCGTTCTTTTGGCACAAAGAAGCTAATCCACCCGCTCCACTCTTTTCCAACTGGTACAGTCTCCAGCTTGAGCGACATGCCGCCGCCATCATGCTCGAATACCGCACCGACATTTACCCAGCGTTTCTTTTCCTGTCCTTGCGAATCTGTGTATGTGCCGGTGCTTACTGCTGCATCAAATACTTTTTTAGCCATTATTTTTCTCCTTCACCTATTAAGTTCTTACTTCCGGTTTGAAGCTAATCTTGTCCAGTCCGTAAGTCCATGCATTCGCCTCAAGTGCTGTCTGCATTTCTCTTGGCACTGGTAGCACAAAATCTCGTCCGGTGCCACATCGGACTTTCAGAAACCGCTCCATCCCGCTGTCTGGGATTTCTGTTTCAAGTAACTGCCCTATCTCTGCGTCATCATCAGTATCAATAATTCGCGCATTAAGCTCTGAGAGAATGCTATTCCATCCGACAATTTCACATGCCGCCCTACGTTGCTCGATGTTTTTCCATGTCAGCGCGTCTTTTGCGGACGGCTTCTTACCAGTGACCCATTCACCAGGAATCGCTACGCCATGCCAATGATAAAGCTCCCATCCATCGCGCCAGAGATGTGATGCACCATCTGCACAATGAGGTCTGTTTTGGTCATCTGTTTTTATAAATTCAGGAAAGTCGGAAACCATGCAAAAGTCCTCGTGCATCACGCGAAATCCGCCTTCTTTTGCCGCTTGTTCATAGTGCGCATAATTTATATATTCTGGCAATTCAAGGTCAAGCACATCACGGAACGCAGACAGGTACGCGCACCACGCCGCCCACATATTGCCGCCTTGGTACGAAGCGTACCATCTTTTTGCACATTCCAACCCTCCTTCCCCCGCCATATCAAAACATGCAGTAGCCGCATCGGTAGCCGCATCGGTAGCCGCACCGGTAGCCGCACGGGTAGCCGCATCGGTAGCCGCACCGGTAG
>Ga0209211_10001777_pt1 | contig 39270 bp, 35 predicted proteins | sample RifGroA2_FD_183992 | JGI IMG/M metagenome (GOLD analysis project Ga0209211, IMG submission 183992) | Groundwater microbial communities from Rifle, Colorado, USA - Groundwater A2 (SPAdes) (version 2) | ecosystem: Environmental > Aquatic > Deep subsurface > Groundwater | place: Rifle, Colorado...
CCCCGCCGCCCTTTGCGCCGAAAACCCCGGTGGCATGGGCCTCGTCCACCATAAGCAGGCAGCCGAACCGCTCCTTGAGCGCCACCAGTTCGCGCAGCGGACAGCGGTCTCCGTCCATGCTGTAAATGGATTCCACCACGATCAACGCCGTGCCGGTCCCCCCCCGTTTTTCCTTGAGCAGCTCTTCGAGATGATTGAGGTCGTTGTGCCGGAAGCGTACCAGACGGGCGCCGGAGAGGCGGCAGCCGTCGTGGATGCTGGCATGGTTCAGGCGGTCGCTGAAGATCAGATCGTGGCGCGCCGTCAGGGCGGGGATGATGCCGGCATTGGCCATGTAGCCGGAGCCGAAGGTGAGGGCCGCCTCTTTGCCCTTGAGGCTGGCCACGGCTTCCTCCAGCTCATGGTGCATCGCAAGATCGCCGCTCATCAGGCGGGAGGCGCCGGAACCAGCGCCAAACCGGTGCAGGGCCTCTTGGGCCGCCGCGAGCAAAGCCGGATGTTCGGCCAGGGCCAGGTAGTCATTGGAGGAAAAGTCGATCAGCTCCCGGTCGGCGTTTTCGGCCAGGGTGATTCGGCCGTTTCCTCGCCGAATCACCGGACGCAGGCTGCGGAGTTTCCCCTTTTCCCGTTGCTGCTTAAGCCAAGCTTTCAGATCGACCATAGCTCTCTGATCTTTTCGGCAAATTGAAGGTCTGCCTCCGGGGAGCGGCCCCGTTGGGTGAGATAGCCGCCGATCATCATGCCGTCGGCGCCGCCCAGGAAGGCGGAGCTTAAAAAATCGGCCAGGGCGGATTCGCGGCCGGCGGCCAGGCGGATGGCCGCCTTTGGTAAGATCAAGCGGTAGAGGGCGACGGCCCGGAGGATTTCCGTGATGGCCAAGGGGGGAAGCGCCGCGCAGGGCGTGCCGGCCAGGGGGATGAGGACATTGAGGGGCACGGAATCAATCCCGTATTCGACCAGGCTCATGGCCATGGACAGGCGGTCGGCCTCGGATTCTCCCAGGCCGAAGATCCCGCCGCTGCAGACCTCAAGGCCGACCGCCTGGGCCGCCTTGATGGTGGCAACCCGATCAGCAAAGCTGTGGGTGGTGCAGATCCGTGGGAAAAACTCCCGGGAGGTTTCCAGATTATGGTGGTAGCGGGAAAGACCAGCCTCCTTGAGCCGGCCTAATTCGGCTTCACCCAGAATGCCCAGAGAGGCACAGATCTTGATCCCCACCTCCTCCCGGATGGCGCGGATGATTTCCAGCACTTCGAGCAGATCATCGCTTGCCAGTCCCCGGCCGCTGGTCACCAGGGAAAAACGGCTCGCCCCGTTTTTTTTGGCTTCATGGGCGGCGGCGAGAATCCGGGCTTTGTCCAGCAGGGGATAAACCGGCGCCTCTGTCCGGTAATGGGCAGATTGCGCGCAAAAATAGCAGTCTTCGCTGCAGCGGCCGGATTTGGCATTGACGATGCTGCACAGGGAAAAAGCGGTCCCCCGGTGGGCAAGCTTGGTCGCCAGGGCCTGCCGCATGAGCTCGGCCAGGGGCAGGGCCTGGAGGTTGGCAATATAGGTGAACTGGTCCATAGGTAGTAGCCTTGGAAAAAAAACTAAACAGCGGCAGCAGATACCCTGCCCTATTTGAGGCCGAAGATCCCGCCCTTCTTGCCGGTAAAAGCCGGGGTGCGGCTTTCCGGCCTTGCTGGCCGGGCTTTCCCGGTTCTGGGCCTGGGGCTTTTGGGAGCGTAAGGGGAAGGCAAGGATTCTGGCTGTACGGCCAGGTCGGCGGGCGCGCCGCCCAGGGCTTCCTGATAAAGCTGAAAGAGCAGCAGGCCATCGGAAAAATAACTTTTGCGTTTCAGCCAGGCAGGCCAGCTCTGCTCGGCGCCGTGCCGGACAAAGAGCGGGAAATTTACCAGGAGTAAGGTGATCTCCTCTCTGGAAGCCCGCTTGACATTGAGGTGCTCCAGATGGGAATCAACCTCAGTGCGGAGGGTGCGGGCAAAGGCCTCCCTGCCTTCGGCCGGCAGATTCGCAAGGTTGAAGCGCGCCTGGGCCCAGGGCAGCAGCAGAACCGCGAGCAGAAGATGCTCCGGCAGGGGGGTGCCTTCAGTATGCAGACGGTCGATCACCTGGCAGAGAGCGAAGAGAAGGCGGCTTTGCTCCGAGGGTTCCTCCGGCCCCCGGCTGACGATCCCGTCATAGCAGGGCAGAAGGATAAAGAACAAACCGCTGGCCACAGCCAGCCGACACCAGGGAGCGCAGGCGCCGCTGTGCAGGTCTTTGAAGAATTCGTCCCTGACCCGGGAATCAGGGCAGAGGCGCAGGGTGTCCAGGTTGGCGACAATGGCCTGCCAGGTACGCTCTTCAATGGTGAACCCGCTTCTGGCCGCATGGCGGATGGCCCGCATCATCCGGACGGGATCCCTGACGATCCTCCGATCCGCTTCCCCGACCATGCGGACTATTCGGTTGTTAAGGTCGGCAACCCCCCCTGTATAGTCAATGATGGTGAAATTTTCTATTTCATAGAACAGGGCGTTGATGGTGAGATCCCGCCGGAAGGCGTCCTCCGCTTCGGAGCCGAAGGTGTTGTTGTGGGCCAGCACCTCGTCCTCTTCCCGGTCGCCCTCTTCAAACTCGCTGCGGCAGCGCAGGGTGGAGACCTCAACGATTTTGCCGCCAAAGAAAAAGACCTGCACCAGCCGAAAGCGGCGGCCGATGATCCGGCTGTTGCGAAAAAGAGTGCGCAGCTGCCCGGGTCTGGCATTGGTGCTGATGTCGAAATCCTTGGGGGTTTTGCCGAGGTAGAGATCGCGCACTGCGCCGCCCACCAGGTAGGCGGAAAAGCCTGCATCGCGGAGGCGGTGCATCACCTTAAGGGCCTCGCGGTCGATATCCTTGCGGGAGATGGGATGTTCGGCCCGCGCAATGATGAGGGGCTCCGGCAGGTCAGCGGATGAGGCCATGGGATTTTCCGAGCGGGAGGGCAAGGGGATGGGGCTCCTGCTTAATACGTCGCCGTAGGTTCTTTGTACATGGACTCGGCTTGGGAAATAAACTGGTCGAAAACCTCACGAACGGTGAGGATGTCCTTGATTTTAAAGACATTTTCTCCGGAAAAGACCAGGCCATCTTCCATGTTGCCCTCGCAGGCCGCGGTGAGCCGGTCGCTGATGCAGTAAACATGGTCGCATTTTTTCAGGCATTTGTGTTTGCATTCCTTGGCCTTGAGGTCGGCATTGCTCAGCAGCTGTTTGACAAAGGGGGTTTTGATGGCCCGACCCGGCAACCCAACCGGGGACTTGATCAGGGAAATGTCTTCCTGGCAGGCCTGGAGCATCGCCTGTTTGAAGCTTTCCGCCACCGAGCATTCCTTGGTGAGAACAAAGCGGGTAGCGATCTGGATGCCGTCCGCCCCGTATTTGTCCATCATCTCCGCCATTTCATAGCCGTTGGTGATGCCGCCTGCCGCGATCAGGGGCACCTTCTTGACCACCTTGCGGATCTCGGGGAAAAGCTCGCGCAGGGCCACGTTGGTGCCCAGATGGCCGCCCGCTTCCTTGGCCTCGACCACGATGGCCGCGGCACCCAGTTTTTCGGCCAGTATGGCAAAGGAGGGCGAGGAAACGATGGAGACGATGGGGGTATTGGTTTCCTTGCCGATCTTGAAGATATCCCGGGAAAAACCAGCGCCGGTGACGATCATGTCCACTCCGGCTTCGATGGACCCCTGGACCAGGCTGTAGAAATTCTTCATGGCGAACATGATGTTCACCGCGATGATTCCTTTGGTTGCCGCTTTGGCTTTGCGGATGTCAGCCTGGAGCTCTTCCACCGGAATGGCTGAGCCGCCGATGGTGCCGATGCCGCCGCACTCAGCCACGGGAATAGCCAGGGCCGAGGTGGAGACGCGGATGGACATGCCTCCCTGCACAAGGGGGACCGGGGCGGTGAACTTGCCTATGGTAAGGGGGGGTAGCTTCATGAAAGTCTGGTGCTCCGTTTAAATTTAGGGGCCGTTACGAAATAACCATAACCGTAACCGCAACCATTTCGTTACGGCCCCTTATGCCGAAGACGGCATTTCAATAGGACAATTATTTTTGCCCGACGGCTTAGGGGCCGTAAAGAAATAACAAGTCCATTTCCGAACATTTCGTTGCCGTTAATGCTACACCAGCTCCGCTGGTCATGATCTTTTAGCGGCACAGTTATTTTTTACGACGTCTAAGGATTAATGAGCAACTATGCTTTTTTTCGTTTTTTTTGTCAAGGAAACCCGATTGCTTCGTAAAATAAGGGAAAGGGGCGCCTGTCCATGGTACAGCTTCAAAAAAGTTGCCGCAGCGTAGCGGGAACCGTTGTAATCGTAGCTTTCAAGTCTGCGGTTGTCTACCCTTTCAACAAACCTTCCTGGTCCCAAAGGCTGGTTTTCGTTTTGGGGAGAAGAATTTTATCTTTTTTACCGGGTTCTGGTTTAAACTATTTAAAATAGCTGCGCTGTGGCGGGAAGATGTACTGATTTTTATTCGTCTTTGCAACATATATATGCGGATTAGAATGCTCATGCCTATTCACCCAAGCCGCATCGGCTTTGACATAGACGGCGTGGTCGCCAACACCATGGAGGCCTTTATCCGTCTGGCCCGGACGGAGTATGGGGCCAAAGTGCGGCCGGAAGAGATCACCGAGTTTCAGGTGGAAAATTGCCTCAACCTTGATCCGGTCATGGTGGCGGAAATTTTCCGCCGTCTGCTGGAAGAGCCTCTTGCCTGCGGCCTGCGGCTCATGAGTCACGCCCGTCAGGTATTGACCGGCTTCGCCGAGCATGGCCCCCTCACCTTCATCACGGCCAGGCCGCAAAAAAAGCCCATCGCCCGCTGGCTGAAAAAAGAACTGGGCCCGCAGGTCTATGGCCGGGTACGGCTGGTGGCCACCGGCGAGCACGACAACAAGGCCGTCTTTATCAAGGAAATGGGCCTGGACTTTTTTGTGGATGACCGGGTTCAGACCTGTCTGCAGCTCGCCCGGGAAGAGGGCATTCAGCCCATTGTCTACCGGCAACCCTGGAACCAGGGCAGGCATGCTTTGCCCGAGGTGGAGAGCTGGCGCTCCATTGACGCCTTGTGTGATGGGCCGCCGTTCGGGGAGGGTGCCTGGTGAAACCATGCTCCGCCTGCGGTCAGGCGATTCCCGACCATAAAGCTGAGTTGAGCAGCTTGCCTGCGCAAACGAAACTTATGCTCTTTGGGTATAAAAATCCGGTGCCCACGGTGGACATCATTATTACCCTTGGGGGCGGCGTTGTTCTGGTGAAGCGAAAAAATCCGCCTTTTGGCTGGGCTCTGCCCGGCGGGTTTGTTGATTACGGCGAGTCGTTGGAACAGGCGGCAGTGCGGGAAGCGTACGAGGAAACCGGCCTTTCCATCAGGCTTGGCCGGCAGTTTCACACCTATTCCGAACCGGATCGCGACCCCCGTCAGCATACGATAAGCACGGTGTTTCTTGCCACGGCGGAAGGAACACCCGTGGCTGGCGATGATGCGGGCGAGGTCGCGATATTTACCGAAGAATCGCTGCCGCCCCTGGTCTTTGATCATGCAAGAATTATGGGAGACTATTTTGCTGCCCAACGATCTGCCGCTTGAAATAAAGACCCGCATTCTGCTGGTGGATGATGATCCTTTAATCCTCGGGCTGCTGCAGACCTCCATGGAAATCATGGGCCATGACTTCGATACGGCTGCGGACGGCGAGGAGGCACAGGTAAAGCTCAAGCAGGAGGGCGAGTTCACCCTGGTTCTCACCGACCTGACCATGCCGCGCTGTGACGGCATGCTGCTTTTGCAGCATATCAAGGAGAAATATCCCGGAACCGAGGTCATCGTTATAACCGGCCATGTCGAAACCCATGGCTATATCGATGTTGTCCGGGCCGGAGCCAGCGACTTCATCATCAAGCCCTTCAGCATGGATGAGCTTGAGGCCAAGGTCAGCAGGGTAATCCGTGAGCAGACTTTGATCCGAAAGCTTAAGCATCTTTCCATGTGCGACATGCTTACCGAACTGTATAATCGTCGTTATTTTGAGCTAAAACTGCAGGAGGAAATACCGCGGGCCCATCGGCAAGGGTATCCGGTTTTTCTCGCCCTTTTCGATGTGGACCGGTTCAAGACATACAACGATCAGTATGGGCATCAGGCCGGAGACCGGCTTCTGCATGAGATAGGGAAAATCTTCATGCATTGCACCAGAGAGAAAGTGGACTGGTGTTTCCGGTTCGGCGGCGACGAGTTCGCCATAATCATTCCATACGCTACCACCGTCAACCAGGCTGGCCAGATTGCTGACCGCATCCAGGAGCGATACCGGCAGGAGCCTCGCTATGCCCCAACCAGTCTCAGCATCGGTCTGGCTGAGTTTGTCAGGCATCCTGGCCGGTCCTGGGCGGAGGATATCGCCGATTTGGTGGCCCGCGCCGACAAGGCGCTGTATTCCGGCAAGGCACAGGGAGGCAATCGGGTGATTGTCGCCCCCTCCCTGTCTTGTTCCGATGAATTATCTCCCCAGACGGACTCCTGAAACGGCAAAAAATATTGCCGCCAACGAAGAGACCCCGCCCTTATCCCCTTTTGCTTGTCAATTACTGAGCTGTAAAAAATAATTTGCCCAATTCCGGGCATTCCCTTTATGGCTTCTTGTCCAGTTTTGGCCAGAGGTAATGCGCGCCCCGTTTTTCAATATCTGATTATTCCCTTTATTTCAAATAGTTAGGCCGCGTTTTCTTCTGGGCAGGCTGTCTGTTTTTTCTCTTGGGCCTGGAGCGTCCGGAGTAGATAAAAAGTTTGTATTTGCCCATATTCTCTGGTATATAAGCTCGATCTATCAAAGGAGGATTGTTTCCATGGCAACAAGCACAACAGCAACCACAACGGATTTTGATGTAAATGCAGGGGAAATGAGCTTTGCTCAGCTTTTTGAGGAAAGCCAGAAGGTCGCGGAGGTGGGCGAAGTCGTGCTCGGCACCGTTATCGCCCTGGTCAACGACTTTGTCGTGGTGGACATCGGCGACAAGTCGGAAAGCGAGATTCACTGTTCCGAATTCAAAAACGAAAATGGCGAGATCGAGGTCAAGGTCGGCGACGTCTTTGACGTCTTCGTGGAGAAACGGGAGATCGATGGCGGTCTCAAGCTCTCGCGCGAAAAGGCTATCGGCATCAAGGTCTGGGAAGATATCGCCAAGATCCAGGAAGAGGACGGCACCATCTCGGGCCGGATCGACAACCGGGTCAAGGGCGGTCTTTCCGTCGATATCGGCGTGCCGGCCTTCCTGCCCTACTCGCAGATCGACCTTCGACCGGTCAAGGATCTGGACAGCCTCATCGGCCAGACCTTTGAGTTCAAGGTTCTCAAATATAACCGCAAGCGCAACAATGTGGTGATCTCCCGCCGCGCCATCCTCGAGGACGAGCGCAAGAAGCTGCGGGAAGATATGCAGTCCAACCTGGTGGAAGGCCAGGTGGTCACGGGCACCATTACCAATATCACCGATTATGGGGTATTCATCGACCTGGGCGGCATGGACGGTCTCTGCCACATCACCGATCTCTCCTGGGGCCGCGTTTCCCATCCCTCCAAGCTGTTCAAGGTGGGCGAGGATGTGCAGGTCAAGATCCTCAAGTACGACCGTGAGAACGACAAGGTTTCCCTCGGCGTCAAGCAGCTCAAGGAAGATCCCTGGTCCACCGTGCAGGAGCGCTACCCCATCGGCGCCAAGGCCATGGGCAAGGTGGTTTCCATCACCGACTACGGGGTGTTCGCCGAACTGGAAGAGGGTGTGGAAGGGTTGATCCATGTCTCCGAGATGTCCTGGTCCAAGAAAACCCGGCATCCGTCCAAGATTGTCGGGGTTGGCGAGGCGGCCGAGGTGGTCATCCTCAACATCGACGTGGACGCCAAGCGGATCTCTCTCGGCATGAAGCAGCTGCAGCCCAATCCCTGGGATCTGGTCAGCGAGAATTATCCGGTTGGCTCCATCATCGAGGGCAAGATCAAGAACATCACCGACTTCGGGGTCTTTATCGGCATCGAGGAAGGAATCGACGGGTTGATCCATGTTTCCGACCTCTCCTGGACCGAGCGGATCAAGCATCCTTCCGAGAAGTACGCCAAGGGTGAAACCATCCAGGCCGTAGTGCTCAAGATCGATCGCGAAAACGAGCGCTTCTCTCTCGGCGTCAAGCAGCTGGAGCCGGATCCCTGGCAGGCTGCCATCGAGAAATATTCGGTGGGTACCACCGTGCAGGGCAAGATCACCAATGTCACCGAGTTCGGCATCTTTGTGGAAGTGGAAGATGGCATCGAAGGGTTGATCCATGTTTCCGAGATCAGCAAGGACAAGGTTGCCACCCCGGTGGGGTTGTACAATGCCGGTGATTCCGTGGAAGCAAAGGTGATCAATGTTTCCGCCAAGGACCGCAAGATCGGCCTGTCCATCAAGGCGCTGACCGATGATTCCGGCCAGGGCTCCTTCGAGGAGTACAAGCAGAAGCAGGCCAAGAGTGGCCCGTCCACCATTGGCGATCTCATGAAGGAAGAGATGGAGAACAAGGCTCAGGAATAGACATAACTGGGTAACGCAGGGGCACGGCACGCCGTCCCCTGCGCAATTTTTCATTTTGGGTTTGTCATGTCACAAGGGTTATTTCGCCACAAGCATCCGGTCTTTACGGGATTATTGGTCCTGGGGGCTATCATGCTGTTTTTCTGGGGCGGGATAACCTTTTTTGTTACCCACCTCACCGGTCCTTCCCGATCCGAGCTTTTTTTGCAGGAAGGGATCGGGGTTATTGAGATCAAGGGGGTTATTCTCGAAGCCGAGGAGACCATCGAGCATCTGGTGGCTTTTCGGGAAGAGCCCAAGATAAAGGGTATTGTTTTGAGGGTTGACAGCCCCGGCGGGGCTGTGGGCGCCTCCCAGGAAATCTATGACGAGGTCCGGCGGACCAGGGCGATCAAGCCGGTGGTCGTCTCCATGGGTTCGGTGGCGGCGTCGGGCGGCTTGTATGTTTCCCTGGGAGCCAGCAAGATTGTTGCCAGTCCCGGCACCCTGACCGGCAGCATGGGGGTTATTCTCAAGTTTGTCAATCTTGAAGGATTATTTGGCAAGATCGGCTACAAGAGCGAGGTGGTCAAGAGCGGCAGGATGAAGGATATCGGTTCTTCGTCACGGCCCATAACCGACGAAGAGCGGCAGATGCTCCAGGGCATGATAGATAATGTCCAGTCACAGTTTGTCCAGGCGGTTGCCGAAAGTCGGTCCTTGCCTGCGGCCGAGGTAAGAAAGATTGCCGATGGCCGTATTTTTTCCGGACAGCAGGCCAAGGAGTACGGCCTGGTTGATCAGTTGGGCAATTTCAGCGATGCGGTCATGCTGGCCGCCGACCTGGCCGGAATGAAGAGCGAAAAGATGCCGGAGCTTATCTATCCCCAGGAGAAAGATTTTTCCTTTCTGCGGCTGATTACCGGTAAAAAAAGTGAATCGTTGTTACAGCAGACAGGATTATCCGGTCCGATGCTGGCCTATGAATGGACAGGGATCTTGCGATAGGAGTATATTAAAAGATGTTGAAACGGGATTTGGTAAACGCAGTGGCCGAGGAGATGGGCGCATATCTGAAAAAAGATGTGAGCCAGGCCGTTGATATCATGCTGGAAACTATAATTGAAGCATTGGCCGAGAACCGGCGGGTAGAAATCCGCGGGTTTGGCAGCTTTTCCGTGCGTCAGCGCAAAGCGCGGACAACCAAAAACCCTAGAACCGGCAAGGTCATGAAGATTACCTCCCGCAAGAATTTGCACTTCACCATGAGCAAATCGCTGAAAGACGCTCTGATCCAGAACGGAAAGTAAGCCTAGCAAGGCCTTTGGGATCGTTCCCCTTCTCAGAAATGAAGGGTGTCGCCCTTGCCCTGGCGCAGCACTTCCGGCGTATCGCCGATAAGCGAGACTATGGATGACGGCTCCGGGTATACCGTGCCGCCGTCAATGATGATATCTACCAGGCGACCGAACTGCGCCTCGATTTCAAAGGCCTCGCTCATGGGCGGATCATCCGGGTTCTGGATGGCGCTGGTGTTGAGCATCGGATTGCCAAGAGCTTCAATCAGCGCCAGGCAGATGGCGTTGTCCGGCACCCTGATTCCCACGGTTTTCTGCCGGCTGAGCATGACCTTCGGCACCAGCTTTGTCGCCTGCAGGATAAAGGTGTAGGGTCCGGGCAGATCTTTTTTCATGATCCTGTAGCTTGTGTTGGCAACATGGCAATAGGTGCTGACGTTTTTGAGGCTTGAGCACATGAAGCTGAAAGGCTGGTGTATCGGCCTCTTTTTTATTTGATGGATCCGCTTGATCGCCTTCTGGTTGAACATGTCGCAGCCGATGCCGTAGACGGTGTCGGTGGGATAGCAGATCACCGCTCCTTTACGCATGGCCTCCGCCGCCTGTTGGATCAAGCGGGGCTGCGGGTTGTCCGGATTGATCTCAAGTAGCACGCGATGATCCTTTTGGCGGGCTTGGTCGGCCGAAGCCTGGGGGCGGTTACGGCCCCTAAGGCCATTTTGCTCATTTCCACGGCTAACCCCTTATGAGGTAACCGATCACGGGGGAAGTGCCCCGGAAGTCAAATAACTACGGAATCACCCTTCGGGTATAAGTTTCGTTTTGAGCAGACAAGCTGCTCAACTCAGCTAAAAGTGGTTATAGGGTACCGCAGGTTGCGGCAAGCGGGACGGAGATGCGTACTTTTGTACGTGAGCCGGACCGATCGTCGCAAGATGTGGTGCCCTGTGACCGCTTACCTTATGAGCATTGGGATTCTTGCCCGATATTGTACGGCACACCTCAAGAAAAGGCAACAGCGAAGCGGCGATGATCAGTAAGCGTTCAGCAGCACCACATCTGCTTTGTCATCGCCCTGGTCCGCATACCGTATGTATAGCGAACAGGCCTCTTGGTCGGCACTGCTGCCGACGATTGACACGCGCATCTGCGGCACTGCTGAGCGCTTACAGTACCGTGATTATCTGAAATTTGGGTGCCCTTGGTGAACGCTTACGATGATCACAGCCTGCGGCATGGATATCGGGACCAATAGTTTCCGCCTGCTGGTGGCCGAGGTGGAAAATGGGCGTCTGCGCCCCCTGCTCCAAGATCTGGTTACGGTTCGGCTGGGCGAGGGGCTTTGGGCCAGCGGTCTGCTTGCGCCCGCCGCCATGTTGCGAGGCGAAGCGGCTCTCGCCCGTTTTCTCGAGAAAATGGCGCCCTACCCTTTACACTGCGTGCGGGCCTGCGCCACCCATGCCGTGCGCAAGGGTGCCAACAGCCAGGACTTTCTCCGGCGGGCCGAAGCCCTGACCGGGCTGTCCATCGAGGTCCTTTCCGGGGAGGAAGAAGCCCGTCTTGCTTTGCTGGGGGTGCTTTCCGCCCTGCCGGAAGAACAGCTCCAGGCCCCGCTGCTATTGGCGGATGTGGGCGGGGGCAGCACCGAGCTCATCCTCCAGGCCGCCGCCGGAAGCGAGCCCCGCCTGATCAGCCTGCCCTTGGGCGCAGTAGGGCTAAGCGAGGAATTCGGTGCGGATCGTGAATCCATGGGCGAGAAGATCAGGGCGGCATTGACTCCGGCATTGCGAAGCCTGGGCGAGGAGAATCAAGCCGGACAAGGTTTATCGCTGGTGGCTTCCGGCGGGACCGCGACCAGTCTGGCCGCTCTCGCCCTGGGGCTGGACCGCTATGATGCCCGGCAGGTCCAGAATTACCCTTTGCACCAGCCGACGCTGCACCGGCTGCTTGCCTGGCTGGCCGCTCTTTCTCCCGCCGAACGCAATGCCCTTCCCGGCCTGGCCGATGGCCGCGGGGAGATCATCGTGGCCGGGGCGGTGATCTTGCAGGAGTTGCAGCAGGCCCTGGGCAGTTCCCCTTTGCTGGTGAGCGATGCCGGCTTGCTGGAGGGCATTCTCCTGAGCGGGGCAACGGGCTGCTGATGGCGGCGGAAGAGGTGCGCTTCGGCAAACTCGTCATTGACCTGGGGATTGAAAGTTTTTTATAGTGAAGGCTCTATGGTTTTTTGCCACCCGTTTTCAGGGTGGCGCTCCAGTATCCCAGATCGCCTTGGCAATATCGAGGCGCATCACCTGCACAATTTTTTTGAGGGAGTCCGCTGATGTCAATCCAGACCATCGAACATGCCTATACCTTTGACGACCTGCTCCTGGTACCCGCCGCTTCCGAAGTATTGCCCCATGAGGTGAGTCTGGCCACGATGCTGACCAAGTCGATCACCCTGAATATTCCCCTGGTCAGCGCGGCCATGGACACGGTCACCGAGCATCGGGCCGCCATTGCCATGGCCAGGGAGGGCGGGATAGGGATTATTCATAAGAACATGGGCGTGGAGGAACAGGTCCGCGAGGTGCGGAAGGTCAAGAAGTCCGAGTCGGGCATGGTCATCGATCCGATCACGGTGAACGATGCCCAGACCGTGCGGGAAGTAAACGAAATCATGCGCAACTACCGGATCTCCGGGGTCCCGGTATTGCGGGGCACCAAGCTGGTCGGCATTGTCACCAACCGCGACCTGCGTTTTGTTTCCGACGAGGACCTGCTGGTCCGGGATGTCATGACCAGCAAAAACCTGGTGACTGCCAAAGCCAGCATCACCCTGGAGCAATCCAAGGCCCTTCTCCATGAGCACCGGATTGAAAAACTTCTGGTGGTGGACGACGAGGGGAATCTCCAGGGGTTGATCACCATCAAGGACATTGAAAAGATAAAGAAATACCCCAATGCCGCCAAGGATGACCTCGGCCGGCTGCGAGTGGGTGCGGCCATCGGCGTGAACACCGGGCTAGACCAAGTGGAAAAATTGATCAACGTCGGGGTGGATGTGGTGGTTCTTGATTCCGCCCATGGACATTCCCGCAATATCCTGAACGCCCTGACCAGGATCAAGGACGCCTTCCCCGAGCTCCAGATCATTGCCGGTAACGTGGCCACGGCGGAAGGCGCCGAAGCCCTGATCCGGGCGGGGGCCGATTGCGTCAAGGTCGGGGTCGGGCCCGGTTCCATCTGCACCACCCGCATCGTGGCCGGGGTGGGGGTGCCGCAGATGACCGCGATTTATAACTGCGCCAAGGCCGCGGAAAAATTCGGCATCCCGGTTATTGCCGACGGCGGGATCAAGTACTCCGGCGAGATCGCTAAGGCCATCGGCATCGGGGCCAGGGTGGTGATGATCGGCAGCCTTTTTGCCGGGACCGATGAATCCCCCGGCGAGACTTTCCTCTACCAGGGGCGAACCTACAAGGGCTACCGGGGCATGGGTTCGCTCGGCGCCATGAAACAGGGCTCCAGTGACCGCTACTTTCAGGAAGGGATAGAGAGCCAGGAAAAATTCGTGCCCGAGGGGATCGAAGGCAAGGTGCCCTATCGGGGGCCGCTTTCCGAGATGATCTATCAGCTCATGGGCGGTCTGCGTTCCGGCATGGGTTATCTGGGAGCGGCCACCATCGAAGAATTGCGCCGGAAGGCGCGGTTTGTCAAGATCACTGCCGCAGGGCTCAAGGAAAGCCATGTCCACGATGTGATCATCACCAAAGAGGCCCCGAATTACAGATTAGGTTAAAGAGAGTGCTGAGTGCGAAGTACTGAGTGCTGAGTTGCGAAGGCAAAGCAAGACGGATAGAAGGATGCAAAATGGATATCCACAGCGAAAAGATACTGATTCTTGATTTCGGCTCCCAGTACACTCAGCTCATCGCCCGCAGGGTGCGGGAGGCCGGGGTGTATTGTGAATTGCACCCCTGGGACATGACCTCCGAGGAGATCAAGGCTTTCGGTCCCAAGGGGATTATTCTCTCGGGTGGTCCCCAGTCCGTGCATGAGGAAGAGACCCCCCGCGCCGCCGAGGTGGTTTTTACCCTGGGTGTGCCGGTGCTCGGCATCTGTTACGGTCTCCAGACCATGGCCGCCCAGCTGGGCGGCGAGGTTGAGGCGGCAGGCAAACGCGAATACGGCTACGCCCAGGTGCGGGCCCGCAATCATTCCCGGCTGCTTAAGGATATCGAGGATCATGCCAGCCCCGAGGGCTATGGGCTGCTCGATGTCTGGATGAGCCATGGCGACCGGGTCAACCGGCTGCCCGAGGGGTTTGTGGCGATCTGCGAGAGCGACAACGCCCCGCTGGCCGGGATGGGAGACGAGAGTCGTCGCTTCTACGGGCTCCAGTTTCACCCGGAGGTGACCCATACCCGTCAGGGTCAGCGGATTATCGAGCGCTTTGTCCACGAAATCTGCGGCTGCGGCCGCCTCTGGACGCCGAGCAACATTATCGACCATGCCATCGCCCAGATTCGTGCGCAGGTGGGTGAAGACGAGGTGCTGCTGGGGCTTTCCGGCGGGGTTGATTCCTCGGTGGTCGCGGCCCTGCTGCACCGGGCCATCGGGGAGCAGCTCACCTGTGTTTTTGTGGACAACGGTCTGCTGCGGCTGCATGAGGGTGATCAGGTCATGACCACCTTTGCCCGGCACATGGGGGTCAAGGTGTTGCGGGTGGATGCGGAGCAACGCTTTCTCGACGGGCTGACGGGCGTGGCAGACCCGGAGCTGAAACGCAAAGTCATCGGCAATACCTTTATCGAGGTCTTTGAGGAGGAGGCTGAGAAGCTGGCCAATGCCAAGTGGCTGGCCCAGGGCACCATCTACCCCGATGTCATTGAATCGGCCGGGGCTAAAACCGGCAAGGCCAAGATGATCAAGAGCCACCACAACGTGGGCGGGCTGCCCGAGCACATGAAGCTCGGCTTGGTCGAGCCCCTGCGGGAGCTGTTCAAGGATGAGGTTCGCGTCATCGGGGTCGAGCTGGGGTTGCCCTATGAGATGGTCTACCGCCATCCCTTTCCCGGCCCAGGGCTTGGGGTGCGCATTCTGGGCGAAGTGCGCAAGGACTACGCCGACACCCTGCGCTTGGCCGATGAAATCTTCATCGAGGAGTTGCGCAAGAACGAGCTGTACGACAAGGTCTCCCAGGCCTTCACCGTCTTCCTCCCGGTGAGATCGGTGGGGGTGGTCGGCGACAACCGTCAGTACGCCCATGTGGTGGCCTTGCGGGCCGTGGAAACGGTGGATTTCATGACCGCCCGCTGGGCGCATCTGCCCTATGAGTTTCTCGACCATGTCTCCCGGCGGATCGTCAACGAGGTGCGCGGCATCTCCAGGGTGGTCTACGATGTGACCGGCAAGCCCCCGGGAACCATCGAATGGGAGTAAGCGTTCAGCAGCACCACATCTGCTTTGTCATCGGCCTGCTTGTGTGCACCAGCACACTTCGCAGGCCTCTTCCTGGCATTTGCACCACTACTGAACAGTTCCGCCCGTGGGTTTAGCCCAATTCCGACATCACGCTGGAGAGTTATGAATGGGAATAGCCCTGGTTGCCGCTTTGCCACGGTGGTTTTTGTGTGATACCATGAAGAGCACGATGATTTCCCGCAGGAACCGAATTGTTGCCGACTAATCTCTCAGGGGAAAGGGGTTGCCGTGAAGGGTGGAGAGAAAGAGTTGCGGGATCTGGAGTTAGCCAACCGTCTCCTGGACAGTTTTTCCCGGATTGCCGGGGTGATCACCACCAAAAATCTCGACTATCAGGCGCGTCTAAGCCGGATTCTAGAGGTTATCCTGGAGTATCTCCGGGTCGAGCATGGCTCCCTCATGGTGTTGGAAAGAAAAAAATATCTGGTGGTCCGGGCGGCAAGCCGGCGCAAAATTCTCGGCCATGAGCAGACCCTTGAAGATGAAAGTTTTGTGGCCTCATGGGTGGCCAGAAACCGGGAACCCCTCTTTATCAAGGATATCTCCAAAGACAAGCGCTTTGGTGGACAAAACCGCGGCAACTATCGGCGCAATTCGCTGTTGTCCATCCCGATTCTCCACCAGGGCAAGGTGCTTGGTGTCATCAATGTGACCGACAAAATCGGGCATCGAGATCTGCTCCAGGAAGACATAACCCGTCTTTTTGACTTCAGCATCATCATCGTCTCCCTGCTTGTCCAGGAAAACCTGCAACAGAACCACCGTCGGCAGCAACGCATCCTCCGCGAGCGCAACCGCGAGCTGCGGCATCAGGAGACCTTGCGGGCCGAACTCTCCCAAATGCTCGCCCACGATCTCAAGGGGCCGCTTTCCGAGGTGGTGGCCAATCTCGATATCCTCTCTTACACCGTTTCCGAGGAAAACCGCGAGTTTCTGGATTCGGCTCAGCTGGGGTGCGACCGGGCGGTGCGCATGGTTTCAAACCTGGTTAGCATCGGTAAGATTGAAGACGGTAAGCTCATGCCGATCAAGGAGTTGGTCGAGCCAGGTCCCATGCTGGCCGAATGCCTGAGCGCCATCAAGGGTATGGCCAGGATCAAGGAGGTGGAATTGATTCTGGAGGTTGAGGCGGATTTGCCGCGGATCGTTCTGGACCGGATTCTCATTCTGCGGGTGTTGCAGAATCTGCTTACCAATGCCCTTGGTTATTGCCCTGGCAACACCACGATCCGTTTTGGCTGTCGGCGGGTGGTCGACAAAAAACAACTGGAATTTTATGTGCAGGACCAAGGCCCCGGGATCCAACCCGCAAAGCACAGCACTATTTTTGAGAAGTACGCCAGAATCTCTGACAAGCAGGATGTCTTGGTCGGCACCGGCCTGGGGCTATATTTCTGCCGTCTGGCCGTGGAGATTCATCGGGGCAGGATAGGCCTGGAGAGCGAACCAGGGAAAGGTTCTCGTTTTTATTTTACCTTGCCCCTGTAATACAGCGCGGCTGCTATGCCACGAACAACAGTAAAGGGAAAAAACGCAGAATGAAGCTTAAAGCCCCTCAAGACATGGTTTTTCTTGTCGTGGACGACATCGACAACATGCGCCGCTCCATCAAGGCCATGTTGAAGCTACTCCATTTCGGCAAGGAGTTTTACGAGGCGGCCAATGGTCGAGAAGCCTGGCGGTTTCTCAAAGATGATAATATCACCATAGATTTTATCATCTCTGACTACAACATGCCCTATATGTCCGGCACCGAGTTGCTGGGCCTGATCCGCGCCAGCAGAAAATTGCGTGACATCCCTTTTCTTATGGTGACTGCGGAAGCCAACATGGACGTTGTCGCTGAAGCGGCCGAGCATGATGTTGATGCATATCTGACCAAGCCCTTTGTCACCGGCACCTTGGAACAGAAGGTTCTGGAGCTTCTGGACCAGAGCAATAATCCTTCCCCCTTCAACCAGCTACTGCTCCAGGTGCGCACCCTTGAAGAAAAGGGCGATCTTGACGGGGCCATTGGCGCAGCCAGGGAGGCGGCCAAACTCAATGACCGTTCCTCAAGACCCTACCGGGAAATGGGCCGTCTTTTAGGGAAAAAGGGCGACCTGAAAAAAGCCCAACTTTGCTTTGAAAGGGCGGTGGAAATCAATCGCCTTGATGTCAATTCCCTCCATGCTCTTGGCCAGATCTACTTCCATCAGGGCAAGATCGAAATGGCTCTGGATAGCTTCAACCGGGCCATGCAAATCAGCCCCAGGCATGCAGAACGGGCCATGAATTTCGCCAAGCTGCTGATCAAGAAGAAGCTGCTGCCCGAGGCGGGAAAAGTGCTGCGTCTGGTTTTGAAAACAAAGAGCAACGATCTCGACTTCAAGGAAAAGATTGGAGATGCCTGCAATGCCTGCGGCTTGGGGGCGCTTGCGGTTAAATGCTATCGCGAGGTACTCAGGGCGGCTCCGGAACGTGCCTATCTCAACAAGAAAGTCGGCATGGCCCTGTATACAGCGGGTGATTTCAATGAGGCGGTCAAGGTGCTTGAAAAGGTGGCAGAGAAGGCCCCCGAGGATATCGAGCTTTTTCTGACCCTGAGCAAGGCCTATTTTTCGATGAACCGGTTGATGCTGGCCGATCAGTGGGTCGTGAAGGTGCTTCGCCTTGATCCAGGCAATAAGGAAGCCCGAGTCATTATGAATAAGTGCCTGTAAATTTTAGCCGGGGTTTTGCCAACTACAAAAGCAAATTTTTTGCTGACGCCTTTGGTCTTTCTCTGCTTTTTTCTGTCCTAAATTATCACAGGCTGGCGACAGATACCAACAAATATACCAACAGAAATCATGAGAACACATGGGAAACAGTGGGAACGTGTGAGGCACAAAAAAAGCCCGCAAACCGTTAACCGGCGCGGGCTGTGAGACTTTATGGGAACTCACGGGAATACAAGATGGTGCCGGAGGTCGGAATCGAACCGACATGGGGTTGCCCCCGCGGGATTTTGAGTCCCGTGCGTCTACCAGTTTCACCACTCCGGCAGAATGGCGATGCAGCCCAGCCCGTACGGCGGCATCGGACGAACACTATAGAAGCCTTGCCTGTCCCTGTCAAGCGATAAAGCCCTCTTGGTTCAGTGGCCGGTTTCCAGAAAAATTTTCTGGAAACGATAAAAGTAATCCACCCCCGACCAGACCGTCATCACGGCGGAAACGTAAAGGATACCCAACCCCAGTTCGTGCAGGAAAGGGATGGGTACGACCCCCAGGGGGAAAATCAGGATGCAGAGCGCAGTGTATTGCATGATGCTCTTCAGCTTGCCCATGCCGCTGGCCGCGATCACGATGCCCGAGGAGGCGGCCACGCCGCGAAGCCCGGTGATCACCAGCTCCCTGGCCAGAATAACAAACACCAGCCAGGCCGGAATCTTGCCCATGGGGACCAGCATGATCAGGGCCACGCAGACCAGCACCTTGTCGGCCACCGGGTCCATCAACTTGCCTAGAACCGTTTCGATCTTGTGCTTGCGGGCGTAATAACCGTCCGCAAGATCGGTCAGGGCTCCGGTTAAAAACAAGGAAAAGGCCAGCAGGCTTATCCCAACGCCAGGCTGGGGATAAAGAAAAAAAAGGAGGACCGGCGCCACCGCAAAGCGGTATCCGGTGAGCAGATTGGGAATGGTGATGAGCGTATGTGTAGACATGGTCTTAATTAGCCGCCCCCAGCCAGCGGGGGGAAGAAGGTGCCGCGGCTGTCATTTGCCGGTAGTGCTGAATAACCTTGCTTACATATTCCTGGGTTTCCGGGATCAGCGGGATGCCTTGGGCGGCCTCAACCTTGGCCGGCCCGGCATTGTAAGCGGCCAGGGCCAACCTGAGGTTGCCGCCGAAGCGGGCCATCATCTGGCGCAGATAATTAGTGCCGCCAAAGATATTTTCCTGGGGGTCAAAAGGGTTGCAGACATTAAGGTCGGCGGCGGTCCCAGGCATCAACTGCATGAGACCCTTGGCTCCTTGAGAGGAAACAGCCTGACAGTCGAAGTTGGATTCAGTCTTGATCACGGCCTTGATCAGCAGGGGATCCATCGCGTACCGGCTGGCCGCCTTCTGGATATGTGCTTCATAGAGGCGCGGATCACCGGCCCGCGCTGCTCTGCCCCCCAGGAACCGGGGTCGGATCGCGGTGGGACGGTAACGGGAATCGTTGGGGACATTGGTGAAATGCACGGTCCCCCGCTCGTCGACAAAGGTATAAATCGCCGCCTGGGCACCAGCCGGCGCCAACAGAACTGCCCAGACCAGAATGGTCAGGAGTCCTGTAAACCGCGCCCTGTTTTTCCCTTTGTGCCAGCCTGATTCATGTGTCTGCGCCATGCTTTGGTCTCCGGACAGCTACGGCTACGCTTTTGTTCTTTTTTCCCAATCGGCCAGAAATTGTTCCATGCCGAGATCGGTGAGCGGATGCCGGGCAAGCTGGGCGATAACCTTGAAGGGGATCGTGGCGATATGGGCGCCCAGCAGGGCCGCATCCACTACATGGATGGGGTTGCGGATGCTGGCCACGATCACCTCGGTGGCATAGCCGTAGTTATCGTAAATATTCATGATGTCGCTGATCAGATCCATGCCGTTCTGGGAGATATCGTCCAGCCGGCCGACAAAGGGGCTCGCATAACTGGCCCCGGCCTTGGCGGCCATCAGGGCCTGGCTGGCGGAAAAAATCAGGGTCACGTTGGTTCTGATCTTCTCATCGGCAAGCTTCTTGACCGCCTTGAGTCCTTCGGTGGTCATGGGGATCTTGATCACGATGTTTGCATGGATGGCGGCAAGTTCGCGACCCTCCCGCACCATGCCCTCGGCGTCGAGGGCGATGACCTCGGCGCTGATCGGGCCATCCACCACCTGGCAGATATCCTTGATGATTTCAACAAACGGCTTGTTCTCCCTGGCGATCAATGAAGGGTTGGTGGTAACCCCGTCCACCATGCCCATATCCACGGCTTTTTTGATTTCTTCAAGATTGGCGGTATCAATAAAAAACTTCATCTATTCTCTCCTTTAATTATTGCCTTCCGCAGGAGCGGCTTCAGCCGCGATTACCAGCGAATCGCGGCTGAAGCCGCTCCTACAAGATCACCTTCAAGATCACCTTTTTAACAGGATCCGGAATCAGCCGTTTTCCTGCCGATCTGTTTTTTGAGCATCGCAATACATCTTCCGGCACTGCTCACTGCAAAAATATACAGGCGTATCACTATCATGTAACACAATCGCCTGCCTTTTGGGAATATAGATATGGCAGACCGGGTCTTCCACCAGCTGGTCATGGACAGCAAGCTCGCCCGGCGTCGCGGTTTGCCGGTTGCTGACGGCAGGCTTTTTTTGCCAGCCGCCGGTCAGCAGCCGGTAGAGGACATAGAAAAAAACCGCGAAGATGAAAAACTTAACCATTGACTTTCTCCCCGCCCCGCCACGCTTGCCGCTCCACCCCTGCCGGCGCGGGGAGGGCGCGGCAGAGTTCCAGGCTGGTTCGGCCAAGGAGCGGATGCACATGTTCCGGCGCCAGTTCCGCCAGCGGCGCCAGCACAAAAAGCCGCTTGGCAAGCTGTGGATGGGGCACGGTCAGGGCTTGGCTGTTAAGCATCAGGTCTCCGTAATAGAGCAGGTCCAGATCAACGGGTCTGTCCCTGGTCAGGGTGCGATCGCGGCCCAGTTCCGTTTCGACGGCGAGCAGGGCAGCCAGCAGCTCCGTGGGCGAAAGGATAGTGGCGATTTCGCCCACCGCATTGGTGAACCAGTGTTTCGTGGCCAGGCCCACCGGCTCTGTCCGGTAGGGGCTCGAGAGCCGGAGCAGGCTGAGCCCCCTCACCTGGCCCAACCGTTGCCAGGCGGCCAGCAGGTTGGTCTGGCCGTCGCCGAGATTGGAGCCCAGCCCGATAAAGCACTGCTGCGGTTGTTCCACGGCTGCTAAGCCGCCATTGGTCGGCATAAGGGGCCGCATAACGAAATAATCATTTCGTACGGCCCCTAAATATCCTGTAAGCCCAGCACGTCAAACATGGTGTAAAGGCCATTGGGCTTGCCCGCCACCCACACGGCGGCCAGGGCCGCGCCCCTGGCGAAATTATCCCGGCTGTGGGCTCGGTGGGTCAGCTCCAGCCTCTCCCCTGCCCCGGCAAAATAAACAGTGTGCTCGCCCACGATATCCCCGCCCCGGATGGTCTGGATGCCGATCTCCTGGTCGGTGCGCTCGCCGATCATCCCATGGCGGCAATAAACCCCCACCTCGGCCAGGTTGCGGTGTACGCCTTCCGCCACCATCTCCCCGAGTTTCAGGGCCGTGCCGCTGGGCGCGTCCTTTTTCATCCGGTGGTGGGCCTCGACGATCTCGATATCGTAGGCATCGCCCAGCAGGGCGGCCATCTTTCTGGCGATCTTAAAGAGGACATTGACGCCCACCGCCATGTTGGGCGACTGGACACAGGGGAAATTTCGGCTCAATTCGGCCAGCTCGGTGAGATTGTCCGCCGTCAGCCCCGTGGTCCCGATGACCATGGCTTTTTTCGCCTGGGCGGCCTTGCGGGCCAGGGCCATGGTGGCCTCGTGAAAGGTGAAGTCGATGACCACCTCGCCCTGGTTCATAACCGCCTCGAAGCTGTCCGCCACCTGTACGCCCAAGGCGCCCACGCCGGCCAGTTCGCCGAGATCCTTGCCCAGTTCCGGGCCGTCGGGCCGCTCAAAGCCTCCAGCCAGGGTCAAGCCTGACTGCTGGTGCACCATATAACTGATCCGGCGGCCCATTCTCCCTGCGGCCCCGGCGACAATAACCTTGGTCATGCTCTTCTCCTTAAATCAGTTTCAGCGGTCAGCTGACCGCTGACGCCGTAAATTACACCAGTCCGCACTCACCCAAAACCTTGCGCAGCTTTTCCGTGTTGGCTTCGCTCATCGGGCAGAGCGGCAGGCGGGGGGCGCCGCTTTTGATCTTGCCCATCATTGCCAGGGCGGTTTTGGCAGGCACCGGGTTGGTGTCGATGAACATCGCCTGCATCAAGGGGAACAGCTTGTAATGCAGTTCCTTGGCCTTAGCCAGATCACCGGCCAGGGCGGTGTCCATCATCGCGGCCATGTCCCTGGGCGCCACGTTGGAAGTGACGGAGATGACCCCGGTGCCGCCGATCATCACGGTGGGCAGGGAGGTGAAATCATCCCCGGACATCACCGCGAAATCCTTGGGGCAGAGACGGATCACCTGACTGATCTGGTTGAGATCGGCGGTGGCTTCCTTGACCCCCACGATATTGGCGATCTGGGCGCAGCGGGCCACGGTCTCGGGCAGCATGTTTACCGCAGTCCGGCTCGGCACGTTGTAGAGGATGATAGGGATATCCACCGCCTCGGCCACCGCCTTGAAATGCTGGTAAAGTCCTTCCTGGGATGGCTTGTTGTAGTAGGGGGTGATCATCAGGGCGCCGTCCGCTCCGGCCTCCTTGGCCACCTGGGTCAGCTCGATGGATTCGCTCGTGCTGTTGGAGCCGGTTCCGGCCAGCACCGGCACTCTCCCTGCCACGGTCTTGATGGTCAGCTCCACCACCCGATGGTGCTCGGCATGGCTCATGGTGGCGGATTCGCCGGTGGTGCCGCAGGGCACTATGCCATGGGTGCCGCCGGCGATCTGGAACTCGATGAGATCTTTTAACCCCTGTTCGTCCAGCCGACCATCAATAAACGGGGTGACGATGGCGACAAAGGCGCCGCGAAACTTGTTCATATCTTCCTCCATTGGGTCTCTCATAACTGCATAGGTTATTTAGACTGTAGGATGTTAGTCTTTTAGCTGAACGCCTACAGACTATCTACCTGCTTATCCTTATTGCTTCTTCATGCAGCCGGCCTTCGTAGATAAAATGGGCCGGTCCTTCCAGGTAGACCTCACTGATCTCCTGCCCGACAAGGGAGTAATGGATGGTCAGCTGCTCACCCCCCGAGGTAGTCACCGCCACCGGCGGCTGCACCTGGCCAAGAAGCCCGGCGATGACGGCGGCGGCCACGGCCCCGGTGCCGCAGGCCAGGGTTTCCCCTTCCACGCCGCGCTCGTAGGTGCGGACACTTAAGGCCCCGGCGCCAAGCTGCCGGACAAAATTAACATTGGTTCCGGCCGGCTGAAAATGCTCGTCAAAGCGGATGCTCCGGCCCAATTCCAGCACCGGCGCCTGTCCGATATCCTCTACAAAAAGCACGGCGTGGGGCACCCCGGTATTGAGGCTGTGCACCACCTGCTCCTGCCCATTGACCCTGAGCTTCTCATGCAGCCGCAGACCGGTGGGCGCGGTCATCTTGAGCTTGACCGACTGGCCCGTCACCTCCGCCTCGATGAGCCCGGCCACGGTCTCAAAGCGCATCTGCGCCGGGGCTATGCCCCTGGCATGGGCAAAACGAGCGGCACAGCGGGCGCCGTTGCCGCACATCTCGGCCCAGCTGCCGTCAGCGTTTAAAAACTGCCAGCGGAAATCCGCGGTCTTGCTGTTTTCGATGAAGATCAGCCCGTCCGCGCCCGCGGAAACCCTCCGTTCGCAAACCGCCCTGGCAAAACCGGGCATCTCTTCCCTGGTCAGAAAAGGAGTGCGATGGTCAATGAGGATAAAGTCATTGCCGGTGCCGCTCATCTTGGTGAAATCAATGGGAAACTGCATGGTCATGCACCTTACCTTCCAAGGAATTCAGGGATGCTTTCCCCCTGGATCAAGGTTTCATAGGTTTCCCTGGCCCGGATTAGATGAAAACCGTCTCCATGCACAAGAATCTCGGCCACCCGAGGCCGGGAGTTATAGTTGGAAGACATGGAAAAGCCGTAAGCCCCGGCGCTCATTACCGCCAGCAGCTCCCCGGACGCCACCTTGGGCATCGCCCTGTCCCGGGCGAGAAAATCGCCGGTTTCGCAGATCGGCCCCACTACATCGGCCACCGCCTGCTCCCGGCCTGGGCGCTCCACGGCCCGGATCTGGTGAAAGGCATCGTAGAGACTGGGGCGGGCCAGGTCGTTCATCCCGGCATCGACAATGATGAATTTCTTGAGACCTTCCTTGGTGTACAGCACCTTGGTGACCAGCACCCCGGCGTTGCCCACCAAAACGCGGCCCGGCTCGAGGACCAGGGTGCAGGCAAACCCGGCCAGCTCCTGCTTGATGGCCCGGGCATACTCGGCAGGCTCGGGTGGCTCCTCACCATTATAGCGGATGCCGAGCCCCCCGCCCAGGTCGAGATGGGTAATGGTGATCCCCTGTTCCGCAAGTTGGCCGATGAAGCGTTTCACCTTGGCCAGGGATTCGACAAAGGGGGATACCAAAGTAAGCTGCGAGCCGATGTGGCAGCTCACCCCCTTGATCGTGATGTTGGGCAGCTTGCTGGCTGCGAGATAGACCCGCAGGGCATCGGTGATGGGGATGCCGAACTTGTTCTTGGCCAGGCCGGTGGAGATATAGGCATGAGTCTTGGGGTCCACATCCGGGTTCACCCGAAAGGAAACCGGGGCCTTTAGTCCCAAGCCTGCCGCCACCGCCTGAATCTGAACCAGCTCCTGCTCGGATTCGACGTTGAGCATGAGGATACCGGCCTCAAGAGCGGCACGGATCTCGGCCGCAGTTTTACCCACCCCGGAATAAACGATCTTGTGGGGATCAACCCCGGCGGTGCGGGCCCGGAACAGCTCGCCGCCTGACACGATATCAACGCCGCCGCCCAGGCCGGCAAAAAGACGGAGAATGGCGATGTTGGCGCAGGACTTGGCCGCGAAACAGGTGAGATGAGGGATCTCGGCGAAGGCCTGGTCAAAGGCGGCAAAATGACGGGTCAAGGTGGCGGTGCTGTACAGATAGAAAGGGGTTCCCACCGCCTCCGCCACTGCGGGCACGGCAACATCCTCACAAAACAGGGTGTCGTTCTTGTACTGAAAATCATGCATGAGTCGTTATACCGTAATTTTGTTTAGCCACGAAACCCAGCCTTCCTACTCCGCCACCTCATACACGGCTTCCATGGAGTAGGTGCTCTCATTGGCCGGCCGCGCCTGGTCAAAGGCGGTAACCGAGTAATACCAGAACCCCTTTCCCTTGGGCGGCTTTGCATCCAGATAAGAAAGGACTGCCCCGCCAACCTCGCCGATGCGCTCCGGGGTCTGGCTTTGGGCCGAGCGACGGTAGATGCGGAAACCCGCCAGATCGGGCTCGGTAACGGTATCCCAGATGATCTTGACCCCCTCCCTGGTGGCGACAGCCCTTACCTTCTGGGGCGGAGCCGGAGGCAGGAGGTCGCGCGGCATCCCGCTTACGGGCGGGCTGGTCAGGCCGGCCGCCTGGGTGCCCGCATGCAGGCGCACGGCCCGCACCTTGTACCAGTAGGCCTTGCCATTGCGCAACCCCTTGTCGGTATAGACCAGATCTTCCAGCAGCCCGCCCGGCAGCTCGGCAAACATTTCTCCCCCGTCGCTTGAACGGAAAACCTGATAGCGGATGGGGTCGGAAACCGGCGAGCCATCCAGCAGTCCTGTGGGTGGCTGCCAGCGCAGGGCAAGGGACTTGTCTCCTTCCTCAATCCTGAAATTTCCAGGGGCCAGAAGGGGGGTATCCCAAACGGCGGAAACGGTATTTGAAGCATCACTGCTGACAAACCAGCCCGCCTTGCTGCGGACCCGATACACATAGCGGTGATTGGGCCGCAATAGAAGCTCCTGATAGGAAACCCTGCCCTTGTCGCTGCTTTCCGCGATGATCTCAATGGGCGGCCCAAAGGGGATGGGGCAATCGGCGCAGTAGTCCTTGACCGGGATAACCGCCCGCAACAGTTCAAATTTCTCAATCCGGTAAGGCAGCCGGTCGCCCTGCACGGTTCGCCGGGGATAAGACCAGGTAAGCGCCACCCCTTTTTCGTCCAGATTATAGCTCAGGTCGGTGATCGGCGCGGGCAGCACCGTATCGGGCGGCACTGGTCTGGTTTTCTTGCCGCAACCGCTTAAGCCCGCGAGCAGCGCCAGCCCGAGAAGCACGCCCACAATTTTCCTGGCTGTGGAATTCATCAGCCAATTCCCAGGGCTTCTTCCGCCCGACCGAGGGCAGCAGCCACCACCGAGTCGGCGGTGCCGCCAAGGGAAACCCGGCTGTTCACCGAGCCGGCGATGGAAAGCACCTCAAAAACATCGTTCTCGATGGCCTCGGAAAAAGTCTTCAGTTCCGCCAGGGTAAGCTCGGTGAGCTCCCTGCCGAGGCTGAGCGCATAAGCCACGGTGCGCCCGACAATGGCATGGGCCTGGCGGAACGGAATATCCTTGCGCACCAGATAGTCGGCCAGGTCGGTGGCGGTCATATAGCCGCCGCCCAGCCCGGCGGCCAGCCGCGCTTCGTTGAAGGTAAGATTGGCCAGGAGCTGGGCCATGATCGCCACCGACTGGGAAACTGTGTCCACCGTATCGAAGAGGGGCTCCTTGTCTTCCTGGAGATCGCGGTTGTAGGTCATGGGCAGACCCTTGAGCAGCATCAGCAGGCTCATGAGGTTGCCCACCACCCGGCCGCTCTTGCCCCGGATCAGCTCGGGGATGTCGGGGTTCTTCTTCTGGGGCATGATGCTGCTGCCGGTGCAGAAGCTGTCCGCCAGGGTGACAAAGGAAAATTCCTCGGTAGTCCACAGGACCAGCTCCTCAGACAACCTGCTCAGATGAATCTGAATCAGGCTGGCCGCGCTCATGAACTCGATGATGTAATCCCGGTCTCCCACCGTGTCCATGCTGTTGGCGGTGATGGCCGGAAAATCAAGCTCTTTGGCGACAAACTCGCGGTCGATGGGCAGGCCGGTGCCGGCCAGGGCAGCGGCGCCCAGGGGCATGACATTGATCCTTTTTAAGGCATCGGCGAGGCGTTCCCGGTCGCGGCCGAACATCTCGTAATAGGCCAGGAGGTGGTGGGCCACCAGAACCGGCTGGGCCCTTTGCAGATGGGTGTAGCCCGGCATCACCGCTTGCTGGTACTTGCGGGCCAGCACCACGCAGCTCTTTTGCAGCTCGGTGAGCAGCTCGATCAAGCTCCGGCATTCTTCCCGCAGATAGAGGCGGACATCAAGGGCGACCTGATCGTTGCGACTCCGGGCGGTGTGCAGCTTTTCCCCGGCCGGACCGATCTTTTCCACCAGAGATTTTTCGATGTTCATGTGGATGTCTTCAAGCTCGGGGCGGAAAACAAACTCCCCGACCTCGATCTCCTGCTCTATCTGGGTCAAACCTTGAACGATAAGCGCGCCTTCGGCCTCGCTGATCAACCCCTGCCTGGCCAGCATCCGGGCATGGGCCCGGCTTCCGGCGATATCGTGGCGATAGAGGCGGGCATCATAGTGGATGGAGGCGGTAAAGGCCGCCACCGAGGCGGCGGTTTTTTCCGCGAACCTGCCGCCCCACATTGCCGGGTTATGGGTGTTTCCTGACGAAGACATAAAAGGGGTGCCTGGATTAAATTTTAATTCTCTTCATAACTGCGAAAGGTAACTGTTCAGCAGTGCCACAGATGCTAGGAAGAGGCCGGCGAAGTGTGCTATTGCACATGAGCCGGCCGACGACAACGCAGCTGGGGTGCTGCTGGGCAGTTACATAACTTTGCACTTTGCACTCACTATGGCCTGAATGGTCAGGCGCAGGGCATTGAGGCGGATAAAACCGCCGGCATCCGCCTGGGTATAGACCTGGTCTTCCTCAAAGGTGGCAAAGCTTTCCTGATAAAGCGACTGCTCGGACTTTCTCCCCACCGGGATGCAGTTGCCCTTGATCAGCTTGAGGCGCACCACGCCGTTCACCGTTTCCTGTGCATTGTCCATGGTTTTTTGCAGGAGCTTCATCTCCGGCGAGAACCAGAAGCCGTTGTAGACGAGCTCGGCATAGCGAGGTATCAGGCTGTCGCGGATCTTCATGACCTCGCGGTCCAGAGTGATGGTCTCGAGATCGCGATGGGCAGAGCGCAGAATGGTGCCTCCCGGGGTTTCATATACCCCGCGTGATTTCATGCCCACGAAGCGGTTCTCCACCATGTCCAGCCGGCCGATGCCGTTGGCCCCACCCAGGGTGTTGAGGCGGGCCAGCATGGCCGCAGGGCTGAGGTATTCGCCGTCGATGGCCACCGGGTTGCCATTTACAAACTCCATTTCAATATAGGTCGGCACATCCGGGGCCTTTTCCGGGGAGACGGAAAGCTTGAACATGCTCTCCTCCGGCTCGTTCCAAGGATCTTCGAGAATGCCGCCCTCAAAGCTGATGTGCAGGAGGTTCTCGTCGGAGCTGTAGGGCTTCTCCTTGGTGACCGGCACGGGGATGGCGTGCTTTTCCGCATAGGCCATAAGCTTGGTCCGGGAATTGAGCTCCCAGATCCGCCAGGGGGCGATGATGGTCAGCCTGGGGTTTAAGGCCAGATAGGTCAGCTCGAAGCGGACCTGATCGTTGCCCTTGCCGGTGGCGCCGTGACTCACCGCGTCGGCCCCTTCCGCCTCGGCGATCCGCACCTGTTCCCGGGCGATGACCGGCCGGGCCAGGGAGGTGCCCAGCAGATAAGAGCCCTCATAGATGGCGTTGGCCCGAAAGGCCGGAAAAACATAATCGCGGACAAACTCTTCACGCAAATCGGAGATGATCACCTTCTCGGCACCGGTGGCCATACCCTTGGCCCGGACCTTATCCCAGTCTTCCTCCTGCCCCACATCGGCGGCAAAGGCCACGACCGGAACCTGATACTCTTCCCGCAGCCATTGGAGGATTACCGAGGTATCCAGTCCGCCGGAATAGGCGAGAACGATCTTGTTTATCTTGGTAGACACTTTGTACTCCCTGAAATTAGTGAATGGTGAATAGTGAAAAATTAAATCCCAAGGGGCAAAGAATCCGGGATGGGACAAGAATTTTCCACTTTTCATTCTCCACTTTTAATTTTTCATTACAAAAGATGCATGGCCAGAATGGCCTTGTGGATATGGAGTTTGTTCTCCGCCTGATCAAAGGCGACGCATTGCGGGCCCTCCAGCACCTCTTCGGAGATCTCCTCGTCGCGGTGGGCCGGCAGGCAGTGGAGGACAATGGCCCCCGGATTAGCCTGGGCCAGCAGCGCACTGTTTACCTGGTAGGGCCGGAACACCGTAAGCCTTTCCTCCTGCTCGCTTTCCTGGCCCATGCTGGCCCAAACGTCGGTGTTGATCACATCCGCCTGCCGCACCGCCTCGGCCGGCTCGCGCACCACCCGGATGGGCCGGCTCGCCTGTCCTTGAGCTGCCGCGAGAATGGCGGGGTTGGGATCATAGCCCGCCGGGCAGGCCAGGGTCAGGGCAAAGCCAAAACGGGCCGCGGCCTGAATCCAGGAGTTGGCCATGTTGTTGCCGTCGCCCAACCAGGCAATATGGAGATCAGCCACCTCCCCCTTGTGTTCAATCACGGTCATGATATCGCTCAACACCTGACAGGGATGGTGCAGGTCGGTTAAGGCATTGATCACCGGCACCGAGGAATAGCCGGCCAGCTCATCGACAATGGCCTGGCCGTAGGTGCGGACCACCATGCCGTCCACATAGCGGGACATGACCCTGGCCATGTCCTTGAGGGGCTCGTTGCGGGCCAGCTGGGTGTCCCGGCCGGAGAGGTAGATCACCTGGCCGCCCAGGCCGTACATGGCCGCCTCAAAGGAAACCCTGGTCCGGGTGGAAGGCTTTTCAAAGATGAGGGCCACGGTTTTTCCGGCCAGCTGCTGGTGGCGAATTCCTGCCGTGGCCTCTTTTTTAAGGAGCAGGGCCTGCTCGATGTAGGCGGCGAGCTGCTCTTTGCTGAAATCCTGTAATGCAAGTAGATGCTGGGTCATAATTTCGTTCTCGCTGCGGGCCTTACCTGTAATTAAATTGGGCAGGGGCACGGCATGCCGTGCCCCTGCATCCTGCCGGCAAAACAGCGCGGGGCAGGATTTTAAAGACCGGCTCAAAAAATGACAGCACAACCATTGCCAGGGGATGACGGACACTGTCTCCCTTTGGTTGGGCCAAACTACAACTCATACAAAAAAACTTTTTTTTTGCAAAGGGATTTTTCGTTGGAAAAATGTGCGCCGCTACCGGCTCAACTCGGCAAAAACCTCGTCCAGGGCCTGGATCAGCCGGTCCAGCTCGGCGCGGCTGATAATCAGCGGCGGCAGACAGCGCAGCACCTTGCCCCCGGCAAAGTTCAGCAACACCCCTTTTGCAAAGAGGCGGCTGACCATGGCCGGACCCTGGTCAAGCCAGGCCTCGTTAAGCGGCAACCCCTGGATCAGGCCAAGACCCCGGGCTGGACCGGCGATGGCCGGATATCTGGCGGCCAATCCGGTGAGCCGTTCGTTCAGGTAGGCTCCCTTGGCCAGGACTTCGGCGAGAAAGCCCTCGGCCAACATGATCCGCAAAACCGTAACCGCGGCGGCGCAAACCACCGGGTTACCGCCGAAGGTCGAGGCGTGGCTGCCCGGCTCGAAAGCCTTGGCCACGGACTCTCTGGCCAGCATGGCGCCGATGGGCAGACCATTGCCCAGAGCCTTGGCCAGGGTAAGGATGTCCGGGCTTACCCCGCACTGCTCGTAGGCAAAGAGGGTGCCGGTCCTGCCCATGCCCACCTGGATCTCATCAAAAATCAAGAGCAGGCCATGGCTGTCGCAGAGGTGGCGGATCCCGGCGAGATACTCGCGGGCCAGGGGCCGGACCCCGCCCTCGCCCTGCAAGGGCTCGCACAGAATGGCGCAGGTCGCCGGGCCAATCATCGCCTCCAGAGCCGCGAGATCGCCGAAAGGTGCGTGCCGGAAGCCCTGGGGCAACGGCTCAAATCCCTGGTGGAATTTTTCCTGGCCGGTGGCGGCTACGGTGGCCAGGGTCCGGCCATGAAAAGAACCGGCCAGGGAGATGATCTCATACTTCCCGGGAGGGCTTGCCTTGCGCGCCAGCTTGATCGCCGCCTCATTGGCCTCCGCCCCGGAGTTGGCCAGAAAAACCCGGTCGGCAAAGGAATGGCTGATCAACAGCTCGGCCAGTTCGGTTTGCGGCATCGTATGATAAAGGTTGGAAACATGCACCAGAGTGGAGGCCTGGCGACAGATCGCCTCGGTGACCTCCGGATGGCAGTGACCCAGGCTGCATACCGCGATGCCGGCGAGACAATCCAGATATTCCCTGCCGTCGGCGTCCTTGAGCAGGCAGCCCCGCCCCTCGACCATCACCGCGGGATACCGGCCGTAGGTGGTCATGAACGCACCATTGCTTTTTTCGATCCATTCCGCATTCGTCATAATACCACCTCGGTCCCGACCCCTTGCTGAGTAAACATTTCCAGCAAAATGGCGTGTTCCACCCGCCCGTCGATGATATGCGCCTTGCCCACCCCGCTGCGGACCACGCCTTGGCAGCACTTGACCTTGGGGATCATGCCTCCGCCGATAATTCCCTCCGCAATATACTGCTCCGCCGCGTCGCAAGTCATGGAGGAGATGAGTGTGCCCGCTTTGTCCAGAACCCCGGCCACATCGGTGAGCAGGATCAGTTTTTCCGCCTTGAGATGGGTGGCGATGGCTCCGGCCACGAGATCGGCGTTGATGTTGTAGGCCTGCCCGTCTTCGCCAACGCCCACCGGGGCGATGACCGGGATGAAGTCCTGGGCGTCCAGGGTACGGAGAATTTGCGGGTTGACCGTGGTCACCTCCCCAACCCGGCCAAGGTCGATGATCTCCGGCGGGGTGTTTTCGGCCTGGGCCTTCATGATCGTCATCTTGCGCGCCTTGATCAGGTCGCCGTCCCGACCGGAAAGGCCGACCGCCTTGCCCCCGTGGAAATTAATCAGGCCGACGATCTCCTTGTTCACCTTGCCCACCAGGACCATCTCCACCACATCCATGGTCTCGCCGTCGGTGACCCGCATCCCCTGCACATAATCGCTCTTGATATTCATCTTGCCCAGGAATTTATTAATCTGCGGCCCCCCGCCATGCACCACCACGGGATTGATCCCGACGTACTTCATCAGGATGATGTCCAGGGCGAAGCTCTTTTTCAGCTCTTCATCCACCATGGCATGGCCGCCATATTTGATGACCACGGTTTTGCCGTAAAATTTCTTGATATAAGGTAGGGATTCGATGAGGACCTTGGCTTTTTCGATACCTGTTTGCATGGCCGTCTGTCTGTAATGGTTGGCTGGTCGGTGGCTGATTTTTTTAAAAAAAGCAGCCGCTTGTTGGTGATAACACGCAAGATATATACCGCTGGCCGTGATCTGTAAAGAAGATAGAGCCTGTTGCAAAATGATTAAAATGTCATTCCCGAGTGTTTTAATCGGGAATCCATTTTTGTAAATTCAGCAGGTTAGGGATTCCCGCTTGCACCGGAATGACGGTTGTTGTACTTATTTTTTCATTTTGCAAAAGACTTGATACTGGTATCCTGAACTTTTATAAAGGCCATCCGCACCCTAAGGAAACTAAAAAAATGAAATCATTCCCCCGCATTTTTTCCCAGCTTGTGTTTCTGTGTTGCCTCTTGGTCGCCGGCCCCTGCCTGGCCGCCCCTGCCCCTGCCGGCAACAGACCGCCGATTCATGTCGAGGCTGACCGGATGGTTTCGCTGAAAGATGACAATGCGGTTCTTTTTACCGGAAACGTGGATGCCAGGCAGGGCCAGATGACGATCCGCGCCGCGGAAATGACGGTTTACTATCTTTCCACCGGAGAAAAAGCCAGCCTGCCCCAGAGTGAAGAGCGCAGTCTTAAAAAACTTGTCGCCACGGGCAATGTGGAAATCCAGAATAACGGCATGACCGGCTCCGGTGACAAAATGGAGTATTATGAAGCCGAGCGCAAAATGATTCTCCTCGGCAACAGCAAGGTCTGGCAGGACAACAACCTCGTTACCGGCCATACCGTTGTCGTTTTCCTCGACCAGGGCAAGAGCATCGTGGAGCGAGGCACGAAGAAAGGCGAGAGGGTCAAGGCTTTTTTCTATCCCGGCGGGGACAAAAATGAAAAGTTAAAAGTGAAGAATGGAGAGTGAAAAATTATACCCAAAGGGCATAAGTTTCGTTTGAGCAGGCAAGCTGCTCAACTCAGCTTTAAAAACGCAGGGCCAAGGATGATGCAAAGGCGAGGGGAACATGCTCGTTATGCGGCAGTTTTTCACTTTTAACTCTTAACTCTCCCTTGGGAGGTTCCCTTGTCTGTTCTGGAAACAAAAGAGATTGTCAAACGCTATAAAAACCGGACGGTGGTGGACGGGATCAGCCTGCGGGTTGAAACCGGCACGGTGGTCGGGTTGCTCGGGCCAAACGGCGCCGGGAAAACCACGACTTTCTATGCCATCGCCGGCTTTGTCCGGCCGGATGCAGGCGTAATCCTGCTGAATAACGAGGATATCACCTCCCTGCCCATTCACCAGCGGGCCAGGAGAGGGCTGTCCTATCTGCCGCAGGAAGCCTCGGTTTTTAAAAAACTCACCGTGGAGGAAAATGTCCGCATCGTCCTTGAGCCGCTGGGTCTGGCCAAAGCGGAGATCGACAACCGGATCGGCCAGCTCATGGAAGACCTGAAGATCGCCCATCTGGCCGATAACCGGGGGCACTCGCTTTCCGGGGGCGAACGACGGCGGGTGGAAATCATGCGGGCTTTGGCCACCAATCCGCATTTCATTCTTCTTGACGAACCCTTTGCCGGAATCGATCCGCTATCGGTGGCCGATCTCCAGCAGATCATCGGCAATCTGAAAGACCGCGGCCTGGGGGTGCTCATCTCCGATCACAACGTCCGGGAAACCCTTTCCGTCTGCGATAAGGCCTACATCATCAGCCAGGGGAAGATCCTCATCCATGGCAATGCCGAAGAGATTGTCGGCAGCGCTGAGGCCCGCCGGATGTATCTCGGAGAAAACTTTACCCTTTAGAAACCATCCAGCAGCACCGCATCTGCGTTGTCATCGGCCGGCTCGTGTGCACCAGCACACTTCGCAGACCTATTCCTAGCATCTGCGGCACTGCTGGACGGTTTCTTTCTATCAGCCACCTATACAAAATGCCCTTGTTTCTTCTCTCCCCCACTTTCTTCTTGCAAAAACCTTGCCGTCATGGATTATACTTCTTCCAAGAGCCGCGCAATCCCGCGTCGACCCCTGCTCTTCGTTTCACAGTAAAGGACTCCGGCAAACATGGCTTTTGAACTGAGACAGCAGATGAAGCTCAGCCAGCAACTGGTGATGACCCCCCAGTTGCAGCAAGCCATCAAGCTGCTCCAGCTTTCCCGGCTTGAGCTTGCCGAAACCATCCAGCAGGAAATCGAGATCAACCCGGTGCTGGAAGAAGCCACCGACAGCCAGGACCAGACCGAGACAGAGCAGGAAGGATATGGCCACGAGGCGCTTGACGCCCCACAGCCCGAACCGGAAAAGACCGCCGAGGTCCAGATGGAAAGCGACTCCTCCTTGCGGGAAATAGACTGGGGAAATTACAGCAACGAGTATGAAAGCGGCCCCTCCACCCGAGGCACGGATAATGACCTGCCCTCCAGCCTTGACATTCTGACGACCAAACCGGATCTGCACGCCCATCTTGTCTGGCAGCTGACCTTTTCCCATCTCACGGAGGAGGAAATGGAGGTCGGCCATTTCGTCATCGGCAACCTTGACCGGGACGGATTTCTGGAAGTGACGGAGGCGGAAATTGCCGAAGGCACGGGCTGCGATCCGGCGATGGCCCACCGGTTGATCAGCGTGGTTCAGGAGATGGACCCGGCCGGGGTCGGGGCCAGGGATCTCAAGGATTGTCTGTTGTTGCAGCTTGCTCGCCTGGGGCTTGTGGTCTCCCTGGCCGCCACCATAGTCAGGGAGCATCTGCATACCCTGGAAAACAGAAACTTCGCGGCCATTGCCAAGGCCACGGGCCGCCCCATCGAGGAAATCCTCGCCGCCATCAAGGTGATCACCGGGCTGGACCCGCATCCGGGCAGGATTTATGCCGAAGAGGAGCCCCAGTACATCATCCCGGATGTCTATGTACACAAAATCAGCGGCGAATATGTTATTCTGTTAAACGATGAAGGTCTGCCCCGCCTCAAGGTCAGCAACTATTACAAGGATATCTTGAAAAAGGATTCCGGGGCCCCGGCCGACACCAAGAATTATGTGCAGGACAAACTGAAATCGGCCATCTGGCTGATAAAAAGCATCCATCAGCGGCAACGCACCATCTACCGGGTGGTGGAATCGCTCCTCAAGTTTCAGTACGATTTTTTTGAAAAAGGCATCGCCTTTCTCAAGCCCCTGGTCCTCCGGGATGTGGCCGAGGATCTAGGCATGCACGAATCGACGATCAGCCGGGTGACCAGCAACAAATATATGCACACCCCCCAGGGCACCTTTGAGCTGAAGTACTTCTTCAACTCCTCCATCAGCCGCCATGACGGCGGGGAAGCCATGGCCTCGGAAAGCATCAAGGAGCGCATCCGCAGCATCATTGGCGGCGAGAACCATCAAGACCCCCTGAGCGACAATGCCATCGCCGAGATCTTCGCCAAGGAAGATATCAAGCTGGCCCGGCGCACCGTGGCCAAGTACCGGGAACAGCTGGGTATTCTCCCTTCAAAATTCCGAAAAATGCCCAAGCTGAGCTGAGCGGCCCAGCCACCTGAGTAACTATAACGCCATGCCAGAAACCAGCAGCCCGCCCATAACCCTGACCATCATCACCGGCCTTTCCGGAGCAGGCAAGTCCACGGCCCTCAATGTGTTCGAGGATGCCGGTTTTTTGTGCATTGACAATCTCCCGGTTTTTCTCCTCCTGCCCCTGCTCGACGGCATGGCCCTGCGAGCGGACGGCCCGCACCGCCTGGCCCTGGTCATGGATGCCCGGGATGCCGAGCTTGCCCCGGCCCTGGCCGGAGTGCTGAAAGAGGTGAAACCCAAGGTCACCCTGGCCCAGATCATTTTTCTCGAGGCCAACGATCCGGTGCTGCTCCGCCGTTACAGCCAGTTGCGCCGGGCTCATCCCCTGGCCCAGGTCGGTCTGGTTCAGGACGGCATCTCCTCGGAGAAACAACGGCTGGCCGGACTTCGGCATCTGGCCGACCGGGTGATCGACACCAGCAGCCTCACCCCCACCGAGCTGCGGCGCGAGCTCCTGCTGCATGACGCTTCCCCGCTTGCCGCCATGCGGGTCAACATCCTCTCCTTCGGCCATAAGCAAGGGTTGCCCAGCGAGGCGGACCTTCTTTTCGATGTCCGTTTTTTGCCGAACCCCTATTATGTAGCGGAGCTTAAGGAGAAAACCGGCCTGGACGCGGCGGTGGCCGCCCATGCCCTGAAAAATGACAGCGGCAGCCAATTTCTTGCCCACCTCTTCCCGCTGCTTGATTTTCTCCTCCCAGAATTCGAGCAGGCCGGCAAGGCCTACCTCACCATCGCCGTGGGCTGCACCGGCGGGAAACACCGCTCCGTGGCGGTAGCCGAGGAGATTTACCGCCACCTGGCCGGGGGCAAATGGCCGGTGAAGTTGTTTCACCGAGACATCGACAGGTAGGGGCACGGCATGCCGTGCCCACACAAGGTGCCGTGCCCCTACGGTAATTAAAAACCGCGGCAACGGGAGGTTATGACGAATACACCATTACTAGACTGGCAAGCGATAGACACGGTTCTGCTAGACATGGACGGCACCCTGCTGGACCGGCATTTTGACGATTATTTCTGGGAGCATTTTGTGCCGGAGCACTATGCTTTGGAGCACGATCTCTCCATCGCCGAGGCAAGGCTTGAACTGCTGGCCAGGTATAAGGGGCGGGAGGGCACTCTCGCCTGGACCGATCTGGATTTCTGGTCCAACGAACTGGGGCTCGATATCCCGGCCCTCAAGATGAAGATCAACCACCTCATCGGGGTGCATCCCCATGTGGTGGCCTTTCTCAAGTTCTGCCGCGAGGCTGGCAAGAAGATCTATCTGGTGACCAACGCCCACAGCAAGACTCTGGCCATCAAGATGGAGAAAACCGCACTGGCCGGCTATTTCGACCGGATCATCTGTGCGGAGGAGGTGGGGATGGCCAAGGAAGATCCCCTCTTCTGGCAGGGACTGGAAGCGCTCCTGGGCTATAAGAAAGAAAGAACCATGCTGGCCGATGATACCGCCAAGGTGCTGGCCTCGGCCCGGCTTTACGGGATGGGCTTTCTCATCTTCATCGCCCGCCCCAGCAGCCGCAAGCCGGTGGCCCACTCTGAAGATTTCCCCTCGGTGGCCGATTTTGGGGAGCTTATTCCAGAAACGAGTAAGGTGAAAGGCGCAAGGTGAAAGGCCAAAGGAACCACCAAAAAACCTTTCCCCTTTGACCTTTTATCTTTCGCCTATCTCTTACTCCTTCCAGTCCGGCCGTAACCCCAGTTCGGTAAGCTGCTTTCTCTCCACCGCGGCCGGGGCTTCGGTGAGCGGGCAGAATGCCTTCTGGGTTTTGGGAAAGGCGATAACATCGCGGATGGAGTCGCGGCCCAGCAGGATCATCATCAACCGGTCCAGACCAAAGGCCATGCCGCCGTGGGGCGGGGCGCCAAGTTCCAGCGCCTTGACCAGGAAATCGAACTTGTCGGCCACCTCCTCCTCGGAAATGCCCAGGGCGGCAAAAACCCGCTCCTGCATCTCCTTCTGGTGGATGCGGATGCTGCCGCCGCCGATTTCGGTGCCGTTTAAGACCAGATCGTAGGCCCGGCTCCGCATCCTGCCCGGCTCGGTGTCCATGAGGGGGATGTCTTCCTCGTTGGGCGCGGTAAAGGGATGATGCACGGCCATGTGCCGCTTCTGCTCATGGTCGTACTCGAGAAGCGGAAAGTCGCAGACCCAGAGAAAGTTGAACTGCTTCTTGTCGAGCAGATTCATGCGGCGGGCCAGCTCAAGGCGCAGCTCGGACAGCGCCTGGTGCACAACCCCAGGCTGATCGGCGACAAAAAATAGCAGATCGTCGGTCTGGGCGTCCAGGGTTTTGGCCATCTCGGCCCGCTCCTCGTCTGAGAAGAACTTGGCGATGGGCGACTGCCATTCCCCTTCCGGCTTGACCTTGACCCAGGCCAGCCCCTTGGCCCCGAAATTGGCCACATAACCGGTGAGGTCGTCAAGATCCTTGCGGGAGAAATGGGCGCAGCCCTTGGCGTTGATCGCCTTGACCATGCCGCCCTTTTCCACCACGGTGCGGAATACCTGGAAGCCGCAGTTGCGCACCTCTTCGGTGAGGATGATCAGCTCAAAACCGAAACGGGTATCCGGCTTGTCGCAGCCAAAGCGGTGCATCGCTTCGGCATAGGTCAGGCGCGGGAAGGGCAGATTGAGCTCCAAGCCGATGGTTTCCTTGAACAACAGCCGCATCAACCCTTCGCCCACCGCGTAGATGTCCTCCTCCTCGACAAAGGAGAGCTCCATATCCACCTGGGTGAACTCGGGCTGCCGGTCGGCGCGCAGATCCTCATCCCGGAAGCAGCGGACGATCTGGTAGTAGCGATCCATACCCGCCACCATCAGGAGCTGCTTGAAAAGCTGCGGCGACTGGGGCAGAGCGAAGAATTTCCCCTGATTGACCCGGCTCGGCACCAGATAATCCCTGGCCCCTTCCGGGGTGGAGCGGGTGAGCACCGGGGTTTCGATCTCCAGAAAATTCTCGGTGTTGAGATAGCTGCGGATGGCCTGGGCCGCTTTGTGCCGCATGATAAGGCCCTCGGCCATGCGGGGACGGCGCAGATCAATATAGCGGTACTTGAGGCGCAGGCTCTCGGAGATCTCGGCCTCCTCGTCCAGCGGGAAGGGCGGGGTCTTGCTCTGGTTGAGGATGCGCAGCTCCAAAACCCGCACCTCGATCTCGCCGGTGGCCAGCTTGGGGTTCACCATCCCGGCTGGCCGGGCCTC
>Ga0209211_10001778_pt1 | contig 39269 bp, 23 predicted proteins | sample RifGroA2_FD_183992 | JGI IMG/M metagenome (GOLD analysis project Ga0209211, IMG submission 183992) | Groundwater microbial communities from Rifle, Colorado, USA - Groundwater A2 (SPAdes) (version 2) | ecosystem: Environmental > Aquatic > Deep subsurface > Groundwater | place: Rifle, Colorado...
GAAACTTCCAGCCGGCTTCGGAGCACAAGCCGCTGGCCTCGAACAGCAGTGGCCACTGGCTGCCGGCCCAATTCACGAAGCTCTCCCACCATGGCTGGTCGGCGGTGCAACTGACGCCCCTGGCGAAACGTTGCAGCCATGTCTGATACGCCGCAATGCCGGCGCCGGTCAGCGCCGTGACCGTCATGACGAGCGCCGCCATCCGTCGCGGCAGCGCTGTTGGGTGCGTTGGTCCGGCCAGCGTCCAGGCCGCGATGGCTTCCAGCGCCAGCAGCAGATAGAGCATGCGCTGCAAAATGCACAGGGGACAGGCCGCGATATTCAGGGTTTGTTGAAGACCCATGCCGCCGGCAACCAACCCGACGGCGGCAAGACCCGTGGCGGCGAACAGGCCACGCGGGGTGAATAGCAGGCGCAGAAAACGCATGGCCTATTTGCCCTTGCGTTCCTGCCGGGCTTTGGCAATGATGCTGTCGGCAAGCTTCAACAGCTCTCCGTAGTTGGCTGCTGCCTCGTTGTTGATCAGGAACTTGCCGTCCACCACCAGCGCAGGCACTCCGGAAATGCGGGCTGCCGTGGCATCCTGATCGGCGCGCAGCACCATGCTCTTCATCGAAAAGGCTGCCATCGCGTCGGCGAATTTCTTGCCGTCAACGCCCTTGCCGGCAGCCCAGGAGATCACCGCTTCATCGGTCCTGAAAACCACACGTTCCTGATGAATGGCGCGAAAAACCGCGGCATCGAGTTTCGCCAGGTCGCCGATGGCTTCCAGCGCGAAATATATTCGGGAAAGGCGCGCCCACTCGGGACGATTGAAACTGACCGGGACGCGGCGGAAACTCACATCCTTTGGCAACATGGCCGCCCACTGGCCGATCACGGGATTGAAGTCGTTGCAATGCGAGCAGCCGTAGGAGAAGAACTCGATGACCTCGATTTTTCCCTTGCCGGTCGCCAGCGGCGGATCGATTGCTTTGTAGTCGCGACCGGCTTGCGGTTCTGCCGCAAGGCTTGGACCGGACATGGCCAGCGAGGAAATCAGGGCGGCAAACAGCAGGGCGGCAAATCGTTTCATGAAAAATCTCCGTGGAAAGCGCGTTTGAGCGGAATTGTATGACAGCGTTCCCCGTTCAATGAGCAAACATGAAAATTATTGGCGAGCCGGGCGGATCGCCCGCCGGCGGTCGATGGCAAAAGTCGGCGCTGGCAGCACGGCGATTTGCGTGCATGCAGCCGTCCCCTTTGCCGGAACAATGCGGCAAAATCCGATTCTGCCTATCGATAGCGAAAGCGCCCCATGAAGAACCCGGAACTCCTGCGCAATACCTGCCTGATCGATGGCGAGTGGCTGGCGGCCGCTGGCGCTCGCATTGAAGTGCGCAACCCGGCCACGGGTGAGCGGGTCGGTTCCGTCCCCGATTTCGGCGCGGTCGAAACCCGCCGCGCGATCGATGCGGCAGAAGCGGCGTTTCATCCCTGGCGGGCGAAGACCGCCGCCGCGCGGGCAAAAATTCTGCGGCGCTGGTTTGATCTGGTGATGGAAAACCAGGAAGACCTGGCGCGCTTGATGACGCTGGAGCAGGGCAAGCCGCTGGCCGAAGCGCGCGGCGAGATCGCCTATGGCGCGGCCTTCATCGAATGGTTTGCCGAGGAGGCGCGGCGCGTCTATGGCGACGTGATTCCTTCGCCGCTGGCGGATCGCCGCATGATCGTCCTCAAGCAGCCGGTCGGCGTCTGCGCCGCGATCACGCCGTGGAATTTTCCGTCGGCGATGATCGCGCGCAAGGCCGCGCCGGCGCTGGCCGCCGGTTGCACCATGGTGGTCAAGCCAGCAGAGCAGACGCCGCTGTCGGCCCTCGCGCTGGCCTGGCTGGCGCAGCAGGCGGGCGTGCCGCCGGGTGTGCTCAATGTAGTGACCGGCGAGCCGCGCGCCATTGGCGGCGAGCTCACGTCCAGCCCGAAGGTGCGCAAGCTGTCCTTCACCGGCTCCACCGAGGTCGGGCGCCTGCTGATGGCCCAATGCGCGCCGACGCTGAAGAAGCTCTCGCTGGAACTCGGCGGCAATGCGCCCTTCATCGTCTTCGACGATGCCGACCTCGATGCCGCGGTGGCCGGAGCGATGGCCTCCAAGTATCGCAACACGGGGCAGACCTGCGTTTGCAGCAACCGCTTTCTGGTGCAGGAGAAAGTCCATGATGTCTTTGCGCAGAAGCTGGCCGCCGCGGTGGGCAAGCTCAAGGTCGGCAACGGGCTGGACGACGGCGTTACGCAAGGCCCGCTGATCGATGGCGCGGCGCTGGCCAAGGTCGAGGAACTGCTGGCCGATGCCGTGGCGCAGGGCGCTCGCGTCCTGTGCGGCGGCAAGCGCCACGCCCGTGGCGGCACTTTTTATGAGCCGACCGTGCTGGCCGGGGCGACGTCGGCCATGCGCCTGGCGCGCGAGGAAATTTTCGGGCCGGTGGCGCCGATTTTCAGCTTCCGCGATGAAGCCGATGCGATCCGCATGGCCAACGATACCGAGTATGGCCTGGCCGCCTATTTCTACAGCCGCGATATCGCCCGCGCCTGGCGCGTCGGCGAGGCGCTGGACTACGGCATGGTCGGCGTCAATTCCGGGCTGATCTCCAGCGAGGTGGCGCCGTTCGGCGGCGTCAAGCAATCTGGGCTGGGGCGCGAAGGCTCGAAATACGGCATCGACGAATATCTGGAAATCAAGTATCTGGCGATGGCCGGCCTGTGATTGTTTCCGCTTTTTGCGTCAATCGGTAACTCACCCGGCATGATCCCGACAGAGGTTTTGCTGGCCTTTCTTGCCGCTTCGGCGTTGATCACCATCGCGCCCGGCCCGGACAACCTGATGGTGCTGTCCGTCGGCATCAGTCGCGGTCGTTCCGCCGGCATCGGTTTTGGTCTTGGCTGCGCCTTGGGCTGCTTTACGCATACGCTGTGGGCGACGCTGGGCATCGGCGCCGTGGTGCTGGCGTCGGCGACCACATTCATGACGCTGAAAATGGCGGGCGCCGCCTATCTGGCTTATATCGGCGTAATGACATGGCGTTATGCCGGAAAGATGGCGCCGATAAGGCTCGATCAGGGCGGGAACGAACCGATCGGCGCGCATGTCCGTCGCGGTTTTATCGCCAATGTGATCAACCCCAAGGTGGCCTTGTTCTTCATCGCCTTCCTGCCGCAATTCGTCGATCAGTCGCGGGGCGCGGTGTGGCCGCAGATGCTGGTGCTGGGCGGAATGTTCGCGGTGCAGACGGTGCTGATATTCGGCGGCATCGGCTGGTTCGCCGGCAACATCGGCGCCCGCTTGCGGCGGCAGCCGAAGCTTGCCGTCTGGCTTGATCGCTGTGCCGGGGCGATCTTCATCGGCCTCGCCCTGCATTTGGCCACTGCCGGGCGATAAGCAGCGAAGCCAGCGGTCTGCCTTATCCGCAGCCATCCTGAAATACTCCCGATCGGTGCTGCATCGCGATGTATGATCGCCATTGATAAGGAGAAGCCGATTCCGTGGCTGCACCAACCGTACTCATCGTCGACGACGAGCCGACCAACCTGTATCTTCTCACCAGTCTGCTGCGGCCTGAATATCTGGTGCGCGCCGTCAACTCGGGAGAAAGCGCCCTGCGCGCGGCGGCGAGCGAGCCGCGACCGGATCTGGTGCTGCTCGACGTGATGATGCCCGCGATGGATGGCTATGCGGTGCTGGCCCGGTTGCGCGAGAATCCCGCCACGCGCGACATTCCGGTCATATTCATCACCGCGCAGGCCGAGGCGGCGGACGAGGAACGCGGCCTGTTGCTCGGCGCCGCCGATTACATCACCAAGCCGATCAAGCCCGCCGTGGTGCTGGCACGGGTACGCGCCCAGCTCGAAGCCAAGCAGGCGCGCGACTGGACCAAGGACCGCAACGCCTTCCTCGAAGCCGAAGTCGCATGGCGCATGGCTGACAACGAGCGCACCCAGACCGTCGCTATCCGGGCGCTGGCGCGCCTGGCCGAGACACGCGACCCGGAAACCGGCAATCACATCAACCGCACGCAGAACTATGTTCATCTTTTGGCCTTGCGGCTGCGCGAGCACCCGCGCTTTTCCGCCTTCCTCAGTCCGCGCAACATCGACCTGCTGACGAAGTCGGCGCCGCTGCACGACATCGGCAAGGTCGGCATACCCGACAGCATCCTGCGCAAGCCCGGTCCCCTTACAGCGGCGGAGTGGGAGATCATGAAGACCCATGCCATTCTCGGCTCGGACGCCATCGAACAGGCCGAGGCCGATACCGACAAGCCGCTGGCTTTTCTCATCCTGGCCAAGGAGATTGCGCACTGGCATCACGAAAAGTGGGATGGCAGCGGCTATCCCGACGGACTGGCGGGCGAGTCCATACCCATCGCCGCGCGGCTGATGGCTCTCGCCGATGTGTTCGACGCGCTGATTTCGGAGCGGGTGTACAAGCCTGCGATGTCCCATGCCGAAGCTCGCGACACCATCGCCGCCGAGCGCGGCAAGCATTTCGATCCCGACGTGTGCGACGCGTTTCTCGCCGGCTTCGACGAGATTGTCGCCATCGCCGGGAAGTATCATGAGGAGGCTTGAGGCGCAATGAAAGTTCGACCCGGCGCCCGAAAGCTTCGACCATGAGCGATTCCGCTCCCGCCAGATCGCCCGTTGCCGTCGAAGGTCGCGCTCCGAAGAAGGTGTTGCGGATCGTCCTGGCCTATGCCGTCTTCGCAGGGCTCTGGATTCTGCTTTCCGACCAGGCGGTCGCCTGGCTATTCAACGATCCGACGCAAATTGTCCTCGCCAGCACCTTGAAGGGTTGGCTGTTTGTCGCCGTGACATCGCTGTTGCTCTACACCTTGATACGACGGCTGCTCGACCAGATTCTGAGCGTGTCCCGGCGCGAGCTGGACGCGCAGGCGGAAAAATGGCGCACCCTGCAACTGCTCGATGCCATCGCCGAGAGCACCACTGACGCGATTTTCGCCAAGGACATCGATGACCGCTTTATCTTCTTCAGCGGTGGCGCGGCGCGCGCCACCGGCAAGCGTGCCGAGGAGGTTCTCGGTCGCGACGAAATGGCGGTGTTCCCGCCCGAGATCGCCAGGCAACTGATCGCCGACAACCGCCGGGTCATGGCCGAAAACCGCGTCATCGTCTTCGAGGATGACACCATCACGGCAGCAGGACCGCGTACTTTCACGAGCACCAAGGGACCGCTACGCGATGCCACCGGCAAGGTCATTGGCATGTTCGGCATTGCCCGCGACATCAGCGAATCGAAGCGAGTCGAAATGGCTCTGCGCGACAGCGAAAAGCGCTACCGGGCTGTGACCGAGACCGCCCGCAACGCCATCATCACCATCGACAGCGCCGGCACTGTCGTGAACTCGAACCCGGCTTGCGAACGGCTGTTTGGATACCCGGAAGCCGAACTTCTCGGGCAGCCCCTGACCCTGTTGATACCGCCGCGATTCCGGCGGCGGCATCAGGAAGGTTTCGAGAGGCGACTTGCGGACGGCGCCCCGTGTCTCGGCGGCAATGCCATTGAAGTGTTCGGATTGCGCAAGGACGGCAGCGAGTTTCCGCTGGAACTCTCGGTGGCGCAGTGGACAACCGACCAGGGCCGGTTTTTCACCGGCATCATGGTTGACATCACCGAGCGGAAGAAGAACGAAGCAGGCCTGATCCTTGAGAGCCGTCGCGCCGAAGTCCTGCTCGCCCTGCCTGGCGCCGCCGAGAACATGACCGAGTGGGAATTCATGCAACACGGCCAGGAACAGGCCGAGCAACTCACCGGCAGCCGTATTGCCTTCATCCATTTCGTCCATGAGGACCAGCAAACCATCGAACTGGTGGCCTGGTCGCGCGCCACCCTTGAGCACTATTGCCAGGCCGTGGTTGAAAGCCACTACCCGATCAGCGAGGCCGGCATCTGGGCCGACGCCCTGCGTCAGCGAGCGCCGGTGATGTTCAACGATTACGCCAGTGCGCCCGGCAAGCGTGGTTTGCCCGAAGGCCACGCCCCCCTGGAGCGCCTGATCAGCGTGCCGGTGCTCGAAGGCGGGCTGGTGCGCATGATGGCCGGCGTGGGCAACAAGCCCGAGCCTTATACCGATCTCGATGTGGAGACGGTCAAGCTGCTGGCCGACGCCATCTGGCGCATCGTGCGCCAGCGCCGGACGGACAAAATCCTGCGCGAGAGCGAATGGTCGCTCAGGGAAGCGCAGAACATCGCGGACCTGGGCAGTTATGCCCTGGATGTCGCCAGTGGGCAGTGGCAGAGTTCAGACGTGTTCGACCGGGTGTTCGGCATAGACCGGGCCTACGAGCGCTCGGTGGCGGGATGGGCGGAACTGGTCCATCCTGATGACCGCGCCATGATGCTGGACTATTTCACGAACGAGGTGCTTGGCCAGTGCCATGAGTTCGACAAGGTGTACCGCGTGATTCGTCGCAACGACGGCGCCGAACGCTGGGTGCACGGATTGGGCAAGCTGCAATTCGATGCGCAAGGGCGCCCCGTGAATATGCACGGCACGATCCAGGACATCACCGAACAGAAAAATGCCGAGGCGAGAATCGAGCGCCTGGCCCAACTCTATGCCGCCTTGAGCCGCTGCAACCAGGCGATTGTTCATTGCACCGGCGAAGAAGACTTGTTCCCCCGAATATGCAGCGCCGCGGTGATCCTCGGCAGAATGCGAATGGCATGGATCGGAATGGTGGATGCGGAAAGCCGGCAGGTCGTGCCGGTGGCCTCGTTTGGTGATGACCAGGGATATCTGACAGGCATCCGGATATCGGTGGATGCAACGGATACCGCCGGCCAGAGTCCCACCGGTGCAGCCATTCGCGAAGGCCAGCCGGTCTGGTGCCAGAATTTTCTCGGCGATCCGCGCACCGCACCCTGGCATGAGCGCGCCGCCCGGTCTGGCCTGGCCGCCTCGACGTCGCTGCCGCTGCGGCGCAACGGGGCAATCGTCGGCGTTTTCACCGTTTACGCCAGCGAGGTTAACGCCTTTGACGAGGACACACGCAAACTGCTGACTGAAATGGCGGCGGATATCAGCTTTGCGCTGGATAACTTTGCCCGCGAGGCCGCGCGCAGAACGTCCGGAATCCAGTTGCGCAAATTCTTCCTGGCCGTGGAACAAAGCCCGGAGAGCGTCATCATCACCAACCTCGACGCCGAGATCGAGTATGTGAACGAAGCCTTCGTTCAGACCACCGGCTACAGCCGCGAGGAGGTGATCGGGCAGAACCCGCGCCTCCTGCAATCTGGCAAGACCCCACGAGAAACCTATGTCGCCCTGTGGCATGCGCTGAGCCATGGCCAGCCATGGAAGGGTGAGTTCCACAACAAGCGCAAGGACGGCGGCGAATTCATCGAGTTCGCCATCATCACGCCGCTGCGTCAGGCCGACGGCTTGATCAGCCACTATGTCGCGGTGAAGGACAACATCACCGAGAAGAAGCGCATCGGTCTCGAACTGGATGACCATCGGCACCACCTGGAACAACTGGTGGAAAGCCGCACCGCGGAACTAGTCGCCGCACGGCAGCAGGCTGACGCCGCCAACATGGCCAAGAGCAGTTTCCTCGCCAACATGAGTCACGAAATCCGCACGCCGATGAACGCCATCATCGGCCTCACCCACATCCTGAAGCACGGCGGGGCGACGCCAGAGCAGGCCGAGCGGCTGGACAAGATCGACGGCGCCAGCCGACACCTGCTCTCGATCATCAACGACATCCTCGATCTTTCCAAAATCGACGCGGGCCGGCTGCAACTGGAACGCACGGACTTTTCGCTTTCCGCCATCTTCGACAGCATCGCCTCCATCATCGGCGAATCGGCGCGGGACAAGGGGCTTCGCATCGAAATCGACGGCGACGGGGTTCCGCAGTGGTTGCGCGGCGACCCGACGCGACTGCGCCAGGCATTGCTCAACTATGCCGGCAACGCCGTCAAGTTCACCGAGCAGGGTTCCATCGTCCTGCGCGCCAGCCTGTGTGCCGAAGGAAGTCCGGGCGAAGGCAGCGCAAAGCCGCTCGGGGGGCTGGAAGGCGGCGATGATGAACTGCTGGTGCGCTTCGAGGTGCAAGACACCGGGGTCGGCATCGCCGCCGACGAGATGCCCCGGCTGTTCCATGCCTTCGAGCAGGTCGACGCGTCGACCACGCGCAAGTACGGCGGTACCGGTCTCGGCCTCGTCATCACCCGGCGACTGGTGCAACTGATGGGCGGAGAAGTCGGCGTTGACAGCACGCCGGGGCAGGGCAGCACCTTCTGGTTCACCGCTCGCCTGCAACGCGGTCGCGGCATCGGGCCATCCGGGTCGGCGACCACGGAGGCGGGGGATGCCGAAACGCAATTGCGCCGCCGCCACGGTGGCGCCCGGTTGCTGCTGGCCGAGGACAACCCCATCAACCGCGAAGTGGCGCTGGAACTGCTGCATGGCGTCGGCATGGCGGTGGATACCGCGGTCGATGGCCGCGAGGCGCTGGAAATGGCCAGCGCCACCGCCTACGACCTGATTCTGATGGACATCCAGATGCCCGACATGGATGGTCTCGAAGCCACCCGCGCCATTCGCGCCCTGCCGGACCGTGAAAAAACGCCGATCCTGGCGATGACGGCCAACGCCTTCGACAAGGATCGCCAAGCCTGCGTCGATGCGAGCATGAACGACTTCATCACCAAGCCGGTCGCGCCCGATGCGCTCTATCAGGCCCTGCTGCACTGGCTGTCGGCGACGCCGGCGGATGCGCCGACCGACATTGCGTATCGGGCGCCTGTCGTGCCGATGCCGCCGCCGCAAGATCGGCCAGGACTGCCGCAGCCCCTGGCCGACTTCGACGGGCTCGACACGGTTCGGGCGCTGACCGCCTTGCGCGGCAACGTGTTTGCCTATGTCGGGCTGTTGCGGCAACTTGCCGCCCGCCATGGCGAGGATACCCGGCACCTGCGCGACGAAATCGCGGCGGGCCGGACCGAGGCGGCCCGCAACAGGGCGCATGCGCTCAAGGGTGCGGCTGGAACCCTCGGCGCCATCCGTCTCCAGGCCGCCGCCGCAGCCATCGAGCAGGCCATGCGCGACGCCGCCCCGACCACGTCGCTGCCGGCGCTGCTGGCTGCCCTGGAGTCGGCGCAGAGCGAACTGGACGCGGTGCTCGCGCTCGTGCCGGAAGCGGCGACCGTGGGAGGCAAAGGTGGCGAGTTCGCCGCCGCCCCCGTTCGCGTGCGTGCGGTGCTCACGCAGATGGAACCCCTGCTGGCCAGCGACGATACCGCAGCGGGCGATCTGTTCGAGGCCGCCCGGCCCCTCTTGCTGGCAACCTTCGGCGCGGCGGCGATGCAACTGGGACGCCAGATGGCGGACTTCGACTACCCGGCCGCGCTGACGACCCTGCGCGAACTGATCCGCCAAGCGCCGAAAAACTGACTCACCCAGTTCCTCCCCCGTCAAGGGCGAGGTCAATCGGCAGCATCTCCTCCCCCTTCAAGGGGGAGGCTGGGAGGGGGATGGGGGAAAGCGGCAGAAATGCGCCGATTCGATAACCCGTTCGATCCATGCAGCACGCACCCCAGCCCCACCCTAACCCTCCCCATGATGGGGAGGGGACGCGGCCTCGCCGACCTGCTGCGCCGGTTTCCAGCCTTTCTTGCGGTGTTCCGCGACGACGGTGGTGGTAATGCCGCCGCGCACGTAAAAGCGCGCGGTGAGGCGCATGAAGCGTGGCCGGGTAGCCTTGGTCAGGTCGTCGAGAATGCGATTGGTGACATCTTCATGAAAATGCCCCTCGTCGCGAAAGCTCCAGATGTAGAGCTTGAGACTTTTCAGTTCGACGCAGACCTTGTCGGCGATGTAATCGAGCGTCAGCACGGCAAAATCCGGCTGCCCGGTCTTGGGACAGAGGCAGGTGAATTCGGGGATTTCCATGTGAATCCGGTAATCCCGTTGCGGCGCCGGGTTGGGGAAGGTCTCCAGTGTCTTGGAGTGGGTTCGGGTGGCTTGGCTGGCTGGCTTTGGCATGCTGTGTGGGTGCGGGTAAGGAGGGCGGGACAGATTATAATGGCGCGGCTCCAGTGTCACATGCGGTCATGCAGAGTCATACCTTCGACATCCTCTTTCCGGTTCATTCCTCGTGCGTCTAGACAAGCTGAAACTTTCCGGCTTCAAGTCGTTTGTTGAGCCCACTACCGTGCTTTTCCCCGGCCAACTGGCGGGCGTGGTCGGCCCCAACGGCTGCGGCAAGTCGAACATCATCGATGCCGTGCGCTGGGTACTGGGCGAGTCCAAGGCCTCCGAGCTGCGCGGCGAATCGATCCAGGACGTGATCTTCAAGGGCTCGGGCAACCGCAAGGAGGTCAGCCGCGCCAGCGTCGAGCTGTATTTCGACAACGCGCAGGGCCGCGCTACCGGGCAGTGGAGCCAGTACGCCGAAATCACGGTCAAGCGCGTGCTCGACCGCGAGGGCAATTCAAGCTACTACATCAACAATCTGCACGTCCGCCGCCGCGACGTGATCGATCTCTTCCTCGGCACCGGCCTCGGCCCGCGCGCCTATGCCATCATCGGCCAGGGCATGATTTCGCGCATCGTCGAGGCCAAGCCCGACGAGCTGCGCTTTTTCCTCGAAGAGGCGGCAGGCGTCACCAAGTACAAGGAACGCCGGCGGGAAACCGAGCACCGCCTGGAAGATGCGCGCGAGAACATCGCCCGCGTCGATGACATCCGCAACGAGCTGGAAACCCAGGTCAGCCACTTGCAGGCGCAGGCCGCCGTGGCGCAGCAGTATCGCGATCTGCATCAGCAGCTTTCGCGCAAGCAGACCCTGTTGTGGCTGAAGAAGCGCAACGATGCGCGGCACGACGGCCAGCGCCTGGCGCGCCAGGTGGATGAAGCCGTCAATCGCGTCGAGGCTGAAACCGCGCAGTTGCGTGAAATCGAAGCGCGCGTCGAACATGCGCGCGAGAGCCATTATTCGGCGTCGGATGCCTTGCACGCGGCGCAGGCCGAGATGTTTGCGGCCAACGGCGAAGTCAGCCGTCTCGAATCGGAAATCAGCCATCTGCGCGATTCGCGCTCGCGCCTGGAAGCGCGCCTCGACCAGTTGGGCGTCGAGGAAACCCATTGGCGCAGCCAGCATGGCCAGTTGGCCGAGGATGAAACGCGCTGGAACCTGCTGCTGGAGAATTCCCGCACGCGTTCCGCCACCGCTGCCGCCCGTCATGATGAAGCCGCGGCGCGCTTGCCCGATGCCGAAGATGCCGTGCAGGCCGCCAACGGCGATGTCACCGAGGCGCGCCGTGCCTTGGGCGAGGCCGAACAGGCGCTGCGCCTGGCCGAGGCCGACAAGGGACACGCCTTGCGCGCACTGGATAACCTGGTGCAGCGTCGCGGTCGACTGGAGCAGGATCGGCAGGCGCTGGGCGCGCCCGATCCGGCGCTGCTGTCCGCGTCAAAGGAAAACGAACAGCGCGCCGAGGCGGCGCTGGCTGCGGTTCAGGAGCGCCTTGCAGCGTTGCAAGCCACCGTGCCCGCCGCCGAGGCGCAACTGCGCGCGGCCCGCGAAGCCTTGCAGGCCGCGCATCGCTGCCTGACCGAGACCCGCGCCCGGCATGATGCGCTGGCGCACTTGCAAGCCCGTGTGGCGCAAAGCGGCGAGATCGGCGACTGGTTCAAGGCGCACCAGTTGGCCGATGCCAAACCGCTATGGCAGTCGATCCAGGTCGAGGCCGGCTGGGAAACGGCGGTCGAGGCCGTGCTGCGCGAACGCTTTTCGGCGCTGAATGCTGACGCGGAAACCGTGCGCGCCGCGCTTGCCGCGCCGCCCCCCGCTATTCTCACTCTGGCGCTGGAGAGCGGTGCGAGCGCCATATCGCCTGTCGCCGACAGCCTGCGCGGCAAAGTGCGCTGCGACGATCCGCGCTGGTCGGGCGTGCTCGACGAATGGCTGGCCGGTGTGTCCGTCGCCGACGACCTGGCGACCGAATTGCCATTGGCATCGGGACAGCGCGTCTCAAGGGCCGGCCATGTGCTGACGCCCGCCGGCCTGACGCTCTACGTGCCGGATGCGAAAACCCACGGCGTCATCGAACGCCAGCGCGAGATCGACGAACTGGCGGGATTGCTGGCGGCGCGCGCCGCCAGCGAAGACGCGGCGCGCGAAGTGCAGCGTAGCGCCGAGCAGCAACTGGCCGAGGCCCAGGCGCAAATCGGCGCCGCCCGTCGCGCGATGCAGGAGGCGCAGCAGGCTTTTCATGCGGCGCAGGTGGAGGCGCTGAAGCTGGCGCAGGCACAGGCCCGTTTCGAGGAACGCGCGGCGCAGATCGACCGCGATCTGGCCGAACTGCTGCGTCAGGACGAAACCGAGCAGGCGCGCCGCGAGCGCGCCGAGAGCGAGGGCGAACTCCAGCGCGAACGCCTCGGCGAAGTGCGCGAGCGTCTCGAACAGGCGCTGGAAGTCCATCGACTGAAGGATGCCGCCTTGCGCGAGGCGCGGGCGCTGGAAATACAGCTCGGGCGCGAGGCCCAAGAGGCGGGTTTCTCCGAACGCGAATGCCTGTCGAAGCTGGAAGACAACGCCCGCGCCGCGGCGACGGCGAGCAGCCAGTTGCAACGCATCGAGGGCGAAACGGCTGCTGCGCGCACCGAAGTCGCGGGCATCAGCGATCTGGTTTTGCAGGAACAGTTGCACGCGGCGCTGGACGCGAAGCAGGGCAAGGAGTCGGCGCTGGCGGAACGGCGAAATGTGCTCGAAACGGCGGCGTCCGAGCTGCGCAGCCTCGACGAGCAGCGCCTCAAGCTGGAGCAGGGCGTCGTTCCGCTGCGCGACAAGATCAACGATCTCCGGCTCAAGGCGCAAGCCGTCCAGATCAACGAGGAACAGTATCGCGAACGCCTGGCCGAAGTGCATGTGGTCAACGAAGCCGACGAAGCACCCTTCGTCGACGAGCTTAACGCCAGCGGCGCCGACCGGCTCAAGGACAATGTCCTGCAAGGCGAAATCGTGCGGATCAATGCCGAGATCGAAACCCTCGGCCCGGTCAACCTCGCCGCGCTGGAAGAACTGGCCACGGCCTCCGAGCGCAAGGGTTTTCTTGATGCGCAGTCGAGCGATCTCTCCGAGGCCATCGGCACCATGGAAGACGCCATCCGCCGCATCGACCGAGAAACGCGCGAGCAGTTGCAGGAGACCTATGACACGGTCAATAGGCACTTCGGCACGCTGTTCCCGCAGCTCTTCGGCGGCGGCGAGGCGCGCCTGCTGCTCACCGGCGAGGAGATTCTCGATGCCGGCATCCAGATCATGGCGCAGCCGCCGGGCAAGAAGAACACCACCATCCATCTGCTTTCCGGCGGCGAAAAAGCGCTGACCGCGATTGCGCTGGTGTTCGCGCTGTTCCAGTTGAATCCCGCGCCGTTCTGCCTGCTCGACGAGGTGGACGCGCCGCTCGACGACTCGAACACGGTGCGGTTCTGCGATCTGGTCAAGCGCATGTCCGCGCAAACCCAGTTCATCTTCATCTCGCACAACAAGATCGCCATGGAAATGGCCCAGCAATTGATCGGCGTGACCATGCAGGAGCAGGGCGTGTCGCGCGTGGTGGAAGTCGATATCGAAGAGGCGCTGCGCCTCGCCGTTGAACAAGAGGTGGCCTGAACATGGCAATCAGCGAACTGCAAATCGCCTTGGTCGGCGCCGGTGCGGCGGCGGTCGCCCTGGTCTGGGGCTACAACGCATGGCAGGAACGTCGGCACCGCAAGACCGCCGACAGGATATTCAAGGGTGGCCAGGGCGATGCGCTGCTGGGGTCGGACGATAGAGGACCGGGGACCGGCGACAGCGATCGACGCGAACCGCATTTTGCGGTCGAGGCGAGCGATGAATTACCGGAAGCGATCGGCGATGCCGCCGCCGACATGGAGCCGGCGCGGGATGACTCCGCGCCGCAATCAATGTCGCCGGTCGAAGGCGCGGATGCCGTTGCCGACTGCGTGCTGACCATGGTTGCCACCGAGGCGGTGCCGGCGTCCGCTGTTCGGACCATGCAGAACGCATGGTCGGCGGAGGTGACCAGGCCCGTGCACTGGCTGGCAAGAAACGCTGCCGATGGCGCGTGGCAGCCGGTCGCTGCCGACGATACCGGGCGTTACCGGCAATGGGCGGTCGCGCTGCAACTGGTTGATCGGCGCGGGCCGGTTTCCGAGGATGAACTGGCGCGTTTCTTCGGTGATGTGCAACAGGTGGCGGCACAGACGGGCGCCGCGCTGGAACTGCCTGCGCGCGGCGAAGTCGTGGCGCACGCCGCCGCGCTCGATCAGTTCTGCGCAGGAGTAGACATCCAGTTTGTGCTGCATGTCGTCGAGGCCTCGGGCGGCATCTTCGCCGGCACCAAGCTGCGTGGCGTGGCGGAGGCGGCGGGACTGGCTCTGGAAGCGGACGGCGTGTTTCGCGCCCGCGACGCTTTCGGCGGCGAACTGTTCGCCGTCGCCAATCTTGGCGCCGAGCGCTTCGATGCCGAGTCCATCAAATCGCTGACCATCCACGGCCTGACCCTGAGCCTCGATGTGCCGCGCGTGGCGGAGGGTGTGTTGGCCTTCGACCGCATGCTGGCGACCGCGCGGCAACTCGCGACAGCGCTGGGCGGCGTGCTGGTCGACGCGCAGCGCGCGCCACTGGCCGATGCCATGATTGCCGCGATCCGCGCCAGGACGGCCGAACTGCAACAGCGCATGAAGGACGGCGGCATCGTCCCCGGCAGTACCAGGGCGCTGCGGCTGTTCTCCTGATGCCCCAGCGGGAGGCAGCGGCGCGGGCGGAAACCTTGCGCCGCGAAATCGAGCGGCATAGTCATGCTTACCACGACCTCGACGCGCCGACCATTCCGGATGCGGAATACGACCGCTTGTTTCGCGAGTTGCAGGCGCTGGAGGCGGCGCATCCGCAACTGCTGACACCCGACTCGCCGACGCAGCGGGTCGGCGGCAAGCCCTTGCCCGCGTTCGCGCCGGTACGGCATGTCGTGCCGATGCTGTCGATCCGCACCGAAACCGACACCGAGCCGACTGGCGCGCGCGCCTTCGATGCCCGCGTGCGGCGCGAACTGGAACTGAACGAAGCCGCCCCCGCCGTCGACTATGCCGCCGAACTCAAATTCGACGGCCTCGCCATCAACTTGCGTTATGAAAACGGCGTACTGGTGCAGGCCGCCACGCGCGGTGATGGCGAAACCGGCGAGGACGTGACGCAGAACATTCGCACCGTGCGCCGCATTCCGTTGCGCCTGACGGGTAATGCGCCGCCGGTGCTGGAAGTGCGCGGCGAGATATTCATGAGCCGGCCCGATTTCGAGCGCTACAACGAGAAGCAGCGGGTGCAGGGGCGGACAACTCTGGTGAACCCGCGCAATGGCGCGGCGGGCAGCATCCGCCAGCTCGATCCGGCCATGGCGGCGGAGCGACCGCTGTCGTTCTATGCCTATGGGCTGGGTGAGACACGGGGCTGGACGCTGCCGGAAACCCACAGCGGCGTGCTCGACGCCCTAGCTGTCTTCGGCCTGCCGGTCTGCGAGCATCGCGCCGTGGTGCGGGGTGCCGATGGCCTGATCGCGTTCCACGCCCGCATCCGCGATGCGCGCGATGACCTGCCCTTCGATATCGACGGCGTGGTGTACAAGGTGAATTCTCTGGCGCTGCAACAGCGCCTCGGTTTTGTCACGCGCGAACCGCGCTGGGCCGTGGCGCACAAATATCCGGCCGAAGAGGCGCTGACCACGGTCGAGGCCATCGAAGTGCAGGTCGGCCGCACCGGCGCGATTACGCCTGTGGCGCGACTGGCGCCGGTTTTCGTCGGCGGCGTGACGGTGACCAATGCCACGCTGCACAACGAGGCCGAGGTGCGGCGCAAGGACGTGCGGGTCGGCGACACGGTGATCGTGCGCCGTGCCGGCGACGTGATTCCGGAAGTGGTCGGCGTGGTGCTGGAAAAACGCCGTCCCGCCAGCGCCGACTTTCGCCTGCCGACCGTATGCCCCGTCTGCGGTTCCGCCGTGGAACGCCCCGAGGACGAGGCCATCGCGCGCTGTACCGGCGGCCTGTTCTGTCCGGCGCAACGCAAGCAGGCCCTGCTGCATTTCGCCAGCCGGCGCGCGATGGACATCGAAGGCCTCGGCGACAAGCTGGTCGAGCAACTGGTCGACAATGCCATCGTCAAGACGCCGACCGATCTCTTCAATCTTAATTTGCTAGCGCTCGCCAACCTCGAACGCATGGCGGAAAAATCGGCGGCGAACATCCTGGCCGCCATCGAAAAGAGCAAGGCGACGACGCTGGGCCGTTTCATTTTCGCGCTGGGCATCCGCAATGTCGGCGAGGCGACGGCGAAGGATCTGGCCCGCCGCTTCGGCAATCTGGACGCTCTGATGAGCGCGGATGTCGAGCGCCTGCAGCAGGTGCCCGATGTCGGCCCGGTGGTGGCGGCCTCGGTCGCACGCTTCTTCGCCGAGCCGCACAATCGCGCGGTGATCGCCGAACTGCGCCAGGCCGGGTTGCGCTGGGAGGAGGGCGAGCCACAAGCCACGGTGGCGTCGCCGCTTGCCGGCAAGACCTTTGTCCTCACCGGCGCGCTGCCGACGCTGACGCGCGATGAAGCGAAAGACATGATCGAGGCATTGGGCGGCAAGGTCGCCGGTTCGGTGTCGAAGAAGACCGATTACGTGGTGGCCGGCACGGAAGCCGGTTCCAAGCTCGACAAAGCGCAGACTTTGGGCGTTACCATTCTGGACGAGACACAATTCAGGGAGTTGATTTCGTCATGAGCATCCTTGTTCCGCAAGCGGTGGCAAGCCGGATTCTGCAATTGCGCGGCCAGCGGGTGATGCTGGATGCCGATCTGGCAGACCTTTATGGCGTGACGACCAAGCGACTGAATGAACAAGTAAAGCGCAATTTTGATCGTTTTCCAGAAGACTTTATGTTTCAACTGACGATGGAAGAAAAAGCAGAGGTGGTCGCAAATTGCGACCACCTCGTTCAGATCAAGTATTCGCCGTCGCTGCCCTATGCATTTACCGAGCACGGTGCCCTGATGCTGGGCAACGTGCTGAAGTCGTCCCGCGCAGTGGAAGTCAGCCTACTGGTGGTGCGCGCCTTCGTGCAAATCCGCGAGATGCTGTCTTCCCACAAGGATATTGCCGCCAAGCTCGATCAAATGGAACGTAAACTATCCAGCCACGATCAGGCCATCGCCGGCTTGATCGATGCCATTCGGCAACTGATGAATCCTCCGGATCCGGGCCATCGCGGCATCGGCTTTACTGCCGACATCGGCTCCAAGCCAAGGAACAAGAAATGAAGAAAGTCACCAAAGCAGTATTCCCCGTCGCCGGCCTCGGCACCCGCTTCCTGCCGGCGACCAAGGCCAGTCCGAAGGAGATGATGCCCATCGTGGATAAGCCGCTGATCCAGTATGCGGTGGAGGAGGCGGTCGCCGCCGGCATCACCGACATGATCTTCGTCACCGGTCGCTCCAAGCGCGCCATCGAGGACCATTTCGACAAGGCCTATGAACTCGAAAGCGAACTCGCCCAGCGCGGCAAGACCGAGTTGCTGGAGTTTGTGCAGAACCTGCTGCCGAAGAACATCAACTGCATCTACATCCGCCAGCCGGAGGCGCTGGGGCTGGGCCATGCCGTGCTCTGCGCCTATCCGGCGGTGGGCGATGAACCTTTTGCCATATTGCTGGCCGACGACCTCATCGATGGCGATCCACCCGTCATGAAGCAGATGGTGGCTGTCCATGACGCCTACCGCAGTTCGGTGATCGGCGTGCAGCAGGTGCCGCGCGAAGATACCCGCAGCTACGGCATCGTCGATAGCAAGCCGCTGACCGACGGACTCGAACAGATCCTGCGGATTGTCGAGAAGCCCGAGCCGGAGGATGCGCCGTCGACGCTGGCCGTGGTCGGTCGCTATGTCCTGACGCCGCGCATCTTTCATCACCTGGCCCATATCGGCAAGGGTTCCGGCGGCGAGATTCAGTTGACCGACGGCATCGCCGCGCTGCTGGCCGAAGAGCGGGTGCTGGCCTATCGCTACCGGGGCACGCGCTACGATTGCGGCTCCAAGCTGGGCTACCTGGAAGCGACCGTGGCTTTCGGTCTGCGCCACCCGGAAGTCGGCAAGGACTTTGCCGCCATTTTGCAGAGGATGTCGGATGGATACCATCCCCGGCACTCTGCCGGGGATACAAAATGAACCCGCAGGAAGCGAAGAAGATTTTCGAGGAGGCCGACCTGATTTGTTCGGCCGAAGAGTCGGCGCTGGCGGTACGGCGTGTTGCCGCCGAAATCACGGCGCGCCTGGCCGGGGCCAATCCGCTGGTGCTGGCCGTGATGGGCGGCGCGGTGGTATTTGCCGGACAGCTCTTGCCGCAGATCGTCTTTCCGCTGGATTTCGACTACCTGCATGTCACGCGCTATGGCGATGTCACCACCGGCGGACAACTGGAATGGATCGTCAAACCGCGCTCGGCTGTTGCGGGTCGCGTCGTCCTCGTCGTCGATGACATTCTCGACGAAGGCGTGACCCTGGCCGAGGTCAGCCGGCGCCTCCTGGCGCAAGGCGCCAGCGAAGTACTGTGCGCCGTGTTCGCGGACAAGAATATCGGTCGGGAAAAGCCGATCGTCGCCGATTTCGTCGGCGTGCATTTGCCGAATCGCTACGTCTTCGGCTACGGCATGGATGTCAAGGGCGCATGGCGCAACTTGCCGGCGGTATATGCGGTGAAGGGTTTGTGAGGACGAATCCTGTTTGAGCCCGCCGGGCTTGCAACTTCGGCGGATTTAGTGGAACAATGCAAGCTTTTTAACCGAAGGGGAATTCGATGAACAAGAGCGAACTGATTGAAGCAGTGGCCGCGCGCGCCGAGCTTTCCAAGGCGGCCGTCAACAAGGCCATCGATGCCATGACCGAAGTGATCACCTCCGTAATTGCCAAGGGCAATCCGGTTGCCCTGATCGGATTCGGCACCTTCAAGTCCGTAAACCGTGCCGCGCGCACCGGCAAGAATCCGAAGACCGGCGCTCCCCTGAAGATTGCCGCCAAGGCGGTGCCGAAGTTTTCCGCGGGCGCCGGACTGAAGGCGGCTGTTGCCGGCAAGAAGCCGGTGGCCAAGAAGCCCGCCGCAGCGAAGAAGCCGGCTGCCAAGCCGGCTGCCGCGAAGAAGCCCGCTGCCAAGAAGAAGTAAGTCTTTCGGCACAACAGGCAACCCGAGGGTTGCCCGTTGCCTAGTCCAGCATGTGCGACACCAGTCCGTCGGCCAGCTTGGGCTCGAACCAGGTCGACTTCGGCGGCATGACGTTGTTGCTGTCGGCCACCGCCATGAGCTGATCCATGCGCGTTGGATAGAGGGCGAAGGCCGCGGCCATCTCGCCGGAATCGACGCGCTTTGCCAGTTCGGCCAGACCGCGGATGCCGCCGACAAAATCGATGCGCTTGTCGCGGCGCAGGTCGGTGATGCCCAGCAGCGGCCCCAGCACGTGCTCGGAAAGCAGCGAGACATCCAGATTCGCCACCGGATCGGCGACGAACAGCTTCGGGTCGATGTTCAGCCGGTACCAGCGGCGGGGCAGGTAGAGGCCGAATTCGCCGGGGCAGCAGGGCTTCACCGCGCCGCAGGCCGGCGAGACGAGGAACTTTTCGCCGAGGCGGGCAAGCAAGGCATCGGTCGACAGACCGTTCAAATCCTTGACCACGCGGTTGTAATCGAGGATTTTCATCTGATGATGAGGGAATATCACCGCCAGAAACGCCTCGGCGGATGACGCCTGTCCGTCGCCACGGCGCGCGGCGGCGACGCGCGAGGCGGCGGCTGAGCGATGATGGCCGTCGGCGATATACAGCGCGGGCATGGCATCGAAGGCCTGCGTGATCGCCGCGATGCGCACGGCATCCGTCAGCACCCATATCTGGTGGCGGATGCCGTCGGCGGCGGTGACATCGGCATCGGGCGCGCCTTGCGCGATGGCGTCGATCAGGGCATCCGCCGTGCTTGAGGCCGGGTAGGCGAGCAGCACCGGGCCGGTCTGCGCATTCAGCGCCTCGATCTGGCGCACGCGGTCGTCTTCCTTGTCGGGCCGCGTGAATTCGTGCTTGCGGATGCGGTTGCTGTCGTAATCGGCCACGCTCGCCGCCGCCACCAGACCGGTCTGCACATGATTACCACGCTCACCGGGCATGGTCAGCCGATAGGCGTAGTAGCAGGGTGCGTCATCTCGCGCCAGCACGCCGGCAGCGAGCATCCGCGCCAGGTTTTCCGCCGCCTTGGCGTACACCGCCGGAGCGTAGGGATCGATCTCCGGCGGCAGATCGATTTCCGCCTTGGAGATATGCAGGAATGACCATGGCCTGGCCGCCGTGCCATGCACCATCGCACGCGCCTCGGTGCTGGAAAGTACATCGTAGGGCGGCGCGGCAACGGCGTCGGCCTGGCCGGCGGCGGGGCGCAGGCCGCGAAAAGCCCGGATCAGACTCATGAGTCGATCCTCAGCCTGGTTTGCGGTTGGCGATGGCGGCGCGCAGCGCGGTATCGGCGTCGCGGATCATCTTTTCGGTGGTCGGCCAGTCGACGCAGGCATCGGTGACCGAGCAGCCGTATTTCAACTGCGACAGATCCTCGGGGATGGGCTGATTGCCCGCCTCGATGAAGCTTTCGATCATCAGGCCGACGATGGAACGCTGGCCGGCGGCGCGCTGGGCGCAAATCTGATTGACGCAATCGTGCATGACCAGCGGTTGCAACTCCGGTTTCTTGTAGCTGTTGGCATGTGAGCAATCGACCACGATGTTGTGCGGCAGTTTGGCCTTGGTCAAAGCGGCTTCGGCCAGCGCGACGCTGACCGTGTCGTAGTTCGGGCGTCCGCCGCCGCCGCGCAGCACCAGGTGGCCGTAGCGATTGCCGGCGGTGCGCACCACGCTGGAGCGGCCCTGCATGTTGATGCCGAGAAAGCTGTGCGGGCTGGAGGCGGAAATAACGGCATTGACCGCCGCGTCCAGCGAGCCGTCGGTGCCATTCTTGAAGCCGACCGGGGCGGAGAGGCCCGACGACATCTCGCGATGGGTCTGCGATTCGGAGGTGCGCGCGCCAATAGCCACCCAGGCGATCAGGTCGCCGAGATATTGCGGCGCAATCGGGTCGAGCGCTTCGGTGGCGGCCGGCAGGCCGATTTCGTTTATCGCGAGGAGAAATTCGCGCGCCTTCTGCATGCCTTCCTCGATGTGGAAGGAATCGTCCATGCGCGGATCGTTGATGTAGCCCTTCCAGCCGGTCGCGGTGCGCGGCTTCTCGAAATACACCCGCATTACCAGCACCATGGTGGCGGCCACTTCGTCGGCCAGCGCCTTCAGGCGTCGCGCATAGTCGAGACCGGCGACCGGATCGTGGATGGAGCAGGGGCCGACCACGACGAAAACGCGGGGATCGGTTCCGTCGAGAATGCGCTCCAGCGTGCGACGTCCCGCCAGCACCGACTCTGCGGCGGTTTCCGACAAGGGCACGCGGGCATGGATTTCCTCCGGCGTCGGCATCGGTTCAAAGGCTTCGATATTGAGATTTTCAGTCTGTCGCATGATGAATGGGCAAGTTTTGCCAAGTCCGTGTTGGTTTGATATTCATACTGTCGCAGCGGTCGCGGCGAAGGTCACCAGACCGATTTTAGCCGCCAAGTACCCGGTTTTTCCCGGCTCGCTTGGCCAGGTACATGGCCTTATCGGCGCGCTTTATGGCCTCTGCGCTGGTTTCCATCGGAGTCATTTGGGCAACTCCGGCACTGAACGTGATCAGAACTTTCTCGTCGCCTGTCAGAAAAAAGGTTTTGGTCAGCTTGCGCTGCAAACGTGTCATGGTCTGAATTCCCAGTTCCAGCGGCGTGTCGGGCATCAGGATCACAAACTCCTCGCCGCCGTAGCGCGCCAGCGAGTCCACCGGACGCATGCACTCGCGCGCGACCTTTACCAGATGGATCAGCGCCGCATCTCCTGTCTCGTGTCCCAGGCGGTCGTTGAGCGCCTTGAAATTGTCGATATCGAGCATGGCGATGGACAGCGGCGTCTCCTTGCGTCGCACGTCGGCGATCTCCCTGGACAATGCTTCATCCAGCCCCTTGCGGTTCAGCGCGTCGGTCAGCGGGTCATGGCGCGCCAGGGCGCTGGCATGATCCAGGTCCAGATGCAGCTTGGTGATTTCCCGTTCGGTGACCAGTGCCTTTTCTTGCAAGGTTTGCAGCTTTTCGTGCGCACTCCGGGTGTCTTCCGCCATGCCGCGGGTTGCCTCGATCACATCTTTCAGCAGCGGCGTCATGTCTTCTATCTTCTTGGCCTGCTCGATCTGGCGGGCACTTTCCTCAATCCTGTCCTGAAACGCGCCGCTGCTCTTGTTCATCATGGACAACTGATCGATAAACGCCGCCAGCATCACGCGCATCTCCTCTTGCGCTTCCACGGAGCGGCCCTTGGCTTCGCTCTGCTTGAACATCACATTCCTGATCCGCCGCTCCACGTCGTCGAGTCTGCGCAGTGTCAGCGGCGGCAGCACGGCGACCAGCAAAGCATCGATCTGGCCTTTCAGCCAATTGTCGTCAATGCTCAACTCGCCGATGTTCTCGATGACGAGGTGCAGCAGTTTGAGCAACATCGCCTTGATCTCCGCCTGGTCCTCGGCGGCGATCAATACGCGATGACTGAAGTTGGCGAGCATGACTTCGATGCGTGAAATATCCTCCGCCGGATTGCGCAGGGCTTGCAGAAACTCCGCCACCAGCCCTGAAAAACTCGTATCGTCATCGCCCAGGGCGGGCAGCGTATTCTCAATCGCATGCGCAAGATTGGTCATGAACTCCTTGCCCGTGACGGGCGCTGCGTTTTCAGCCTTGGGCATGCTGGCATTGCCGGGATTGCCGGAATGGCCGGAACCGGCAAAAGCCACCAGCGCCTCCTGCACATCCCGCCAGTTGCGCCGCACAATGGCGGAATTCAGCAGCCCGATCTGTTTTTCCTGGTCCGGAGTTTCGGCCATCAGCGCCGCCGAAATCTGGTGCAATGGCGCTTCGGGAAACCCGGCGACATTGGGAAGATTGGCAATTTCGTTGTAACACGCCTGATAGTTGGCCGGCGTCGGCGCCAGCTTGCGCAGGCTTAACTGCTTGAGCGCTTCGCGCGCGATCACGGACGGTTGCTTCACTTTAATCATTGCAACCCCCGGATGGATTGTTGAGGCATAGCCTGCACCATTGCTTTTCGCTCTTTTCGCGCAATTTTGCTCATTTTACGCGCTGGCCAAACATGAACTACTTTTTGTTGGCTGGTTTCAGTTTCATGAAGAGTTCTTTCACCGCGCCAACGCGTTCCTTCAGGTTCGCGCTGGGCCTCTGCCAGAGCAGCCTGTCCTGTCCCGCCAGCTTGAAGCTGCGGTCGCTTTGCAGCAGACGAATGATATTCGCGGGATCGATCGGCGGATTCGGCACGAATTGCAATTGTATCGCGGCTGGCCCCGCATCGAGCTTCGCCAGCCCCAGGGCGCGGCCGGCCAGGCGCAGGCGGTGGGTCTCCAGCAGGGCCAAAGTCTGCGCCGGCATTTCGCCATAGCGGTCGATCAGTTCTTCCTGCATCGCGCGCAACTCGTCCTCGCCGTCGCAATTGGCCAGGCGCTTGTACAGCGTCAGGCGTTCGTGCACGTCGGGGCAGTAGTCGTTGGTCAGCAGCGCCGGCACGCGCAGGTTGATTTCGGAAGTGATCGACAGCGGCTGGGTCAGGTCGGGTACTTTCTCGCCGGCTTTCAGCGCGCGCACTGCGGCGTTGAGCATGTTGGTGTAGAGGGCAAAGCCGATTTCGTGAATCTCGCCGCTTTGCGATTCGCCGAGCACCTCGCCGGCACCGCGAATTTCGAGGTCGTGCATGGCGAGGAAAAAGCCGGAGCCGAGTTCTTCCATGGCCTGGATGGCTTCCAGGCGGCGTTTGGCCTGGGCGGTGGGCTTGGCGTCCTCATGGGTCAGCAGGTAGGCGTAGGCCTGGTGGTGCGAACGGCCGACGCGGCCGCGCAACTGGTGCAACTGCGCCAGACCGAACTTGTCGGCCCGGTTGATGACGATGGTGTTGGCATGCGGGTTGTCGATGCCGGTCTCGATGATGGTCGAGCACAGCAGCAGGTTGTGCTTCTGCTGGGTGAATTCGCGCATTACGCGTTCCAGCTCGCGTTCCGGCAACTGGCCGTGGCCGACGACGATGCGCGCCTCGGGCAGCAGGGCGTGCAATCGCTCCTGCATGTTCTCGATGGTGTCAACTTCGTTGTGCAGGAAGTAAACCTGGCCGCCGCGCTTGAACTCGCGCAGGCAGGCCTCGCGCACCTGGCCGTTGGACCACTTGGTGACGAAGGTCTTGATCGCCAAGCGCTTCTGCGGCGGCGTTGCAATCACCGAAAAGTCGCGCAGGCCTTCCAGCGACAGGCCGAGCGTGCGCGGAATCGGCGTCGCCGTCAGGGTCAGCACATCGACCGAGGCGCGCAAGGCCTTCAGCGCCTCCTTCTGGCGCACGCCGAAACGGTGTTCCTCGTCGATGATGATGAGGCCGAGGCGTTCGAACTTGACGTCCTTCTGCAACAGGCGATGGGTGCCGATCAGGATGTCGATCTTGCCCTGCGCCAGCAGTGCGACGGCTTCGTCCTGTTCGCGGGCGGATTTGAAGCGCGAGATTTCCGCGACCTTGATCGGCCAACTGGCGAAGCGGTCGGCAAAGTTCTGGTAGTGCTGCTCGGCCAGCAGGGTGGTCGGACAGAGGATCGCCACCTGCTTGCCGTCGGCCACCGCGACGAATGCCGCACGCATGGCGACCTCGGTCTTGCCGAAACCGACATCGCCGCAGACCAGGCGGTCCATCGGCTTGCCGGATTTCATGTCCTCGATCACGGCATTGATGGCGGTCTGCTGATCGGGGGTTTCCTCGAAGCCGAAGCCGTCGGCAAAGGCTTCCAGGTCGTGCTGGCGGAACTCGAACTTGTGGCCTTCGCGCAGGGCGCGCTGGGCGTAGAGGTGCAGCAGTTCGGCGGCGGTGTCATGCACCTGTTCGGCGGCCTTCTTCTTGGCCTTTTCCCACTGGCCGGAGCCGAGCGTGTGCAACTGGATCGAATCCGGATCGGCGCCGCTGTAGCGCGAGATGACCTGCAACTGGGCCACCGGCACATAGAGCTTGGCGCCATCGGCATATTCGAGATGCAAAAATTCGGTGTCACCCTCGCCGAAATCCATGTGCAGCAGCCCCAGGTAGCGGCCGATGCCGTGGCTTTCATGCACCACCGGATCCCCCACTTTCAGCTCGGACAGATCGCGCAGCCAGCCGTCGAGATTGGCGCGGCGGGCGTCGGAGCGCCGCCCGCGCGGCCTTGCGGTGGCGGCGTAGAGTTCGTTTTCGGTAATGACCGCCAGGCCGTCGAGCAGGAAGCCGCCGGAGAGCGGGCCGACGCCGAGCATGAAAGCGTCATCGGCGGCGAGAAAGGCGGCGAAGTTCTCGCCGGCGACAGGCCGCAGCTCGTATTCGAGCAGATAGTCTTCAAGCGTCTGCCGCCGTCCCGCCGATTCGGCGAGCAGCAGGATGCGGCCCTCGAACAAGCCAAGAAAGCCGCGCAACGCCGCCAGCGGATCGGCGGCGCGGCGGTCGACGGCCAGTGGCGGCAAGGTCGCCGCCATATTCGCCGTCTCGCCAGCGCCGACTTTCTGTACAAGCTGGGCGAAGCTCTTGGCGCGGACGAAGAATTCCTCATCGCGCAGAAACAGCTCCGTCGGCGGCAACACCGGGCGCGAGCGGTCGCCGCCGAGCATCTTGTAGCGGCCTTGCAGGTCGGCCCAGAACTCGGCGATGGCGGTCGGTACGTCGCCGTGCAGCAGCAGCGTGGCATCCTGCGGCAGGTAATCGAACAGCGTCGCCGTGGCGTCGAAAAACAGCGGCAGGTAGTACTCGATGCCGGCGGGGAGTATGCCGTTCGAGACATCCTTGTAGAGGCTGATGCGCGACGCGTCGCCCTCGAAGGTTTCGCGGAAACGCTGGCGGAAGGTGGTGCGACCGGCATCTCCCGCCGGGAACTCGCGCGCCGGCAGCAGCCGTATTTCCGGCACCGGATACAGGCTGCGCTGCGAATCGACATCGAAGCTGCGGATGGTTTCCACTTCGTCGTCGAACAATTCGATGCGGTAGGGCAGGGCCGTACCCATCGGGAACAGGTCGATCAGCCCGCCGCGCACGCTGTATTCGCCGGCGGCGACCACCTGGGTGACATGCTGGTAGCCGGCCAGCGTGAGCTGTGCGCGCAGCTTGTCGAGTTCCAGCCGCTCGCCCTTTTTCATGAAGAAGGTGTGGCCGGCGAGAAAGGCCGGCGGCGCGAGGCGCGTGATCGCGGTCGAGGCGGCAGTGATAAGCACCTCGCATTCGCCACGCGATACTGCATACAGGGTCGCCAGCCGTTCCGAAATCAGGTCCTGGTGCGGCGAGAAATTGTCATAAGGCAGGGTCTCCCAGTCCGGCAACAGATGCACGCGCAGGGTCGGCGCGAACCAGGCGATTTCTTCGGCCAGGCGCTGGGCTTCGAGTGGACTGGCGGTGACCACCGCCAGGACGCGTCCTGGCCGAGCCAGTTGTGCCAGCGCCAGCGCATCGGCAGACGCTGCCAGCGGCGGCAGATCAAGGCGCTGGCCGGGTTTGGGTAGTACGGGGAGCGACAGCAGGGACTTCATGGAATGCGGGTTGCGGGTTGGACGCGAATTATACGCAGCGCCGTCCCGTCAGCGCCGACTATTGGTCGCAGCCGCCGCTATCCATTTTCGGCCAGTTGCAAGCGATGCAGGATCGGCGATTTTTACCCTCTTTTTACATCCCGGCGGGTAGCATGGATTCATGAGGGAATCCAACTCGTCAAGCCGTATCGGCGACTACTTCCGCGCGGCGCTGGCCTGCGTGGCGACGACCTTGCTGACCCTTCCCCTGCATGGCGTGGTCGATGCCGCCAACATTGTCATGATCTTCCTGCTGGTCGTGGCGCTGGTGGCGATGCGGCTGGGCAGCGGGCCGGCGATCCTGGCGGCCTTCGCTGGTGTGGCCTTGTTCGACTTCTTTTTCGTCGAGCCGCGATTCTCCATGGCGGTGGTCGACGCCCAGTACCTGATTACCTTCGCCGTGATGCTGGCGGTGGCCCTGGTGATCGGCCAGCTTGCTGCCCGGCTGCGCGAAAAGGCCTTGCTCGCGGCTCGGCGCGAGGACGAGATGCGGGCGCTGTACGACATGGCGAAACAGCTTTCCGGTGCGATTGCGGCGCAACAGGTGGCGGATATCGTGCGCCGCTTTCTGCGCTCGCGGCTGGAGGTCGAGGCGGTGCTCTATCTGCCACGCGACGATGACACGCTGGCGGCGATCCCGGCGCCGCTGGAGGGCGACCCATGCCAGGCTCATGTGCAGGCCGTGTATGAGCAAGGGCAGCCGATGCACCTGGTTGCGGAAGAGAGCGCTTATGCGCCGGGACTGGCACTGCCCCTGGTTTCGCCGCTGCGGACGCGCGGCGTGCTGCTGGTTTTCGGCGAACACGCCGAGCAGGTCTGCGCTGCGGAACGGCGTCCGCTGCTGGACGCCGTGGCCTCGCTGACGGCGATTGCCGTCGAGCGCCTGCATTACGGCGACGTGGCGCAAAAAGTGACCCTCGACATGGAGTCGGAGCGGCTGCGCAGCACGCTGTTGTCGGCGGTATCCCACGATCTGCGCACGCCGCTGACGGTACTGGTCGGTCTCGCCGATTCCTTGACGCTGGCGCGTCCGGCGCTGCCGGCGGCGGCGCTGGAATCGGCGCTGGCGATTCGCGATCAGGCTTTGCGTCTTTCCGGTCTGGTGCACAACCTGTTGGACATGGCCCGCCTGCAAACCGGCAAGCTGCCGCTGAACCGCGAATGGCAGCCGCTGGAAGAGGTTGTCGGCAGCAGCCTCCAGGCGATGGCGGGAGCGCTGGCGGGGCGCGAGATTCGCGTCGACCTTGCGCCAAACCTGCCGCCGCTGGAATTCGATGCCGTGCTGCTGGAGCGGGTGTTCTGCAACCTGCTGGAGAACGCGGCGAAATACGCGCCGCAAAGTGACATCGTCATCGCCGCGCGAATTGTCGGCGCATCGGCGGAAATATCGGTGGCCGACAGCGGACCGGGCTTGCCGCCGGATGCCGGGGAAAGCGTGTTCGAGATGTTCGAGCGCGGACGCCACTCGGGGACGGCGAGCGCCACGAGCGGCGTCGGCCTTGGCCTGGCGATCTGCCGCGCCATCGTCGGCGCCCATGGCGGTCGCATTTGGGCGGAGCGGCGCGCGCCAGGCGGAACCCGCATGGCATTGACGCTGCCGCTGGGCACGCCGCCGGTGCTGGAGGAGGAAACCGGTGAATGACGATCTGCCGCTGATTCTGGTGGTCGAGGATGAACCGCAGATTCGGCGTTTCGTTCGCGCTGCGCTGGAAGACCAGGGTCGCGTGGTCGAAGCCGGTTCCGCCGCCGAAGCGCTGGAAACATTCGCCGGGCCGGCCCCGGCGCTGGCGATCGTCGACCTCGGCCTGCCGGATCGCGACGGCGTCGATCTGATTCGCGAACTGCGCACCTGGACAATGCTGCCGCTGCTGGTGCTGTCGGCACGCTCGGCGGAGACGGAAAAAGTGGCGGCGCTCGATGCCGGCGCCGACGATTACCTGACCAAACCCTTCGGCGTCCAGGAGTTGCGGGCGCGGGTGCGCGCCTTGCTGCGCCGGCGGAAAGTCGGCGCTGGCGAGACGGCGATTGAATTCGGCAACATCCGCGTTGATCGCGTTCATCGCACGGTGACGCGCGATGGAGCGGCCATTCACCTGACGCCCATCGAATACCGCTTGTTGGGTGTGCTGCTGACCAATGCTGGTCGCGTCCTGACGCACCGCCAGTTGTTGCGCGAGGTATGGGGACCGGGCCACGCCGAGCGCGGCCACTACCTGCGCATCTACATCGGCCATCTGCGGCAGAAACTCGAAGCCGATCCGGCGCGACCGCTTCACCTGCTGACCGAAACCGGCGTCGGCTACCGCTTTCAACTTCAGGATTTCGCGACATGAGCCACGCAGCGCAAAAAGACAGCACCGCCGTTCTCGCCCTGGCAGCTCTCGGCGTCGTTTATGGCGACATCGGCACCAGCCCGCTGTATGCCCTCAAGGAAGTCTTCGGCAACATTCACCATCCGGTGCCGATCACGCCCGGCAATGTGCTGGGCATCCTTTCGCTGGTGTTCTGGTCGCTGATCGTCGTCGTTTCGTTCAAGTACGTGGCGCTGATCCTGCGCGCCGACAACAAGGGCGAGGGCGGCATCATGGCGCTGATGGCGCGGGTGCTGGCCGACGAGGGAGTTTCCGGTCGCACGCGGCAGGCGGTGATTCTGCTGGGATTGTTCGGCGCCGCGCTGTTCTATGGCGACGGCCTGATTACGCCGGCCATTTCGGTACTCTCGGCGGTGGAAGGGCTTGAAGTCGCGACGCCGGTGTTCACGCCTTATATCGTGCCGATCACGCTGGGCATCCTGGTCGCCCTGTTCTGGATACAGAGCCACGGCACGGCCAAGGTGGGCATCGCCTTCGGGCCGATCACCTGCGTCTGGTTTGTCGCGCTCGCTGTTCTCGGCATGGCGCAGATCGTGCGCCACCCGGCGGTGCTGACGGCGCTCTGGCCGGGCCATGCACTGGATTTTCTCGCCAGCGATCCGGGGCTCGGCTTTCTCGCCATGGGCAGCGTCTTCCTGGTGGTGACCGGCGCCGAGGCGCTGTATGCCGACATGGGCCATTTCGGTCGGCGACCGATTCGCCTGGCCTGGTTCGGGCTGGTGCTGCCGTCGCTGCTGCTCAACTATTTCGGTCAGGGCGCCTTGCTGCTCGAAGATCCGGCGACGATCAGGAACCCCTTCTACCTGATGGCGCCGGACTGGTTCCTGCTGCCGCTGGTGGGACTCGCCACGGCGGCGACGGTGATCGCCTCGCAGGCGGTGATCACCGGCGTGTATTCGATCACGCAGCAGGCGATCCAGCTTGGCTATGCGCCGCGCATGGAGCTGGAGCACACCTCCAGCCGCCAGATGGGGCAAATCTACATGCCTGGCGTGAACTGGCTGATGCTGGCCGGCGTGGTCGCGCTGGTGCTCGCCTTCAAGTCATCGACCAATCTGGCGGCGGCCTACGGCATCGCAGTGACCGGTACCATGATCATCACCACCTTGTTTGCCTACATCGTCGCGCGTCGCCAATGGAGCTGGCGGCGACGCTTGGCGATGCCGGTGTTCGGCGCGCTGCTGGCGCTCGACCTGACGTTCCTCGCCGCCAATTCGACCAAGATTTTCGATGGCGGCTGGTTCCCGCTGGTGTTCGGCGGCGTGGTGTATCTGCTGCTGACGACCTGGAAGGCCGGACGCAAATTGCTGCACGAGAAGCTCGACACCCAGGCGCTTTTCCTCCGCGAATTCATCGTCGGCATCGAGACCCCGGACACGATCACGGTGCCCGGCACGGCGGTATTCATGACGCCTTATCCTGAGCATGTGCCGCATGCCCTGCTGCACAACCTCAAGCACAACAAGGTGCTCCACCAACAGGTGGCGCTGGTGACCGTAACGGTGGAATCCGAACCCCGCGTGCCGGACGCGCAGCGGGTGGTGGTCGAGCGACTGAGCCGGCGCTTCTACAGCGTCGGCATCCACTTCGGCTTCATGGACACGCCCGACGTGCCGGCGGCGTTGGAGTGGTGCGCCGAACAGGGGCTGGAAATGGAGCGAATGACGACTTCCTACTTCCTCGGTCGCGAAACCGTGGTGCCGCGCGTCGGCGCCGCCATGCCCTACTGGCGCGAAGCCCTGTTCGCCACGCTCTACCGCAACGCCCGCACGGCGGCCGATTTCTTCGGCCTGCCGCCGAATCAGGTGGTGGAACTGGGGACGCGGGTGACGCTGTAATTCAGGTGCGCGTGGAGCCGCTTGCCGGAGCGACGACTATGTCGCGGGCATGACGCGCGGTTCGGCTGCGGATACCGGCGAGGTCCGCGCAGGGCCGGTGTGGGTTTCCGGTTCGATGCGTGTCCGGGTGATGCCGATTCGCACCGTGTAGGAGAAATGCGGCAGATCGAAGCCGATCAACTGCGATTCGCGTTGCAGGGTGTGGCTGTCCCCGGCGGAGGCAAACGTCGCCGCAACGATCTGTTCCAGTTCCTCTTCATGACCATACCAGCTTGTCATTGACAAATACCTGGCGACGAGAGCGACGGCTTCCGGGTTGATGGCGAGCTGGACAAACCAGTCGTCGGGATCGAACGCATTGCTTTGAGCGATGCAGAATTGAGCAAGTGACTCGGTGGTGAACTTGTCCATGGCGTATCTCCGTCACTTGTTATGTTACGCAAGGAGCAACATGGTTTGCCGCTTCTGCCCCGGAATTCATTCTCCGCCACTTAACTGAAATCGACCGGTCCTGCGCTAGCTGCTCCGCAAACTGCTCAATCGCTACCGGCCTGCCAAACAGATACCCTTGGTAGCGAGTGCAGCCCATGTTCAAGAGGATTTGTCGTTGCTCCTCCGTTTCCGTCCCTTCGGCAATGACTTCAAGGCCGAGGCTGTGTGCCATGGCAACGATGGTGCTCACGATCGCTTTATCGCTATTGTCGATGGCAATATCGCGCACAAACGACTGATCGATCTTAAGCTGATCGAGTGGCAGCCGTTTGAGGTATTGCAAGGAAGAATAGCCGGTGCCGAAGTCGTCCAATGAGAATTGAATGCCGATGTCCTTCAATGATCTCATGACGGCAATGGTGTCATCGACATCCTCCAGTAGCGAGCTTTCGGTCAGTTCCAGCTTAAGCCGCGTCGGGTTGATGGCATGCGATTGCACGGAAGCCAGCACCTGAGCCGCAAAATTTGCCATGCGAAATTGTTTGGCGCTGATATTTACCGACAAAACAAGGTCACGGGTGATGGCAGCTTGCTGCCAAGCCTTGATCTGTGCGCAAGCGGTCTCCAGCACCCATTGCCCGACGGGCAGTATCAAACCGGTTTCTTCCAGCACCGGAACGAATTGTGCCGGAGACACCAACCCGTGTTCAGGGTGTATCCAGCGGATCAACGCCTCCGCTCCCAGTGGACGGCGCGAATCGTCTACCTGAATCTGGTAATACAAATGGAATTGCCGGTTCTCAAGCGCCAAGGCCAGTTCGCTTTCAAGGGCGGCACGGGCGTTGATGGTGTCCTGCATCCGCTGGTCGAAGAAACGCAGGGTATTGCGACCGGCTTTCTTGGCCTGATACATGGCGATGTCGGCTTGCTTGAACAGATCATCTGTCGCCGACAGGTTGGAGTTGAACAGGCTGGCACCGATGCTGGCAGAGCTCCGGTAGACATGCTCGCCAACCAGGTAGGGCTGATTCAGCGACGCAAGCATTTTCTCGCCGACGGCTTTCGTCTGTGCCGCGGCTTCAAGGTCTATCTCGCTCAGATCTTCCAGCATCGCCACGAACTCATCGCCGCCGATGCGGGCTACGGTGTCGCATTCACGCACACAGCTCTTCAGGCGTTGCCCAGCCTGTTGCAAAAGCAGATCGCCGATGGCATGACCCAGCGTGTCGTTAAGGGTCTTGAAATTGTCCAGGTCAATGAACAATATCGCACCCTCGCGACCGCTACGCGCACTGGACACCGCTGCCTGCTTGAGCCGATCGAGCAGCAACCGCCGGTTGGGCAGGAGAGTGAGCGGGTCGTAGAACGCCAGATGCCTGACCTTTTCGTCCGCAGCCTTGCGTTCACTGATATCGATGTGCGACCCGACAAAATGGGTGACGACCCCATCGGCACCCTTGACGGCGGTGATGGTGAGCCATTTGGGATAAACCTCGCCATTTTTCCGTCGATCCCAAACTTCTCCCTGCCAATTTCCGGTGCGATGGACTGTTTCCCACATTGCGCGGTAGAAGTCTTTGTTGTGGCGTCCGGACTTGAGCAGGCGCGGTGTTTGGCCGACGGCTTCCTCGGCCGAATAGCCGCTGGTTTCGATAAATGCCTGGTTGACCCGCAGGATCACGCCGTTGGCATCGGTGATCAGCATGCCCTCATGAGATTCAAAGGCGGTAGCTGCGATGCGAAGTTCTTGCTCTGCGCGCTTTCGCTCGGTGATATCCGTCCGGATCGAGACATATTGAAACGGTTTGCCATCATCGCCGACGTTTGGCACGATGGTGGTCTCCATCCAATACAGGCTGCCATTCTTGGCGCGATTGCAACAATCCCCATGCCACACCCTTCCCGCGGCAATGGTACGAAACATGTCGCGAAAAAATTCTTTCGGATGAGTATCGGACTTGATCAGGCGATGATTCTGTCCAACCAACTCACCGCGTGAATACTGGCTGATGTCGCAGAATTTGTCGTTGACATAGCTGATCGTGCCGCGCACATCGGTAATGGCCACGATCGAGTGCTGATCCAGCGCATATTTTTGATACTCGAGATCCCGCAATGCCCGCATATGGGTTTGTCGGAGTTGCGCCAATGCCCGAGCGTTCTGTCGCGCCATGCGCTGATCGAACAACACGGCGATGATCCCGCCGCCAAACCAGAGCAAGGAAACCAGTGACACGATTATGGCAAGAATATTCGGCGCAACTTGCGCCGCTCCGGTCAAACATATGCTATCGGGTTTGAAGTAGGTTCCGTGCATGGCGGCGTAGTGCATGCTGGAAATCGACAAGCCCATGATCACGCCGCCCAGCGCGAGGCGGGGCAGGACGGGCATCTTCATGCGGTCACCCTGATACATCATGAGCAGTGCACCAGATGCCGCAATGACCGAGATGGCCACGGACAAGGTGACAATCGCAGGGTCATAGCTGATCGGTGGCGACATCTTGAGGGCCGCCATGCCGATGTAGTGCATCATGCTAATGCCCATGCCCATCAACAGGCTGCTGACGATGATGCGCGCGACGCTGATGTTTGGCGTGCGCAGCATGAAAAAACAGAAGATAGCCGCGGCCATCGCCGGTACGGCGGAGAGCAGGGTCAAAGACAGGTCATAGCCGAGAGGAATCGACAAGTGAAAGGCCAGCATGCCGATGAAGTGCATGGACCAGATCGCCAAGCCCAGTGTGATGCCACCGGTGGTCATCCATGCCCAGGCCGACCGGTCGTCGCTCTCGCGCATCCGCTGGGCATGGATAAGCGCCGTGAGCGAACCGATTATGGCTACCAGTACGGACAATGCCACCAGCGGTATATCCCATATGATTAGCATGTCACGCCTCCGCCGTCTGCGTATCCGACGACGTCATCGACGCCGTCGTAACGACAGTCAGAAGCTGACATAATCCGCTTCCATGCCGGCATCCTTCCTGACTGGCCTCTTCGGTGTTTTCTGACTCCTGTCTCCGAAATGCCGTGGCGCCACCAGATGCACCGGCTGGCTCACCGCCTTCGGTGGCTCCTTCCCAAGCACTTTGAACAAGGCCATCAGGCGCTGCAACTGCTCGGCCTGGGAACTCATGTCCGTGGCCGTCGCGGATAGTTGCTCGGCCGCCGCCGCGTTCTGCTGGGTCGATTGCGTCACCTGACTCATTGCTGTGTTGATCTGGCAGGCGCCGACTGACTGCTCGTTCGACGCAGCCGTGATCTCGGCGACCAGATCGGCGGTCTTCTGGATCGACGGCACCATGGTGTTCAGAAACTCACCCGCTTGCTCGGCGGTTTGGACACTGCTGCTTGCCAGTTCGCTGATTTCCTGCGCCGCGATCTGGCTTCTTTCGGCCAGCTTGCGCACCTCCGCCGCCACTACCGCAAACCCCTTGCCGTGCTCGCCGGCGCGCGCCGCTTCTATGGCTGCATTCAAGGCCAGCAGGTCGGTGCGGTAGGCGATGTCGTCAATAATGCTGATCTTGTCGGCAATCGCCTTCATCGCCGTGACCGTGGCGCCGACTGCCTCGCCGCCCTTGCGCGCGTCGCCCGACGACCTCTTGGCAATGCCATCGGTGACCTGGGCGTTCTCTGCATTCTGACTTATGGAAGCGCTCATCTCTTCGACCGAGGCGCTGGTCTCCTCGACGGCTGCCGCCTGCTCGGCGGCGCCCTGGGAAAGTGTCTGCGCCGTGGTGCTGACCTCCTCGGAGGCGGTCGACATGGCGTCGGCGGCGGCGCGCACGTCCTCAATGGTGCTGGAGAGTTTGGCCACCGTGGCGTTGGTGGCGTCCTGCAGGCGCTTGAAAGTGCCCTGATATTCACGCTCTATGGTTTGAGTGAGATCGCCTTCGGCGACGCGTTCGATCACCTGCACGGCATCGTCGATCACCTCCGAGGCGGTTTCGGTGAGCTTGTTGATGCCTTCGCCCAAGGCATGCATGAAGCCTTCCTTGCCTGCCATCTCGATGCGCTGCGTCAGATCGCCTGCGGCGGCGGCGCCGACGATGCGCTGGATTTCCTCCTGTACCAGCACCTCGGCGGTGGCGTCGATCCATTCCACCGAGCTGCCCAGCCGCTCGCCGACCTCGTTGAACACCGGATTGGCGCTCAGCCGGAAGGTGCGGCCGCCCACCTTGATGGTGGCCTTGTAGCAGGCATTGAGGTTATTGAGCATCTGGCGCTGATGCTGCGGGTTCTTGTGGAAAACGTCGATGCTCGCTCCCAGCAAGTGGTCGGCGCCGAAGTTCGGCAACTCCTTGCGGATGTCGGCCTCGGCGTTCTTCAGCAGCGCCTGCACCGACTTGTTGAGGTAAATGATGTTGCAGTCGTTGTCGGCGATCATGATGCCGGTGGAGGCGTTGTCGAGGGCGATCTTGACCCGCATGGCCTCGTCGGCGAGCTTCTTCTCGGCAACGCGCTTGGCCTCGATTTCCGCTTCCAGCCGCAGTTCCTCGGTTACGTCCGCCCATTCCACCACGCTGCCCAGGCGCTCGCCGGTCCTGCTGATAACGGGATTGGCGGCCAGCTTGAAGGTGCGCCCGCCGATGCCGATCTGGGTCCGATGGGTGGAGTCGAAGGTGGCAAGCACATGCTTCTGGTGTTCCGGATTCTCGTGGAACTGGTCGATATTGGTGCCGACCAGATTCGAGGCGTCGAATTTTGGCAAGACTTTGCGGATGTCGGCTTCCGCCGCCCCGAGCATTTCCTGGATCGAGCGGTTCGCGTAGATGATGTTGCGATTGTTGTCCGCGATCATCACGTTGGTGGACACGTTGTCGAGGGCGGTGTTGATGCGTTGCGCCGCTTCCGCCGTGCGCCGGGAATCGTCCACGTCGAAGCCAAGTTTGATCTGCATCGATTTGAGCGCAGTCAGCACCTTGCCGATTTCGTCATCGTGTTTCACCTTGATCTTGCTGTCGTAATGACCCTGCGAGAGCCGGTCGAAATACCCGATAACGGCTTTCAGCGGAACGGCAACGGCCCGGATCAACTGGTAGCCGATCAGACTGCCCATCAAGACGCCCGCCAGAACCAGCGCAAATGCCACATTGCGGAAGTTAACGTAGCGATCCTGCGCCATCTCGTAGTCCGCCCTGGCCAAGTCGATCTGCAGCTTGTTCAGCGCATCGCGTCCCTCGCGCACCGGCGGAAAGAGCGATGGCATCCTTTCGCTGACAACGGCACGGGCATCGGCGATCTTGCCCGCTTGCAGCGCCGCCATGATTGGCAGCAGGCCTTCCTTCACGAAGCGGCTCCGATCGTTGGCGAACTTCTCCGCCAGCTTCTTCTCTTCCGGCGCCAGCTTGCCGGCAGTGAACAATTCCCAGGTTGCGCTGATTTCCCGGATGTTCCGTTCCACCTCGGCGATGGCGTTGCGAATCCGCTCCGGCGTTGGGTTCAGGACAGCTTCGCCGAGTTCCTGGCGGTTGCGCGTGAGCAGCAGGCCAATGCGGCTGATGCGTTCCAGCGCCACGGTACGATCCTGATAAACGGTCTGCAAGCCCTCGTTGGCCTTGCTCATGCCATACAGGCCAAGCCCGCCGATCGCGGCGAGGAACAGCGACAGGACGGCGATTACCATCACCAGGCGCGACTTGATGCTGATGTTCCCGAGTGGATTCAAGCGGCTGAACAGGTTGGGTTTTGGAACAGCCGCGCCTTCGCGGATGATGTACTTGCTATTACCTTCCCTGATTTCCTGGTAGAGCTTGTCTGCCGCCTCCACCTGGACGCGGTTGGGCTTGGTGCGCACCGACATGTAGCCGGTGACGTGACCGTTCTCCTGGATTGCCGTGGCGTTGGCTTCCACCCAGTAGCAGTCGCCGTTCTTGCTACGGTTTTTGACCAGCCCGGTCCACGGCTTGCCGGCCTTGAGCGTCGCCCACAGGTCGGCGAACGCCTCTGCGGGCATGTCCGGGTGGCGCACGATGTTGTGCGGCTGGCCCATCAGTTCCTTCGCGGTGAAGCCGCTGATTTCCACGAAATACGGGTTGACGTAGGTGATTTGCCCCTTCAGGTCGGTTTTGGAAACGATGGTTTCCCCGTCCCGCATTTCTTTTTCCACTTGGCTTATCGGCAGATTGGTTCTCATCGCAAATGCTCCCTGGTTAGTGCCTATTCGGCGCGCTTCAGTTGACTGCTCCCCGCGAACAATCAGCGGGCTTTCCATCATTACTCAATCCGGGTCTGGCCCCGTCCGTCCGCCATGGCTCTTACGCCGCCAGCGCCGCCGCGCTGCGCGTCGCACCGCCGTGTGTCGCCTGCCAATTACGCGTCACGACTCCTTGTATCAGTTGCGCTACATCGATGATCAAGGCCACTTCGCCGTCGCCGAGGATGGTCGAGCCAGAGACGCAGGGCACCTGTTCGAAGAGCGGCCCCAGCGGCTTGATCACCGTCTGGCACTTGCCATGGATGCGATCGACGACCAGTCCCGCACGCTTGCCGGCGAAGCGCACGATCACCACGCGCGGACGGATATGCGCCGGTCCGTGTTCGCCGAAGAGTTGGCGCAGACGGACAAACGGCAGGGCTTCCCCGCGTTGTTCCATGTAATCGAAGTGATCGAGGCCTGTCGGCAGTTCGACGCATTCGACCACCATGTCGAGTGGCACGATGAAGTGCGTACTGCCGACGCCGACATGGAAGCCGTCGATGATCGCCAGCGTCAGCGGCAGACACAGGCGGATGGTCGTGCCCTGGCCTGGTTCGGAATGAATATCGAGGGTGCCGCGCAGCGCCTCGACATTGCTCTTCACCACGTCCATGCCGACGCCGCGCCCGGACAGGTTGGTCACCGTCTCCGCAGTCGAGAAGCCCGGCGCCAGAATCAACCGGTAGATTTCCTGCGTGGACAGGCTGGCGCCTGCGGCGACGATGCCTTTCTCGATGGCCTTCTTCAATATCCTGTCGGCATCGAGGCCGCCACCGTCGTCGGCCACCTCTATGATTATGGCGCCGGATTCATGGTAGGCATTCAGGGCGACCGTGCCGCGCACGGGCTTGCCGCAGGCAGCGCGTACTTCTGCCGCTTCGATGCCATGATCCATGGAATTGCGGATCAGGTGCATGAGCGGATCGCCCACCTTTTCGACCATCGATTTGTCAAGCTCCGCTTCCGCGCCGGAAATCCTGAGCTCGATGTCCTTGCCCAGTTCCCTGGAGACATCGCGGACCACGCGCGGAAAACGCGAGAACACCTCACCGATGGCGACCATGCGCAGGCGCAGCGCCATGTCGCGGATGTCCTCGACCAGCGCCAGCAGCAGCGAGGCCGATTCCTGCAATTCCCGGCGCTGGATCTTCACCGCCTGGGCGTGGGTTCCGGCGCCGGCGATGACCAGTTCGCCGACACGATCGATCAGGGCATCGAGACGTTCCGATGGCACCTTGAGACTCTTTGCCTCGCTGCGGCGCTTATCCTCGTTGCGTTGCTGCTTTTCGATGGCGGCCCCGACCACGGCGGGCGCCACCATGCCGCTATCGACCAGTATTTCGCCCAGGCGCGGCGGCGCGTCCTGCCGCGACTGCTGCGCGCGCAGCGCCGTGTCCAGCTCCTGGGGCGTCAAGGTGCCGCAAGCAACCAGTATCTCGCCCAGACGCGCCGCGTCCTCGTTCAGCGATTCGATCAACCCGATGAACTCGGTGGCCTTGCTATGGGGCGGAAGAATGACGATGTGCGAATTTTCGGCGACGAACTGGAAAACGCGCTCGATCTCTTCCTTGCTTGCCGGGCTGTCGAGCGCC
>Ga0209211_10001784_pt1 | contig 39200 bp, 38 predicted proteins | sample RifGroA2_FD_183992 | JGI IMG/M metagenome (GOLD analysis project Ga0209211, IMG submission 183992) | Groundwater microbial communities from Rifle, Colorado, USA - Groundwater A2 (SPAdes) (version 2) | ecosystem: Environmental > Aquatic > Deep subsurface > Groundwater | place: Rifle, Colorado...
GTGCGGCGCAGCGCTGATTGCGACGGCCATGGGGGTAATGAGGCGGAAATGGTGGGGGTGGCTTCTGGTAGTGATAGAGACGGTCGCGGCGATCGCATGGGGGATTGTGGGTGTGACGTATGCGGCGCTGTCGTTGCCGGCGGAATGGGGCCGCGGTTGGCTTGCCGGGTGCATCGCCGCGGCGTTGATTGCTTTTGCCGCGCTGATTGCGCTGCTCATCGCGCTGGCGCAGGCGCGTCCGTATTTCAAAGACCGCGATCATCAGTGGCAGGCGGAGAAATGGAGCAGGACTATGGCGGCGAGCGTTGTGGCCGCAGGTGCGGCGAGTCTGCTGTTGATCGGAGGAGCCGTGATGCGTGTTCAGCGGTTGGGCGCACTTCCTCATGCGGAAGACGCGCTGGCGCAGGCGATCAGGTATTGCGACTCTCTCGGCGCGGGCACTGATAAGGATTCGTGTTACGTGCAGATTGCGGTGGCGGCGGCTGAACAAAGGGCCGCGTTGCCAGATGATTTCTGCGCGCGCGTCTCTATGAGCGAGCCGCAGTTGAAATTCCTCTGCGTCGCCTACGCGCGGCAGATCGAATCCTGCGACGCGTTTGCCGTCGCGCGCGAGCGGGCGCTGTGCCGGGGGCTCACGAGTGGCAATGCAGGCGAATGCGGTTCGTTGGAAGCATCAGAGCGGGAAGTGTGCGTGAGTACGGTTGCGGGGTATTTGGAGACGTTGAGGAATGAACAGGTGAGCGAATGAGAAATTTGTTGTTGGGAAATGGAGAGTAGTAATAGAGAGTGGAAAATGGAGATTGAAAATCAAACAATTTTTTAATTTCTAATTTCTATTACCAGTCACTAATTTCTCACAACCAATATCTATGTCTCACATTCCGCAACTCAAAGACGCCGAACGCCTCGACCTCAATGGCCCCATCGTTTATGTGGCGTCGTCAAACCGTCTGAAGAGCGTGGGCTATCTCGAATTGCCGCCGGGCACCGAGGCGGCGCGCACGCATCGGCCGGTGGAGGAACGGCTCACGCAAGCGGAGGGCGAGTCGCTCGTCACCACGTTTGACGAAAGCGGCAATCCCGTGCTCAATCAGATGAGCCGCGGAAGCGAGCTGCGGATTCCCGCCGGCGTCGAGCATATCCATGCGAATCCTTTCGGACGCGTGTCGATCACGAAATGGGTCTTTGAGGGAGATGTGACGGAAATCATTGGCGGGTTGAGGCGCGAGGCGAAACGAATAACGGAGGAGAAGAAAGCATGAGTCGCACAGGATGGTCGCGCGAATAGATGCGGCAATTCGTTCAGCCTCGCACAATTTCCTTCTGCGGAACTCGTCCCGATGTGTCGGGACTCAAACAGTCCTCGTGCGGAAATTGGCGAGGCTTCACTCTGGAGAGATTCTCCGAAATGTTTTCGTCGCAGACTCGTCTTCACTTGCTCGTTAAGGCAATCATTTCCTATGGAGAAGGGGGAGAGAGAAAAAATTGAAGAAGTGCGCCAGGCGCATCATGAAGGTACGGCGCAGGAGAAGTACCACAAATCATTCGGCGGGACGTATATCAAGGATATGGTCTACGGCGCCAATGACGGCATTGTGACAACATTTGCAGTGGTCGCGGGCGTGGCAGGGGCGAAGTTGGATGCACCCGTCGTGCTTATTTTGGGATTTGCGAATTTGATCGCGGACGGACTGTCCATGGCCATTGGTAATTATCTGGGCACCAAGTCGGAGCAGCAGTATGTCGCACAGGAGCGGACAATGGAAGAGTGGGAAGTGGCGCATGTGCCGGAAGAAGAACGCGAGGAGATACGGCAGATGTACCGCGCCAAAGGGTTTCAGGGCGAGGATTTGGAGCGCGCGGTCGCGGTCATTACTTCCGATAACAAGCGATGGGTGGATGAAATGATGCGGAATGAACTGGGCGTGGTTGCGGACGACGAGGATCCTTCGCGGCCGTTCAAGAACGGCCTGGCGACGTTTATCGCGTTTGTCATCGCCGGATTTCTTCCGCTCGTGCCGTATGTGTTCGGCGCATCGGCGAAAGGCCTGCTCCCGTCTTCGATGATGGCGGGCGCGGCGTTGTTTGCCGTCGGCGGCGCGCGCAGTTTTATTACCAAAAAATCCTGGTGGTGGGCGGGGATTGAGATGTTGCTGGTGGGAGGAATCGCGGCGGGAGCGGCGTATGCAGTAGGAGCCCTTGTAGAAAGATTTATATAATTTTTCGCGGTGTTTTGTATCTCTCTTCGCGGTACTTAGTGTCGTACGCGAAGCACCACGAAGCAGGACACGAAGTACCACCAAGAAGTGATATGCAGAGACGTACATGGGAACTCGCAGGGATTTTTTTGATTTTGGCGGCAGTAGTGGTGACGGTATTTTTCGCGCAGCGCGCCAAAGCGTTGGAAGAGCGCGACCGAATGACGCTCGAGGACATCAAGGATATTCGCGTGGCGCTGCAGGAATACTATGTGGCGCATCAGCGGTTTCCCGAGGAGATTCCGCCAGAAATTCAGTTGGAGCAGCGTTTCGATTATCAGTGCGCGGAGCTGATCGGCGGCGCATGCACCAAGGGATTCTGTACGGATGAAGGAGTCTGCACTGATTATGCATTACAGTTTACGCTCGCGTACGGGAGCGGGCAGTACGGAAAAGGGGAGTATGCGGCAAATAAGCAGTCCATTTCGCTTGACACGAGACCTCAAAAAGGATTATAGTGGATTTAAGCGACGGAACCCCTGCAGATACTGCCGGTGTTCATCCGCCTGTCAATCAGAGAACTCCTTAAATTGAGGGGTTTTCTGATTTTTGGTACTATTGAGGACGGGTTGGACTGTGGGCCGGTAGTATTATGCAGTAAAACGTCGCTCTTGACAGGCGGAGTAGGGGGTGCAAGTCCCCTCCGGTCCAATCTTTTTTAGTAACTACTCAGGTTGTTTTGAATGAAAATCGCTTATTTAAGCCAATTTCCAAATTTTAACATCAATTATGCTTGAAATTTCGTGGCTTAAACATTGGTCTTTTCAGCGTGCTGAGTAGTTACCTTTTTTATTGGTATGCAAGCTTCACTTTTTTCTTCGAAGAAGATGATCGGGGAAAAGATAGTATCATCATCGCGTGGGGGATCGCAAAGGTCTCGTCGCGATGAATCGAGTGTAAAAAATTTAATTCGATTGTCGCCGTCAACCGTATCGTTATTTTTAGAATGCCCGCGGTGTTTCTGGAGAGTGCTCAATCAGGGCATCTACCGTCCGCGCGGCATTTTCCCTTCTCTGCCGGGCGGGATGGACTTGGTGATCAAAGCGTATTTCGACGGCTATCGCGCGCGCGGCGAAATGCCGCCGGAGGTAAAAGGCAAGGTCCGGGGCGCATTGTTTCCTGATTTAGAAATGCTGGAGCGCTGGCGCAATTGGCGGCTGGGGCTGCGATTCGAAGACAAGGAAAGCGGCGGCGTGCTGTCCGGCGCGCTTGATGATTGTTTGGTGGATGGGGGAAAATATATTCCTCTGGATTACAAAACAAGAGGCGGGGATTTGCGGGGCGGAGAGGAGAAGTATTACCAGCATCAATTGGATATTTACACTCTGATGCTTGACGAGAACGGTTATACTGCGGCCGGGGTCGCCTATCTGCTGTATTTCATTCCGAAACAGGTGGCTGAAGGAGGACAGGTGCGCTTTGACGTGATCCCGCATGAAGTGAAGACGGACGCGGAGCGCGCCCGGAACATGCTGCGCGATGCCGTCGCCTGCCTGCGCGGCCCGATGCCGCAATCATCTTCAAAATGCGAATATTGTTCATGGGGAGAAATGATTGCGTGAGTTGACGTATCAGGTATTATGTATTAGGCAGTCGAAATACGTACTACGAAATACCTAATACGAAATCATCTATGTCGAGCAGATTAATAAAGTCTAATAAGACAAGAGTGTACAGACGTTTTCGCGCGATCATGTTCGATGTGGACGGCACGCTGGTGCGGCATCATCCATTAGCAATTCCCACGCCGCGGGTGTGCGATGCGGTGAGGCGCGCGCAGGAGGCGGGATTTCTCGTGAGCGTGGCTACGGGAAGACTGGTAAATGGGTTTGAGAAAATTAATGAGCATCTGCATTTGACTGCGCTCGCCGTGCTTGAAGGAGGCGCGCGGCTGTATGATCCGGTGAAGAAGATAGATCTGTGGAAAGAAAACATGGTAGAGAACGAGGCAAAAGGTATTATCGGGGATTGGTATCGTCGAGGTATTCCTTTTGGTTTTAATTCCGGCGGTGCCTCATATAATTCTTATGCCATGATTGAGATGAAGAAGCGGGATGCGCACGTCATGGCGGCAGATAAAGAGGAATGGGTGCGCAACCAATTGAGCGGCCGCATCACATTAGACGAAGAAGCGCTGCAGACGGTTGCGTATGACAAAGTGACGCACCTCATCAGTTTCCCCTTGTCGCCTTTAGAGGCGGAGGAGGTCAGGAAGTCTTTGCACCCATACTCTTCTGTCAGTGCTTCCGTGAATACGACGCATTATCATGAAGGTTGGTGCGTGTATGCCACGCACGCGACTGCCACCAAGCAGCACGGCATACTGGAGCTTGCGAAACGTTACAAGATACGGCCAGAAGAAATTATCGGCGTAGGCGATCAAGAAATTGATTACCCCTTGCTCATGGCGTGCGGTTTGAAAGTCGCGATGGGCAACGCCGCGCAGTCCCTGAAAGACATTGCCGATTATGTCGCGCCGTCGGTGGAAGAGGACGGCGCCGCGGAGGTAATTGAACGTTTTTTGTTATCGAATCAGGAATAATGAATCAGGAATTATGAAAGTGAAATCGGTTCGGACGGAATTATTCAAACTGGGCGACAATTTGATTTCCCTGATCACGCAGAACGTAAAGAAAGTGAAAGAGGGGAGCGTGGTTGCCATTACTTCAAAAGTGGTGAGTTTATCGGAGGGACGCTGGATTGAGAAAAAGGACGGTGTTACGTTGGAGACGTTGGTGAGAAAAGAAGCATTTAAAGTTTGGGAGAGTAGGCATTGTTTTCTTACGCTCAAAGACGGCATACTCGCTCCCAATGCGGGCGTGGATGAGTCCAATGCGTTCGGCGGATTTATCCTCTGGCCGAAGGATTCTTTCCTCGCATCTCAACGCATTCACCGCGCATTACACCGTCATTATCGAGTGAAGCGATTAGGCGTGCTGATTACCGATTCGTGGCCAATGCCCTTGCGGCACGGAGTGATCGGTATTGCATTGGGATATTACGGGTTTGAGGGGCAGAAGAATTATATTGGAAAGAAGGATTTGGCAGGGAGGAAGCTGAAGATGACCAGAGTGTCGGTGGCTGATTGTCTTGCCAGCGCCGCGGTGCTTGCCATGGGGGAAGGCAGCGAGCAGACGCCGATTGCGGTGATCGAGGATGCGCCAGTGGTGTTTACGAAGAGGAATGAGAAGGGAAAGTTGAAGATCGCGCCGAAGGATGATGTGTATAGGCCGGTGATGAAGATCGGGTAAAGGATTTATGCAAGGACAGCACACGTTCGGTCGGATTTCGCATCTCGGTAAGAACACGCGATTTAATACCGCGGTTCTTCTGGGGCTGATTGGCGCTGCTTTTTTACTTTTCGCACCTTTGCTCGTAAATTTTTTTGTCTCTGATGATTTTTCATGGATTTTTCGCGCCGAGTCATTACTTGATTCGTGGTATGAGGTGATATTTTTAAGATTTGCAGGATTCTTACGCGCAACGGTGAATGTATATTTTTTCGCACTCTACCGCTTGTTTGGGGTATCATCGCTTGCGTATTATGCGGGTAATATTGTGCTTCATGCAGTGAACGCGTGGCTCGTATTCACCTTCACTTTGAAGGTTACCGACTCATCTCCCGCGTCTATTTTTGCCGCTCTCATTTTTTTAAGTACGCCGCTTACCTCTGAATCGGTAATTTGGGTGAGCGCGGTCACCTCTCTTTTACTGGCGCTCTTCGTGTTGAGCGCAGTCAATGCCTTCTGGAATTATCTTGAGGACGGAAAACGTCGCCACTCGGTATTGACGCTTGTGTTCGCACTTCTTGCAATGCTCACTCATGAGACGGGCGTCATTACTGCGTGTTTGCTCGTGTTCACGCATCTTCTTCATTGGGGTAAGCATCGGCGAAGGCTGAAGAGAAGTGACATGTACGTCTGGATATCATGCATTGCGCTCACTCTAGGGTATCTCCTCTTTCAATATCTATTTTTTAGAAATAATTTATCCGTGTTTGGATATCGGTATGCGTTTGATGCCGAGGCATCTCGCATATTTGCGGTGAATGTCGCACGGGTATATTTTTGGTTTTTCGGTGAACGTGCGGCGATCCTCCTGGTTGGAGCGCTTGTGGCCGCCTGCGTGATATATGCTATTCGAAGGAGAGGATGTATGCCAAAGGCACTCCTCGCCTCATGCGCATGGCCTGTCATTGCTTTGCTGCCCGCCATTTCCTTCACGGCGGGAGAGAGAGGTGCGCTGCTGCCTTCTCGTTATTTTTATTTACCGTTTGTGGGTGTGGCGTTGTTCGTGTCCTTATTGGTGAAGTTATTTTTTGACCGTATTGTGACAGAGGGGTCTACGGGTAGTGACGGACGGAAGGTTTGGATGGCGTGGGTAACGGGAGTTCTTGGAATGTTCCTAGTGGGGGCGAACATTTTTTTCCTTCGTATGGAAGTGACGGAAGGAGTGCGAAGGGGGTCAGCAACTCGGCGGGTATATGAGAGTCTGGGAGCCCTCGACGGTGCGCACGCTCTTAAGGAGAAGAATATTTTTATCGTGGGTGATTTTCCATTCGCGTATAACACCCCTTATCTTTTTGATATGTTGAGGCTCTATTTCGACCAGCCTGACCATAGGATTCATTTCTTAAACTCAAAAACCCCCTCTCGAGACTCTCGCGCGCTTTTTCTTAAGTGGAGTTATGCACGCGAACGCTTTGAAGAAATATGATCAGTTGGGTGAACATGCATATGAGCAGAGAACGCATCTACCGAGCGGTTATTGCCGCATTGTTTTTATTCCTCATCATTTTCCGCATTCATAATGCGCGTGCATATAATCCCTATTGGGGATATGACGGCGGCGCTCATCTCGCCTATATTGAGAGCGTATTTCGGGATTTGCACTTGCCCGCCTCGCTTGAGGAGAATTATCTCGCATGGCATGAACCATTGTTTTACGTCAATTATGCGCTTGTGGGGCGGCTGATAGGCAGGATCGTCTCCCCTGGGTCTGATTATTATCAGACGATTGTCAAAACGTTGCAGTTGGTATCTGCAGGCATGAGCGTGCTGCTCGTTTATCTTGCGTATCGCATCGCCAAAATCATGGCATATAGCCGACCAGCGCAGATCGCGGTCGTGGCAGGAGCAGGTTTTTTGTCGGTCCTGAGCGAGACCTCAAATTATCTTACTAATGAATTATTGGTCGCCGTGCTCATTCTTCTCTCTGTGTATCTGACGCTTGAAGGATGCATCAAGGGTTTTCGCTTTGGCCGAGTGGTCGCCTTAGCGCTCGTGTTATCCGCGGCATTCCTCACTAAGCTCTCTGCGCTGATTGCGGTACTTTCGGTCGCGCTGTGGTTTATGTTTTACTGGATATCCCACAGAGGAGGGTATCGGATCTTATGGGTGCCTTTTATTCTCTTTACCGTCTTGATGAGCTACGCGCCGTGGCTCGTGTTCAGACAGCGGCATTTCGCTCCTTTATTCAATCTTAACCCTTACGAAGCGCGTCTGGCGGAGGAGAGAAATTTGCCGAAGCATTTTTTTCTCTCCGCAGATTTGAGTTTTTTGAAAAATCCTTTCTGGACGGTGGATGCACGTTCATTTTGGAATATCGTATACGCGGATGCCTTCAGCGATTATTACGTCATTGGTCAGCGTGCAGACAGCGAGACCGGTGTTGCCGAGAATATTAGTGCAACTATCATGACGGATAGCGGCAGATTTGTTGCCAGACAGCGGTGGAATCAATCGCGCCTGCTGCTGGCGCTTTCTCTCTTTCCCCTCGCCCTGTGGGTGCTGGGATATGCAAACTTGGTGCGTTTGTGTGTGCGGGAGAGAGGGTTGGGGGACCGCGAAGGCTACCTTCTCATTCTCATCACGGTATCATTTGCCGCTCTTGCTTTCAACGTGGCGAGATATCCTTTTCTTGAGAGAGGCACGCTTAAGGCGGGCTTTATTTTATTCGTCTGGCCTTTACTCTTTATTGCAGGTTTTGGCGCGTATGAAAAGATTGTCGGCGGGCGCGAGAAATGGTGGATACCGGTGTGGGTACTGATGCTAGGGTGGGTGTATTTATCTACCGTAGTCAATTGGATATATAGAGGAGAACCTTTAGGAATATGATACGCGTGCCGCGGTTGCCGCATTTCTTGCTGCGGAACTCGCTCGTTACGCTCGCTCAAACAGTCCTCACGGCGAAATCCGGCAAGCCGCGGCTATCATACGTTTAAAGAGATTTATCTATAATTCTATGTTCTTGCCTCCTTTCCCTCGGTTCAATGAGAGAAGCGCTTACGCGTTGCTTACGATCCTTTACATCGCGTTCTTTTTTCTCATTTCACCGCGTGGAGAATTTCCTCTCAATGATGATTGGGCGCACACCCTTTCGGTATATGTGCGTACGCATGCGGGGATTTTTCAGTATCCTTCCTGGTTATCGGCCACCTTACATTTTCCTATCGCATACGGCACACTCTTGAGTAGCGTGTTCGGATTTTCTTTCACGCTATTGCGCGTATCCAATTTAATATTCGCATTTTTGACCATTATTCTCTACTATGCTCTATTGAGGCGTTTGCATCATTCGCCCGTGGTGAGTGTCTTTATTGCGCTTCTTTTTTGGTTGAATCCCATATTTTTCAACTTGTCTTATACCTTCATGGGTGACGTGCCCGCCCTTTTCTTGTTTGTGGCGTCACTCCATTTTTTTAAAACCGGCATGGACCAGAAACGAACCATGTATCTCTTAGCGGGAGCGGTGGTGCAGGCGGTGGGATTTTTTGTGAGACAGACATCAATTATTTTTTTAGGAATCATTTCGTTATACCTGCTAATAAAAAAAGAGATAAGCGTGCGACAGTGGCTCTCTTCATTTGTCCTCCCCGTAGCCGGCATGTTAGTCGTGTATGGCGTGCTGTGGCGAATGGGCGCGGTACCGGGGAAGATCGGCGCGAGATTCTTGCCGGAGGGGTGGTCGTATATTACGCAAATTATATTTAATTCGTGGCACCTTGGCCTGCTCGTGTCGTTTTTTGCGCTCCCCGTGACGATTGCGGTATTGATGCGCAGAACGATAACCTCCTGGTGGGCCCCCCTGCTTCTCATTCTTGCTGCCGCAGGAGGTGTAATAGTAAGCCGTATAGATGCGTGGGGATTTCCAGGACTCGGAAATATCATTAATCTTTATGGCCTTGGACCAAATCGCTCCGTGATGCAAGGAGAAATACAATCTTGGGGCCCCCCATGGGTGTATAGTGTTGCCACTGGTTTGTTTTCAGCCGGCTTGGCGGGTTTGATCATGCTCTGCCGCATCGTACGACGTCAGCTCTTGATGGACGGCTTGAAGCGCGTGCTCTTGCTGTATGGAGCTGTATATATATTCATGCTGTTGCCCATCCGCACTTTTGATCGTTATGCGGTGGGACTCTTGCCGGTTATTGCTTTACTATTGGCTGAAGTATTGCGTCGATTCAGCTGGTCCAAAGGAGCGTTTATTGCGGTGCTCGCAGTCTTTGTAGCGTACGCTCTCGTCGGCACCCATAATTATTTAGCGTGGAATGACGCGCGTTGGCAGTTGGGAAGAAGATTGCTAGCCACGGGTACGCCCGTTGAGCAGATCGAGGGAGGGTATGAATGGAATGGCTGGTTTTTGTATCTGAAAACAAGGCAGAGCCCGTTGGGCTCGTTTACTCCTGAATGGGCGCCGTGGTATGTTAAAGAACTCTCTCCCGGTCATGGCATGGAGTATATCATCGCGTTTTCTCCGCTCGGTGGGTACAGGGTCGTGGATATTCAAAAAGTGGACAGTGTAGGGTACGATCAGAAAAAATTTATTTACCTCAATAGGATAATGCCCGGCAGTCTCAAGTAGCCGCGTATATATTTGTATGAAAAAAATTTTGTTCATAATTGTATGGGCATTCCTTGCTGGCGTTTTTTTTGTTTCGGAAGAGCCGCATTCGTATCCACAAGGAACGGTGGCGTCAGTACGAATTCAGCCGGAACTACTGGAGACGGTTCAGCGCGCGCCCAATACCGTTGAGTCCATACAGAGCGCGCCGGATAGGGTTGATAGGTCGGATAAGACTACTACGTCGGATAGGTTGGAGAGGATTTTGCTTGACGTGCCATTTCAGCCGCAGGCGCCGTTCAGGAATTGGAGCGAACCGTGGCAGGAGGCGTGCGAGGAGGCGTCGCTCGTGCTCGCCAACCGATTTGCGCACGGCACGCAGACGCTCACTCGGGAAGAAATGAGAGATGAAATTGCGCGATTAGTTGATTTTCAAAATCGGCAGTACGGAGATTACAAAGACTCGGATGCGGCAAGGACCGCCGCGATCGGAAGAGCGGTATATGGGTTGGCGGTGGAGGTAAGGGAGATAGGGGCGGCAGGAGAATTGAGAGAAGTGTTGGGCGAGGGGAAACTGGTGATTGCACCGATGGCGGGCAGAGAACTCAATAACCCGTACTTCACGCCGCCGGGGCCGCTCTATCATATGCTGGTCATCCGCGGGTACGACGACGCAACGGGCGAATTCATCACCCATGATGTCGGTACGCGCCGAGGGGAAGGGATGCGGTATCCGTATGATGTTATCTGGAACGCGTTGCACGATTTTCCGGGAGATAAGGAGAGGATTTTGGAGGGAAGGAAAGCGGTGATAGTAGTGAGTAGATAGTGGCAAGTGGCGAGGCTGGCTGTTTATTCGTTTATTGATTTATTTGGTTTATTATTTGGTTATCCAGAAGACGAGAATTCTTTTTTTTGTTATACTCTTTGTATGCAATTGCGCGACATTCGTTCCGTTCCCAAAGACAGTCTGCGCGGGAAAACCATACTGGTTCGCGTGGATTTTAACGTGCCGTTGCGGAAGCTGAACGGCGGATATGAGGTGGATCCGCATGGGGACTGGCGCATCCGGCGTTCGGTGGACACCATTGAGTATTTAAGCAAAGCCGGAGCGCGCGTGGCATTGGCATCGCACGCAGGGCGGCCGGGAGGGACAGTACACGAAGAGCTGCGCATGACGCCCATGGCGAGGCGACTGGAGGCATTGTTGGGGAGCAAGAAAAAAATCATTGTGGCCTCTGATTGCGTCGGCGGAGAGGCGGAACGAGCGGTGGCGGGCGCGGGAGAAGGGGATATTATCATGCTGGAAAATTTGCGGTTCCACGTGGGCGAGGAGGCGAATGATGCCGCGTTCGCGCGCGCGCTTGCCAAGGGGAAAGATTTGTTTGTCAATGATCAGCTCGGCACGTCGCATCGCGCGCACGCGTCAGTGTCCGCGATTACCGGATTGTTACCCAGTTATGCCGGCATACTGCTTATCGACGAAGTGGAACATCTTTCTGACGTCTTGGATGCTCCCCCGCATCCGTTCGTCTTTATCATGGCGGGCGCAAAGCTCGAAACCAAGCTGCCGCTCGTGAAGAGCATGTTGCCGCGGGTGGATTCGATTTATATCGGGGGCGCCGCGGCCAATACCCTGCTTTCGTACATGGGCAAGCCGGTGGGCAAATCAAAAGTCTCGCTGGGGCATGAGGCGGTGGTACGGGAGCCGGGATGGGAAAAAGTAAAGTTGCCGATAGATGCGGTCGTGGCAAAGGACGCAAGCGGGACAGGCGTGCGAACTTGTAAGGTTGAGGACGTGCGGCCGGATGAATACATTTACGACGTGGGGCCCCGGACCGTGGAGATGATCGCGAAGGACGCGGAAGCGGCACAGCTCATCGTGTGGAACGGGCCGCTGGGGTATTTCGAAGTGCCGTTATTCGCTAAAAACAGCGAAGCGCTGGCGCGGAAACTCGCGGCGCTGGGCGGCAACGCCAGGCAAATCGTTATCGGCGGAGGGGATACCGAGGACTTAGTCGAGTCCGCGGGCGTGCGGGAGAAGATGAGTTTCGTATCCACCGGCGGCGGCGCCATGCTGGCGTTTTTGTCGGGGGAGCAGTTGCCGGGGTTGATGCCCTTAATCATTTCTTGAGAACTAAATTATCGATATATGGGCGAGAAAGAGAAGGAATTATCTTCGGAGACAGTGATTAATAATTTCAAAAGCTTAATCGAAGAATTTAAACAAGGTTTGGGAGTGAGTGAAAAGTTAAGGAAAAGATCTTTCCCCCGGTAAAGGGTATTAATTGAAAATAATTATTGAAAAATAAATTAGAAAAAATATGACTCCAAAAAAATTCTTGATCAAACAAATTCTAGCGCGTGAAATACTCGACTCGCGAGGAAATCCGACGCTTGAGGTTGCGGTTGAGCTGGCAGGCGGTATCAGGGCGAAGGCAGGCGTGCCGTCGGGAGCGTCCACGGGTGCCAGTGAGGCATTGGAGCTGCGCGACGGCGACCGGAAACGCTATCGCGGAAAAGGAGTTTTGAAAACGGTGAGCAACGTTGCCTTCATCGCGAAGAAGCTCAAGGGCAAAGACGCACGCGACCAGCAGAGCATTGACGCGGCGCTTCTCGTGATGGACGGCACGGCGAATAAATCAAAGCTCGGGGCGAACGCGCTGCTCGGCGTGTCGCTCGCGTGCGCGCGGGCTGCCGCGGCGGCGTTGGGAGTTGAGTTGTTTGAACATGTGAGGGAGTTATACGTGCGGCAGGCCGTAAGAATGAAGAAAAATCACACGCGTCATATCGATATTTCGACATTTCGACATATCGAGCGGTTGCCGGTGCCGATGTTCAATATTTTGAACGGCGGCGCGCACGCCAACAACGGCTTGGACGTGCAGGAAATCATGGTCGTGCCGTTGCGCAGGGCGCGCGCCGCAGAGCATGTGCGCATGGGTGCAGAGATATTTCACGCGCTGGGAAGCCTGCTCAAAGAACATCATCAGAGCACGGCCGTGGGGGACGAGGGAGGATACGCGCCGCAGGTGGACGGCGTGCGGCAGGCGATACGGTACGTCGTTGAAGCCATTGCACAGGCAGGCTACCGGCCGGGGAAGGACGCCGCGCTTGCGCTCGACGTGGCGGCATCGGGATTTTTCGACGAACGCCACCGCCAATACCGTTTCAAAATTGACGACAATTATTTCAGCTCGGATCAGATGATTTCCCTGTATCACGAATGGCTGCGCGAATTCCCCCTCATGTCTCTGGAAGACCCGCTGCAGGAAGAAGATTGGGAAGGATGGGCGAAACTGACTCACGAGTGCGCAACCGGCGTGGAGAAGGATGCGCGCGGCTGCACGCTCCGGACGAGAACGCGCACGCCGCATTTCAAGCCCATGGTCGTGGGCGACGATTTATTTACCACGAATGTCGGGCGGCTCGAGCGGGGGATTATCACGGGCGCCGCATCTGCCGTAATCGTGAAACCCAACCAAGTCGGCACGCTCACCGAGACTTTGGTGTTTGCGAAGCTTGCCGAAGAGCACGGTTGGCCGCGGATCATGTCGCACCGGTCGGGAGAAACGGCGGACGACGCCATTGTTGACATTGCCGTCGGCGTGGGCGCGGAATATCTCAAGGCAGGCGCGCCGAGCAGAGGAGAGCGGGTTGTTAAATACAACCGTTTAATGGAGATAGAGTCAATATTGAGTTCTCAATAGTTAGGTTACGCATTCTCCATAAATAAAATCCAAATGTCAAAGTTCAAATTTCAAATAAAATCCAAATGTCAAAGTTCAAAATTTGAAATTGTTTCTTGGGATTTTTTTTGTCATTTGTCATTTGAGCTTTGGATTTACCAGTGTTATGGTAAGGTTATGGTTTAATGTCTGGTATGTCCGTTTCTTCGCGCATCGCACCTCTTGTGCTCGTCATCCTCGACGGCTATGGCATCGCGCCGCCCGGTCCCGGCAATGCGGTCGCGCTTGCCAATAAGCCGGCTTTGGAACGGCTGATGAAGGAATGTCCTTCTGCCGCGCTCGCGGCCGCGGGCGTTGAGGTCGGGCTTTTCCCTCATCAAGACGGCAATTCCGAAGCGGGACATATCAACATCGGCGCAGGCAGGGTGGTGAAGCAGGATCTCGTGGCCGTTACCGAATCCATCCGCAACGGCACATTCATGAAAAACTCCGCGTTTGAAGCGGCGGCGCAGCGGGTCATGGGGGGGAAAGGCCGCCTGCATCTCATGGGGTTGCTCTCGAACGAACAGAGCGCGCACGCCAATCCCGAACATATCAGGGCATTGGTGAAATTTTTCCGCTCGCATCGGGTGGCGCCCGTGCTGCTTCATCTTTTCACCGACGGGCGCGACACGCACCAGTATGCCAGCGTGAGATTTCTTAAAGATCTCCTGTTGGAGCTTGATCCGGCGCATGAGCGGATTGCGACCATCGCGGGCCGGTATTGGGGCATGGACCGCAAAAAAGAATGGTCGCGGACGGAGCGAGCGTATGGCGCCATCGCCAGCGGAGAAGGGCTGCGGTCGTCCAGCGCAGAGAAAGCCGTCACGGACGCCTACGCGCGCGGGGAGTCGGATGAATTCATCCAGCCTACCGTCATCATGGAACGGAGGAAGCCGGTGGGCACGGTGCAGGAAGGCGACGCCGTCGTCTTCTTCAATGCGCGGTCAGACCGCGCGCGCCAGCTTGCCAAGGCGTTTGTGCAGACGGATTTCAACGAATTGAACCCGGGCGCATTTGTCCGCGGCAAAGTGTTCAAAGACCTTACCTTCGTGGCGCTCACCGATTTCGGTCCCGATCTCGGGGAAATTCTCACCGCGTTTCCTTCTCCCGACCTGGAGGACACGCTGCCCATGGTGCTCAAAGAGTTTCGCCAGCTGTATATCGCCGAGACCGACAAGTATGCGCACATGACGTTTTTTTTCAACGGCGGTTACGCAAGCCCGGTGGCGGGCGAGCACCGCATTCTGGTGCGCTCACCCAAGGTGAAGTCCTATGACGCGGCTCCCGTGATGGCGGCGGAAGAAATCACTGCGGTCGTGGAGCAGAATATCATGAACGACGTGTATGATTTCATAGGAATTAATTACGCCAATCCCGACATGGTGGCGCATACCGGCAACCTCCAGGCCACGATCAAGGGCATTGAAGCGGTGGACGCCTGCATTGAACGCCTCGACCGTGCCATAAAGAAGCGGGGAGGTATTCTCATCGTCACCGCGGATCACGGGAACGCCGAAGAGGTGATCGATGCGGCGAGCGGCACGCCGGATACCGAGCATTCCGAAAACCCCGTGCCGTTCATCTTGTGCGACCGGCGCGCACGGCAGGCGTCTCACTATCGTTTGCGCGCGCACGGCAGGCTCGCCGACGTCGCGCCCACGATCTTGGCGCTGCTCGGTATTCGGAAACCTGAAGTAATGACAGGAGAGAGCTTGATTCTGAAATCATCAAATCAAGAAATCAAGAAATCAAGAAATCAATTGTTTTTTTGATTCTTTGTTTTGTATCATGTGGATATGGCACGACCGAAACCAGTGGTGCTCATCATTCTTGACGGCTGGGGGGTGGCGCCGCCCGGGCGCGGCAACGCCATTGCATTGGCAAAAACTCCCAATATGGACCGTCTTGCGAGCACATATTTCACCGTGCTGCTGCAGGCGGCCGGGGAGGCGGTGGGCGCATTGTGGGGCGACATGGGGAATTCGGAGATAGGACATCTGAATATCGGCGCGGGGCGCATCGTCTATCAGGACGTCCAGCGGATCAACAGCACGATCGCAAGCGGCGCCTTTCTGGAAAATCCTATCCTCAAGGAGATTGCCCAGAAGCTCAAGAAGACCAAGGGCACCCTGCATATCATGGGACTGCTCTCTATCGGCCATGTGCACGCGTCGTTCGAGCATTATGCCGGCATGCTGGAGGCCGCACAGGCGCTCGGCGTGGAAAAGCTGGCGTGCCACGTGTGGCTCGACGGCAGAGACGCGCCGTATGCAAGCGGGATCGAGAGCGTGAAGGGGCTCACGCATCGTATGCAGACGCTGGGCGTGGGAGCGGTGGCGAGTATCGCCGGGCGCTGGTGGGCAATGGATCGCGATAACCGCTGGGAGCGCACGAGCGCGGCATATGAAGCGATGGTGCACGGGAAAGCGGCGCTGACCGCCGAAGATCCGGTGCATGCCATCGAGCAGCAATATGCGCAGCATGTGTTTGACGAGGAGTTTCCCCCGACGGTCATCGTGCGCGACGGCAAGCCGGTGGCTCCCCTTGCCGCGGGGGACGCCGTGGTGGTGGTGAATTTCCGCGCCGACCGCGTCCGCCAGATCACGCAGGCGCTCTCGCTTCCGGCGTTCACCAAGTTTGAGCGCGGCACACATCCGCAGGGCATAGCAGTCGCCACCATGACCCAGTACGACGCTCATCTGCCGGTGCGCGTGCTTTTCCCTCCCAAGGAGGTGAAACACTGCCTGGCGGAGACGATTGCGGAACATGGGTTGAAACAGCTGCATATCGCCGAGACCGAAAAGTACGCGCACGTAACTTACTTCTTCAATAGCGGGAGGGAAGACCCCTACCCGGGCGAGCAGAATACGCTTGTGCCTTCGCCGCAAGTTTCTTCGTATGACCAGCAGCCGGCGATGGCGGCGGAAGAGATAAAGGACAAAGTGCTCACCGCCATCACCGAGCGGACGTTTGACGTCATCATCATCAATTTCGCGAATGCCGACATGGTGGCGCATACCGGCAACCTCGAGGCGACCGTCGAAGCGGTGGAAATCCTTGATCGGCATATCGGCGAGATCGTCGACGTGGTGGTCGGCGACGGCGGCGCGGCAGTGATCACTGCCGACCACGGCAACGCCGAAGGGCTGCTGAAGCCGCTGACCGGCGAGATTGATAAAGAACATTCAGCGCAGCCGGTGCCCTGCATTGTCGCGGGGGAAGGGTGGAAGCGCGCTGCAGGTATCCGCGCGCTTAACGACCTGGCCGCGCTCAAGCCCTCGGGCGTGCTGGCGGACATCGCGCCGACCATGCTCGCCCTTCTCCAGCTCCCGCAGCCGGTGGAAATGACGGGGAGGAGTTTAGTATAGTTCCTGTCGAAAAAGTCTTCGTGTGAGCATCTGTTGTCCAGGTTCTCACGCCAAGGCTCTTTCCCAATCTTGATTTTTAGCCGCTCAGGGCTGCAATGGTGCGGAGATTGCGCCCGATGACCCCCCAGCCGATCCCTTGGAGGTAGCCGAATTCGGTTTTGGCTCGATTCTTGCCCACGGCAGAGGTGCGTTTCAATACGCTGATCGTGGCTTCTCCTCCTGCCCGCCAGTCCTGCGCTTCCCGGAACCATCGGGCCCTCTCCGTTCTTAATCGCCGTTTGGTCTTGTAGCCCCGATGGGGAATGGAGACTCGTGTGATCCGAGCCTTAAGGCGTTCCTCGTTTGCTTCCGAGTGGCATCCCCGATCCACGGCGAGGAGCGTGGGGTCGCGACCAAATCTGCGCTTATGGCGGTTGACGGCGGGTACGACCTTCTTCGTGTCCGGGCGGTTCGTGGCGAATATCTTCCAGTCAGAGATGATCCCGTGCTCCACCTCGTCCACCCGCATCTTCCTGCCGAATTCGCAGGGCGGCCAGAGCTTGCCCTTGACGATGGGGCGCATCTTCGGCTGGAAGACGGAGACGACGCGGTTCCTGATCTGCTGCCCCGCGAAGCGTTGGACGGTCTGGCGGATGAGGATGTCGGCGAGGCCGAGGAAGCGCTCAAGTTGTTTCTCTGCGGCAAAGGCCGCGAGATCACCGACGCGGCTCAACTCATCCTTGACCATCCGTCCCCGCTCCGCCACCTTCTCCGTGATTTTCATGATCTCACGGGTGATCGTTTTCACGGCTGTTTTCGCCTCTCCCGTCCGTTTCTTCAGGGAATTGCCGATTTCCCGCATCTTGTCCTTGACTGCCCTCACGCGGGAACGGAACACGGTCTTGAGCTTCGTCACCTTTTTGATCTTCTCCACGGTGCGGGTGATCACCCGGACGGCATCGGCAAGCAGGCCTGCGTCCGTGGGATAGTGGATATGAGCGGGGGCGACCGTGGTGTCCGTGCGTAAGCGTTTTCCCTTGACGATCCTCTTCTCCGCACAGTAGTCCATGATCTGGCTGTGGAGCTTCCCGATCGCCTTCTCGCCGAAGAACAACTCCCAGTTATTGAGGGACGTGTGATCCGGCACTTTGTCGGTCAAGGAAAGCTTAGCAAACCCTTTCCAGGCGTAATCGGTCTTCGTCCGCTCCTCCACGTCCCGGAAGGCGCAGTTCTTATGGAGGTGTTTCACAAGAATGAGGCGGACGACGGACTCAATGGGGGTCGTCGGCCTGCCGAAACCGCTGTTGATACCCCTCTCTGCCCGGTCCTTCCCGTAGGAGGCCACGAACGGGTCAAGCAGGTGCGGCAATTCATTCAAAACCGCATCAACCTTGGACAGGAGCGGATTCGCCTTGAGCGCGTCCTCAATGAGGGAATCAAAGAACGATCTTTGCGCGAGTGTTCCTTGGGTGGTGAGCATAGGAAATGATTGATGAAGGAGTAATCTTGCCTTCATTATATCACGTCCTATGGCCACAATCATGAGGAAAAGTCATTGAAATCGAGAAGACTTTTTCGACAGGAACTAGTATAGCGCGTTTGTCAAATTTTCTTCTGCGGAATTTTCTTCTGCGGAACTCGGATGCCTATTTTAAGGAAGAAGAAATATATGAATTTTTGTACCCTTTCCATCGTCCGTTATTGATTTTTTTCTTTCTTGTTTTCTCGGTTTTTTGATATACTTCAACGTATGATCTGGTTTGCTACCGTGAGACAATTCGATTTTCGACTATTTGGGCTCATAAACGGATGGGCGGGGAGATGGGTGTGGCTTGATGCGGCAGGGATCTTTGCGGCCGTGTACATGATCTGGCTGATAGGACTGATCGCGCTGGTGCCGTTCGTGCGGCGTGCGAAGGCGCACGCGTCTGATGGGGCGGCGGCTGTTCCCGCGCGGCGCAGCTGGTTTTTTCCAAGCGGCATGCCGGCGCTGGCGCCTGCGGTCCTGCAGCCGGACATCGGGCATGCGCGGTGGACGGATTTTCTCGTCGTGGTCGCGGCACCCGTGGTGGCGTTCTGCGCGCGCCTCGGCGTAGGGGAGTGGATTGGGCGGCTGCGTCCGTATGAGCATGACGACGTTGCGCGCCTGCTGGTGGCCAATCTTGCTGAATCTTCTTTTCCTTCCAGCCACGCCGCCGTATCGTTCGCACTTGCCGGCGCGGTATATGCGATATCGCCGCCGCGGGGCGCGTTGCTGACAGTCGCCGCTCTCGTGGTGGCGTGGGGGCGCGTGTTTGTCGGCGTGCATTATCCGTCGGATGTCATAGGGGGAGCATTATTAGGATTGATAAGCGCATTCGTCGCAAGAATGTTCATCAGGTTTTTGCAGGTTGCTCATCAGCAGAAATCGCAATTTCAAAATCCAAATGTCAAATGAAGTTCAAAATTTGAAAATTCAAAGTTTTGACATTAGGATTTCGAATTTTATTTGGCATTTGAAATTTGAGCTTTGACATTATGGGAACATTAGCGCATTATTACCCCGTCATCCTTGCCGGCGGATCCGGCACCAGACTGTGGCCTGTGTCCCGCGCAGGAACGCCCAAGCAATTGAGCTTCGCGCTGGGCGGAGAAACTCTTCTTGAACGGGCGTATCACAATGTGCGCCGGGGATTTCCGCGGTCGCATATTTTCGTGTCTACCAATGTCGCGTCCGCCGCGACCGTGCGGCGCATGCTCAAGGATCTGCCGCGGCAGAATCTTATCGTGGAGCCTGTGAAGCGCGATACGGCGCCCGCGGTGGGGCTTGCGGCCGCGACGCTTCTGACGCGCGACCCCCACGCGGTCATCGTGACGGTCAATTCCGACGCATGGATAAGCGACGTGCCGCCATTTTTGCGCGCGCTGGAATTCTCGTATCGGGCGATTGCGGAAAAGCAGGATCATCTGGCGTTTATCGGCATCAATCCTTCGTATCCCGAAACGGGCTATGGCTATCTTGAGATGGGGCTGCCGGTTATGAAATATGGCGACTTGGAAGCTTTCGCCTTGCTGTCGTTCACGGAGAAGCCCTCGCTCGCCACCGCGAAGAAGTATCTTGCCAGCTGGCGGTATATGTGGAATCCGACGCTGATGACTGCGCGCGCGGATTATCTTTTGTCGCTCTACCGGAAGCATATGCCTGCGGTTGCGCGCGGGATTGAGAAGATCGCGAGGGCACGCGGGGCGGCGCAGGCGCTCGCGCGCGAATTCCGGCGCATGCCATCCGTGTCCATTGATTATGGCTTGTTTGAGAAGCTTACAAAAAACATGCTCGTGATTCCCGCGGAATTCGGCTGGGCGGACGTGGGAAGCTTTCGCACCATTCACGAGATATTGTCGCGCAAGACGCGCCGGAACGTGGTAGAAGGGCAGGTGGTGGAGATTGACGCGGAGAACAATCTGATCATGCCCGCGGGGAACAAGCTCGTCGCCCTTGTGGGGATTAAGAACACCGTGATGGTGGAGACCGATGACGCCATTCTGCTCTGCCACAAAGAGCGCACGCAGGACGTGCGTAAGGTGGTTGAGATGCTGAAGAAGAAGGGAATGAGGAGATACTTGTGAGAAATCCAAATTCCAAATTCCAAAAATCAAAATGATGGTGTCCCTTTTGGACGTTACTCAAACGTCCGCGAAGCGGCAGGAATCCACGGGCTTGCCCGTGGAGGAATGAGCCCCCGCGAAGCGGGCAAGCGAAGCTTGTAAAGTTTGCAAGTGCCACGGTTTTAGCCGTGGGTATCTACACATTTTGGATTGTCATTTATCATTTTGGATTTTGGGATTTGATTTTTACATTGATAAGGTATGCCTCGCCCCAGGAGAAACAAACGAAGAAGCCTATTTTTTCTTTTTTCCCTCCTCATCCTCGGCGGCGTGGTGTGGTTCGCTTGGAGCCTGGGAGCAGGAGGGAGTGCGCAGAAGGACATTGTCATCACCGAGGGCATGGGCGCGGGAGAGATTGCGGATATGCTCGCGGAGGAGGGGATCGTGCGGTCAGGATTGGCGTTTAATCTCTATGGCTATCTCACCGGCGCGCGCGCGCGGCTGCAGGCGGGAGCGTTCACGATCCCCGCACGCGCGGACGTGGCGGAGATTGTCGCGCTTCTCACCGAAGGCGCGGGGGTTGAGGAAAGAGCGGTGCGGCTGATTGAAGGATGGACGATTGAAGAAATGGACGCATATTTGGCGAAAGAGAACGTGTTTGACGAAGGCGCGTTTTCCTCTGCGGCGTCTGCCATGAGGAAGAAATGCGCCCTGCACACAGAGGCATGCGCGGTGGTAGGCACACTTCTGGAGAAGACGAGCGCGCTCGAAGGGTATTTGTTTCCGGACACCTACCGGCTCTACGCCGATGCCACGCCGGAAGATCTGGTCGAGAAAATGCTCATACGGTTCGGCGAGAAAACAGAGGATGCAACATTCCAATCCTCCCTGCGAGCCTCCGGCCGCACCTTGCATGAGGCGGTGACGATGGCTTCACTCATCGAAGCAGAGGTGGCTCGCCCTGAAGACCGGGCGATCGTGTCCGGACTCTTATGGAAACGGATTGATGCCGGCATGCCCTTGCAGGTGGACGCGACGATTAACTATATCACAGGGAAACATGAGCCTGCCGCATCCGCCGCCGATCTCAAAATCAATTCCCCGTACAATACTTATCTCTACCCCGACCTGCCGCCCGGCCCCATCGGCAATCCGGGCATGGGGGCGCTGTTCGTTGCGGTTTCGCCCAAGGATTCCCCGTACTGGTTCTATCTTTCCGCCTCCGATGGCACGACTATATTTTCCCGGACATTTGACGAGCATGTCACGGCGAAGGAGAGGTTTTTGAGGTGAGGATACTGAATGGATAGTTTACTTATAAATAATTATTGCATGTATGACGTTACTCACCATTATTGACACCATCAGTAACGTGATCGTGATAGTGGCAATGCTCTGCGGGGGAGGATGGGTGATGTATAAGTTTTTCAAAACGCGGGAAGGTGAGAGTAAGCTTGAAATAGAGTTAGTCCCGTCGGTATATGGTATGGGTGTCTCAAAAGTAGTTGACGTATTGATACAACTAAAGAATATAGGGAATGTTGCTATATTTACGCGCGTGCCTAATGCTGAGTGTGTATTGGAGATAAAAGCAATTTCAGAGAAACTCAGAGACTCTGTCATATACTGGGAAGATAGTAGACTCCTCCCCTTATTATCACCGATAGAGTTTCTCAAGGATTTTGAATTTGGCAATCTTAAGGAGCCTTACATCATAGAGCCTCAGAGCACCGAGTCTGTGCATGTGATATTTTCAACAACCCATCACGGTATTGTGCTTCTCAAGGCAAATTTTGTTGATAAGGATGATTACGTTACTATTGCAAATCAGGTTATTGATTTAAGAACTGAGATAACGCGTGGCGTGTGATAGAAGTAATATGTTCCGCCAAAGACGGCACGACGATCTTTTCCCGGACATTTGACGAGCAAGTCACGGCGAAGGAGAGGCATCTTAGGTAAAATTTATTTTTTTGTTTTTTGCTTTATGCGTGATACGGTATACAGAAATGGGGAACACCTGACTGAAGATCAAGGCGAAGCTCAAGATATTTGGGAGGCTACAGTTCGTGAATTGAAAAAATGTGGACGTGGAGACGTTCTCAATAAACCTTTTGTGCTTGATTTAGGGGGGGTGCAGGAGAATTTGCTAAAAATTTGAATAAACAAGGGATTTTTGCACGAGCTTAGACATGAAGCAGATCGTGTATAAAGAAGGCGCGCATCAGGTAAGAGCGGATGCGCATAAAATTCCTTTTTCCGATGAAAGCATGAGCGTTGTATATAGTCGTGGTGGACTTGATCAGCGGGTTTATACATTTGATTACGCAAAGTTGATATCGGAAATTGCTCGCGTGTTAAAAACAAAAGGTGTTTTTATCCATTTTATTGGAGATTTACCCGCACATGAGCTTGAAAAATATTTTACTTGTTTAAAGAAAGATGAATTCAACTTCCCGAATATATGGGAGAAAAAGTAGGTTATTGACAGGATATTATTATTTTGGTACGGTAGAGGCATAAGAAGTGCCGAAGAAAGGAAGCAACCACCAAAGCTATCAGAGCTTATCAGCTTCAGAAATTCTGTAGCTTGACGGTATCAGTCTTCCCGAGGCCACAACGAGTCATTAACCACTAGGATTATTTAATTCTTAGTGCGATGCATTCGGCCCTTCTGACGAAAGGTCGTTTTTATTTTCGATAGGGAGTATGCCCGCCTAAATTTTGCGTGCGGGTTATATCTTAAGATTGACGAATCGTCGAATTACTAATAATCACTGTATTGCATCTTCTCGATGCAAAACTTAGGCGGGTATGCCAAAGTCAAAAGTGCAAAAACAAGAAGAAGTTGCCGCGATTGTATCGCATCTCAAAGAAATGCAGTCCGCCGCCGTGGCGACGAGCGCGCAGGTAAAAGTGAAAGACGAGCGGAGCTTGAGAGCGGAGCTTAAGAAAATCGGCGCGCGCATGACCGTGGTCAAGAAAACGCTTCTCCAGCGGGCTTTGAAAGAGCTTAATCTTGCGGACGACGCCATCGCGTCGCTCAAGGGCACGCTGGTGCTTGCGGTGGGAAAGACCGACGCCGTGGCGCCGCTGAAGGCGCTCATGAAGTTTGCGAAGGGAAAAGAGAAATTTATCGTGCACGCCGGATTTCTGAATGAGCATGGCATGGTGCGTGCGCTGAACGGAGAAGAGGTCAAAGCCTTGTCCATGATCGCCTCTCGCGAAGAGCTGCTTGCGCGTCTGGTCGGCTCGCTCGCATCTCCTCTCGCGGGCATGGTCAATGTGCTGGCGGGAAACTTGAGAGGGCTGGTGCAGGTGTTGTCAGCCTATCAGAAGGCAAAGTCGTAATGTATTATTTTCTCTAACCACAATTTTATGTCTGAAGAAATTAAGGAAGAAAAGAAGGTAGAAGTGCCGGAGAAATTCAAGGCACTCGTTGAATCCATTGAGAAGCTTTCCGTGCTGGATCTTTCCGAGCTCGTGAAAGTGCTGGAGGGAAAATTTGGCGTATCGGCAGCAGCTCCCATGATGGTCGCAGCGGCGGGCAGCCCTGCCGGCGGCGGAGCAGGCGAGGCGGCGGAAGAGAAGTCGTCTTTCAACGTCGAGCTTGCGGAAGCGGGCGGCAACAAGATCGCGGTGATTAAGGTCGTACGCGAGGTGACGGCGAAGGGCTTGAAGGAAGCCAAGGATATGGTGGACGGCGCGCCGAAAGTGATCAAGGAAGGGGCGTCGAAGACAGAGGCGGAGGAGATTAAAAAGAAATTGGAAGAGGCGGGCGCGAAGGTGAATCTTAAGTGATTCTAGCCGGGGTGGCCAATTTTCTTGTTGTGCAACTCGCCAGCCGTTTAGGGTAACCGCACGAAAAGACGCGGTTCAATTCCCCGGCGAGGAATTGCCCGCTCGGCTCTCGGCTTGGCTCGTCCCGACTCGGTCGGGACACCGTGCCAGCCAAGCCTCCGAGACGCTTTTCGATGCGGCCACCCTTCGCTTAAGAGAAAGCGGCTGACTCGAACAACCTGCCCCGTAGATTCGATGGAAGCGAGACTTCTGCGGGGTGCTCACGGCGAAAATTGACCACCCCTTCCTCGTCTCTGCCTTTGCAGGGAGGGGGAGAGGGGGAAAGAAGAGACCGCGTGTGCGGCCTCTTTTCATTAAACGCGCCATTTCGGGCCAAATGGTACGTTTCTTCTTTTAACCGTACCCTGCCTGAATTTTGGCACAAAATTATGGCGGGCTTGCCAAATCTCTCTCTCTCTCTGCTTAAATGAAATCAATGCAGTCTATTCATCGCTAAAAAACCATATGGATACATTGGTAAAATCGGGAGAGACGCCTTTGGTTGATTCTGCGCCAGTAAGGAAATTAACCTCTGAACAAACGGCGGCATTAAAAGAATTTTTTTATGAGTTGCCTGACTTGTATGCGGCGGAGGAAGTCGCATTTATGGAGCAGATTAAAAAAATACTGCGCGAGGTTCAGGATGCAAAACGCCAGTTGAAGAGCGAATATAAAGGTAAAGGAGAACCTTTAGAAATATGATTCGCGCGCCGCGGGTGCCGCCTTTCTTACTGCGGAACTCGCTCACTTTGTTCACTCACACAGTCCTCGCTGCGAAATGCGGCACCCGCGGCGCGCATACGTTTAAATGGACTTATCTATAGCGCAGTCGAAGATCGCGAACAAACGACGCCGCCTGATTTTTTGATCAGGCGGTGAATTATTAATGCGCACATTCGCATCTATTCGTATCATTCGCATCAATTCGCACGGCATTAGCATTATTTATTGAGGAGGGAAGGGGACAGAATAGACCACCGTGCCGTTGAGCACGTAGATGACTTTGCGGGAAAGGTTGGGAGCGAAACCGATGAGGCGGTCGAAGGAGGGCGAGGTGATTTGCTCTTTGAGCGTGCCGTCTTTGTTGAGCACGACCACTCGTTTTTCGGTGGGGTCAAGGACGTAGAGATAGGTGTTGTCGACGGCAAGGCGGGCGGGGGCGGTGAGCGGCGGCTCGATCGCGCCGACGGAGAAGTCCTGCAGCGCGCCGCGCGTGTATTTGTGGATGGCTCCTGCGGCATTCGCCACGTAAATGGAGCCGTCAATCGCCATGGCCGTGGCGCCGGGCAGCGATGTGCCGGGTGTCAGCCAGGGCGTGGGAGGATTGAGGCCGTTCTCGGTGAAATCATGCCGCATGATCGCGCCGGAAGACCTATTCAGGGTATAGAGGCGTTGGCCAAATATCGCCAGATCGGCAATGTCGGGGGGCGAGGCAGTACTGGCGAGCGGCGCATAGACCCGTTCGCGCGCATTGAAACGGACGAATCCTTCGGTAGTGACGAAATAAAACAGTCCCTGGTCGCCTGCCGTGCCTCGCACGAGCGCGAGCGTGTCCGGCGCATCGGGCTTCGCGACCGTGACGGTCTTCCGTTGCGGCTCAATAATGAAGACGGTCGATCCTTGCGCCGAAAACGAGAGAATGAATTCGGCGGAAGGACCGATGAGGCCGCCGGACGCCAGCACGGTGTCTCCTTCGAGAAATGCCGCCACGTCCACGATCGGGTCAGGCTGCGCAATGGTGCGGGCATGAAACACTTCTTTCCGCAGATCGTCTGCGCGCGCGGCGAGGCGCTGGTACTGTTCGGTTTCGCCGTTCGTGCGCGCATTGATCCGCGCGAGCGTTGCCGCGGCGTCCTGCAGCGCGCGGCGGGCCTTTTCCTCATCGCCGTAGATCAGCGACGCTTCCGATTCGTTGAGCATGCGTTCGGCGGAGGCAGTACCTGTTTCGAATGCCGCGCGCTCTTGCGCGCGTATGCGCTGATGGGCGATGGATATGATGCTCTCAATAAAGAGCACAGCGAGCAGAAGGGCGAAGACGAGGAGATACTGGCTCGCGCGCGGCAGGCGGCGGAAGCGCGCGAGCAGGCGGCGCAGCGCGATGCGCCAGATGGACGGCGGCGTGGCAGGGGTTTCATCGTGGACGGGCAGAGCCGCGCGCAGGAGCGCGCGCAGGCGCATGGCCACACGCTGCCAGAGGCGGGAGGCGCGCGTGCGCAGGCGCGCGCGCAGGAGTGCGTAGCGGGACGGCGCGGCTGGCGCGCGGCGCGGAGAGGAGACGGGCGGTACTGACGGAGGCGTGAACGAAGGCTTCAGGGTATGGGCAAGGCGCGTGACATTGGTGGTCAGCGAAGGCGTGAGCAGCTGCGCGGTGCGCGCCGCGAGCGAATTCAGATCGACGATGGACTGATGCGATCCCTTCTGCGACTGCGGGACGGTCACGGCGGATTTTTCCGGCGCGGACTCCACGACCAGGGCGGAGACGCAGACGCTCCCCGGAAGGCCTTTGAGCGTGCGGGTCAGATGCGGGCATACGTCTGCCGCGGGTTTTTCCGTCAGCAGGGATTGTATGCGCTCGATGCTGAAATAATCAAAGAGATGGGGGCATGCGACGAGCAGCGCGTCGCCTTCGGCCAGCTTTCCTTCCAGCAGGGACGTGAACACCTTGAGCGGTTTTTTTTCGCCGTGGCCGGGTTCGGGCTGCACCGAGTGCAGGATATCCACCAGCTTGCGGTGATGCATCAGATACGCGCGCACGCTGCCGTGGAGGGCGAGATACAGCAGAGGACCGTCCATGACCGCAAGCGCGATGCGCAGGCGCTGATACCATGCCTGGTTTTTTTTGGTGAGCAGATTGGCGTTCTCGTTGAACCGTCGGCAGACTTCCATGAGCGCGTCTTCGCCCGTCTCGGCGCGCGACGCTTCAAAACGTGCGTGCAGCTCGCTGATCATGCTCTGGATGACGGCGTCCGTTTTCCTCTCTTGGGAATCGATTTCTATGAGCGCCACGCACGTCCATGGGTGGCAGGAAGGGGGAAATGCGGGATGGGGAATCAGGGTTGCCGCGCGCGAAAGAGGGTCGCCATGCGCGATCGTGCACGAATATGCCTTTATCATAGAAGTGGACAAACCAGAGAGAAACACGCTCTCTCGCAATTATGACAATTTTTTGACGTATGAGCAAGATATCCACATTTTGTATGCAGCCGCGGCTGGAGTATACTACATAACGATGTTGGAACAACTCTTCGGGTCGCGTACCCGCATCAAATTGCTCAAAATTTTCCTGGCGCAGCCGCACCAGCCGTTTTTCGTGCGGGAACTGACGCGCAAGATCGGCGAGCGCATCAATTCGGTGCGCCGTGAGATCGCGAATCTCGAACGGCTGGGGGTCGTTCGACAAGGGAGGACCGAGGAGGAGGCACCTGTGAAGCGGGGGAAGGGGAAGAAAGCGGTGGTGAAGGGCGGGGACCACCGGAAATACTTCCGGGCCAATCCGGAGTTTGTGCTGTTTGAGGAGCTGAAGACCTGGTGCTCAAATCCCAGTTGCTCGTCGGACGAACACTCACGGAAGCGGTGGAGAAGCTGGGCAAGGTGAAGCTTCTCATGCTCACCGGATTTTTCGTGGGAGACGACGAGGCCGCGACCGATTTGGTGGCGGTCGGCACGCTTCACCGAAAGCGCCTCGCCGCGCTCGTGCGGCTCTTGGAGAAGAGTTTCGGTCAGGAAGTGCGCTATACGCTCATGTCGACGCGCGAATTTCTGTCGCGTCGCGCGATGACCGACAAATTCCTCTACCGCATTCTGGAAGGGAAGAAAACGGTGTTGGTTGATCGGATTGATCAGTGACCAGTGATTATTGATCGTTGTCCATTGTTCACTTTCATCGCGCCATGATCACGCTTATTACCAAAGAAGGAGAAGGGCTGAAAGAGCAGAAGGGGGTGGGAATGCCCGAACTCAAGGCGCTCAAAGCTCACGAGGCGTATTGGGTTGATTTTTGCGAGCCCACCAAAGAAGAAGCCGAGCTGCTTGCTTCTTTTTTTCATTTTCATCCGCTCGCTATCAGCGATTGCGAAGAAGAGCTGCATCATCCCAAAGCAGAGACGTACGGGGACGTCCTTTTTCTTGTGTTTCACGAGCCGCGTTACGGCGAGAAGAGGTTTGTCACGCGTGAGGCTGAATTCTTCTTAAATTCCCAGTTTCTCGTTACGTATCACAAAAATAAACTGCCGCAATGCCAGGTAGTGCGCGAGCAGCTTTTGAAGCGTCCGGAGCTGTTTGATCGGGGAACTGATTTTTTGCTCTATCTCCATCTCGACGAGATTATCGATACGTATTTTCCCGTGTTGGACAAACTTGAGGAGCGGATCGACCGGCTGGAAGACTCCATCGTGATGAATCCTTCGAAGGACACGGTGAACGGTATTTTTGCGCTCAAGCGCGAAGTGCTGCATCTGAAAAAAGTCATCGGGCCTCAACGCGAAATCCTCAATCGTTTTACGCGCGCGGAGTTCCCGCAGGTCACGAAGACCTCCCTGGTGTATTTCCGCGACCTCTACGACCATATTTATCGCATATACGACCTGTCCGAATCTTTCAGGGATCTTTTGTCCGGCGCGCTCGATGCCTACTTGTCCTCGCTCTCGAACCGGATGAACGAGATCATGAAGGTGCTCACCATCATTACCACGATTTTGCTCCCGCTCTCGCTTATTGCCGGCATCTACGGCATGAATTTTCGCTATATGCCGGAGCTTTCCCGGCCATGGGGATACCCTTTTGTATTATTACTGATGGTGCTCATCGCGTTCGGCATGGTAAGATTTTTCAAAAGGAAAGGATGGATGTAGCATGGGGAAATCCAAAATCCAAAATCCAAAATCCAAAATTAAGGAAGATATTTTTTTGCTGCTTGATCCCGGTGCAGCGGATGGGCGGCTCCGGTTTTTGTTTGTGAATGGCAGGGGAGAGATTGCGGTGCGATACGCGTTTGCCCCGCATCGCAAGGCGATTGAACATGTGCTCGCAATAATTGCAGAGAAGATGAAGCGTCGTGCACGTACGCTGAAGGACATCAAAGGGATCGCCGTGATGCAAGGAGGGGAGTCGTTCTCGGCCGTGCGCGGGGTGCATGCGATTGCAAACGCCTTGGCATGGAGTCTCAAGGTACCAGCGGCCACAATCAAGAAATCAAACAATCAAGAAATCAATGAAAACAACTTGAAATGCGTGAATGCGTTGAAACGCCGGAGATCGTTTAACCTCCTCCTGCCCGATTACTCCCGCCCGCCGAATATCACCATCAACCGTTAGGGTTCAGAGAGTCCCACAGTAATGCGCCCGTAAGGGTTTTTTATTTGTTCGTTTGTTTTGACATGTGTATAGTATGTGGGATAAAATGGTATATAGGTGGAAATAAGTGGATAAGTATGTTATACTTCCTTCAGTAGATATGTTTACAGGAGAATACCGGCATACCGTAGATGCGAAGAAACGACTGGCGATTCCTGCCAAGTTTCGCGCTGATTTGGGGAAGAAAGCGGTCGTTACGCGCGGACTTGACCAGTGTTTGTTTGTATTTTCGCAGGAAGAGTGGGCAAAACTTGCGGAAAAGCTCGGAAGCCTGCCGTTTAGCCAGTCAGATGCCCGCAGTTTCGTGAGAATCATGCTGTCAGGCGCGATGGAGGTCGAATTTGACCGGTTAGGGAGAATTTTATTGCCTGATTATTTGAAAGCCTACGCCGCAATAGGGAGGAGCGTAGTGGTGACAGGGGTATTTAACCGGTTGGAGGTGTGGGACGAGCAGATATGGGGAGCGTATAAGGAAAAGGCAGAGAAGAATGTGGGGGATTTGGCGGAGAAGTTGGGAGGATTGGGAATTTAAAATTTTGATTATTAATAATAAGGGACCTTTATGTCACAAGGAGATCAACTTGAATCAACTAATAAAGAAATTTTTGAGAAAACCGGAATCTATCAGGGAGAATTCGCGGTAGAATTAACAGACGATGCGGTCACAAAAGATTTTCCAAAGTGGGAAGGGGTCACTGTTGAAGGAAACAAGATCCACTTCGCTTATGCGAAAGTTCGGCAAGTAATGGGAGGTATTCAATATTCGGTTGAGGAGGGGGGCGAACCTATTGGCTTTGGCTATAAATTTCTGAAATCGATAAAAGACAAGGATGGCAGTGTGATTTGGGAGAATCGAAATTATCGAGGTGATGTTGTAGATGTAAGTGGAGATTAATCAAGAGGCAATACGATTTAGTGTCATCCCCGACCGAGATCGGGGAGCCAGAAATAAAATAAACAAAATAACGATCGGCTTCTGTTGTTTTATTGTCTGGATTCCCGCCTGCGCGGGAATGACAAGTGAGGTGAGCATGTTGAGCGTACATAAGTCAGTTCTTTTAAATGAAGTTTTAAAGTATTTAGATTTAAAACCAGGTCAAAATGTCATTGACGGCACGGTGGGCGGAGGAGGGCATGCGGAGGCGATGCTGGAGCGGATCGGGCTGGAGGGAAGGCTGCTGGGGATAGATGCGGATGAGGAGGCGCTGGAGAGGACGAAAATTCGTTTAAAAAGATTTGGAGAGCGGGTGGTATTGGTGCAGGGCAATTTCCGCAACTTGAAAAGTGTCGTCAGAAAGCATTTTTCGTATCCGGTCAATGCCATTTTACTTGACCTCGGGATTTCTTCTGACCAACTCACTGATCCCGGTCGCGGCTTCTCGTTTCTCACTGACGGTCCTTTGGACATGCGCATGAGTGGGAAGCGAGATGCTCCGACAGCCTCTGCATCGGTGGCGGTTAACACCCTCCCCGAAGCGGATCTTGCACGCATCATCCGCATGTGGGGGGAAGAGAAGTTCGCGAGATCAATCGCACATTCCATCGTGGTCTCGCGGAAGGCAGCGCCTTTCGCGATGACTCATCAGCTGGTCTCCGCGATCCTTCATGCTCTCCCCCCCCGTGCTCGTCGTCAGCGCATTCATCCCGCCACCCGCACCTTTCAGGCATTACGGATCTATTGCAATGACGAGCTCCGCGCGCTGGAAGAAGTCCTGCCGCAGGCGGTCGAGAGCGTGGCGCGCGGCGGCAGATTTGCGGTCATTTCATTTCATTCGTTGGAGGACAGGATCGTGAAGCGGCAATGTGCGGACATGGCGCGGAAAAAGATTGTTACCCTCATCACGCGGAAACCCGTGGAAGCGGGCATTGATGAAGTGAAGCATAACCCGAGAGCAAGAAGCGCGAAGATGAGAGTGATTGAAAAACTGTAAACAGTACACAGAGAATACTGCGCAATATAGTATTGAACACTGATCTTTGGTTACTGTTCGTCACCCGCCATGCTCGCTTCTCATACGTTCACGTTAAAGCAAGATGCGTTCGTAGAAAAAAAATCAGCGCCGAGAGGACGCAGGAGCGTTGCCGCACTTGGCGCGGGATGGATAGTGGGCGTGCTGGGGGCGACCCTGGCCGTGGGTGGCGCCTATCTCGTCACGCTCAATGCGCAATCCACGCGGGGGTTTGTGCTCGGCCAGCTCGAATCCCAAAAAATCGCGCTTACGCGGGACGTGCGCACGCTGGACAGCAGGATCGGCGAGCTTTCTTCCATTGGCGTGATTGAGACCGCTGCGCAGTCCATGGAATTTGTCGCCGCGGACGACGTGCAGTATTTTGTAGAGCAGACGGGGGTAGCGGCCGCAACCGATGCATCGGGAAACAGGAATTAGGAATCACGAATTGCAGTCTTTGCCGTCTTTCTCTTCATAATTCCTTATTCGTTATTCGTCACCTATGCGTCGGCGCTCTCATAGTGCGCGGCACGCCGGAGATGTCATGGACAAGCGGTTGAGGATCGTGCAGACCGTTTTTTTTGTGTGCGCGCTTGTCGTGGTGGGGAGGCTCGGCGTACTGCAACTACTGCAGTCGGACGAGTATACGGCGATGGCGTCGCAGCTGCGGGACGTGCGGAGGGTCATGGACGCGCAGCGGGGGGTGATATGGGTGCGGGAGCGCGAGGACGGGAGCGCGCTGTTTCCCGTTGCCCGCAATGTGAGCCGCCATCTGGTGTACGCCGTGCCGAAGGACATCGAGAATCCGCAGGACACCGCCGCGCGCATCAGCTCCCTGCTGGGCATTTCTCTGGAAGAGACGCAGGCGAAGCTCTCCAAGGCCGATGATCCGTATGAGCCGCTGCAACACCGCGTGAGCGATGAGACGCGCGCCGCGCTTGCCAGCCTCTCGCTCCCCGGCATAGGGTTTCAGCCGGAATACGCGCGCGAATATCCGGAAGGGATGACGTTCGGGGTGCTGACGGGATTTGTGCAGGGCGAAGACGACGCGCGCCGCGGGCAGTACGGGCTGGAACAGGGGCAGGACGATCTTCTGCGCGGCACCGCCGGCCTTATGGACGTGGAACGCGACGCGCGCGGCAATGTGATTCCGGTCGGCCGACAGAACTGGGAGGATCCCGTGCACGGCAGCGACCTCGTGCTCACCATCGATCATGCCATCCAGTACCGCGCTTGCAGCCGGCTGGACGCGGCGGTGCGGCAGCACGGCGCGAAGGGCGGCGCGCTCATCGTGCTCGATCCCATGACCGGCGCCATCCGGGCAATGTGTTCATCGCCGCGGTACGATCCGAATGCCTACGGGTCCGTGAGCGACATGGGCGTCTTCGCCAATAAGGCCGTGTCCGACGCATGGGAGCCCGGGTCCATTTTCAAAGCTATCACCATGGCAGGCGCATTGGAGTTTGGGGCGGTCGTGCCTGACACGACCTACACTGACATCGGCAGCGTCACGCTCGATACGGAAACGATCAAGAATGCCGATAATAAAGTATACGGCGTACAGACGATGACGGGCGTACTCGCCCAATCCATCAATACCGGCGCGGTGTTTGCCCAGCAGGCCATGGGCAAGACTGCTTTCAAGGAAATAGTGGAGCGTTTCGGTTTTGGCGCGTCGTTGAACATCGGCCTGCCCGCGGAGCATGCGGGCACGCTCGCGTCGCTTGACTATGCGGGCGATATTTTTGCCGCGACCGCATCGTTCGGACAGGGGATTACCGTCACGCCCTTGCAGATGGCGTCGGCGTTCGGCTCGATCGCGAACGGCGGCGTGCTCATGCAGCCGTATTTGATCGAGGAAGTCCGCCGCGCCGACGGCACCGTGACGCGCACCGCGCCGCACGAGATCCGCCGCGTCATTTCCTCCCGCACCGCTACCTTGCTGCGGGCGATGCTCGTGACCGTCATTGAGGAGGGGCACGGGAAACGAGCGGGGGTGAAAGGTTTCTGGGTAGCGGGCAAGACCGGCACGGCGCAGGTGGCGGCAGCGGGCGCGCGCGGATACGATCCCTCCAAGACCATCGGCTCTTTCGTGGGGTTCGGGCCGGCCGCCTCTCCTCGGTTTGTGGTCCTCGCTCGCATCGACGAGCCGAAAACAGTGCAATTTGCCGAAAGCACGGCCGCGCCGCTCTTTGGAGAAGTCGCCGATTTCTTGTTCCAATATTACCGGATACAGCCTGAGCGGCAAGTGGAGTGATGGTAAATGGATTAGGGTAAGGATGCCCGTTTCGTGAGGAGGTAATGTTTGGGGTCATCGTGCCGCATCCCCGACTACCTCGCTACTCGACTAAATCGGTTTCGTAACCTTTGTCCAACTGCCATATCTTATGTGGTACAATAAGAATATGAGCACCAAACATAAAATTGCGCAGTATGTATTAGGTGGTCTCGCAAGGCGCATTATAAAAAAGTATCAGCCGCGCATCGTCGGGATTACGGGCAGCGTAGGGAAGACCACGACGAAAGAGGCCATCGCCCTCGTGCTGGCCGAGCGTTTCAGCGTGCGCAAGAATGAGCGCAATCACAATACTGAGATCGGCGTGCCGCTGACGGTCATCGGTTGTGCGGAACAGCCGCGGTCGTTCGCGCACTGGATAGGGGTGCTGGGGCGGGCGTTCTGGCTGCTCGTGCATACGGAAAAGAATTTTCCCACCGTGCTGGTGCTGGAGATGGGCGCAGACCATCCCGGCGACATTGCCGCGCTCACGCGCATGGCGCCCTGCGACGTGGGCGTGATTACCGCGGTCGGGCCTACGCATCTTGAATATTTCCAGACGGTGGAGGAGGTGCAGCGGGAAAAATCAATTCTCGTGAGCCATCTGCGTCCCGCCGGCACGGCGATTCTCAATCATGACGACCGCTTGGTGTATCCCTTGCGGCAGAAGACGCGGGCGAAGGTGATGACGTATGGATTCGCGCCGGACGCGGAGGTGCGTGCGCGGGATTATCAGATGAATATTGACCCGTGGTTGCACGATCCGGACGCGCGGGTAGTGGGCGGGAGCGTGTTCAAGATCGCCGCGCGCGGCGCCGTGGTACCAGTAGGGTTACAAGGCGTCGTCGGTACGCCGCCGGTGTATGCCGCGCTCGCAGCCGCCGCCGCAGGGCTGGTCATGGGCGTCAATCTTCACGCCATTGCCGAACGGCTCGGGCGGCTGCAGCCTATGCCCGGCCGGCTCTCTCTGATCAAAGGCATCAAACGCACGCTGCTTATTGACGATACCTATAATGCATCGCCTACTGCCACGGCAGAGGCGCTCGCGGTGTTGGGCGCGCTCGTTCCCCCGGACCGGCGATCGTGGGCGGTGCTGGGCGATATGCTCGAGCTGGGCGCCTTTACGGCGCAGGCGCATCGCGAGGTGGGCGCGGCGGTGGTGGCCAAAGCGCATGCGCAATTTCTGGTGACCGTGGGCGAGCGGGCGCGCGATACCGCACGCGCCGCCATCGCCGCAGGCATGCGTGCCGATGCGGTCTCTACGTTTGCGCACGCGGAGGAAGCGGGAAGGTTTATCCAGAACAAGCTCGGCGAAGGCGATATTCTGCTGATCAAAGGATCGCGCGGGATGCATATGGAAATCATCGTGCGCGAACTCATGGCAGAGCCGCTTCGGACGGATGAGCTTTTAGTGTCAACGCATTGATCATGTTCGCCTTGTTTCGGAAATTGAAACGTGCTCCGTCGCTCGATGGGGCACGCGCTCGCATGGCCGTGCGGGTATATTGCGGCATGCGGGTTGCGGCATGCAGCATGCTCGCGTTATTGCTTCTGGGAGGAGGGAGCATGGCGCATGCCCAATCCGGCAGCATGCCCCTCATCACGGTGAGCGCTCCCTTTGCCGGCGCGGAGTGGATGCAAGGGAAGCAATATCAGATCATGTGGGCGCAGCAGTACACGGAGCGGGTGGATATCGGGTGGGGCGCGTGCGAGGCGTGCACGGCGTGGCTCGCGACCACTATGGGCGTGGATGCGAACGTCGCAACGGGATTTTACAATTGGACCGTGCCCGAGGATGCGAAGACGGGCGATGCGTACCGCATTACCGTGATCGGGAGAAAAGGAGACACGGCTGCTGCGCCGGTGACGAGCGGGATTTTTAAAATCGTGGAGAATCCCGAATTAATGCCCGATCTGCTCGTGGAGTCCGTACAGATCGGCACGCGCGCCGCAGACACCCAAGTGTTTCGCGAACAGGAGCTTTCGGACAAAGACGACGGCTGGGCGCGGCTGTGGGTGGTCAATCGCGGGAGGCGTCCTTCGGGAGAATGGAATTACGCCGTGAGCGTCGCCGGAGAGGCGGGGAGCTTTCAGTCGCTCAAGTACCGTTCCCTCAATGCGGGAGAAGGCATCGAAGTATTCTCTCATTTGGGCATACGAAATGCGGGGAGCCTGGATGTGCTCTTTTTCGTCGATCCCGGAAGCGAACGCTTTGAACTCAATGAGGGGAATAACGGGCTGCGGAAGGCATTCCTGATTAAAGAAACGGGAACGAAGCCTGATCTGGCATTGGTGACGGTTGCGGCACAGACGGACAAAGACGGCGTGATCTCCGAACTCGCGATGACGACGCGCGCGAAAAATTTATTGCCCCTCGGCGATCCTGTGGTCGTCCGCGTGAAGGCGCCGTCGCTCAATCGTGAATTCAGGCGCGACTATGCGCGTACAATGTTTTCGACGCAAAATACCGTCTTGGGGTTGCCCGGCTCTCCCTGGCCGGCGGGGAATTATCTGGTGGAAGTCATGCTCGATCCAGATACGCGGATAGACGAAGAAAGCGAAGCGAATAATACATTGTTAACGGCAGTGGTCATGGGACACTACGTCGGATTTCCCGCCACCGCACAGGAGACGGGGAGGGTGACGCCGCCGTTTGTGACGGTGGCGCCGCCTGTACCTCCTGCATCCGCGTCACTCCCCGTTTCGCAGATTATTCCTGCAGCGCCCAATGCGGCGCTCATTCAGCGGTTGAAAGGGGAAATACTCCTGCAAGCAGAGGGGCGCGGCGAGCTGTGGTATGTGGATCCTGTGAGCGGCGGACGTTGGTATCTCGGCACCGGCGAGGCTGCAATGCGCGTTCTTCGCGCGAAAGGGTTGGGTATTGCGACGCGGGATTTGGAGAAAATTTCGGTTGGAATTTCAACGCGCCTTCAGGGAGCGGACGAGGACGGCGACGGGCTTGAGGATTCATTTGAAGAGGCCATAGGCACTGATCCGCGCAATGCCGATACGGATGGCGACGGATTTGGTGATGCGACCGAAGCGCAGTCAGGCTATTCGCCCAGGGGCGCGGGCAAGTCTGCCATTGACGCGCGCCTTGCCGCGCGGCTGGAGGGAAGAATTGTTTTACAAGTACACGGCCGTGGGCAGGCGTGGTATATCCACAAAGGAAGACGCTATTATCTCAAAGGGGGCGAGATGACCGTGGAAATCTTGAAACAATTCATGCTCGGCGTGCGCAATAGCGACTTGGCGCAGATTCCCTCGGCGGAGTAGGTGTCTTGCGTCAAAAAAATATAATTGCTATCGTAGGGCGTGATGCGCCGTTTTACTGTTCTGTAGCTCGTCCCGCGCCTTTTTGGCCTTATCGTCTAATGGTTAGGACGGCTGGTTCTCAGCCAGAGAACAGGGGTTCGCCATGCACCATAAAGATGCATGGCGCCCTAAACCTTTATGGTTTAGGGCGATTCTCTCCCAAATAGTATGTTACAGTATTGCTACCCTTACGTCTTACTGTTATCAAATAAATTTTATACAGGTTATACCGACGATCTTAAAAGGAGGCTCCAAGAACATCGGTTAGGTAAAGTCGTATCCACTCGGTACAGTAGACCGGTGATCTTGATTTTTTATGAGGCGTTTTTGAATAAAAAAGATGCCCAGAGGAGGGAGCGTTATTTCAAAACTGACAAAGGGAAAAAGATGATCAGAGTGATATTGCGTGAATATTTCTCAACGACTGAGCCGCTATCGTCTAACGGTTAGGACGGCTGGTTCTCAGCCAGCAAATCAGGGTTCGATTCCCTGTAGCGGTAATTTATATTTCACTCATGTTGATTTTTCAAACCGCTCTTTCGTTTGTCGCAGGCGGTTTATTGATTGCCACCCAGACGATTGTGGCCGAGCGGGTGGCCCTGCGATGGCGGGGAATCGTGCTTACCGTGCCCACTACGATGGCGCTCGGTTTTTTATTTATCGGTTTTACCAAGTCGGTTTATGACATCAAGGAGGTGGCCGTTTTTTTCCCCGCTGCACTGGTCGTCAGCTATGCATTTGTCTGTGTGTTTGCGTTTCTTTCCCGCATCTCGCGTTGCGTGAGCATGGCGGGAGCGCTTCTCGGATGGTGCGTGGTCGCGCGAATCATATTGAGATTTCCTCCTTCAAATTTTATCACCTCCACCTTTGCGTATGCCGCACCCGCCATAGCGCTTGCCTACGCGCTTGTTCGAACACTTCCTCAGGTCACTGAGATAGTTCCCGTACCAATAACAAAAAAACTCCTGCTCACCCGTTCCTTGATTGGCGGATCAATCATTGCATGCGCCGTTATTTTGGCAAATACATTGGGAAATATTTGGGGCAGTTTGTTTTCCGCATTTCCCGCGGCCTTTGCTTCGACGTTTTTCATTTATTATGCGGCACATGGCAAAACGATCATTCCTTCTGTTGCAAAATCCTTATTTTTCCCAGGCATAATCGGTTATATTTTCTATGCATTGGTTGCGGGAATCACATTTCCCCGGTGGGGCATCTGGTATGGCACGCTTGCCTCGTATGCCGTTACGCTTGGATTTTATTGGCTGTATGGAGTTGTAAGCGTACAGAAGAAAGAACGAAACATTCAAAATAGAAACCGTCCCCCGCCAGTTGGCGGATGCGAGACGGTTTTTTGTTGCTTGACAAATCTCTCTCTCTCTCTGCTTAAGTGGGTGAGATAAATAACAAAATAGGAGTCTTGGCGGAAACTCTCTCGAGAGACGAGAGAGGGGAAGCCGGATAAAAACATGGAAACTGTAGCAAAAATTTTTTGCGGACGACGGATCGTCTGCGTGAAACAAGCCAGGGAAGGATTTTACAAAACTTTTTCCGGCCCCGCCGGAAAAGGAAAATTTTTAGGGGAAGTGTGGTGGACGAAAAATTGGGGAAGACTTTCCGTCCGTCTCCCCGGCCAGCTAGGCCGGCTCGACTGGGAGTCGATCCTGTTGGACTTAAGTTTCGAGCGTTTTTGACCTTTCCCTTCG